>Ga0065721_10048716_pt1 | contig 112765 bp, 111 predicted proteins | sample Mesricmetagenome_FD_59108 | JGI IMG/M metagenome (GOLD analysis project Ga0065721, IMG submission 59108) | Mesophilic microbial community from rice straw/compost enrichment Sample: eDNA_1 v2 (version 2) | ecosystem: Engineered > Solid waste > Grass > Composting > Bioreactor | place: USA...
GAAGCCCCCCTCAAGATGAGATTTCCCAATTAGTAAGACCCCTTGAAGACGACGAGGTTGATAGGTTCGGGGTGGAAGCACAGCAATGTGTGGAGCTGACGAATACTAATCGGTCGAGGGCTTATCCTACAAAGTCTTAAAGATGAAACAAACTTTCGCATCCAGTTTTCAAGGTTCAAATCTTGAATGCAAGGCCCGTTGGTCAAGGGGTTAAGACACCTCCCTTTCACGGAGGTAACAGGGGTTCGAATCCCCTACGGGTCACCAACATTTACCTCAAGGGTAAAAAAATATGGAGGCTTAGCTCAGCTGGGAGAGCATCTGCCTTACAAGCAGAGGGTCGGGGGTTCGATCCCCTCAGCCTCCACCATATAAGTTTTGTAATGCCGCGAGGTGGAGCAGTTCGGTAGCTCGTCGGGCTCATAACCCGAAGGTCACAGGTTCAAATCCTGTCCTCGCAACCAATTTTTTCGGACAAGATCCGAAAGTAGCATGGAGCTGTGGTGTAGAGGCCTAACATGCCTGCCTGTCACGCAGGAGACCGCGGGTTCGAATCCCGTCAGCTCCGCCATTTTTACCAAGTTTTATGCCGGTGTAGCTCAGTTGGTAGAGCAACTGACTTGTAATCAGTAGGTCGTGGGTTCGACTCCTATCGCCGGCACCATTTTTACAACACAATATGTATGCGGTCGTGGCGGAATTGGCAGACGCGCTAGATTCAGGTTCTAGTGGTGTAACAGCCGTGGAGGTTCGAGTCCTCTCGACCGCACCATATGCGGAAGTGGCTCAGCGGTAGAGCATCGCCTTGCCAAGGCGAGGGTCGCGGGTTCGATTCCCGTCTTCCGCTCCATAATTTTTTGCGGCCTTAGCTCAGCTGGATAGAGCGTTTGACTACGAATCAAAAGGTCAGGAGTTCGAATCTCTTAGGCCGCGCCATTTTAATTGAATAACGGGATGTAGCTCAGCTTGGTAGAGCACCTGGTTTGGGACCAGGGGGTCGCATGTTCAAATCGTGTCATCCCGACCAGTTCAATTCCTTAGAAGTCAGCAGACGTACTAGATACGTATGGCGGGCTTTTTTTTAGTTTGTACATAATTTAGGACAGACTGAGACTAACATAGAAGAGGTGATTCAATTGCTGCGCATTGGTATTATCGGCTCTAACTTTATTACGGAAACGTTTATGAATGCTGCTCGCCAGGTTGAGAAGGTGGAAGTGACGGCATTATACTCCCGGTCGGAGGAACGTGCAAAGGCCTATGCGACTGCTCAAGGTATACCGCATACCTTCACGAATCTTGAAGCGATGGCGCAAAGCGATGTGATTGATGCGATTTATATAGCAAGCCCAAACTCCTTACATGCGAAGTATGCGATTACTTTCATGAATCATGGGAAGCATGTACTCTGCGAGAAACCTCTTGCTTCCAATGCTGCTGAAGTGCAAGAAATGATTGATGCGGCGCAAGCAAATAAAGTTTTACTTATGGAAGCCATGAAATCGACGGTGATGCCGAACTTTGATGCGATTCGCGAGAATCTGCATAAGCTTGGAAAAGTAAGGACCTTCTTTGCATCGTTTTGTCAGTACTCTTCCCGTTATGATAAATACAAAGCCGGGGAAGTGATGAATGCTTTCCTGCCGGAATTATCGAACGGATCTCTTATGGATATTGGCACGTACTGTATCTACCCGCTTGTGGTGCTGTTTGGCAAGCCGGATAGTGTCAAGGCAAGCGCGGTTATGCTGGAGTCTGGTGTTGACGGCAAAGGAAGCCTGATCCTGAGTTATGGGGATATGGAGGCAGTCCTGCTGCACTCGAAAATCTCGAATTCGAATATACCAACTGAAATTCAGGGTGAAGAGGGCAATATGATTATTGAGAAGATCAGCCAGCCTTCCAGCGTTCGTATTGAATATCGGGATGGCCGGCCACAGGAAAATGTAAGCAGACTACAAGCAGATAATTCAATGGTTTATGAGATTCAAGCCTTTGCTGAGCTTATTAAACGGGGCGAGCTAGAATCACCGGTTAACTCTTATGCGAATTCTCTTGCTGTAATGGAGATTATGGACGAGGCTCGTCGCCAAATCGGGCTTGTATATCCGGCTGACAAGAAATAAGCGAATGAGAAAACCTCTATCGAGGCCTTTCGAAGAAGATCGACCGCGTTTAGAGGTAGGTTTTATCGCCAATCAGAATTTGTTCTTCGGGCTTGCTCGGAAACTTATAAATTCTTATGTGGTAAAAAAAGCAGGCTGTTTCCAGAGATCCAAATCTCCGGAACAGCCTGTCCCATTATTGAGCAATAGCTTGAGGGGCTTGCTCGTTTTGCTCCAACTGCTGCATAAGGAATGCAGAAAGCTCTTGATAACGCTTTGTGATCGTAGCAGCCGATACTTCATATTTTGCGGCAAGATCATTTTTGTTCTTACCGGATTCGGTAACCTCGCATACCATATATTCCAACGCGGCACAAAATGCGCCCGATTTGCGATACGTTGGTTTCGTCATATTCGTGAAATCATGCCAGATCATAATCGCCATTGCGATATGATTCAGCTTGTAATCCTGTTTCATGGAAGCAATAAGTTCATGTGCCAGTTCTGCATATTGCGGATTCGCCCACGTGGATTCGTGGTCAACCAAGTGCACCAGATCAGCTTCTGTAAAATGACGAATTGCATTGGAGGCTTTACTTGTTCTAGCGGATTGTTCGTCCTTCGACATGCAGCACTTTTTATATTTCAAGCCGCTGCCGCAATGACATTGTTCATTTCTACCTAGTTTAGACATATAAGCTCCTTCGTGCGAAAATCTTTTATGCAAGAGTGCATTCCTATATAATAACATAAAAAGAGGGATGGAAAAACGAAAAACCTTCATTTTCCATTCTTTTCGTTTCAGGTATAAGCTTTCATAGGCCTGAAGCAGAAAGTAAATAATAGTGATTATACATATTAGAAAGGTGTGAATGGGCGATGACAAATGTTGCATTTGAGAGCAATCTGACCAAGTACGCTGAACTAATCGTTAGAGTAGGGGTTAATGTTCAACAGGATCAAGAGGTATTTATTACAGGAGCTATTGAGCAGGCCATCCTCGTTCGTCTTGTTGCTGAGCAGGCTTATTTGGCGGGAGCAAGCAATGTGCATGTAGATTGGACGGATGACAAACTGTCTCGACTGAAATATGAGAAAGCGGCCGATGAAGTATTTACCCGTTATCCGGAATGGGAGACAGCCAAGCGCAATTCCTTCGTGGAGCGTAATGCCGTATTTATCTCGATTGTTTCCTCCAACCCTGATCTTCTCTCCGGCATTGATTCGCAGCGTATTGCCAATTTCCAGAAAGCCGCGGGGCAAGGGCTGCAAGCGTTCCGGAGAGCCGTTCAGTCGGATAAGGTAAGCTGGACGGTTGTTGCGGCTGCAGGTAAAGCATGGGCTTCTAAAGTATTCCCGAATGCTGGTGAGGAAGAAGCAGTCAGCCAGCTGTGGGAAGCGATCTTCAAAGCTGTTCGGCTGAATGCGGCAGACCCTGTAAAAGCATGGGAAGAGCATAATGCAACCCTTCATTCCAAAGCGCAGGCGCTGAATGAGAATCATTTTACGAAGCTGCATTATACGGCACCAGGAACGGATCTGACGATCGAGCTTGCAGATAAGCATATTTGGGTAGCTGCGGGCAGCGAGAATCAGAACCATGTTTCCTTTATGGCGAATATGCCGACGGAGGAAGTATTCACGGTGCCTCTTAAGACGGGCGTAAATGGTTATGTATCCAGCACGAAGCCGCTTAGCTACGGCGGTAATATTATCGATAACTTCAAGCTTACGTTCGAAGCAGGCCGTATCGTTAAGGTAGAGGCTGAGCAAGGGCAGGAGATCCTCCAGAAGCTTGTAGATACCGATGAAGGCTCGCATTACCTCGGAGAGGTTGCATTAGTGCCGCATGAATCGCCGATTTCACAATCGAATATTTTGTTCTATGAGACTTTGTTTGACGAGAACGCTTCGAACCATTTGGCAATTGGCAGCGGTTATGCGTTTAATATTGAGGGCGGTAAAAAGATGTCTCCGGAGGAGCTGGCTGAGAACGGTGTGAATGCCAGCATCACGCATGTTGATTTTATGATTGGATCAGCAGTGATGGATATTGACGGAATCAAGGCTGATGGATCGGTTGTACCAATCTTCCGCAAAGGAAACTGGGCATTTTAATCTATTTGAACGGATTTTGAGGTGATCACAGTTATGGCGAAAAAGAAAAGACCAGCCGCGGCATCCAGCCATAGAGCTGGAGCAGGCTCTCAGCAGGAGCAAGGAGCGACGTTAAAGGATATGCTGGGCGCAGATATCGTTCAGAAGCTTAAAGCACAGGCTGACGAGATGAAGGCCGCCGAGGAGCTGAAGAAGCAGCAAGCAAGGGCTGAGGCGGAAGAGGCCCGCAAGAAGGAACAAAAGCGGCTGGAGAGCGATATGAGCTACTTGCTGGAGAACAGCAAACTGGATTGGAAGAAATATAAATAAAATTACAGGAAGAGCCTCTTGAACTGCAGTATTTTATGCAGGGAAGGGGCTTTTTTTATTTGGGTAAGGCAGAATCGTGCTTGTCAACATATAACATTAATAATAATATACAACTCCCTTCGCATAGGCATGGGTATAGAAGAGCTGGATTTAGGCGATTGCTGATAAGAAAGGGCTGAAATGTACAGTGTACAGGTGACGATGATGAGAAAAAATCAATCGAATAAACGGCTCCTTCTACCGGAAGAGCTGAGGTTCCAGAACGTGACGGAGAGCAGGCTTACGATTCAAGAGGTGTATGACCGCATATTGAATTTTATGGCGAGTGATCCAAGGGCGGCGTATCATTTTGTAATTGGGACAGACAGCCAGGGGTTTAACGGCTACACGAAATTCGTAACGGGCATTATTATTCGGCGAATGGGAAAAGGGGCATGGGCCTGTTACCGGCAGGTGGTTGTGCCTCGTGAGCTGACATCGCTGAAGGAGAAGCTGACGATGGAGACGGCTTTATCCCAGGAGGTAGCCTATTACTTTGTGGATGGGGCCATCCAACGGATGGAGGAGCTGCTGCTGCCTTATGTATACCAGGGAGCTTCGCTTGATTTGTTTATCGATATTGACGCTGGTACTGAGCCAACCATTAATAAGACATCGCTGTATGTAGAAGAGATGATAGACCGGGTCAGAGGCATGGGAACCTATGCGGCAAGAGTGAAGCCGGATTCCTATGCGGCATCCGCGTATGCTAACCGACATACCAAGAAGCCCGTCCATTTCAAGAAGCGTCAGGAGCTTGTGTAATTTTCTTCTTACCGAATAGAGCCACAGGTCTTATGGCCTGTGGTTTTTTGTATGCGGGAGGTTTTTTCCCTATAGCTGTAGAATCAAATAATTATAGGGGAAGGATGGGATGTTATGGGGAAGGAAAGGACGCTTGTCATTAGCGATATTCATGGATGCTATGATGCTTTTAACCGGTTGCTGGAACGGGTCAACTATGAGCCGGTTAAAGATCAGCTGATCTTACTTGGAGATTTCGTCAGCAAGGGACCGGAAAGCAGACTGGTAGTGGAGCAAGCCTTCAGTCTGGTCCGGAAGGATGGTGCTATTGCGGTTCAGGGCAATCACGATGAGCGTTTCGTTGATATTATCCGTAATAAGACCAAAGAGGCAAGGGATAAGTTCTTCCGCCATGGCGGCCGTCAGACCGTATACAGCTACCTGAAAGGCAGCGATATGACAGGAAGCGAAGAGGACTTGCTGACAAGGCTTAGAGAGACGGTACTGGAGCACTATCCGCATCATGCCGATTTTCTGGAGCAGCTTCCTTATTACTTTGAGGATCAACATTTTATTTATGTACATGCAGGTCTTAACCCGAAATATCCAAACTGGAAAGAGCAGCCTAAACGGGATTTCCTGTATATTAAGGATTCCTTCCATAACGCGGATACGACAGTTGATAAAATTGTTATATTTGGTCATACGAAGACCGTTGATCTGCACGGCAGAGCGGATGTCTGGTACGGCAAAGGCAAGATTGGCATTGATGGCGGTTGTGCCAGCGGGCTGCAATTGAATGCACTGGAGATTGTTGGCGGCGAAGAGGTACGAGCTGTCTCCGTACCGGCAAGAAGAGCTATCTCACCACATAAGAATTTATAAGCTTCCGAGCAAGTCGGAAGAACAAATTCTTATTGGCGATAAAACCTGCCTCTAAACACGGTTGCCCTTCTTCGAAAGGCCTCGATAGAGGTTTTCTCATAAGAATCAACAGGAGCGGAGCTTCCGCTCTTTTTATTTTTAAGAATTTTAATTTAAGGAGGTCAAATCTGAAGGAATCAATCGAAATATGTCGAATTAGTGAGCATTAAGAACTATTTCCCAGTATTGAGGTGTAAAGATGAAGGCAGTATTGAAGTATGTCTTATTCGTTCTCCTGTTCCTGGCAGTAATCACTTCATTACGCCCAACAATCACCTTTGCGAGCACAGAAGAGGCAACTCCGGAGATACGGATTACAGAATGGCAGATCCATCCGGGGACTGATGATGATAGCAAGGCACCGCCTGCGGAAGGCTGGTTAACGGTAAAAGAAAAAGAGCAGGCTCCGGCATTGCCGAAAGGAACTAGCAGTCTTTGGGTGAAGATTGAACTTCCTGCTATCTCTGATTCCCATGCAGGCCTGCTAGTTGATAAAGCATATGCACAGAACGTTTTTGCTTATGTAGAGGGCAAAAGCATTTATGAAACGACCAGGGATCATTATTATGATATAAATAAATTCGTTCTTCCGTTAGAGTCCTCAAACTCTTCTAAAACCGTTTATATTCATCTTACCAATAATAAGGGTAATGTTGGGATTGAGGGCTTTGTTCTTGGTGACTATACAAAGCTGTACCGTACAATGCTTATAAAAGAACTGCCTGATATTATTTTAGGTTTTTCCTTTATTTTTATAGCAGCTATTATGTTCTTCTGTATGATTTTTCTGAAAAAAGTAAATGTATCGGGCTGGAAATCGCTTAGTCTCATTATTTTATCAATTGGAATTTTGCTAATTTTCTATTCGCCATTTCTTTATTCCGTATATGAGAATTATGGTTTTTATTTTGCAACTGGAGCCGATTTGTCCATTAATGTTCTGTTTCCTGCCTTATTTTTCTTCTTAGAAACGATATTTGGCAAAGGGAAGTTTTCACTTGTACGTATAATTAAGTACTATGCTTTAACCCTTATTATTTTATCAACTATTGGGTTGGGAATTAATATAGCAACAGACAATGCGTACTATGCCGTTTATTACTCAGTTACTACTACTTTGTTTGCTCTAGGAGTAGTTGTTGGTGGTATTATATTCGTTTGGCTGCTTGTAGCTAATAGCTTAAAGAAACATAAAGATGCCATCATTGTTTCTTCTGGACTAGGCTTGTTCATTTTGGGTGCAGTATTTGATATGCTTCATTATTATGCGGAGTCAAAGAACTATCAGTTCGCTTATTGGAAATGGGGCATCGTGTGCTTCGTATTTGCTTTAGTAGTTACACTAGGCAGACAAATTGTATTAAGTTTTGAAAAAGTCGTTACATACTCAAAGCAGCTAGAGATTTATAATAATGAGCTCCAACGATCAGAAAAAATGGACATGATAAGTCAACTCGCCGCTTCTGTTGCCCATGAGGTTCGTAATCCATTGCAAGTAACTCGGGGCTTTTTACAACTGCTGGAAGAAAAAAGCATCAGCCACAAAGAGAAAAATTATATGGTGCTGGCTATAAATGAGCTTGATCGTGCTTCCGAAATTATTACAGATTTCCTTACCTTTGCTAAACCTCAACTGGAACATGTATCTGTACTAAATATTGCAGATGAGTTTAAGCATATAGGCAGCATGATTATGCCTTTAGCCAATTTACAGGGTGGTCGGCTAAAGTTAAACATTCCCGATCATTTACAGATTCAAGGAAATTCTTCGAAGTTTAAGCAAGCCTTTATCAATATGATAAAGAATAGTATCGAAGCTTTAAAAGGTGACGGTGAGATTGAAATCAAAGGCTACAGAGAAGAGGAAAGAGTTGTTATCCATATAATAGATAATGGAATAGGGATGACGGAAAGCGAACTGGCCAAGCTTGGTGAGCCTTATTATTCGAATAAGACTAAAGGTACGGGACTGGGCCTCATGGTTACCTTCAGTATTATTGAAGTAATGCAGGGAAATATTAAATTTAAGAGCAGCAAAGGAATTGGTACGGAGGTAATCATTACTTTTCCGGCTGCATAATAGAAGAACCCCTCCTAGTAACTGGAGAGGTTCTTTTGTATTTCAATTACCAAACAGGAATTTCCTCAGCCGAAATGGCTTTCAATGTAGAAGGTTTCGGAGGGATAACAAGATAGCCATGTTCTGGCGTTTCTTCAACGGCAGTAACCTCGATATTGTCTGGAATTTCTACGCCAAAGGCATCTTTAATAGCTGCTTTAGGATCTTGCAACAACTGTTGCTTAAATGTGTCGTCTTCCCAAGCTTTTTGAATAATTTGTTCGCGAGTGATCTGGTTCGACAAAATAACCCCTCCAATTATGCATATTAATGCGACTTGAGCACTAAAATTATAACATATCTACTGGTTAAATTATACTACTATTTATTATATTGCGAAAAAAGTAATATATTTTTTTAGGGGATTTGTCTATATTGAATGACCTACTGAAGTTAGTGAGAAATACAAAATATGAAAATTAAAAAGACCATGTTGAGTAATAGCTGAAAAAGTCTACTTTCTAAGCAAAGAAAATAATCAAAGAAAGCGAGCCTCTAGAATCACTTCTAAGACTCGCTTCACGTGAGAAGGTCATTGTGGCCTTCTATTTTTGTTTTTTAAAAGGTACTTTTACAGTAATCAAATTGAGATGTGATCTTTTTTTATTTTCATACTACCATGTTGGAAATTCTTTAACTTCTTGCTTTTTCAGTTCGGATGGTTTCGGTGGAATCACGAAGAAATACTCATCCGAAGATTCTTCTACGACTTTGATTTGTGCGCTAGTAGGAAGCTCAATACCAAAAGCCTCTTTAACGGCGAGTTTAGGGTTTGCAATGAATTGTTGTTTGAAGGCTTCGTCTTCCCAAATCTTTTGAATAATTTGGTTACGAATTATTTGAGGTGAAGCGACATGAGAATGAGGTGCCTCAAATTTGTCGAGTAGAACAAATGGAGCGGGTCTTTGCTTTAATGCTAAATTTTGCATGACGATAACTCCTCCTGAACATATGTAATAATTTACACCTTCTTTTAAATTATAACATATATTTCAGAGGAACACACTTATTTTAAGTGGTTTTCGACAAGATATAATCAAAACCGCCAAATAGCAATGCAGCTTTATTATCTTCAATTTGTATTGCATATTTATATAAGTCCTCATAAATCGAATAGCTAAACAAATTGAGATCTTTTATCTGTAAAGAATGTTTGCTTATGTAATCGATATGTTCATGGCACCTATTGGTGTATTCGAGTAAAAGGCTACGATCATAAATATAGGACTCAACTTCTGATGAATGGAGGAGTTCTTCTTGTTTTTTCAAAGACTTAATCATAGAAAGTAAGCAATTGTAGTTGTTCTCTTGCAAATCTTCTTTCCAATCTGCTAAATCATCAGCTAGCTGTAACACTACAAGACTATGGTCTACAAGTTTCTCGACTTCTTCAATTAAGTTAAATTGATTCGCTAACAGCAATGCTCCTGTACTAGCAAGTTTTAATGGAGAAGCTTTTTTAGCAATCATAAGATTATCTGACATAAAATAATCTTCTTTGTTCTCGTTTACAACTGTAGTGGCCCATTCATTTACATACTTTTGTCGATAGTTCCAGAATGGAGAGCCTGCATCGAACATTTCACGGAGAATAGACTCAAGCTCAGAATGGAGCAACTGAGCGAGAGCAAGCTGCTCTTTCCAAGCTGTTGGAGTCACGTCCATAACATCGTCTTGCAGGAAATAATAGAGCATGTTAAATACGTTTGCTAGAGATAGATGGCGGCATTGTTCAATTGGAATATTAGTAGTCTCATTCATCCAATAAGGCAGTAGATAGCAAATATAATTCTTTGCACTTTCTTTCTGGAAGAGATCAAATTTATCAAGATAGATTAAACCGTTCTGATTAAATGGAGCAGGAAATCTAGTGATTCTTGCGCGTGCCTCAGTAAAGACCTGTAACAACTCTTCTTTGTACGGTTCCAAGTAGTTTCTAGACATAATGCCCTCCATTAATTTAACAATTATTGTTCACTCTTCATAATCTCCATCAGGGCAATGATCTTAACGGAGTTGAATTCATCAGTCGAGAGCCGGGAGAGAAGGGTTTGCTTAATGGATTGTTTCTCTTCAGGCGTCAGGCCGTCCTTCGCTTTGTCAGCGAGTCCCGTTAATTCTTTCATGGAGAACTTGCTGAGCAGCAGGCTTGCGGCTTCATCCTTATTTTTAACAACAAGCTTATCACCTGTGGTTGGCTTGTCTGTTGCTGGCTTAGATGCGCCGTTTGATTCTTCGCCTTTGTCTGTCGTTGAACCGGAATTGCCCGGTTTGTCTCCGGTAGATGTATTGTCACTCTTGCCGCCGCTGGTATCAGAAGAGATAGAGCCCTGAATGGCTTCAACTGCTTTTTTATCAAAATATTTGGAGTTATCAGCGATAATTTTCTGAACGGCAGGGTCTTTCTTGAATGCCTCTACTTCTTCGGTGGACAGGATTTGATCAGCCATCTCATTCATCATTTTATTCGACAAATAGTGGAATCCGATCTTGTAGCCGGCGAAGCCAATCACACCAAGGATCACGAGGGTAGCGAGCAGTCTTGTCCATATGACCGTGCTTTTCTTTATAGGCTTTCTGTTGCCTCCCGGGTATTTGATCCAGGTTCGGCCGTCTTTGCTTTTGTACTTTTGAATCCCGATGAGACGAAGGGGTGTTTTCACCTTTTTGAATTCCATTTGTATCGAAATCTCCTTTTGTATCCTTGCTGTAATGTGGCCTATTATACCATATAAAAGGAGAATACTAGAAATGATGCTAGTGCTAATTGCTTACGGCGTTAATCCGGAAGGACTGCGGCAGGATTATTTACACTTCTCTATTATTTTGTTAAGTTTTGGTTGAGGGATACTAATAATTCCATTAAAATAGGAGAAAGATCAAGCAAATTACCAGAACAGGACCAAGGTCGTGGATAGGACTGTACCTCAGAAGGTTTTTGAAGCCATGGCTCCTGCATTAAAGTTAGATGAGCAGCGTTACTTCTTTAATGTGGAGGTTATCAGTCATGACAAGCGAGTTGGAGGTTTATGTAGTATTAACAGATACGGGGACGTTATTTACGAGAACGATTAAGTGGTTTACGAAGGATCCGCTTAATCATGCGTCAATTGCGTTTGATTGCGGTTTAAATGAGGTCTATAGCTTTGGCCGGAAAAATCCGCAAAATCCCTTTTTCGCAGGCTTTGTAAGGGAGAACATGCGCGGACAGCTGTTTGCAGAGGCGAGCTGTGCCTTGTACCGCTGCCGGATGCATCCCGCTGCTTATGCCAAGATGCGAAGCGTCATTGCCGAGATGGATCGAAACAGGGAGCAGTATCGTTACAATTTGCTTGGAGTCATTGGACTGCTGTTTAATATTCAACTCATTAAGAGGGATTACGCTTATTTCTGTTCGGAATTTGTAGCATCGGTATTTGAGAAGAGCGGTGTCCATCTTGTAAATAAATCTTCTTTTCTCGTGACGCCCGGTGATTTGTTGAATACTCCAAAGCTGGAGCTTATCTATGAAGGCTCGCTCCAGAACTTATTAAATAATCGGATAGATGAAGAAATAGGCAAGCGCCTTGCGTAAACGACGCAAGGCGCTTGCTGTTTACTAGCCGTTTACAACTTCTCCGCCGTTAATGTGGAGGAATTGGCCGGTTACATAGCTGGAATCCTCGGAAGCCAGATAGACATATGCTGGCGCAAGCTCATACGGCTGACCGGCCCGTTTCATCGGTGTATCCGAACCAAAGGTAGATACGGACTGCTCGTCGAAGCTGGCCGGAATGAGCGGCGTCCAGATGGGACCGGGAGCAACACCGTTGACCCGGATGCCGCGTTCCGCCAGATTGGCTGCGAGCGCTCTTGTGAAAGATACGATAGCGCCTTTGGTAGCGGAATAATCGATTAAGGTCGGATTGCCTTTATAAGCGGTAATGGATGCCGTATTAATGACAGAGGAGCCTTGCTTCAGATGGGGCAGAGCGGCCCTTGTCAGATGAAACATGCCAAATACATTCGTCCGGAAAGTCTTCTCAAGCTGCTTGGCCGTAATATCTTCAAGCCGCTGCTGCACATGCTGCTCTGCGGCATTATTGACGATAATATCAAGCTTGCCGAAGGACATGACCGTCTGTTCAACGGCATTGCGGCAAAAAGCTTCATCTCCGATATCCCCGGGAATAAGCAGGCAGCGCCTTCCGGCTTGCTCAATCTCCTGCTGGACCAGCTTCGCATCCTCATGCTCATTGTAATATACAATGCTGACATCACAGCCTTCCAGGGCGAAGGCGACTGCTACCGCCCGGCCGATTCCGCTGTCTCCCCCGGTAACCATAGCTGCTTTATTCGCAAGCTTGTTGGCCGCTTTATATTGATCGGTCTTATAGACCGGAAGCGGGTTCATCTCGGATTCAATACCTGGCTGCTTATTCTGATGCTGCGGCGGGAAAACCACGCTTTTATTGCTGGATGATGATTGTGACACAGGGTAAAGCCTCCTTTTTTGGGAATCCATTCTTGTCTATTAGTGTGGGTTGTTGGGAGGTCTGCTATACATTATGCATGAGCGGATGCGGAGGATTAGGCGAATGCCTGTCTGCAGGAGAGCCGTTGCTCGTAAAAAGCTTTAGAAGTAAAAAAGCTAATTGACAATGATTATCATTGTGAATATACTCATTGGTAGTTCATTATCTATCTATATATTAATTGGATGAGGGGTTAAGGAATCATGAAAATCAAGTTAGCAGCAGTTGTAGTGGCAAGCGCAGTTGTATTTGCAGGATGCGGATCGAACAACAATGAAGCAGCAAACAATGCGAAAGATGCTTCAGCGAATACAGGACAATCGGCTTCGAAAGTAGAGAACTGGGATGAAATTACGGGGCAATATCGTGATTTCGCTCTGGATCAGACAGATAAACTTGTAGCAGAAACAGATAAGTTCGTGCAAGCGGTGAAAACCGGCGATGTAGAGACAGCGAAGTCGCTGTACGCGCCAACCCGTATGTATTATGAGAGAATTGAACCAATCGCGGAAGCGCTTGGCGATCTGGATCCGAACATCGATGCCCGTGAGAATGATGTAGAAGAGAAGGACTGGCGCGGCTTCCACCGCATTGAGCAAGCTCTATGGGTGAACAACACAACAACAGGAGCAGAGGATTATGCTTCTCAGCTTCTGGATGACACGAAGACTCTCCGTGCATTGATTGAAACGGTCGAAGTAGAACCAAGCCTTCTTGTGACTGGCGCGGTAGAGCTGCTTAACGAAGTATCCTCCTCCAAGGTAACAGGTGAGGAAGAACGCTACTCCCACACGGATCTTTATGATTTTGCAGCAAACGTGGAGGGTGCGAAAAAAATCTATGAGCTGCTTAAAGCCGAGCTGAACAAACAGGACGCTGATCTAGAGGCGCAGATCGGTACAAGCTTCGACAATCTGGAACAAGCACTCGCAGCGTATAAAAGCGGCGACGGTTATGTGTCCTACGAGGATCTGAAAGAAGAAGATACGAAGAAGCTTAGCCAACTGCTTGATGCATTGGCAGAGCCGTTGTCACAAATGGGAACGATCCTGGGAGCATAATGTCATGACTACTGACAAAAAGAATAACAACAATGCTGGAGACAGCATATTGGAGAAACCAATCAGCCGCAGAGATATTTTGCGGTTGGCTGGTGTTGGGGGCGCCGGGCTATTGCTTGGCGCTTCAGGCGTTGGGGCGATATTTGGCACAAAAGGAACGACCGTCTCTGGTGCGGCCAAGTCAAGTGACGAGGCGGACCGGATTGATTTTTACGGCAAGCATCAAGCGGGTATTACGACTCCTGCACAGGATTTTCTGATGTTCGCTGCTTTTGATCTGACGATAGAATCCGTTGATGAGGTGCGGAAGCTGTTTAAGGCATGGACAGAAGCCGCCGCTGCTATGGCGAAGGGCGATATGATTGGCCAGAATAATGACAATCTGAATCTGCCTCCTTCGGATACCGGGGAGGCAGCGGGGCTTCAGCCTTCAAAAACAACTATTACGTTCGGGGTTGGTCCATCCTTCTTCGATTCAAGATTTGGCCTCGCCTCCAAGCGGCCTGCCGCACTTGCAGATTTGCCGGCCTTCGGCGGTGATGAATTGCGGGAGGAATGGAGCGGCGGCGATATAGGCGTGCAGGTGAACGCCAACGATATGCAGATTGCCTTCCACGCGATCCGCAATCTGGCCCGCATTGCCAGAGGCAAGGCAGTGCTGCGCTGGACACAGGAAGGCTTTCAGCGTACCGGCGGTTCTGATCCGGCGGGGGCTACTCCCCGTAACCTGATGGGTTTTAAGGATGGCACCGGCAATCCGGATACGAAGGACGAAGCGCTGATGAACGATGTGGTATGGGCGCAGAGCGGAGACGGTACGCCATGGATGGCTGGCGGAAGTTATATGGTGGTCCGCCGTATCCGGATTCGAGTAGAAGTATGGGATCGGTCAACCTTGGGGGATCAGGAAGCAACGTTTGGACGTCATCGCGATAGCGGCGCGCCGATAGGCTCGAAGAAGGAATTTGATCCAATCGACCTTGGCAAGAAGGACGAGAAGGGGAAACCGCTCATTCCAGTCAATTCCCATGTTGCATTAGCTCGTGGCGACGGCTCGGTCAAAATTTTGCGAAGATCGTATTCCTATTCAAGCGGAATGGATAACCGTACCGGGCAATTGGATGCCGGCCTTTTATTTATTTGTTATAACCGCGATACAAGAAAGCAGTTTATTCCGCTGCAGCAAAAGCTTGGGCAAAATGATGCCCTAAATGAATATATCGTCCATAACGGCAGTGCCGTATTTGCTTGTTTCCCTGGTGTAAGAGAAGGCGGCTATATCGGCGATACGTTATTGTAGGCAGAAGGGAGGCAAACTTGAAATGACCGGACAATATCAGCATAAAGCCTTTATCTCCCGGATGCTGCTGCTTCTCATGATATTATGGGCAGGCATCTTTGCATCTGCTTCTGCGATAAGCTTCGGCAAGACCGCATATGCTGCGGCAGCATCGCAAGAATCGGAGCAGCTCAATAAGCTTCTTCCGCTCGTAGGAGGGGCCCTGGCGGCAGCAGGCGAAGGGGATTGGCCGGATGCGAGGGAGCATATCAAGCAGGCGGTTGAGAGTTGGGAACAGCTCAAGACGCAGGCCAAGGCGGATTCCGCCGATGTATCTTCGGCGCTTGCCCATGCGACGGAGGCGCTTGAGCAAGGAGCGGATCAGCCAGAGGAGGCGAAGGCGGCTTTATCTGCATTAGCCAAGGCGATTAATACATTTGTGAAGAGTGAGAAAGCGGCGGAGAAGCCAGCGTTGTCGGGAAAAGATGCCGCAGCCAGCTTGCTTCCGCTTGCAGAGAAACTGCTGAGCAGCATTCAGGCGGGGCAGTGGGAGCTGGCGAATGCCGCTTACAAGCAGATCAATGACAGCTGGCCGCCGGTTGAACAATCGATTCGCAGCGAGAATTTTACTGTCTACGGCAAGCTGGAGACAAGCATGAGCATGATTCGGATTGCACTCCAGGCTGAGCCGCCGCGGGCAGAGGACGCGGACGCTAATACAACAGCCTTGATCACATTGATCACTGATTATAAAGACGGGAAAATAGCGGCTGACGCAAACACGGCTTCAGATGATCTAGCGATTGCGGATTTAATCGCGATGCTGAATCAGGCATCCAAAGATATTGAAGCAGGCCATTATGAGGAAGCAGATGGTCAGATGCAGTCGTTCATCAGCAGCTGGCCATCTGTTGAAGGTCAGGTGCAGAGCCGGTCTGCTGCGGCATATCAGGATATTGAGATCAAGATGACGGATGTTTCCAAATACTTGCTGGCCGCTTCGCCGTCACCGGATAAAGCGGAAGCCGTTATTGAGCATATCCGCAGCCAGCTTGAGCCGATGACATCAGAGGCGAAATATACGGCTTGGGATGCGGGAATGATTTTGCTGCGTGAAGGGCTTGAAGCCATTCTTGTCCTGGCAGCGCTGCTTGCTTATCTGAAACGTACGGATAATCAGTCCAAGAATATTTGGGTATGGTCAGGCGTATGGACCGGTCTGCTCTTAAGTATCGCCCTCGCGGTTCTGTTAACGACAGTTATTGCTGAAGCTACAGCGGGCAGCGCCCGTGAAGCGATGGAAGGCATTACGGGACTGGTATCCGTGCTGCTGATGCTTTCGGTCGGCAATTGGCTGCATAAGAAGTCGAATCTGCAGGCGTGGAACAAATTTATTGATGATCGTATGGGCAACGCGCTTGCCAAGGGAAGCTTATGGTCTCTGTTTATTGTCTCGGGCCTCGCGATTTTGCGTGAAGGGGCAGAGACGACAATCTTTTATATCGGGATGGCCGGCTCTATTGACCCGGTTCAGATGGTTATCGGAATTGCAGTGACGTTCCTGGTTCTCTTGATTATCGGATTTGCCATTATCCGCTTCAGCGCGAGGCTGCCGATCCGGCCGTTCTTCCTTGTTGCTTCCGGTTTAATCTATTATCTGGTTGTCCGTTTCCTTGGCGAAAGCATTCACTCGCTTCAAGTGGCCTCATGGCTGCCGGCGCATTCCTCGGAATGGCTCGCAACCATTGGTTTCCTTGGCGTGTACCCGACTTGGGAGACGACGATTCCGCAGCTTTTGGTGCTGGTTGTCATCCTGACAAGAATCGGTTTTGTACAACTTCGCAAAGTCCCTGTCAGGGGGCTTGCCGATTGACGTTTCACTTGATATGCTGAGTACATTAAAGTGAGGTGATCTTATGTCCGCCAATGAACATAACGAGGCTCAGGTGTCAGAGCCAGCAAAGCCGCTTACACAGGCTGAGCGCGCGAAGCAGCTTCTTGCTCAGAAGAAGCAAGGGCAAAACGGAGTAGCCGGTCAGAAGCATCAATCGACTTCTACGCAGGCTATGAAGAGCCAGAACACGAAGAAAGTAAACAACCAGCGTAAAAAAATGGGCGTTTAATGAAAACATGCAGGGGCTGTCTTTAGCTAGTCTGTTCAGGACTAGATAGGGACAGCCTTTTTCATAGCTAATCCCTGCCTTAGACGTATAAATGCCTCTTCTTTGTCTCATCCTTGGAATAGAGAAGAGGAGGAGTTTCCCCTGCCGAATGACTGGATAAAGCATCGTCGCAAGCTGCCCGGACTTATGCTGGTTTGTGCTCTCATAGGCATGCTGGAAGGGGCGGAGAGCGCCGCCAGAAAACATAGTCCGCCTGCCGATGCAAGCGTTTATGCCGCCGCAATTGATGAAGAAGCAGCTGCTTACGCGGAATGGACGATTCATGTTTCTTCCGCACGCCCGAACTATAGGCTGGGTAAAGCGGAGCCGGTGACAGGCGCGTATTTGGGCGCTTATGTGCTCCAAAATCCAACCATCCATAACAGCATGGCGGAATTCAACAAATTAGCAGGGAAACAACATGCCAGCTTCTTCAAATATGTCGGTTACGGCGAGCCATTCCCGGCTGAATGGGTCCGCGAAGTAAAGGCCGAAGGGGCCTTTCCCCATATTGCCTGGGAGCCAAACAAGGGACTGGAAGAAGTAAAGGACGATGCTTATCTGCGGGGCTTTGCCGAGGCCGCGCGCAAGGCGGATGTGCCGATCTTCCTGCGTTTTGCCTCCGAAATGAACGGAACCTGGACGAATTACAGCGGTGATCCCGAGCTTTATATCGATACATGGAGAATGGTTCATGATATCTTTGAAGAAACAGCACCCAGGGCGGCAATGGTCTGGACGGTGCTGAATGTACCGGAACGCCCGATTGAAGATTATTATCCGGGCGATGAATATGTAGATTGGGTAGGAATTAACGTCTATAACGTCAGATATCATAATGGAGATTTGAAGCAGCCATCCGATTTCGAGGATCCCCTTCAGATGATTGATTATGTGTATAACCGGTTCAGCCGGACGAAGCCGATTCAGCTGTCGGAGTACGGTGTGACTCATTATACGGTAACCGATGGAGTGCATGATCATGATTTTGCCATTTCGAAAATCAATCGCCTGTACGCTAACCTTCCAGAGCTGTATCCAAGGGTAAAGGCTGTATTTTATTTCGATGTCAACAATATTGCGGAATATAACGAGAAGCGACGTATTAATGATTATTCAATCACCAATGAGCAGCAGCTCAGGGAAGCTTACAAGCAGGTAACAGCCAGCCCTTATTATTTGAGCCATGCTTCCGGAAGCGGGACATCCGCCCTTGTTAATCAGCAGTTCACCTATCGCGGGCCTATATTTGAGCAGGGTGGGGAGTTGTATGTGGATAAAGAATTTTTCAGCCGGATTCTGCAGGTTGATGTTGAGACGATGAGGGATGGGACTATTCAGTTGAGCAGATGGGACGGAACTATCCCAAGAGTGGTGAGGATGCCGTTTATTCCGCATAAAATATGGAGTGGATACAAAGTAAACGGTATATTCCCGTTATGGCGGGATATTCAGGCGCTGCCCCTTGTTAGAGTTGCCGAGGAGCTTGGCTGCCAAATCAATTGGAATGGAATGGACATCTATATTCAGGAATGAAACCGCTTGTCCCCCCGCATAATGAAAGTACACAATTCCATTAACACAGCATGAACGGAGGGATGAATCATGACAGCGATCAGCAGCTCAGCCATACAAATATACCTGCTTGCTGGTGTTGCCACTACCAAAAGCTATTTTGATGAATGCCGCAATCAGCTTGAACGGATGTTTCGAGCGGATGGGCGTGAGCCGATTGTTCATATCTTGCACCCGTATGGCGATGTTAGCCGCAATCTATACCGCCAAATTGTTGAGGTTGGAACAGATTTAACAAACTGGATGTCAATCGGTCGGATTGGCGGCCGTGCCGCATTTAATCAAGTAAAGGAAACGATGCAGGGCAAGGATGAGCCGATGCTCTTTATCGGCCATAGCGGAGGAGGGGCAGCAGCTTATCAGGCAGGAAAAATGCTGCATCAGCAGCGTTTAAACCGGAATTTCCGTATTGTACAGGTGGGCTCGCCCCGTATTCCGATTCATCCGGAGCTGCGGGATAAAGTTTGCTTTCTTCATTCCGTTGACAGGGACGGGAGGTTGAGCGATCCCATCAGCCGGATTGGCACTTGGGGAGGCTGGTCGGCGGAAGGTTCGCATGTTCCCCGCTGGAACCGGTATAAGTATTCCCCATCGATTGTGGAAGGGATTCCTTTAATCGGCGGTCATGCGCATTACTTCTGTCATCAAACGCCATATGTGGATCAGGATTCGGTATGCAATCTGGATAAAACCATTAATCGGGTTCGGAACTGGCTGCTTGAGTCCTGGACCTGATCTTTGTTCGATTATCTAACTCGCTCATAACAAAACTCCGCATAGCTGCGGAGTTTTGTTATGCAATCAGAATAACGGGCACCAGCCGGGAGGCGCCGAGCAGACTGCCTCGGCAAACTGCGGCTCCTCGCTGCATAGATCGGCAAAGTAGCTGCTTAGGATATGGTTGCCTGAGACCGAGCCCATCCGGAAAGCACGTTTGACCTCGCCTTTGACATGCATGTAGAGATACGTTTTTTTTGTATCTGGAGACTGATACACCAGCGGCGGCAGATGAGGCACGATATCGTATTCATTCTGGAGACGCCAATGCGTCTCGACGGTATTGTTATACAGCTTGACGAATCGGGGGTCACCAACACGCGGAGCGCCAAAGGTATAGACAATTGGTGCGGTGAATGGGGTATTGACGGCAATATCGAGTGCCGCAAGGGTGGCAAGCGCTCCGCCGAGACTATGACCGGTAATGAATAATGGCTTATCGACAGGCAACTGACCGATCAGATCAAGCACTTGTCCCCGTGTTGATGTATAAATATCGGTAAAGCCTTTATGGGTTTGACCGGCATTTTTGACTGGACGGTAAGTCGTTTGCTGGGCAATAAAGTCGGATACCCAATCCACAGCTGAACCGGAGCCTCGGAAGGCCAGAACGGAAGAACGGTCCGATTGCAAAACAAAGCCAAAGCGTTCCTCGGTGTCATCATAAGCTTTGGCGGAGAAGGCCCCGGTCAATTGATAATCACGCGGGACAAGAAAAAGGCCGTCCTTATTCTCAAACTGCGAGTAAGTCTGTCCAGCAATACCGGCAAGAAATAGGGCGATTCGGAGATCAAATTGCTGCGGCTGTCCTTGTCTCATGGGCCGTGGAAATGCCGTTGTATTGGTCCTTCTCGTTGTTTTTGCCATATACGGATCCCTCCGCTCTCTCCATGGGCTGATTATGTATATTATGTTTGGGCGCTTGTATGGGTAACTAATTCCTCTTGACTTTTCGAAATAAATCGTTGTAACATAATACCAATTTCATACGAAGGCAATGACCAGAGACATGATCTCCTTCCTTATATCCGCCCAGAGAGAGAAGCCAAGGCTGAAAGCTTCTTCGGTGAAAGCTCGAGATTACCGCTTTGCAGCCGTGACCTGGAACCCGCGATTCTCTTGAAAGCGGCAGTACATGTGACCGATTGATCCCCGTTAACGGATTCCAATGAAGCATCTTGACGCTGATCAAGCGCAGGATGGAATTAGGGTGGAACCACGAGCATAACGCACTCGTCCCTTGCAGGGAGAGCTGCGTTTTTTTGCGTTCACAAACAATCTAGAAGAAATGGAGGAGCAACAATGGAGATTCAAGCTGTATGGCCGGACGGAAGCATAAGGAGGGTATTGCAAGGCACGACGATTGCACAAGTAGCTGAATCGATGGATGCCAATTGGAAAAAAACAATAATAGCGGGGGCAATCAACGATACGATTACCGATCTTGATGAACCGGTCGGCGATGGCAGCCGAATCGACTTGATTGCTCTGGACAGCCCGGAGGGGCTTCATATTTATCGGCACAGTACGGCTCATGTACTCGCGCAGGCGATCAAACGCTTATACGGAGGCCAGGCTGTAAAGCTTGGGATAGGTCCGGTTATTGAAGACGGCTTTTATTACGATGTAGAGCTGGAGCACTCCCTTTCGACCAAGGATCTGGAAGCGATTGAGCAGGAAATGCGCGTCATCATCCGCGAGAACTGGCCGATTAAACGTCATGTTGTTTCGCGGGAGGAGGCATTATCTCTCTTCGCCGAACGGGGGGAGCCGCTTAAGCTGGAGTTAATTCGGGATCTGCCAATCGGCGAAACAATCAGTATCTATGAGCAAGGGGAGTTTGTTGATTTGTGCCGGGGGCCGCATCTGCCTGCGACTGGACGGATCAAAGCCTTCAAGCTGCTGCATACAGCAGGCGCTTATTGGCGGGGCGATTCGAATAATTCGATGCTGCAGCGTATCTATGGCACAGCCTTTCTTGATAAAGCCGAACTTGCTGACTATTTGTACCAGCTGGAAGAGGCGAAGAAGCGTGATCATCGCAAGCTTGGCAAGGAGCTGGAGCTGTTTATGTTTTCGGAGGAAGCGCCGGGCATGCCGTTTTATTTGCCGAAAGGGATGGTGATCCGGACAGCTCTGGAGAATTTCTCCCGCGAGCTGCTTAATCTGAATGATTATGAGGAGGTCCGCACGCCGTTTATGATGAACAAGCGGATGTGGGAGCAGTCCGGACACTGGGATCATTACAAGGATAATATGTATTTCAGCAAAGTGGATGAGGCTGAATTTGCGCTGAAGCCGATGAACTGTCCGGGACATATGCTGATCTTCAAGAACAATCTTCGCTCTTATCGGGAATTGCCGATCCGGCTGGCGGAATTCGGACAGGTACACCGGCATGAGCTGTCCGGAGCATTAGGAGGCATGATGCGGGTACGGACTTTTTGTCAGGATGATGCTCATCTCTTTGTCCGTCCTGACCAGATCGAAGAGGAAATAAGCAAGGTGATGGCGTTGATCGGCGATGTGTATAAGGTGTTTGGCTTTGCGTATACGGTCGAACTGTCGACAAGGCCAACCGACTATATGGGCTCGGATGAGTTATGGGATGAGGCAGAGCAATCGCTTAAAAATGTGCTTGATACACGGGGGATGAACTATCGTATTAACGAGGGCGACGGTGCCTTCTACGGGCCAAAGATCGACTTCCATATCGTAGATGCCTTGAAGAGAAGCTGGCAGTGCGGAACGATCCAGCTTGATTTCCAAATGCCGGAGAAATTTGATCTGTCCTACATCGCAGAGGATAACAGGAAGCAGCGGCCGGTCGTTATCCACCGCGCGGTATACGGTTCACTGGACCGGTTCATTGGTATCCTGATCGAGCATTACAGCGGCGCCTTTCCCATCTGGCTGGCTCCGGTTCAAGCGAAGGTGCTTCCCGTATCGGAGCATGAACTGGATTATGCGCTGCAGGTCAAAGCTGAGCTAATCCAGGCAGGGATCCGGGCAGAGGTAGATGCGCGCAGTGAAAAGCTGGGCAACAAAATACGGAAAGCCCAGCTTGAGAAGATCCCTTATATGCTTGTTGTCGGGAAGAATGAAAGGTTAGCGGGCAGCGTATCTATCCGAAAACGGGGGGAAGCGGAAGCGGCTGAGGAGCAGATAGCCGAGCTTGCCGAACGTATTCTTGAGGATCTCCAGCAGCGAAGATAAATGATATTAAAAAAGCGCTTCAGAACGATGTTATATCGTCCTGGAGCGCTTTTTGCGAGACAGCTTGGACAGATCAGGCTCTGCTTCATTGCCGACCATTTGCTGTTCCTCGAGCATAAGGATACGTGATTGCTTCTTCTTATTCGAATCCCGTCCGGTAAGCAGATCGCCGGTCCAGCCTTTTCGCCACAGCCATAAATAAATGAGCAGCGTGATCACGAGGGTAACGACACAAATGCCTATAAAGCCAAGCCGGTGATTATCCCAAGGGAGAGGGTGGAAGTTGGTCCCCCATAAAGCTCCGATAACGGTTGCGGGCGTGAAGATAACCGTAAAAATCGTCAACGTCTTCATAATATCATTGCCGCGGAAGCTGGAAAGTGCATCATCCATGGAAATCAGGGTATCAATCTCCAGCGCGTAATGCTTCAGCAAAGATTCAATCCGGTCCAGCTTGTAAGTGATTTGTTTGAACACATCCGTATCCGTAAGCTTGTCCATGAAGGCTTCCTGAGCGGCGCCGTACAGCTCTCTGATAGGGATAAAAAGATGACTCCAGTGCAATAAATCGTAGCGCCGTTCAAAAATGACGTCAAGAAGTCCGGTTCTGTTCGCAATCCGCATCGATTGTTCGAGTTCGCCCAGACGTTTCTCGAAGCCGTCGAGTCCCTCATGGAAAGGCCCCAGCAGATGGCCCAGCATAATAAAGAGCGCCTCAGGCGCCGAAGCGCAGCTTGTTAACCGGGAGGTTACAGCATCATCCTGCAGACGGATCATGAGGCGCAGATCGGCATGAAGAGTAACAAGCTTCTCCGCGGTCAGCCAGAAGTGAAAGGGCTGTACATCGGTCATCTCCTCAGATGCCTGAAGGACCAAGGTGCCGCATACGACGGTGCCTTGCTCTGTAGAATGGGCAACCGAAATCTGATTTACCTCTTTGCCCCAGCAGTCATCCAGCCAGCTTGCACATTCCGGAAGGAGCCGCTTGCAGGTTAATTGCTCGACGTCCTCGTTAATTGCAGGAGGTGCAGGAAATGTCATAGATGCCTTTGACGTCTCGTCCTTTTTTCGATTGTCTTTGCGCTTTGGCAGCTCCTCGGCCGTCTCCATTGGAGGCCGTTCCAGCTGCAGCACATGCCATTCCCATTTCGCGGGATAGCGAAGCATCCGATGAATCATCCTGTGCCTCCTGTTCAATAATGTCTAAATTCCGAAATCCATGTCACTTACTCTTCATCATACCCTGAACAGCGTACTTACACAACCTTCCTGCAGCAGAGATTGATTGCTGCCGATTCAGGGTATAACTACCTAGAAGGAAGAAGAGGGAGGATGAGAGCGATGGCTAAATTAATTGGAGCCTTTGAATCGCAGCAGCAGGTTATCGATACGATTAATGCTCTTGAACAAGCTGGTTTTGTTCAAGGGGAGATGAAGATTCTCGCAAAGGATGGCGAGCATTCCCGGCGTATTGAATCTGAAAGCGATATTCATGTCGATGAGTTGACGGAGCTGGCCCGTACAACAAACGAAGTGGAGGGTGACGGGCATCACGGAAGAGCCTGGACCAGTGCAGCAGTCATTCCGGCCATTGGGCTGACGGGCGGCGGATCATGGAATCCGGGATTTGCAGCTGCGGGTCTTATAGCCTCCGGAAGCAGCCTGACAGGCGATTATATTTTTGGTGATGAGGATCATATTCAGGGTGCGATGATGGCACTTGGACTTGATGAGCAGGAAGCTGCCTCCTGCAGGGATTCGATCCGGGAAGGCGCCACCCTGGTTATCATTGAAACAGATGAGAGCAAATCACTTCTGGATAAAGACGGTGGTCCCGACTTGTCACGTCTAGGCATCGCAGAGGGGATTTATAGACAAAACGGGGCGGCGCGGATTTTCTCGGGTTCTTGATTGCTATCTTATATAGAAGAAGGGATTCGGCCTGAGGCTGAATCCCTTTTCTCTATAATTGAAGGCTTGGACGCTTTAGTCCGACAATATCGGCCAGCGGATGATAACCTTCCGTTATAAGATTATGCAAGATATGAGTGGCTATCATACTGTATACGGTACCGTTCCCGCCATAGCCGAGACAATAATAGACACCGGGTTGCTGAGGATCCTCTCCGACAAAAGGCAGGCCGTCAACGGATTCTCCGAATGTAGCGCTCCACTCGTATTCGAATGGGGCATCCAGCATAGGAAAATGAGCGGTCAGCTTGTCATACAGCTTATCTATCCGTTGACCGCGTTTCTGCTCTCCATCTACAGGATGCTCGAACCGTTCATCCAGCCCGCCAATAATGACACGGCCATCCACGGTTGTCCTCATATATAAATAAGGCCGAGCGGTTTCCCAGATGAACATCTGATTGTACCAATGCAGAAGTTTATCCTTATCCTGGACAGCGGTCACGGCAGCGAAGGAACGGTTCATGACCGGCTTGATTAATTGCCCGCGAAGCTCCTCCGGTTCATAGCCTATCGCGTAAATCACCTGATCCGCCTGGATGACATGGCCGCCTGCGGACGTTAATTGATGTTTTCCATTTGATAGCTGTTCATGGGATATCACATCGGTGTGCTCATAAATACGCGCACCGAATGCCGCTGCAGCATCGGCCATCCCATGCACGAACCGAAACGGATTCACCTCGGCATCATTATTTGTAATAATTGCCCCGGAACGGCGGAATGGGAAATGCTTCGAGATAATATCCGGTTCCCAGAACTGGACATCGAATCCGTTCTTCCGAAGCGTCTCATATTCTTTCCGAAGCTTGGGAAGGTCCTGCTCGGAGCTGGCATAATAAAGGCTGCTCCGCGGCACATAATGGGGATTAAAGTCCAGATTACTGGCAATTTCACCGATCTGTTTAACAGCTTTAACACAAGCGGCATAGAAACGCACAGCTGGCCCCCGGCCGATCTGATCGATCAGATCACAAAGCATAATATCATTAGAAAACTGCAGCAAGCCCGTATTGGCGGATGTGCTTCCGCCTGCAATCGTATCCCTTTCGAATACGGCAGTTGAAATTCCGCTCTTTTCCAAGACATAAGCACACATGGAGCCGGACATCCCGCCTCCGATAATGGCAACCTGCACTTGTAAACCCTTAGAGAGAGTCGGGTAGCTCTTATATTGCTCCCAAGTATTTGGCCAGAAGAGACGGCCGCTGTGCAGCTCCTTCATGAAGATCACCTCACCCCATAATATGCCCAAATTAGGACTAACCTTTGAATACCCGTCAGGTCTTCATTTGACGCATCGATTCCCGGTAGGCGGAAGGAGATAAGCCGTAGAAACGGCGGAATTGCTTGGAAAAATATAAGGAGTCCTGAAGCCCGACAGATGCTGCTATCTGTTCGATTGTAAGTCCTTCGCGCTCCCTGATCATTTGCCGGGCCTTGTCGATCCGGAGCTTGAGCAGGAATGTAATCGGCGATTCGCCTGTATAACGTTTGAATACCCGAGAAAGATAAGCACGGTTGTAGCCAAAGGACTCGGACATCTGCTCGATAGAAACCGGCTGGGCATATTGAGTCGATAAATAATGAATCATTTGCCGGATCAGCTTATCGGTGTCATCCATATTTGTCATAGCGGCATTATCCTCCGACAGCTGATGGACGCTGCAGAATTCAGCCAGCAGCAGCTGCAAATATCCGGCTGACTTGAGATGGGCTGCGGGATCGCTTTTGCGGAAAACGCTGAAAATATGGTTGTACAGGACACCGACTCGCCTGATCTGAGCAGTCTCGGCAACGGGATTGGCCACGGAGAAGCCGGCCGCCTGCGCAAGCTCGGCCGCCTGCGGGCCATTGAAGGCGACCCAGCGGTACAGCCAGGGCTCGTCCGCATCGGAGACATAGCTGACAAGCGCCTCCGGTTCGATTAGAAAGGTATCCCCTGCACGAAGAGGATAGCTTTTGCCGCCGCAGGTGAATTCTCCTTTCCCTTCAAGCACTGTATGCATGAGGTAGAAATCATATACTTTAGGTCCCCGCTGATGAGACGGTTTGGTTTGGCTCTCGCCTGCAAACAATACATTCATGTGCTCGTTGTACGTAATGACGGGATTGGAAGCCACTTTATATGTATCTTGTCTCATTTGACGGCACCTGCCTTATGGTGTGGGATTTACAATACTCCCATATTATCATGCCAAGCGGCTTGCTAAAAGTCACATAAATCCATGTGAAAAGCATTTTGCGCCATTTTGCTCGCATGATAGCTTGCGTTATACTGAAATAGAACAAAGGCCTCAAAAATTATACAAAAAAGGACTGTTGCAAGCATGGCATCTATCGAGCAGCTTACACAACAATTTATACAACAATTCGGCGGAGAAGCCGCTGAGATCAAAGCTTTTCACGCACCTGGACGCGTCAACCTGATCGGCGAGCATACCGACTACAACGGCGGTTATGTATTCCCGGCAGCTCTCACGTTTGGCACAACTTTGCTTATCCGCAAGCGCGACGACCGCCAGCTTGGCCTCGCGACAACAAATTTCCCTTCCTCCAAGGCGCTTGATATTGACAATATCGCATACGACGAAGCGGATGACTGGATGAACTATCCGAAAGGAATCGTTTATGAGCTGGAGCAAAAGGGTATCAAATTCAGCAGCGGCTATGATTTGCTCTTCCACGGCGAAATTCCGAACGGCGCAGGCTTGTCCTCTTCCGCATCGATTGAAGTCGTAACGGCTTACGCTTTGCTTACGATGGAAGGCCAGCCTACGGATACGGTTCAAATTGCGCTTTTGTCCCAGAAATCGGAGAACGAATTCAACGGTGTGCAATGCGGCATCATGGATCAGTTCGCGGTGGCAAACGGCAAGAAGGATCATGCGATTCTGCTTATGTGCGATACGCTTGAATATGAACTGGTTCCGTTCCAATCCGGCGCTTACAAGCTGGTTATCGGCAATACGAACAAACGCCGCGGTCTGGTGGATTCCGCGTACAACGAACGCCGCGCTCAATGCGAGCAAGCTGTTGTTGATCTGCAGGCTGCATTCCCTGAGCTGAAGCTTCTGGGCCAGATCAACCTGGAGCAGTTCAATGCAAACAAACATCTGATTAAGGATGAGGTTGTCCGCAACCGTGCACAGCACGTAGTTGAAGAGATCGATCGCGTTCTTCGCTCGATGGACGCCTTGAAAGCAAATGATCTCGAAGCGTTTGGCCAGTACATGAACGGCTCGCATGACTCGCTCCGCGATTTGTATGAAGTAACGGGTCCTGAGCTGGATGCAATGGTTGCTGCTGCACGTCAGGTTCCCGGTGTGCTTGGATCTCGTATGACTGGCGCAGGCTTCGGCGGCTGTACCGTGTCGCTTGTTCATGAAGACAGCATCGAACGCTTCAAGGAAGAAGTAGGACGCAAATATACAGAAGCAACGGGACTCACTCCTGACTTCTACGTTTGCAGCATTGGCAACGGCGTAGAACAGCTTTAATAAAATAACGAAATAGAGAAAGTGGGATGAGGAGTATGGCAGTACTAGTAACCGGAGGAGCCGGCTATATCGGTTCGCATGCCGTGGCTGCTCTTGCAGAGCGCGGAGAGGAAATCGTAGTAGTCGATAATCTGCAGCAAGGTCACCGTGAAGCGGTTGTTGAAGGCAAGCTGTACGTAGGCGACCTTCGCGACGCAGAGTTTATGGATACGGTGTTTAAAGAAAACAAGATTGACGCAGTTATTCACTTCGCTGCAAACTCGCTGGTTGGCGAGAGCATGACAAACCCCGCGAAATACTATCACAACAATGTTTACGGCACGCTATGCCTGCTGGAAAAAATGATCGAGCATGACGTGAAGAAGATCGTCTTCTCTTCGACGGCGGCAACTTATGGCGAGCCTGAGAACGTGCCGATCGACGAATTCGACCGTACGCTTCCAACAAATACTTACGGCGAAACTAAGCTGGCGATGGAAAAAATGATGAAGTGGTTCGATGTTGCCCATGGCCTCAAATACGTATCGCTTCGTTACTTCAACGCAGCGGGCGCACATGCCAGCGGCAAAATCGGCGAAGATCATAGCCCTGAAACCCATCTGATTCCAATCGTGCTCCAGGCAGCGCTTGGCCAACGTCCGCATATCTCGGTATTCGGCGATGATTATGCAACGCCGGACGGCACTTGCATCCGCGATTACATCCATGTCAGCGACCTGGCTGACGCCCATGTCCTTGCCGTAGATAAGCTTCGTCAAGGCTCGGACAGCGCGATTTATAACCTCGGCAATGGCCAAGGCTTCTCCGTCAAAGAAGTGATTGAGATTGCCCGCAAAGTAACGGAGCGCGAGATCAAAGCAGTTATCGAGCCTCGCCGCGCAGGCGACCCGGCTACGCTGGTTGCATCCTCGGCACGTGCCCGCAAGGAGCTCGGCTGGAATCCGTCCCGCGCGAACCTTGAGGACATTATCCGCAGCGCCTGGAACTGGCATGTCAATCACCCTAACGGCTACAGCAACTAAGCAGCCGTTTAGGAGCGGAAAGGAGCTTTTTACATCATGACAGTCAAAGAAAACACAACCGTTACCGCAGCGGAAGCGCTTGTTCTGATCGACAGGCTTGTCCAATTTGCCCTTCGCCAAGGAATGATTGAACCGCTTGACGTGAATTATTCGCGCAATGCCTTGCTGGACCTGTTCAAGTTCACGGAGCCGCATGAAGGCGAGATTCCGGAGGAAGAGCTGGACAGCCCGGTATCGCTGCTGGAGCCCTTGCTCGATTACGGTTATTCAATTGGTCTAATCGAAGACAACATTCTGACTTACCGAGATTTGCTGGATGCCCGCATCATGGGGCTGCTTATGCCGCGTCCTTCCGAGGCTGCGGCTTCGTTCCGCAAGACAACGGCTGAAGCCGGCATCAAAGCGGCAACGGACGCTTTTTATAAGCTGAGCATCGATTCCAACTACATCCGGATGGACCGCATCCAGAAAAATAAATACTGGTTGCACGAAACCGAGTACGGCGAGCTGGAAATTACGATCAATCTGTCGAAGCCAGAGAAGGACCCTAAGGAAATCGCGCTGCTCAAAACCTTGCCGCAGGCGCATTATCCGAAATGTCTGCTCTGTGAGCAGAACGTCGGCTACGCCGGCCGCGCGGATCATCCGGCGCGTCAGAACCTGCGTGTATTGCCGCTGACGCTGGATAACCAGCAGTGGTACTTCCAGTATTCGCCTTACGTGTACTATAACGAGCATAGCATTGTGTTCAAAGGCGCCCATGAGCCTATGGTGATCTCGCATGGCACCTTCAAGCGCCTGCTGGACTTCGTGGAGCAGTTCTCGCATTATTTCATCGGCTCCAATGCCGATCTGCCGATCGTTGGCGGCTCGATCCTAAGCCATGACCACTTCCAGGCTGGACGCCATACCTTCCCGATGGAGAAGGCAAAGCCGGTAGCTTCGTTTACCGATCCTTCCTTGCCGGGCGTACGCTTCAGCATCGTGAACTGGCCGATGTCGGTTGTCCGCGTAAACGGCGCTTCCAAGGACGATGTCCTGCAGGCAGCATGCCGGATGCTCGACACATGGCGCGGCTACAGCGACGAAGCGGTTGACGTGCTTGCTTTTACGGCAAACGGCGACGGATCGCTTACACCGCATAATACGATCACACCGATTGCAAGGCTGCTTGATGACGGTGCTTACGAGATTGATCTCGTGCTTCGCAACAACCGGACGAGCGAAGAGCATCCGATGGGGATTTTCCATCCGCATCAGCATTTACATCACATCAAGAAAGAAAATATCGGCCTGATTGAGGTTATGGGGCTGGCTGTACTCCCAGGCCGCCTGAAGGCTGAGCTTGAGCAGATTGCCGGCTATCTGACCGGCAAGACCGAAGCGCTTCATAACGAGCTGCACAGCCCGGATCATCCGCTTCATCTCCATGCTGAGTGGATTGAATCGCTGGCAGCCCGTTATGGCACTTCCAATCCGGAAGAGCAAGCTCAGGCTATTGTGGAAGGCGAGACCGGCGCCAAGTTCTCCGAAGTATTGAAGGACGCAGGCGTGTTCAAGCAGACCGAAGAGGGACATGCCGCATTCCAGCGTTTCCTGGCTGATTTTGGCCTAAAACCAGCTTAGTATTCGCATAAAAAGCCGTCGTTTTGTCTATTGGACATATACGACGGCTTTTTCGAATATGAGGATTATGCAATTATAAAGTCTGTAAAGAAATTAATTTGTAAAACGAAAAAAATTATGGTATTTTTTATATGAAAATATAAACTATTCGGATTGTTATATTTTTGAGAAAAACTTTTATCGAAGTTCTTCGAAGATGAGCGACCGCGTTTCAGCGGTAGTTTTTATCGCCAATCAGAAAATAAGTTTTTCGAGGTCGAAAAACTAATACTTTCTGATGTGGTAATGAAAGATATGTGTTCTTTTTTGATATAGGGGAAAGTCAACGCTTATCAGGAACAGTTTATTTCAGGTTAACGGAGGGGTCAAGATGCCGGAAGCAATTATGCCTTTAGATGATTTCTTACAATTGAATGCAGAGGAACAGATCGAAAAGCTGAAGCGGTGGAAGATGGATTATACGCTGAAGGATATCCGGGAGGCTTGGAATTTCAAGCATTCGGCGCAATATTACATGCTTCTGAAGAAGCTGCGCATTTATGAGCGGGTTGTCAATAAATCGGACAAGTTCTACCCGATGCAGGACCAGCTGCTTGTACAGCAGGGCGGCTCCAAGGAACATGCATGGAGAGGCCGGACCGCGTATGCTCCGCAGGAGGAGCAGCCGGCAGACCGTTTCAACTATCAGTTGAATACGACGCTTACAGGTCTGGAGCTGGCGGAAAAGCTGGAGCGTCTGGCGTTCTTCCTGAAGGGCGAGCAGAAGCAGATACAAATCAGTTTGAGCATCGATTCGGCAGAGGTAAAGTCATCGTCTGACTCTGAAGAAACAAGCGAATAAATTCAACATGGGGGCTCTGATCAGGGAATGCAGGAGCTCCTTTGTTATGTTTAAAGCATATGTCGAAAGATGCTATTTAATGGCTGTTAGTGGTAAAGATTGTAATTAAAACATTACTTATTGCGTGAACCTTACATAAAAATAGGACTTCGGACTTCCTGCCGAGGTCTTGTTCATACAAAAGAAAGCACCGGCAGCAGCCTGCCGGTGCTTTCTTCCTTATGTTTATTTGCCGCGCAGCTTGCCAAGCTCTGATACAAGCGCTTCGACCTCGCTGATGCTGAATTTATCTTTGGCAGCAACAACTTCGTATAAGTCACGGATATCCTCGTATTGATTAACGTTGAAGTGGGAAGCCTGCATCGCTGCTGCTGTCGCCATTCTTAGCTTTGTTTTAATGGTTTCAATCATAAATTCCACGTTTTGCTGGGTTGGTTCTTCCAAATTAACCATAATTAGTCCCCTCTCCGTACTTTGGTTAGTCTTTGTATTTTCGTCATTGTAACATATTTCACGCCACCCATGCCTGCAAATTGAACCGTATAGCTTAATTCGGGTACAATGAAAGAAAATTCATTTGTACGAACAACATAAAGCAGGTGTTTACATGCCAGGGATAACAGGCGAATTAACGGGTAACAAGACAGAAAGCCTGCAGGCTTTCTTGACACAGATTGCAGCAAAGCATCCTGAACGCAGCCAAATCGTATTCGTATGTATCGGAACGGACCGCTCAACCGGAGACAGCTTTGGCCCATTGGTAGGGTCCAGGCTGGAGGAACTTGGTTGGCCGCATGTCTTTGGGACATTGAAGCGGCCTTGTGATGCCGACCGATTTGCAGAGGCGCTGCAGCAGTCAGCGGGGCATGCGGTTGTCATTGCGGTAGACGCCTGTCTTGGCAAACCGCAATCTGTGGGAAGTTATGTTACTGCAGCAGGGCCGCTTATACCTGGTCAGGCAACGGGGGCGAGATTAACTGCTGTGGGCGATTACAGCATCGCGGGTGTCGTTAATGCCAGCAGCCATAAACCGTACATGACCCTTCAGACCACTTCGCTGTACACCGTGATGCAGATGGCTGAAACGGTTGCTGAGCAGATAGACCAAGCCTGGAAGTAAGAATTGCTTCACAATTCTTTTTAAGCGAATGCTTACGAAGTAAGAATTGCTTCACAATTCTTTTTAGGAGGCTATACCATGACTCGACTTTCCATTGCTAATCAAACGGTAACATTGCCAAGCGGTCAATCCATCGCTTATTACGATTCCGGTACGGATGCCAAGCCGGTTGTAGTGCTTCTGCACGGCTATTGCGGCAGCTCCGCTTATTGGGAACAAGTAGTAAAGCCGCTCTCCAATGCTGCCCGCATTATTGCTGTTGATCTGCGCGGACACGGGCAATCTGCGGAGGAGACCGGGCAGGATGAAGTGAACACGATGGAATTGTATGCAGATGATCTGGCTGCTATGCTTGATCGGCTGAAAATAAACAAGGCCTGTGTTCTGGGTCATTCTCTTGGCGGATACATCACATTAGCCTTTGCCGAGCGTTATGAAGAGAAGCTATCTGCCTTTGGTCTCATCCACTCAACTCCATTGCCGGATAGTGATGCGGCCAAGGAGAATAGGGACATGGCAGTAGCCGCAATCAGAAAGGACGGCGTGGCTGCTTTTGTGGAGGGCCTTGTTCCAAAGCTTTATGCCCCGGCCAATAAACTGAGTTTGCCTGATCAGGTGGAGCGTTCGATTGATATCGGCAAAGGAACAAGTGCTGCTGGTGCGATTGGCGCAGCCAAAGGCATGAAGCTCCGCCCGGACCGTACAGAGGTGCTGAAGCAGACGGCCCTGCCAGTGCTTCTCCTTGCCGGGGAGCAGGACCAGATTATTCCTGTCGAACGCACCTTTGTCATTGAGGGGCCTAATGTAACCCAAGAGAAGCTCGCGGATGCCGGGCATATGGGTATGGTGGAGCGTCCGGCATCTTTTGCCGAAGCGTTGCAACGTTTTATGGAAAAGCTTGGTTAATTATGAGGGGAGGGGAACCGGTTGTTTCGTCGCGATTATTTAATGAATATGATTGAGCAAATGACGGAAGCTGTTGGACAGATTTTACAGTTGAAGCGGGAGCTTAAGCATCAGGAGGCCCTATTGGTTATAGATGAGCTTCTGGATAAGCGGTTTGGAATCAGCGGCAACCTGATCCGTTCCTTATCTGACAAAGACTTAATGGCGGTTCTAACCACCAATGGCGTTATCGAAACGGACAAGCTGCAGGCTATTGCGGTTACGCTGAAGCAGGAGTCAGAGCTGCATGGCGAGCTTGGCAATGAAGACGCAAGCTTCTCGTCCGGTCTGAAGGCGCTGCAGCTGTTCATGAGACTGTCGTTAGTTGGAGCGGAGCCGACAATCGTGAATCCTTCCAAAGAGGCGGAGCAGCTGCTGGAGCAGCTAAAGGCCTATGAACTTCCCCCGCATGCCAAGCTGCTTCAGGCGGAATGGCTGGAGGGGGAGGGACAGTTCGCTCGAACCGAGGATGTGCTTTATGAGCTGCTGGAGGACGGGATCGTTACGAGTGAGGAAGTGGAGGGCTATTACCGCCGCCTTCTGTTCTATGAGGATGAGAGGCTGGAGGCAGGAGGATTGCCGCGCGAGGAAGTCCAATACGGCCTGGATTCGCTGACTTCAAAATAAAAGAAGCTATGATCTATAGGAGTGACAATACGTATGACAGAAGAATGGCAGCAGCAAATACAAACATTAGTGGAAGCAGGAGAATTGCTGCAGGGTACGCTCAGCCAATTGCGCCGCAAGGACAACGCGGCTGCGCCGAAGACGGTGGTTCGGCCTGTTCAATTGAAGAACGGGCTGCATCTGCAATTCGAGTACCATTACAGCAATAAAGTAACGCATGATAATGTAAAGCCTGAATTGGCAGGCGCCAGAATAATTGAGCTGCTGGAGGGCGATTACAAGCAAGCTTTGTTCAAGACGCCAAATGCAGATATCCAGCTGCTGTTTAATAAGAAAGGGAAAGCTACCCTGCTGAGCAAGCAGCCGACGGGCAGCGCCAAGGCTGCGGCAGATCTGCAGCATAACCGCCAGAAGAATCGCATATTGGCTGAAGGAACAGCTGCCCCTTTCCTGGTGGAGCTTGGCATTATGACAAAGGAGGGGGCCGTACACGCGAAGAAGCAGGATAAGTACAGGCAGATCAACCGTTTCCTTGAGATGGTTACGGATGTGCTTCCAGGCCTTCCGGCGGACAAGCCGCTTACTATTGTAGATTTCGGCTGCGGCAAATCGTATTTGACCTTTGCCCTGTATCACCTGCTGGCGGTTGAACAGAAGCGGGAAATCTCTATTATCGGGCTGGATTTAAAGGCGGATGTAATTGCTTTTTGCCAGGAGCTTGCGGATAGGCTTGGTTATGACAAATTGAAATTTCTCGTTGGGGACATTGCGGATTATGAGGAGCTGAATGAAGCCGATATGGTGGTGACGCTGCATGCCTGTGATACGGCGACGGATGCAGCGCTTGCCAAAGCGGTGAAATGGGGAGCCTCGGTCATTATGTCGGTTCCTTGCTGTCAGCATGAATTGTTCAGGCAGGTTGAAAGCGAAGTGTTATCGCCAATTCTGTCGCAGGGACTGCTGAAGGAACGCTTCTCCGCACTCGCTACCGATGCGGCACGCGGTACATTGCTTGAGGTGCTTGGTTATAAAGTACAGATGCTGGAGTTTGTTGATCCTGAGCATACGCCCAAAAACCTGCTTATCCGTGCTGTTCGCAGCGGGCAGGCGGGCTCGAAGGAGAAATGGGCGCAGTATGAGCAGTTCCGCAGCTTCCTGCATATTTCACCTTCCTTGGAGCATATGCTTGAAGACCTTTGGCCTACTCGTTCCTGAAAATTATAATCAGGAAGTCCTATATAAGCAATTGTCGATTGAAATAACATTTGTTACAATGGCAATAGATGGAATAGCGATGGATGGGTGAACCGTATTGGAATCGATGATGTGGCTGGATTTTAGCATGTTCCTCGTACTGCTCGGTTTGTTTGTTTACGTGTTTGCTGTCGGGTCCATTACTGTGCTGCACAAGATTTATCTTGCTCTGCATCTGGTGCTGATGGTCTGGCCGCTTACTCAATTTATAGCTCAAACGATGCCTGGTTCTTCATACAGGCTTTTTTATCTTTCAGGCTCCTATGTCGGATTGTCTCTGGTTGGTTTAAGCTGGTTCATTTTTGCTCTATTTATGACAGGACAAGCCAAGGTGATTCGTACACCAAGACTAATTATGCTGGCCGTCCCGTCGCTTCTATCTGTTGCGGGCGTCATAGCCAATCCGAATCATTGGTTCCTCTCAATTAATGAACAGCTGGGAGCCAAGCAGCTTCAGAGCGGGCCTTTGTTCTGGTATATGATCGTCCAGCTGTTCTCGTATATTCTTGCCTCGCTTATTGTGATGGGCTATACGATCCGCCGCGGGGGTTCCGTCCGGTATCTCATGCTCGTCAGAACAGCGATTAACGGAGTAGTCGTGCTTGTCCTGTTTGGATTGGGCGATTTTCTCGTCAATATTATCCTTATCGATTATTTTTCCTCTTATTTCTCCATCTTCTCGGTAGGCATTACCCTATCTGCTGTTTATCTTGTGCATGCCATCACCAGACACCGCGTATTTGACATTATTCAAATTGTACAGCGTGATGTGATGAATACAATCTCAACCGGCATCATTGTGCTGGATGAAAGCGGGATTGTGCTTGAATTCAACAAGGCCATGAAGCCGATCTTGAAGCTTGGAATTGGAGAGAAATTTTCTGCGGCTGCGCTTGCCGATCATCTTCCTGATCCGATCAAGAAAGAGTTTGAGGAATTGCTGGATATGCAGAAGGAGCCGCCGCTGGATCGGCAGGAGCTGGAGATTGCGCTGCAACGTGACGGTCACTGCCGGTATATCGTGGTGCAGTCCGCTCCTATTTTGAGCCAGAAGAAAAAGGAATTGCTTGGCCGGCTGATTACTTTCCATGATGTAACCGAGCTGCGTTTGCTGGTGGAGGAGACCAATTCACAGAACGGGCTATTGCAGGAGCGCAACCGTGAGCTTCTTATTATGCAGGATGAGTTGTCCCAGGCCAATAAGAAGCTTGAGCATATGGCGATTACGGACGGATTAACAGGCTGCTATAACCGGCGTTATTTGCTGCAGCAGCTGGAACATGAGCTGGTGACAAATGTGCAATACGGCAGTCCTTTCTCGATCTTTCTTTTTGATATTGATTTATTCAAATCGATTAACGATAGATACGGTCATCTCGCGGGCGATGAAGTCATCTGTTCGACGGTTGAGGCGGTGAGAGGGGCGCTGCGCGCAGCTGATATCCTCGCTCGGTACGGCGGTGAGGAATTTACGGTCTATCTGCCGCATACGAACCGTGAGCAGGCTGATTATATCGCGGAGATGGTCAAGGAATCCGTCGAGCAGAATGTAGTCAAGTACGGCAATCAGTCGGTTGCTGTGACGATCAGCATGGGCGTTGTCTCGGTGGAGCAGTTCGACCAGCGGGTGCTGAATGATCCGAAGGCCTTCTTGCGAGAACTGCTGGCACAGGCGGATGCGGCTTTGTATGAGGCCAAATATAGCGGGCGCAACCGGATCGTTAAACGAAAGCTAGCATGAAGAAACTCGGCAACGTGGGGATTATTACCTGACCTGCCGAGTTTTTTTGTAAATATAGGACCCTTTCCCCATGAAATGCAGGCTGTTTCTAAACGCGGTCGTTCATCTTTGAAAGGCCTCGATAGAGGTTTACTCATATTGCGTGAGAGATTTCCTTCCATAGTCAGTCCGCCATATATCTGATAAAATAAATATCTGATAAAATAGCTTCGTACTAGTATGATTGAAAGAGGTATGAGCGATGAGAAAAGTACAGATTAGATCGGTCAAACCTGGGGATAAGCTTGCTAAACCGATATTTCAAGATAATGGACGGGTTCTGCTAGGTGAAGGTGTAGAACTGAGTGAACGTTATATAAATCGTCTTGAGAATTTAGGTATTGATATTGTTTATATTGAAGACGGCAAGACCGATGATCTTATTCCTGAGGATTCAATTGGGGATGAGACTCGCAGGCAAGCGGTCGAAACGATCTATAAGACGATGAACTCCTTTAAAGATCAATCGGTGATTATGAAAGGACGCGCTATTGCTCCCGATTTAGGGCGTACCTTCCGTAATGTGTTCGGACAGATCATGACGGATTTGACCGCAAGGCCAAACATGATGGTGAACTTGACTAATATCCATGCCGCAGATGCGTATTTATTCCATCATTCGGTGAATGTAGCGGTACTTGCCGGGGTGATGGGGATCGCAAAGGGTTATAATCGCAATCAGCTCGAGGAGCTTGGCATTGGAGCGCTCTTGTTTGACATCGGAATGACCAAAATCCCGCAGAAGCTTATTGAGAAGGCAAGTCCATTGACAACAGACGAGCGGATTATTGTAGAGAGCCATACGAAGGAAGGCTTTGATATTCTGCGTAAATATCATGATATATCTATCGTATCTGCGCATTGCGCACTCCAGCATCACGAACGTTACGACGGCTCGGGCTATCCCCGCCGGCTGAAGCGGGATGAGATTCATATGTATGCCCAGATTGTCGGGCTTGCGGATGTCTACGATGCTCTGACTTCTCCAAGGCCGCACCGTAAGCGTTATACGCCGTCGGAGGCGATAGAGTTCTTGTTTGCAGCCGGCAACACCTACTTTGATTTTGAGCTGATCAAGCTGTTCTGCAAGCATATTTCGATCTATCCGGTGTCTACGACCGTATTGCTCAGCTCCGGCCAGGTGGGCGTTGTAGCGCTTAACAGTGAGCTGGCTTTGCATCGGCCGCGGATTCGGATTATTCGAGAGGCTGACGGCAAGGAGCCGGCATCGCCCTATGATCTGGAATTAAAGGACGAGTTGCATCTGACAATCGTGAAAGAATTGTAATTTTGGACGGACTTCATGGGGTTCTATCTATACCAAGCTATCATTCTCTGAATATCCTGATAAAGAATTAGGAGGAGAGTGAACAGATGGCTAGAATAAAACCGACTTTAAAGAGTCCTTCCAAAGGCCGCGGGAAGGTTGTAAAAAGAGCTGCTCAACTAGCTCCGCAGCAATCAGGCCCGATCTTCAGCCGCTTGACCGTTGTGTGGGTTACAGATGAAGGTGTTCCTTTCAATACGACCGGTTTTTTTGCCAGATTATCCAGGGGAAACACGGTTGTTTCAACTGCGAATTTTGACCGGTTTGGCGTAGTCCGCTTTAATAATATTCCAACACTTACAACAGCAGCTTTTACGATCCGGATCTTCCGCAGCGCTGACGGAGCGCTGTTCCGCACCAGAACGATTCCATCGGGTGTGGAGACATTTGCTGTGATCGGCTAATTAAATGAAACAGATCTACAATGGCTGTGCTGCTTCTAACATGCACAGCCATTTTTAAATTCTTCATAAGGTAACGGTGATCGGAAAAACTGTCGAATGCACTGTTTCTTGTTTAATCTGATCACCTTAGCACAAGTTTTCGCGGGCAGATTGATATATTCTGCATAGGCTGCTCTTTGAATATCTTGTTTAGTGAGGTAAAATAATTGTAATTAGCGTGTTCGGGGGGAGGAACAAGCTTACATATGACAGGACATGCACAGCACTTAAAGCTGCCTAAGCTGGAGCTGCTTCGCCGGGTATTATTCATTACACTTGGCGCAGCGATGGTTTCAGTGGGACTGGAAATTTTTCTGGTGCCAAATCACATCATTGACGGCGGTATCGTCGGGATTTCGATCATTGTATCCCATCTGACAGGACTGCCCCTTGGTATTTTCCTATTCCTTCTTAACCTGCCGTTTCTTGTGCTTGGCTACAAGCAGATCGGCAAAACGTTTGCGATGTCGACCCTGTACGGAGTAAGTGTGATGTCGATTGGTACGTTCCTGCTTCATCCGGTTCCGCCGCTGACAGAAGAATATTTCCTGGCTTCGATATTTGGGGGAGTGATTCTGGGCATCGGGGTCGGGATTGTTATCCGGTTCGGCGGATCTTTGGACGGAACGGAGATTATTGCTATTCTGTTTAATAAGCGTCTGCCCTTTTCGGTTGGCGAGATTGTCATGTTCTTTAATTTATTTATTCTTGGCAGTGCAGGCTTTGTGTTTGGATGGGATCGAGCGATGTATTCATTAGTTGCCTACTACATCGCATATAAGATGATTGATATTACAATGGAAGGCTTCCAGGAGTCCAAGGCGGTATGGATTATTAGTGATGAAGCCAAAGTGATCGGCTCTACGATTATGGACCGGCTTGGACGCGGTGTGACGTATCTGCATGGCGAAGGCGGTTTCTCTGGCGGACAGAAGCGAGTGATCTTCTGCGTTATTACCCGGCTTGAGGAAGCGAAGATGAAGTCTATCGTCCAGCAACTGGATCCGACAGCATTTGTTGCTGTGGGCAATATTCATGATGTGAAGGGCGGCAGATTCAAGAAGCGGGATATTCACTAAAAGGACAGTTAGGAGATCAGGCAGTGGACGAATTTGCAAGTATCCGCCATTGGACTTCAGGGCGGCAAAGCGAAAATTGGCAGCGGGAACGCGGAGTCCGTCTTGGTATCGGCGACGATGCTGCACTTATTGACCCTGCCGCTCCGATAGCCGGAGTGGGTATGCCGTATGAATACATCATGGCGATGGATACGATGGTAGAAACGGTGCATTTCAATGAAGCGACGATGTCCTATGAGGATATCGGCTATAAAGCACTTGCGGCAAATATCAGCGATATTGCCGCAATGGGCGGTGTACCGCTGCAGGCGCTCATCTCGGTGAGCGTGCCAAGGCAGTTGGGGCCGGGGCCTATGGCGCGGCTCTATGACGGGCTGTACGCTTGCGCCGGGCAATACGGCGTAGCGATAATTGGCGGCGACACGACTTCGTCGCCGCAGCATCTTGTTGTTGCAGTAACGGTGACGGGTGCCGTTGAAGCGGGCAAAGCGCTGCGCCGGTCAGGTGCGCGGCCCGGCGATGCGGTTGTATTGACCGGCCCCGTAGGGATGTCGGCGGCCGGTCTGCACTTCCTGCTCGCGCAGCGGGAACGCGGCGCGGATGCGCTCGCAGGGGAGCGCGCGGCCCAGCTTTTGCAGGCTCACCGCCGCCCGGCGCCTTCGGTGCGAGCGGGACGCCTGCTGCTTGCGCGCGGAACCTGTCATTCGCTGAATGATGTCAGCGACGGCCTTGCAAGCGAAGCCTGGGAAATTGCCGAGGCATCTGGGCTGGTTGTAACGTTAATGGAGCAGCAGCTTCCGCGGAGCGGAAGCATGGCAGTTTATGCCGGAGCGGCCGGGGTTGACCCGCTCGAATGGATGCTGTACGGCGGCGAGGATTACGTGCTGCTTGGAACAATGGAACAAAGCGATGCAGAAGCGGCACAGGCGGCCTTCCATGCGGAGGGGCTGCCCTTTTACATCATTGGGCAAACATCTGCCGGAGCGCCGGCTGTGGAGTTGATCCGTTCAACGGACAGAAGCGGACAGAGGCAGCCGCTGGCGAAGCGGGGCTATAATCATTTTGAGTAATAAGCAGGTGAAGAAGATGACGATCAGAGGACAAGTTGTCCTAACCGTTCATACTGAACAGGAGACAGCCTTACTTGCACAGCGGATCGCTGAGCTTGTACAGCCGGGCACGGTTCTTGCACTGGACGGAGATTTGGGGGCGGGCAAGACGACCTTCTCGCAAAAATTTGCCAGAGCAATTGGCGTAACCGATGTGGTGAACAGCCCGACGTTTACGATTATTAAAGAATACGATGGGGCTTCGATGCCCTTTTATCATATGGATGTGTACCGCCTGTCTCTGGAAGAAGCGGACGAGCTGGGGCTTGACGATTATTTCTTCGGCAGCGGGGTTACGATTGTGGAATGGGCGAGCCTGATTGAAGAGCTGCTGCCTTCGGAGCGATTGGACATGTATATCGCACATGAAGGCGGCGGCGAGCGGGTGATACGGATTACGGGAATAGGCGAGCCGTATATCTCGTGGTGCGAGGCCTTGAATGAGATGGGAGCAGGGAATAACGATGACTGAGCTAAATGTTGGACCATTATTAGCTTTTGATACTTCAACGGCTGCTTTCGCAGCAGCGATATTGGATAAGGGCCGCATACTGGGTGACATGCAGTCGCTAGCAGAACGGAACCATTCCGTGCATATTATCACTCATATGAAGCAGCTGATGGAGCAGTGCGGCGTAACGGCAAAAGACATAGAAGCGATTGCGGTCGGCAGCGGTCCGGGATCTTATACCGGCATGAGAATTGCCGTTGCGGCTGCCAAGACGCTCGCTTGGGTATGGGGCAAGCCTCTTGTCAGCGTATCCAGTCTTGAGGCTATTGCATACGGAGGCTGGCATCATGCGGCAGGCGTAGAGCTTGGAGCAATGACCACAGCTGGAACAGATACGGGAGAGGACTGGATTCTCCCGATTATGGATGCGCGGCGCGGACAAGTCTATACAAGCGGATATGCGATGTCGGAAGGCGGCGAGTGGCGCTGCTTTGCGGCGGATGGAGTACGGCTTATGCATGACTGGGTGGAGCGGATTGCCGGAGAGGCAATGCAGCAGCAGGGGGATATAAAGCGGATCTGGGTAATCGGCGATCTGGCCATTCATACAGGAGAAGCGGAGCGGCTAAAAGCTTTATGCGAGGAGAATAAGTCCGGCGTAGAGGTGCGTCTGCTGTCTTATGAGCTGGAAGGCCGTGCAGTTGCCTGGCTTGGGCGGCATCGCCTGCTTGAAGGAAAGATCACGGATACGCATGGTTTGACACCTAACTATACCCAATTGGCAGAAGCAGAAGTGAATCTTCGAGCGAGGCTGCAGGGGGAGGCGAGGTCCTAATGATAAACAACCAAGTCAATCTTGTCTTTCGTTCAATGACCATGGAGGACATCAGCTCGATTGTAGCGATTGAACATGAAGCATTTGCAACCCCCTGGACTCCGGAAGCATTCAAAAATGAGCTGAGCAGCAATATGTTCGCACGTTATATGGTTATGGAGCAGGACGGACAAATTATCGGCTACGGGGGCATGTGGGTTATTGTTGACGAGGCTCATGTCACGAATATTGCCGTGCGCGCGGATCATAGAGGCCAAGGGTTAGGTGAGCGGCTGTTAACCGAGCTGCAGCAAACGGCGGCTTTTTTTGGCGCGAACAAAATGACGCTTGAGGTGCGTGTCTCCAATGAGGTGGCGCAACGCCTGTACCGGAAGCTTGGATTTAAGCCTTCCGGCATCCGGCCAGCCTATTATTCAGATAATAACGAGGATGCGTTAATCATGTGGGCGAATCTGAACCGGTACGAGCCCACGGCAGAGGAGCAGGAATGGTGAGTAGAATAAATCAGGATGCCGTAATTCTGGCGATTGAAACGAGTTGTGATGAAACATCGGTCGCTGTCGTTCGCGGCGGTAAACATATATTATCCAATGTTATCTCGAGTCAGATCGAGGTTCATAAGCAATTTGGCGGGGTAGTGCCGGAGATTGCGTCGCGTAAGCATGTCGAGGTCATCACGCTGATGATTGAAGAGGCGATAGCCGAATCAGGTCTTGCGCTGCAGGATATTTCGGCGGTTGCCGTTACGCAGGGACCGGGACTTGTAGGTGCTCTGCTTGTCGGCATTGTTGCAGCCAAAAGCCTTGCGATGGCGCTGGATGTGCCTTTTATCGGGACACATCATATTGCCGGTCATATCTATGCGAACCAGCTGGTACATGAGTTGGAATATCCGTGTATGGCCCTTGTCGTCTCCGGCGGTCATACCGAGCTTGTGCTGCTGGAGAGCGAAGGCCAATTCCGCATGATCGGACGTACCCGGGACGACGCCGTTGGAGAGGCCTATGACAAAGTAGCCCGGGCCTTGAAATTCCCTTATCCCGGCGGGCCGCATATCGATCGGCTTGCTTCGGAGGCAGAAGCGGTTATTACGCTGCCCCGAGCATGGCTGGAGCAGGATTCCTATGATTTCAGCTTCAGCGGGTTGAAATCAGCCGTTCTTGCCGTCATTAATCAGACGAATATGAAGGGCGAAGCGCTTGATGCAGGAGCGCTCGCCCGGGGATTCCAGGAGTCGGTGATTGAGGTGCTCGTTGAAAAAGCGCTTCGCGCCGTGCGTGCTTTTGGCGCAAAGCAGCTGCTTTTATGCGGCGGTGTAGCTGCAAACAAGGGGCTGCGTGCAGCACTTGCCGCACGTTGTGGCAAGGAAGGCGTGCCGCTGCTTGTTCCGCCTCATAAGCTATGTACGGACAATGCGGCGATGATTGGTGCAGCAGCCTATTTGAAGTGGCAGCAGGGTGAATTCACCTCGCTCGATATGAAGGCGGAGCCGAATTTCTCGTTGGAGGGATGGGCCAAGCCTTCCATATCGCAATAAAGAAATTTTTCTTGGAATTGACAGAATATTTATTGGGGAATATAATGAGTACCAATAGTTCAAACTTCATACTGTGCAAACGCAAAGATCAGGAGTAGTAAGGATGATCCGGGTTTAGAGAGCTGCGGGAAGGTGCAACGCAGTCGAAGGATACCTGAAACTCGCCTGGGAGCGGAACAACGGAAATATGCGGCTGACCATGGACAGCCCGTAAGTACGTTGCTACGGTTAACCCCCGTAACAGGGTGCGCATTCGTCAACATCCGGAGTTGGCAATGTGCCTAAGGTGGACATTCGAAGCTGCATTAACAGCAGCAGATAATGTCAACAAGGGTGGTACCGCGCAGGTTAATGATAGCCTGTCGTCTCTTGAATTCAAGAGGACGACAGGCTTTTTTGATGTCTTTGAACTAGGTTTGGCAAGTGATGCACATACGGATAAACATACGCAAATTCATATACAAAACGCTGGGAACAGGATTAGTAAAGCATTGGAGCGGGTACACAGCGCGAGGAGAATCAGGTCTAGCCTGAACGATCGCTGCTGCAGAGAGCTGCGGGTTGGTGCGACGCAGTCGAAGCTTAAGCTTGAACTCACCTGGGAGCGGAATGATGGAGGCCGGTTAACTGCCAGAAGAGAAGCAGTCAGCCTACGGCGAGTACATTATTACGGATACCTCCGTCATCGGGTGTTCAAGCGGGTTGGACCCGCATGAAGCTTAAGCCCCGGCTTGCCGCTGATGACCAGTGGCTGCTTCTTGAAAGGTCCGGCCAATTAGAGTGGTACCACGGCAGCTCATTTGCGAGCCTGTCGTCTCTTACAAAGAGACGGCAGGCTTTTTTTTGTAACCAAAACATATAAACGGAGGGTATTCCCATGAAAAAAATTCAAATTTTTGATACAACTTTACGTGACGGCGAACAATCGCCTGGAGCATCAATCGAGCCTGAACGCAAAATTATTATCGCCCGCCAGCTGGCAAAGCTGGGAGTGGATATTATTGAGCCTGGCTTCGCTATCTCCAGTCCGGGCGAATTCGCAGCCATTCAGCAAATCTCGCGCGAGCTGCAAAACGTTGAAATTTGCGGCTTTGCACGAGCGGTGAAGGTCGATATTGATGCAGCCGTAAAGGCGACGCAGGATGCGGCGAAGCGGCGCCTGCACCTGTTCATCTCTTCCTCCGATATTCATCTGAGCCATCAGATTCGCAAGACGCGGTCTGAGGTTATCCAGATTGCAAGGGATATGATCTCTTACGCGAAGCAATTTGTAGATGAGATTCAATTCGCTGCGATGGACTCGACCCGCTCGGACCGGGATTTTGTTATTGAGCTGGTAGAAGCAGCTATCGAATCGGGAGCTACGATTATTAATCTGCCGGATACATTGGGTTATGCGCTGCCAAATGAAATGGTGGATCTGTTCACTTCAGTGCGCCAGCAAGCGCGCGGCGGAGACAAGGTTCGTTACAGCACGCATAATCATAATGATTTGGGCATGGCGGTCGCCAACAGCCTGGCAGCGGTTCAAGCCGGGGCAACTCAGGTAGAAGTGACCGTCAACGGTGTTGGTGAGCGGGCCGGCAACTGCTCGCTCGAGGAGCTGGCGATGCTGATTGAGACCCGCAAATCGGCGCTGCAGATGGAGACGAATATTCAGCAAAGCGAGATTTATACGACCTCCCATATGGTCAGCCGCGCGATGCATTATCCAATTGCTTATAACAAGCCGATTGTAGGCCGCAATGCGTTCCAGCATGAATCCGGCATTCATCAGGACGGCTTGCTGAAGGATCGCAGCACCTATGAGATTATGGATCCGGAAGCAATGGGAATTTCCCGCAGCATGATTATTCTGGGCCGCCATTCCGGCCGTCATGCGATTAAACACCGCTTGTCGGAATACGGCATTAACGTAGCGGATAACGAGTTGAACGATGTCTACAACCAATTCAAACAAGTTGCCGACGAGAAAAAAATCGTAACCGATGATGAGCTGATCCGCATCGCAGGTGAAATGACAGAGACCCAGCCGGATCCTTACAAGCTGGTCGATCTGCAGGTATTGGCTGGCAGCCAGAAATCCCGGATCGCATCGGTTACTATTCGGGAGAGCGAGGACGGTGCAGAACATTCCTATTCCGGTATGGGCGAAGGACCGCTGGAAGCCGTTATCCACTGTATCCAGCAGGCGATACCGGTAGCTGCACAATTCGAGGACCTGGAGCTGCATTCGTTATCGACCGGAGAAGATGCCCATGGCGAAGCCGTTGTGAGCATTATTATAGAAGGCGAGCGGTTCCGCGGTACTTCTATTCATAAAGATATCATTTATGCCGCTGCCCAGGCTTATGTCGGTGCCTGCAATCAGGCGGTTATGACGGGCAGAAAACGGGTAATCGAAGAAAATGCCGGTTAATTGGAATAGTTATCCACAAAATAGCGACTTCTGTGGACAAGAGGAAAAAAACGGATAAGCACAACCTTTTTTCTGTGAATAAAATTGTGTGCGAGTCGTGGATAGTTTTTACACAGCCTGCCTGTGGATAATGTTGATAACGTGGATAAAATGGTGAGAAGGAAGCTTTTGTAAGTAATTAGTGACATTAACCTTTACAAATCACGGTTTGTTATCGACAGAATTAACTAACAATTTAAGTTTAAATGTGGATAAGTCTGTGGACAACGTGGACATCCGCCCCGGAAGCACAAAACATGCTTGCGGGGCTTTTTTTTGTTCTTTTGCGTCCCCGCAATAAAATTGCGTGAATCTGCAACATGGTTTTCGGTGAAAACACTTTCAATATCGGTTAAGGTTTAATTATAAGACAACGTTCCGGCGAATGGGGCATTCCGGCCTGAATGGAGGAGAACTGCAGTGAATATAGAGACGGTCATTCAAGTAAGCTCGATCTGTAAATGTTATGGTCCGTACAACGCATTAAAAGAAGTCTCCTTTGATGTAAATAAGGGCGAGCTGTTTGGCATTATTGGGACTAGCGGGGCAGGCAAAACTACTTTGCTGGAGATGCTGATGGGACTTCGCAGACCGGATCAAGGCACAATAGAAGTGCTTGGGATGGATGCCATTATGGAAGCCAAGCAGTTGAAGGAATATATCGGCATGCATATGTACAGCAATTCACTTGTAGATAATCTGACGGTCCGTGAAGCGCTGGAACTGTTCCAATCGTTTTATATTCGACAAAATGATATTGAAAAGATTGTTTCAGATCTGGAGCTGGAGCCTTACGTGAATAAGCCGGTTAAACGACTGTCAGGCGGCTGGCAGCAGCGTATCGCGCTTGCTTTTGCACTGGTGAACGATCCTGAAATTATATTTCTCGATGAACCAACAACCGGACTCGATAAGCAGGCGAGAGCGGATTACTGGTCTCTGCTTATGAAGTTGAAGAGTCAAGGAAAAACGATTGTCATGGCATCCCATGACATGGGGGAAATGCAGCGGAATTGTGATCGTATTGCGGTGTTGCGCAAAGGGGACATTGTCAGATGCGATTCTCCGCAGCAGCTGATCTCCCAAATTCCAGAAGGCTGTTTTACGATGGAAGGTGTGTATGTTCATTTCGCATACGCGGGAGTTTAACCTTACCTGTATGATCCGGCCTAGATTGAAGGAGGACTTTTGTATATGGATCATGGAACCGACATCAACGAAAGTCCGTCCGTTCATCGAAGCCAGGTGATAGAGAAGCGCATGGAAATGATCGCTATGCTGCTGGATAAATTAAATGGGGAGGAGATCGTCCAACAATCCAAAACCAGGCAAGTATCCCACAAGCGAAAGGGGCGAAATAACGACAGGCTGATGCAAATAGTTGCCGGCATTTTCTTCCATCGTATAAGATAGGGATGAACATTACCCTGATGGAGGTCAAAGGATGGAAGACATTGTGCCTATGATCGGGCAAGAGATGCTGCGGATTTCCGATAAGTATTTCACTGCGGAGCCGCTTCGCGGATATGCCCGTGCTTTTATACGGGAAAAGCAGGCCGAATCAATGAGATTCGGCCTTTTGACCGTGCTTCACTATCGGATGTTTGGAGGAGACTCCGGGCAGATTTGCCAGGCTGCTGCAGCTATAGAGTTGTTTATACTGGCGTCTGATATTTTAGATGATCTGCAGGACGGCGATGCGCCGCAGCAGGCCTGGTCCCAGGTGCAGCCGGCGGCTGCCATGCAGACCGCTGCTTCCTTGATCGTCCTCTCTCAGCAGGCGATGCTGGAGCTGGAATTCGAACAAGCCGTCTTGCTCCCAGTTGTCCGGATGATGAACGAGCAACTGTTGAAAGCAGCAAACGGTCAAATGCTGGATTTGGTGAATGCGGTAACCGATGAGGATTCCTATATTGCCATGGTTCAGCATAAATCGGCTGCGCTTATCATATTGGCATGCATGACCGGAGTCATGCTTGCGGGCCGGGAATGGCACTCAATCGTCGCTGAATATGCGGGAGAAGTAGGCATGGCGGCTCAAATTAAAAATGATATTCGAGACCTGCTTCGCTGGGATGACAAGAATGATTTTATTTTGCGCAAAAAGACCCTGCTTACCTTATTTCTATTGGAGGAAATCGCCGAGGAGGATCAATGGATAGCGGACTACTTCGAAGGCAGGCTGCAAGCCGAGGATATCGCAGGCAGACAGCAAATGCTAGAGGAAGCATGTGACCGGACAGGGGCTGCGCTGTACGGCTCAGTGCGCATGAGGATGCATTTCAATCGGTTTCAGGAACTGCTTGATGAGGTGCCGGAGGCCGCATCAGCTAAGGACAAGCTCCTAGAAATCTTCTCCAGCTAGGACCTTTCAGCATAAACCGCAATGGGGGTTGCGGAAAATACGGGACAGATTGGCGTTTGCTGTCGAAAGATTTCCTGCTATAGTAGAATCAGAATTTGATTCTACTATAGCAGAGGAGGAATTTTAAATGTTGAAAGATGCTATTCGTACGCTTGCTGCAAGCAAAGAAAAAATGTCGATGGTGATGGGTGGACAACTGCAATTGGCTGGCGTATCCGCAGCTGAGCACAAAGCACTCCAAGATGCGTTGAAGAATCAGGATGAGAAAAAAGGAAACTACACGCTGGCTGTTTGGGGCTAATTAATCATTAAACGACTTCATGCGAGTGCAGGAGGAGAATAGACGGTGTTTAAACTAACTCATAGAATTTCTGCATCTCTCTTCCTGATTTCATTTCTCGTTATTTTGCTCTACTTGACCTTTACGATCATTAAGGAGCCTTTTATAGGCGTCGAATTGGTGAAAGGTTCAAAGGGAGAATATTTCGTGAAAGCTCTCGAGCCTGCCGGACAAGCTATTAGCAAAGGCATCTTGGTTGGTGACAAAATTGTATCTGTGAATGGCGAGCCGGCAGGTCAATACAGCAATGTGAAGAAATTTTTCTCCATTGAGAAATCAGATGCTGTGCTTGTCGAGCATAGCAACAAGGATCAGCAGTTAATTGTATTTAACCGGGGCTGGTACGGCGATCATTCCAGTTGGGAATTGTTTATTCAGTTATACATACCGCTTATTTCGCTGATCCTGTTCGCAGGGTTTTCTTCTTTTCTGTATTCGAAAAGGAAAAATGACAGTGCAGCTTTAATGCTAATGCTGTTTTTCGCTACGATTGGGCTATGCTACTACTCTTCGGCAGCATCCTATCGGAGTGATCCTGTCGGATTCTCGATTATTTATTTTGTACTGCCGTCTGTACCGATTATTTTCCTGCAGTTTATGAATCAGTATATGAAACGGTACAATGTTGTGTTTATCAGCAAGTCCGGATTAATCGGGATGCTGAGCTCGTTTGGTGTTGTTGAGCTGGGAATGCTGCTGTATGTTTGGACGAACCTTGTGTCCAACGATGCTTTTGTATACATACGGATGTTGTATTACGGTACGTTGATTATCGGAAATTTCATTTGCATGTATCAGCTTGTCAGGAAGTTTATGCAGTACCGCAAGACGAAGTTTAATTCGCTTTTCAAAATTACGCTGGTCTCGCATATTGTTGCGTTCACACCGTTTACGGCTATGAACCTTCTCCCGCTGTTTATCGGCGGAGGCCAGATTTTGCCGGCTGCCTTTACATCTTTATTTTTGTTTGTGCTGCCGATCGTGTATTTCTATTTGTTAACTTCCAATCAGCTCTTTGACATTGACTTCATCCTTACCAGGTTTAAATATTATACGCTTCTGTCCGTTCTGCCGGCTCTGCTGCTGACGCTCGGAATTGTCGGGGTGCTGAATGGAAAGGCAGAAGTGTCATGGACGAACTATATTCAAATGTTCTTGACTTCTTATGTCGTCATGACCCTTTTCTTATATGTAAAGGAGCAGATTGATCATAAGTTTCGTCCAAAGCTGTTTAAAGCGATGTACAGCTATCAGGACAGCCTGGACCGCTTCTCCCGCAAAGTAGCAACAGTCATGAAGAGAACGGATCTTGAGGCTGTGCTCAAACAGGAGATTAGCGATCTGCTTCCTGTTAACCGTATTGATTTTGTCCTGGTTGATCAGGCGGACGGCTCCGTTCATAAGCTTGGTGAGTCGGATGAAGAAAAAGGGACATCTTTATTCCTGCTTCAAGTTGCGGAATCATTGCAGGTTGGGGAAATGGTAGAGCTGCCTCATGGGATTGGTCTTGTCATAGGCCGACAGCGTTCCAGATATCATGTGGTCTGGATCGGCTCAAAAACGAACCACACTAGGTTCAACTCGGATGAGCTGCGCTGGTTGAAGACTTTGGCCAATTATTCAAGTATTGTTTTCGAGAATCTTTACTTGATCGAAGGTTTGATTGAGGATCTGGAATCGGAAGTGCGGAAGGAACAGACGACTGCACCGTGGGTATTGCGATTATTATTCTGCTTGTCAGAGAATGAACGCCGCAAGCTTGCTGCCGATCTTCATGACTCCGCTCTTCAGGATCAGTTAATTTGGTATCGCAAATTAGAAGGCGTTATGAACGATTATCCGATCTCGGACAAGCTGGGTGATGAGCTGAACGAAATTAAGGAAGGCCTTCTGGATGTTATTCATCAGATCCGTGAGACTTGTAATGAATTAAGACCGCCGCTGCTGAAAGAAATGGGTGTTATTGAAGCTGTTGAATCAATCGTAGAGCATTCGCAGATGCGCGATAACTTCGCCGTTGATTTCAGACCCAAGCCGTTTATTCATCCGCTTAATGAAGAGCAGATTACAGCGATTTACCGGATCGTACAGGAATTGCTCCGCAATGCGGCCAAGCATGCGCAGGCGAATCAGGTTACGCTGGAGCTCGAGCAACAGAAAGGGAAAATCTACTTCCGTTATAAGGATGACGGGATTGGAATGGATGTTGATTATATGAAGGCATCCTTCGAGCATATGGGGCTGTCAGGGATCAAAGAGCGGGTAGCCAGCCTTGAAGGAGAAATTACGTTCCGGTCGAAGCGTGGAAGCGGACTGGAGGTTGTGATCAACTTGCCGGAGACAATGACGACCGGTCGTTCGGAAAGGGGATTATTACGTGATTCGTATCTTATTAGTTGATGATCATCCTTCCGTAGGTGAAGGAACCAAGACCATGATCGAACAGGATCCTGAGATGAAAGTAACGGTTGTATTATCCGCAATGGAAGCACTTGATGCCGTCAATCATGATCCCTTTGATATTATATTGTGTGACCTGAATATGCCGGGCATCAGCGGGCTGGAGCTCGCCAAGCGGCTTATTCAGCAGGATCCTGACCGCAGAGTTCTTATCTATACCGGTTATGAGATCAGTACTCATTATAACTTGCTGATTGAATGCGGTGTTTCCGGCTTTATCTCCAAGACGGTATCGCGGGAGCAGCTGCATAACAACATTCGCTGCGCGATGCGGGGGGAAGCGGTTATTCCGATTACCCTGCTGAAGCAGCTCCGGCGTAATGAAGTGAAGATTACCCGCGCCGAAAAGATTATTGAAGAGGTCTCGATTAGTGAACGGGACCAGGATATTTTGCAGGAAGTTGCCAATGGAAGCAGCAATAAGGATATTGCCGCCAAGCTTCATATGAGCCAGCGGACGGTTGAGTACAACTTGACCCGTATTTTTGAAAAGCTGAGTGTCCGTTCAAGATCGGAAGCGATTGTAGAAGCCAAGCGGCTGGGACTTATTCGTATGGAGCAATTTTTAACCTAAATGATGCTTACAATGACTAATTATGCTTCACCTGAGGTGAGGCATGGAAGTCTTCCTATATGGGATAACTGCCGTTTATACTGCAGATTCGTATCCCCATGCTTGTCATGTAAGACCACCTAACTTTTGGTTTCCCTCTCAATGCTTACGTCTTTATGGCGTAAGCATCTTTTTTTCATAAAGTATGGCAATGGAAATCGGAGCACAACTATGAGAAAACCTCTATCGAGGCCTTTCGGAGAAGGGCGACCGCGTTTAGATGTAGCTTTTATCGCCAATATGAATTTGTTCTTCCGACTTGCTCGGAAACTTATCAATTTTTATGTGGTTAAAAAGCCTCACTTCCAACCCCTGGGTCCGGGATTGGAAGTGAGGCTGAAAATCTTTATTCGCTTAATTCCTCCCATTGTTCATAAGCGGTGTTAAGCGATTGCCGTTTGGCATCAATCTTGGCCTGAATTTCTTGGATGGCCATATAGTCGTTGAAAATGGCCGGATCTGTCAATTGAACTTCAAGCTCCGCAATCTGTTCTTCCAACGAAGCGATGTCTTGCTCCAACTGCTCCAGCTTGCGCAACCGGCTGCGTTCCTCACGCTTGGCCTGCTTATCCATTTCATATGAAGTAGGGGTTTCGGCAACGGGTTGGCTGGATTTGCTTGCAAGCTTGGCTGCAGCTTCAAGTCTAGCTTCCTCAAGCTCGGTTTTCTTCTCGATCATGTCATCATAATTTCCTAGGAAATGCTCGGTTCCTGTCGGTGTCAGTTCGACAATCCGCTCGGCCATTTTGTTAAGGAAATAACGGTCATGAGAGATAAAGAGCAGCGTCCCTTCATAATCAAGCAGAGCGGATTCAAGCACCTCTTTACTAAATAAGTCCAGGTGGTTGGTAGGCTCGTCGAGAATGAGAACATTTGCCTGCTCAAGCATCAGCTTGGCAAGCGATACACGCGCCTTCTCGCCGCCGCTAAGAGAAGAAATGCGCTTCAGGACATCTTCACCACTGAACAGGAAATTGCCCAGCACCGTGCGGATACGTGCTTCTTCCATATGCGGGTAGGTTCCCCATACTTCCTCCAGTACGGTGTTGGAAGACGTAAGACCCGTTTGCTCCTGGTCATAATAGCCAAGCCTTACATTCGAACCCCAACGGACACTTCCCGTTTGCGGCTGTCTTTGTCCGACCAGCACTTTAAGCAGGGTAGACTTGCCGATCCCGTTTGGACCAATGAGGGCAACAGTCTCCCCGCGTGACAGCTTGAAGGAAACCTGTTGGAACAGCTGGCGGTCCTTTTCCGGGAACTTGACGGACAGGTCTGCTACATCAAGAACATCCTTGCCCGTTTGGCGTTCGATCTCGAAGGAGAACCGTGCCTTTTTCAAATCGCCAAGCGGCTTATCGAGTACATCCATTTTCTCTAGTGCTTTACGGCGGCTTTGTGCACGCTTGGTCGTTGAGGCGCGGACAATATTGCGCTGAATGAATTGCTCCATCTTCGCAATCTCATCCTGCTGCTTCTCATACACCTTTATGTTCGCTTCATACTCGGCCGCTTTTAGATCGATATATCGGCTATAGTTGCCTGTGTAGCGCTTGGCTGCATGGCGTTCAATCTCCACGATGGTTGTTACCAGCGCATCAAGGAAGTAACGGTCATGGGAGACGACCAGAATAGCGCCGGAATAGCTTCGGAGATAACCCTCGAGCCAGGTAAGGGTAGGGATATCCAGATAGTTGGTTGGCTCGTCCAGCATAAGCAGATCAGGCGCCTGCAGCAGGATGCGAGCAAGGGCAAGACGGGTTTTTTGACCGCCGCTTAACGTGCTGATCAAGGTGTCTGGCGGGAAGCTGCCGAATCCCATTCCGTGAAGGACGCTGTTGATACGAGTATTGATCTCGAATCCGCCCTGCTCGCGGAACCAGTCGGATTTGCGAGAGTAGCGATTAAGCACATCCTCGTAACGCTTTGGATTGTCATGCAGCGCCGGGTCGGCAATCTGCTGTTCGAGCTCGCGAAGCTCCTTCTCGGCATCGGTCAGATGAGAGAAGACTGCACGCATTTCCTCTTCGATCGTGCGGCTGGATTGAAGACCGCTGTTTTGGGCCAGATAACCGATACGCGTTTCTTTGGCTTTATGAATGGCGCCGGAGTCGTAGGAAAGCTCCCCGGCGATGATTTTGAGCAGAGTGGATTTGCCGGCACCGTTAACCCCGACAAGTCCAATCCGTTCCCGTTCAAGAACTTGCATCGATATATCGGACAATATGATGTCTATGCCATAGTTTTTACTGATATTGGATACTTGAAGCAGCATGAATGATACCTCCAACAAATAATGACTCGTTCATTATATATTACCACAAACCGCCTCCGCCATTGGCGAAAGTTGCATAACAATGGTAAACTACAAGTAAACAAAATGCATGCATGGGAAGGCAGAGCCGGAAACAATGAATGAACAGTCAAACGGGATGCCGTTCGATAAAGCTGCACTGCGTAAGGGCTTGACGAAGCTTCGTGACGGTATTTCCATTGAAGAGCGTTCCGCACGATCATCGGCAGCTTGCCGATATTTAGCGGAATGGATGGAGGAGCATGAAGTAAGAGGCTTTATGTGCTATGTTCCCTTTCGCTCCGAGCTGGATACCCGAGCGCTTGTGGAATGGGGCTGGAAAACGGAGCGGGAGGTCATTGTACCCAAATGTTATCCGGCCGACCGGTCGATGACTTTGCACAGGCTCGACAGTTGGAGCGGGCTTAAGGCAGGTGCATATGGCATTCTGGAGCCGGATCCGGCTAAATGTCCTGCGCTTCCGGACAGTTATAGACCGGAGCTGATTGTCACGCCGGGTCTTGCTTTTGACAGCAAGGGCGGGCGGCTTGGCTACGGAGGCGGTTATTATGACCGCTTCGCGGAACGTCTTGGTCATGAGCAGGGAGAAGCTTCGCAGCTGGTGAGATGGCTTGGCATCGCATTTGAAGATCAACTGATGGAAGAGATTCCGATGCAGGCCCATGACAAACGTATGGACGGTATAGTAACGGAACTTATGGTTAAGGTTTGGAGTGACTTAGGGTGGAAATGACGCATTTTAATGAGCAAGGCCGGGCGCGGATGGTTGATGTCAGCGATAAAGAAATAACGGCCAGGACGGCAACTGCACGCACGCAGGTGAAGATGAATCCCGGTACGCTCACCCGGATTAAAGAAGGCAGTATCGGCAAAGGGGATGTGCTGGCTGTTTCGCAGGTTGCCGCCATTATGGCTGCGAAAAAAACCTCGGACTGGATACCGATGTGCCATCCGCTTCCGTTAACCGGTGTGAATGTTACTTTCACGGATAACGGAAATGACGAGCTGTATATTGAAGCAATGGTTAAGACAACCGGTAAGACAGGCGTGGAGATGGAGGCTTTGACAGCGGTGTCTGCCGCCGCGCTTACCGTTTATGATATGTGCAAGGCGCTGCAGAAGGATATGGTCATCGGTCCGACTTGCCTGATCGAGAAGACCGGGGGCAAAAACGGAGACTATCGGATTTGACAACCCATGAACGGATAAGGGATGGGAGGAATAATGGATGCGGTGGAAAGTAGCGATATTGACGGCAAGTGACAAAGGCTCGCGCGGAGAGCGTGAAGACACGAGCGCGCAAGTCATTCGTGAGCTGGTAGAAGAAGAATTAGGCGGAGAAATAGTCGATTACCGGATCGTGCCTGACGAACAGGATGAGATTATAGCGGCTGTTATTGAAATGACCGAGTATTATCAAGCGGATCTTATTCTGACCACAGGCGGGACGGGGCTGGCGCCAAGAGATGTGACACCGGAGGCGACACTTAAGGTTGTAGATCGTCTTGTGCCGGGTATTGCGGAAGCAATGCGGATCGGAGCGCTTCAGAAGACTCGCCGTGCTATGTTGTCCCGCGGAGTATGCGGTATTCGCGGACAATCTCTTATTATTAACCTGCCCGGCAGCCCGAAGGGCGTGCATGAAAGCCTGATGGCTATTATGGATCAGCTGCCGCATGCTTTGGAGATTATAACCGGCAGCCATGGAGATCACGAATGAGCAGGGCAGAAACGATTCTGAAAGAAGTGCCGGTACAGGAAGCCGTAGGCCTGCGGCTTGCTCATGATCTAACCCGAATTATTCCGGGACAGTTCAAAGGACGTTTATTCAAGAAAGGACATGTTATTACGGAAGAAGATATTCCAAGCTTGCTGGATATCGGCAAGGAGCATATCTATATTATGGAGCTGGGACAAAATGAGCTTCATGAGGATGATGCTGCAATCCGGATGGCAGTGGCGCTTGCAGGTGAAGGAATTACGTTGTCCGAGCCTCATGAAGGCAAGGTCAGCTTGAAATCCCAGTTTCTTGGTCTTGCTGAAGTAGATCAGGTGCTTGTAGAGGCAATTAATAATCTTGGCGAGATTGCACTAGCGACGGTGAAGACGCATAGCGTTGTGCAGGAAGGAAGGCCCCTTGCTGCAACAAGAGCCATTCCGCTGACGGTACCAAAGGCAAAGGTTGAAGAGGTTGAGAGACTTGCTGCGGAATACAGAGCGGCTCATGAAGGACAAGCTCCGCTGAGGATGCATCCCTTCCGCAAGCTGCGCGCGGGGCTGCTGACAACCGGAGGCGAGGTATTCTCCGGTCGTATACAGGATAAATTCGGACCGGCTGTCCGGGCGAAGCTGGAAGCCTTTGGTTCTGAGGTAGCGGAGCAGCGGTTCGCACCGGATGACCGACAAATAATTGTCAAGGAAATACACTATTTGCTAGAGCAACGTTATGATATGATACTAGTGACTGGCGGAATGTCGGTTGATCCTGATGACCGGACACCAGGCGCGATTAAAGCGTCCGGAGCGGATATCGTCAGCTACGGCACACCGATGCTTCCGGGCTCGATGCTGCTAATGGGATATTTGAACGGCGTACCGATTATGGGGTTGCCAGGTTGCGTTATGCATGATCCATACACTTCCTTCGATGTGCTGCTGCCTCGTATATTAGCTGGTCAGACTATCGTGAGAGAAGACATTGTCCGTATGGGATATGGCGGTTTGAACAACGGTTAGTGGAATACATAAGCATATAACGAATAGGAGGACGATCAAGGATGTCAGGTATAGGCGCTACAGGCTTTATATTGCTCGCACTTGTCGCTTTGCTGCTGTTTGGACCAAATAAGCTTCCTGAGCTTGGCCGTGCATTTGGCCGCACGCTGAGAGAGTTTAAAGCAGGGGCAAGAGATATGATGGATGATGAGAAAGATACGAAACGCGTTGAAGTAAACCGGACGGAAAATATCGATTCGGATAATAAGCGGCTTCCGGACTAACCCGGGCCCGCTTTTTTGCTGAAAGGGGGCCCATATAGGTGAGCACATCGCGAAACGAAGCTTCCGGGCAGCCGTTCGATCGGGCTCGAATTCGGGAAGAAGGCTTAATGCCGCTGTTCGAGCATCTTGGCGAGCTGCGGAAGCGTGTTTTTTATATGCTGATCGTCATTGTTGTTGGCCTAATTATCGGATTGGTTATCGCAGAACCGGCCTACAATTTCCTGATGGAGCAGGAGCCGGCAAAAGGCTTGCAGCTGCATGCTTTCTCCTTATGGGACGGCATCGGCATTTATATGAAGTTTGCATTTGTGATCGCACTTTTGCTCACGATTCCATTCACGGCTTTTCAATTATGGGCTTTCGTTAGGCCTGCCCTGAAGCCAAATGAACAACGGGCAACACTGAAGTACATACCGTTTGCGCTTATTATGTTTTTGATCGGACTGGCGTTTTCGTATTTTGTCGTCTTCCCGCTGGCCTTTCATTTTACGCGTAAAATCTCTTCCAATCTGAATTTGGAAGAAACGATCGGGATTACACAATATTTTTCCTTTATGTTTAATATATTGATTCCAATCTCACTTTTGTTCGAGCTGCCGCTTGTCATTATGTTTCTGACGGCAATCCGGATTCTTAATCCGGTACGGCTTCGTAAAATGAGAAGAATCGCTTACTTCGTTATGATTTTGATCGGGGTTGTGGTGACACCGCCGGACTTCGTCTCCGACAGCTTGGTTGCGATTCCGCTTATTGTTCTATATGAGATCAGCGTGCTGCTGTCGGGAATGGTCTATAGGAAGCAACAGGCTGCGGCCGCGCAGCGTGAAGCGGAGTGGGCGACGGAGCAATAATATAGCAGTAGAAAAAACCTTGGAGAATTCGGTGAATTCTCCAAGGTTTTTTTGTTGTGACTGGCGTCAGCTTAATAGCTGAGTGCCTTGCCATTGTAATGATCTCGTTCGCGACGGCCGGCTCCGGCCAGCATTGCGGCAATCGTCTCTCGGCTTGCTGCCGCTGCTGTCCGTCTAGTGACGATAAGTTCACCCGGACCGATAACCGTAATTTGCTTCGCCTGCGGAGTACCAATGACAGCACCGTCTTCAATGACCGCGTTCTCGCCGATAATTGCTTTGTGAATGCGTACCTGGCGCCCGATTCGGGCGCCAGGCATAATGACACTCTCATAGATGAGGCTGCCCTTGCCGATCTCCACATCGGCGCTTACAATTGTGCGATGCGCGATGCCCTCCATCCGGCAATGACTGTCAATGATGCAGTTGCCGGGCATGACAGCACTTCGCCGGTACTGACGGGCTGAGACAGGCGTATAGCTAGTATGAAGCGGCCAATACGGCTCTGACAGCCGGAGTGTACCATCAATCAGCTCCATATGGGATTCCCACAAGCTGTCTACTGTACCGACATCACGCCAGTAGCCTTCATAAGGATAAGCGGTCAGGCTTGCCCCATCCTGCAGCAGCATCGGGATAATGTCCTTGCCGAAATCATGGCTGGAAGCCTGATTGCAAGCGTCTTTTTCGAGCGCCTCTATCAGCTTGTCGGTACGGAACATGTAGATGCCCATAGAAGCCAGGTTGCTTTTTGGCCGGGCGGGCTTTTCCTCAAATTCAACTATGCTATAGTCATCATGGGTATTCAGAATGCCGAAACGGCTTGCTTCATGCCAGGGTACCTGCTTAACGGCAATTGAAGCCGTCGCCTTACTCTCGATATGTGCCTCCAGCATCGGCCGGTAATCCATTTGATAAATATGATCGCCGGATAAGATGAGAACATGTTCCGGATTATGTTCCTTGATATAGGACAAGTTGCGGTAAATCGCATCGGCAGTCCCTGAATAGCAGCCATCCGGAGAGGTATCGGCAGCCGGCAGCAGCGCAATCTCGCCTAGATGTTTAGGTTGTATGGCGTTTAGCCATGCTCCTCCGTCGCCGATATGACTGTGAACCGTATCCGCGCAATATTGGGTCAAAACTCCGATGTTGCGAATACCGGAGTTCATGCAGTTACTCAGCGGGAAGTCTATCATACGATACCGTTCCCCGAACGGGACAACGGGTTTGGCGAGTGCTGTAGTCAGTGGTGCGAGTCGTTTGCCTTCGCCGCCTGCCAGCAGCATAGCCATACATTTCATTTGTGTCATTCTATATTCCTCCAAGCTTTCTTATTTGGATTTGACAGATTCATCAAAATGTTCTGGTAGCATCTGTATACACGGTAATAAGGCCTCTGAAACAGCTGTTTCAATCAGGTGTTTTCAGGGTATTAAACAGTCTGGATTGTGTTTTTTGCTTACGAAGTAAGAATTGCCATGAAAGTCATGTGACAATTCTTAAAGCGAATGCTTACGAAGTAAGAATTGCCCCAAAGAGCACGTGGCAATTCTTAAAGCGAATGCTTACGAAGCAAGAATTGCCCCGAAAAGCACGTGGCAATTCTTTTTAGGAGGTTGGAAATATTGAAACGAAGCACGAGGCTTAACGCTGACGATATTTATCAATTTCATGAGGGTACATGGCTGGACAGTTACTGCAAGATGGGCGCTCATCCGGCTGAGGAGGATGGGTGGAGAGGAACCCGATTTACCGTATGGGCGCCTAATGCCCGCCGGATTGCCATTGCATCCGATAACAATAATTGGGATGGCTTCCGGGATACTGGCTATGAACTGCAAAAGGCGGGGCAATCCGGTTTATGGAGCGGGTTTCTCGAAGGCTTTGGTGAAGGCGATAAATATAAATACCATATAGAATCGCAGGTCGGTGACAAGCGGCTAAAGGCGGATCCGTATGCTTTCAAAGCTGAAGTACGCCCCCGCACGGCCTCGGTAATCTGCTCGCTGGAAGGCTACGAATGGCAGGATAAAAGCTGGCTTCGCCGCCGCAAGCCGCTTTTCAACCAGCCCCTTAATATTTATGAAGTACATGCCGGGACCTGGAAGCGGCATCAGGACGGGCGTCCGTATACGTATGAGGAGCTGGCGGAAGAGCTGCCCGCATACGCGGCAGATATGGGCTATACCCATATTGAGCTGATGCCCCTGACCGAGCATCCCTATGACCGCTCCTGGGGATATCAGGGCACCGGTTATTATGCGGCAACCAGCCGGTACGGGGAGCCTCATCAGCTGATGGCTTTTATAGACCGCTGTCACAGGCTGGGGCTGGGCGTTATATTGGACTGGGTTCCCGGACATTTCGCCAAGGATGCGCATGGCCTTCGCCTATTTGACGGCAGCCCGTTATTTGAACATGCTGATCCGCTTATTGCGGAGAAGGAGCAGTGGGGAACTCTTGCCTTTGATTACGAGAAGCCGGAGGTACGCGGATTTCTTGTCTCGAACGCTTTATTTTGGATGGAAAAATATCATATCGACGGTCTCCGGGTGGACGCGGTAACGAGCATGCTGCTGCGGGATTTCGACCGCCCGGACGGGCGATGGCGGCCAAACCGGCATGGCGGGAGGGAAGACTTGGAGGCCGCAGCTTTTCTAAGAGAGCTGAATACGGCTGTGAAGACGCGCTTTCCCCATGCCCTGATGATGGCGGAGGAATCGCATGCCTTTCCCGGTGTTACTGCTCCAACGGAGCAAGGAGGGCTTGGCTTTACCCACAAATGGAATATGGGCTGGATGAACGATACACTGAAGTATTTTGAACTTCACCCGAATGAAAGAAGCGTTAGTCACGGACTGCTTACGTTCCCGGTCTGGTATGCCTTTAATGAGCGGTATACGCTGCCTTTATCCCATGATGAAGTGGTGCACGGCAAGAAGTCGCTGCTGGATAAAATGCCTGGAAGCTATGAGGAGAAGTTCGCAGGTCTGCGGCTGCTGCTGGGCTATATGATGACTCATCCCGGTAAAAAGCTGCTTTTTATGGGGGGCGAATTCGGCCAATTTATCGAATGGCGCGATGAGGACGAGCTGGACTGGCTGCTGCTCGCGTATGAGCAGCACCGGAAGCTGCATAGCTTTGTGCGAACGCTGAATCGTCTATATCTGGAGCAGCGGTCATTATGGCAGCTGGACTCTTCTTCAAAGGGGTTCGAATGGATTGATTTCCAAGACGAGGGACAAAGCGTAATCGTGTACAGGCGTAAAGGCAGGGCGAACGCGGAATCACTGATCATCCTCTGCAACTTCCACACCCATGCTCATGTCCGCTACCGGATAGGAGTTCCAAGCCAGGGCGGCTATAAAATGTTGTTGAACAGCGACAGTCCCTCCTACGGCGGCACCGGTTTTATGGGGCAGAGCGCAGCGGAAGGGACTGTTGTGCGGTCCGAGCCGGTCGTCTGGCATGGACGGAAACATAGCGTCGAGCTTCCGCTCCCGCCGCTGTCGGTCGTTATTCTGAAGCGGGAGAAGGAATCACGGGCTGCCGTTCGCATGGAGCAGGAGCCGCAGGCTCAGCATATGGAGCTGGGTCTAACGTTGCCAAGCAGCAAACGAAGGAGCCGGCAGAGGGGTAGAATTGCAAAGGTCTAGGAGTTGATCCACAAGGGAGGGAATAGAAATTGAATGTATTGTTTGTAGGGGCGGAATGTGCTCCGTTTCTGAAAACAGGAGGGCTGGGCGATGTACTAGGTGCGCTGCCGGCGGCGCTGAAGCCGCTTGGGGTTGAAGCGCGTGTGATGCTGCCGCTCTACAACGCTATTCCTGAGGATTATCGCTCTCGTATGGAGACCATTGCGGAAATCAGGGTGTTGGTCGGATGGCGCTATGCGTACTGCGGAATCAAGGAATTGGAGCATGACGGTATTATTTATTATTTTCTCGACAATGAGCAATATTTCAAAAGAGGCTCCGCCTACGGGTATGAGGATGACGGGGAACGCTTCGCCTTCCTCTGCCGGGCTGCGCTGGAGTCCCTCTCTGCAATCGGGTATTGGCCGGATATTATCCATGGCCATGACTGGCATACCGGTATGATTCCGGCGCTGCTGCATCATCATTACAGCTGGCGGCAGGAATACACGGGGATCAAGACGGTGTTCACCATTCATAATTTGCAATATCAGGGGAATTATCTTCCGTATGTACTTGGCGATTGGTTTGGCCTGCCGCCTCATTATATGACTTACGATCATGTAGAATTTCACGGCTCGGTCAGTTTTATGAAAGCCGGCATTCAGTTGTCTGACCGTGTCACAACCGTAAGCCCGTCCTATGCAGGGGAGATCACAACGCCGGAATACGGCTGCGGAATGGAAGGGGCGCTCCTAAGCCGTGGCAATAGTCTGGTTGGTATCGTTAACGGCATCGATGATGTCTTATACGATCCGGCAACAGATGCGCAGCTGCAGGCATACTACTCGGCCGCTTCGTCCGATGCCAAAATGGTCTGTAAAACGGCGCTGCAGTGGGAGCTTGGTCTGAGGGAAGATGCGGAGGTGCCGCTCATTGGCATGGTTGGCCGGTTAACCGGGCAGAAGGGGCTTCCGCTTGTGCTGGAGCGGCTGGATGAGCTGATGGCTGCCGAGAATATGCAGCTTGCGTTGCTTGGAACAGGAGACCCTCATCTGGAGCAGCTGTTTCGAGAGGCGGAGTACCGCCATAAAGGAAGAGTCGTCTCGTATATCGGTTTCGACGACGGCCTGGCACGCCGGATTTATGCCGGCTCGGATCTGTTTCTGATGCCCTCATTGTTTGAGCCTTGCGGGATCAGTCAGCTGTTGGCGCTGCGGTACGGCAGTCTGCCGATTGTCCGGGAGACGGGTGGATTGCGGGATACCGTACAGAGCTACAATGAGTGGACGGGTGAGGGCAACGGCTTCTCTTTTGCCTCGTATAACAGCGGGGATATGCTGTATACCTTGCGCCGCGCATTATCCCTATGGAGGAACCCGGATGTACGGCAAAGGCTTGTAGATCGGGTTTTGCAGGGCGATTACAGCTGGAGCCGATCGGCGCTTCAGTACAAGGAGTTATACAAGGAGCTTCTGCCATGATGATGGGGACTGTCCCGGAAGTCATTTCTACTCCTTGAAGCGGTGAGCTGCATTGGATTTCATACCGCATAAATGCGGCTTTTTACCCGGTGATTCGTTCTACATTGGAGTGAGTACAGTGTAATCAGCCCAATTTGGACGTTAGCGGCTCATTCTTATCCTTTTTGCTGGAGTGAATCCAACGTAGCACCCGGAAGCCCTCCTTATAGCTTGGTTTCAGTGGAGGAAATCCAACGTAGAGAAAATATAGAAGGGGCTGTCCCACGGGACAGCCCCTGTTTATTTGGATTAAACCCGGCATTATTCGATCTTGCGCCATACGATCCGGTAGCCGTTTGGCTCGAGGCCGATAACGAGCTGTCCGTCAGGGTTGTCGAGTTGCTCACCGGTCAGTGCATCACGCCATCCGCCTTCTATCATTGGATGCGTCAGCTTCGCAGGCTCATCCGAACGGTTCATCCATATCGTAAAATGCTCCTTGCCGTCCAGCCGCTCATAAACAAGCGAGCCGCCGTCTTCTTCCGCTAACAATACGCGGTGACGTCCGCTGCGCAAGGCGGCGCGCTCCTTCCTGAGCGAAATGAGCAGCTTGTAAAAATCAAACAGCTCCCGGTTCTGGTCTTCTTCGTTCCAGACCATACATTTGCGGCAGTCAGGATCTTCTCCGCCGTCCAATCCAAATTCATCGCCATAATAAACACAAGGAAGGCCCATTGTAGTCATCATATAAACCACGGCCAGCTTCAGCCGCCTGGTATCGCCTTCGCAGCGGGTCATGATGCGCGGAATGTCGTGGCTCGACAGCAGGTTGAACAGCGTTTCGTTCGTCTGCTGCGGATAACGCATCAGCAGCCGGTTCATCTTTTCGGCGAATTGGGCGGATGAGAGGGTACGGTCGGCAAAAAAGCTGATCGACAGCTCCGTAAACGGATAGTTCATAACCGAATCGAATTGGTCGCCAAGCAGCCAGCGAAGGGAATCACTCCAAACCTCGCCAATAATAAAGGCTTCCTTGTTAACCTTCTTCACCGCTGTGCGGAAATCCCGCCAGAAGTGATGATCCACTTCGTTTGCGACATCAAGCCGCCATCCGTCGATGCCCGTGTCTTTCATCCAGTTCACCGCAGTTTCAATCAAATACTTCTTCACATCCGGATTTGCGGTATTCAGCTTGGGCATATTGCCGTAGAAGCCAAAGGTATCATAATTCGGCACACCATCCTGCACTTCGACCGGAAAACGATTCAGATGGAACCAGTCCTTGTATTCCGACTGCTCTCCTTTCTCCAGTACATCCTGAAAGGGCGGGAATTGTTCACTCGCATGATTAAATACCGCATCCAATACAACTCGAATGCCATGATCATGACAGACCCGGACGAGCCTCTTCAGCAGCTCCTTGTCTCCAAACTGCGCATCAACCTCACGGTAATCGACGGTATCGTATTTATGATTGGAGGGGGAGCGGAAGATGGGGGTCAAATAAACGGCGTTTACACCCAGCTCGTTTAAGTGGCCGATGCGGTCGATAATACCTTGCAGATCCCCTCCAAAAAAAGATTCTCCCTCCGGCTTTTCACCCCAAGACTGCGTCCCTTCCGGGTCGTTTGACTTATCCCCGTTCTCGAAGCGATCGGGAAGGATCTGATAAAATATGGCTTCCTTGGCCCATTCCGGAGCCTCGAACAAATCGATGGCATGAATGTAATGCGCTTCGAAATAACCGCCCGCAGGTGCCGGCTGCTCCTCTGAAAAGCCGTCCTCCGTTAGCCACATTGTCTCTTCGCCGCTATGCAGCCGGAAGCCGTAGCTGAACCTTTTGAATTCCGGACGGATGACGGCTTCCCAATAATCATGCAGCCCGTCCGCCGCGATGTGGTCCATCTCGATTTCCTGGTAATGATGATCCCAGTCGTATTTATCTCCGGCAACGGCAACAACCCGCTCGACATCGTCACGTTTAGTTCTAAGACGCAGATGGAACGTCTCCGGATCATAGGCGTACGCCCATCTGTGGCTGGGGGAATGATAGATGCTTTCTATTTGCAAACGGGTTCATCTCCTTTTTTCTGCATTACAGCTTTATAGCTTTAGCCTCTAAGCAATGATTCTGCGCCGTCGATATAGACCAATGTCCCGGTAATATGGCTCGCCTCGTCCGATGCGAGGAACAATGCGAGATTGGCTACCTGTTCAGGCTGTCCCGGCCCTTTCTCAAGCGGCTGATCGCCTTTCGGAAACTCAACGGGAATCCGTAATTCATCCAGCTCAGGCTTAGGCTTGCTTGATTCATTGATATTGGTTGAAATGGCTCCGGGACATACCGCATTGACACGGATTCCATACTCCGCCAGCTCGAGGGCAGCCATGCGGGTAAAGGCACTCTCTCCGGCTTTTGAGCTGCTGTAGGCACTGAAGCCAAAGTTGGAGAAGACGCGATTGCCGTTAATCGAGCTTGTTATAATAATGCTGCCGCCTTTCTCCTTCAAAAGCGGGATGGCATGCTTGACGGTCAGAAATGTCCCGGTCAGATTCACTCTAATCGTGGTTTCCCATTCTTCCTTGCCCATATGTTCGATAGGGGACAAAGTGCCGTTAATGCCTGCATTGGCGAATACAATATCCAGCTGTCCGAATGCGGAGATTGCCTTGCTGTAGGCCTCTGTAAGAGAATGCTCGTCCGAAATATCGGCCTGAACCGCTATAGATTTAACGCCAAAGGCTTCAGCTTCGCGGCAGACGACAGCGAGTGTTTGACGGTCCTGGTCGAGCAGCACGAGATTCGCTCCTTCCTGTGCAAACCGGATGGCGGAGGCTCGTCCGATTCCAGAACCCGCACCGGTAATAAGTGCAACTTTTCCTTCAATACGTTTGGCAGATGAATGACTGGACATAGGTATCGCTCCTTTATCGCTTTTGCTAGTTAGTACACGGGATTCGGCTATTGTTAAACATCTAATGGCTGCAATTAGATACTTACTGCACCTATCAATTTCTTTGCCATTGACAAGAAGAGAACTGCTTGATAAAGTATTAAACAGTTGTTTTAAACGTTTGTTTAAGACGAGAGAGAGAAACAAATAGAGGAGTGGAGAAATTGAAACAAGCATTGCAGGCATTTATGAAGCGCCCGACTACTTGGGTCGGGATCATTACAGCGCTAACGTTCCAGATTGTATTCTCATTGATCTGGATGACCGGTTATGACGGGGTAACGGATCGTGCTGATCAATTGCATATTGCAATTGTCAATAAAGATGGTCAGCTTGGAGAGCAGGTGGCTTCCAATCTGATGAAGGAGCTTCCGTTCCAAATGTCACAGCTCGATGATCTGGCCGATGCTAAGCAGCAGCTGGATGACCGGAAGCTGCAAATGGTTATTTATATGCCGGAGGATTTCACGCAACTGGCGGCGTCTCCGGAAGGACACGCCAATATTCAATATTGGATTAATGAGTCCAATCCTGCTTTAATTAAGAGTATTATGAGCGGGGCAGCCGAACAGGTAACGGCCGAGGTAAACAAACAGGCAGTTGCGGCTGGTGTTCAATCGGCACTTGGAACGGCGGCCAACATGCCGGAAGCTCAGGCTGCAACAGCGGCACAAAGTCTGGCAGAACGAATCACAGCTGATATTCAATCGACCAATGCCATTCATGGCATGAACAATCAGATGGTACCGATGATGATGGTGCTTGCTTCTTATGTAGGAGCTATGATTATGGGAATGAATCTGGAGCAGTCGGCAATGGCTATTCAGGCCAGTGTCAGCCGCTGGAGAAGATTCGCAGCAAGAAGTATCATTAATATCGTTGCAGCGGTAGTTGTTTCATTGGTTGGTTCGACATTGCTCTATTCGCTTGGCGGACAAATCGAGCAGGGCTTTATCCATATGTGGTTCTTTGAAATGCTGTTTGTGCTGACCTTCATGTTCGTCTCGCAAATGTTTCTGTATCTGTTTGGCATGGCGGGCATGCTGTTCAATATTATGCTGCTGTCGGCTCAACTGGTATCGTCAGGCACAATTGTGCCGCGAGAGCTGTTATCGGATTTTTATACCGGGCTTGGGTCCATTCTTCCCGCAACGTATGCGGTTGAAGGCAATATGAACCTATTATTTGGCGGCCCTGGAGTAGGCCGTGAAGCGGCTATTCTCTTCCTGATTACAGCTGTGGCTATAGCAGTGAGCGCTGCTGCTACGGGACTGAAACGAAGCGCAGTCCGGCAGCAGGCGGTAACGGCCGCGGCCAAATAAGCCGAATAATTAGATAAGCTGGGGGATTAGAAAATGACAACGAATGAGAGTGATGTGAAGTCGCGTATCCTGCTTGCAGCGAGGAAGCTGTTTGCCAGCCAAGGCTTCGAGGGGACAACGGTGAGGCAAATATGCGAGGAAGCGGGAGGAGCGAACGTCGCTCTTATCTCGTATCATTTTGGCGGAAAAGAGAATATGTTTGCTGCTCTGTTTGATGCTTATTTTCCAAGCCGACAGTTTGCTGAGGTAGATAAGGAGCTGGCGCCGGTAGAAGGCGTGAAGCTTGTTATAGCGGAAGTCACCAAATTCCGTTATAGCGACCCGGAGCTTGTCCAAATTATCCAGCATGAGATTTTACTGAATACAGCCCGTATCGAGAAGATCCGTTATTATGTGATGCCGCTGTGGCAGATGCTGCGCAAGTGGCTGGAGGCGGGCCGTGAGCAAGGAGTCTTTCAGTTCCGTTCGTCTGATCTTACCCTGTTCTCCATAGCGGGCGTATTGTTGTTTAACCGCCACTCGGATTACTGGCAGGCGATCCGGAGCGAGGAGCAGCATACGCTGGAGTCGACGATTGAAGAGATGACCTATTTTATTATGAACGGCTTGCAAGCAAAGCTGTAGAAGAAGACGGCATGTGCGTTAATTCGCGTATGCCGTCTTTTGGCTAGGGCTATAATGGTGAAGGTGCCGTATTAGCAGATGTTAAATAACTGCAAAAATGATCCAAGACACTTGAAATTACACTCGAAAATGAGTATGATAAAAATGGTTGTTAGCACTTCAAGCTTACGAGTGCTAATTTAAAACAATAAGCGACAAATTTTTTAAGGAGGCTATTTTCAATGATCAGACCTTTAGGTGAACGCGTATTGATCGAACCGATCGCAAAAGAAGAAACGACTGCAAGCGGCATCGTTTTGCCGGATACGGCTAAGGAAAAACCACAAGAAGGCAAAGTGGTGGCAGTTGGCAGCGGCACGCTGAAAGACGGCGTTCGTGTTGCGCTGGAAGTTAAAGAAGGCGACCGCGTTCTTTTCTCCAAATATGCGGGAACAGAAATCAAATATGACGGTAAAGAGTATTTGATTATGAAGGAAAGCGACATTCACGCGATCTTTGGATAAGCCCGTTCCTAACATAGAGGGCAAGGCGCAAGATACTTATTATACTTTTTGGGAGGTAACTGGTAATGGCAAAAGAGATTAAATTTAGCGAAGACGCTCGCCGCGCAATGCTGCGCGGTGTTGATTCCCTTGCAAATGCGGTTAAAGTAACACTGGGTCCTAAGGGCCGCAACGTGGTGCTGGAAAAGAAATTCGGCAGCCCGCTCATCACAAATGACGGTGTTTCCATTGCGAAAGAAATCGAACTGGAAGATGCATTCGAGAACATGGGTGCTCAACTGGTTAAAGAAGTAGCAACAAAAACAAACGATGTTGCCGGTGACGGTACTACTACAGCTACAGTACTGGCTCAAGCGATGATCCGCGAAGGCCTGAAAAACGTTACGGCTGGCGCTAACCCAATGGTTATCCGCAAAGGTATCGAAAAAGCGGTTAAAGCAGCTGTAGAAGAGCTGAAAGCAATTGCTAAGCCTATCGAAGGCAAACAATCGATCGCACAAGTTGCTTCGATCTCCTCAGCTGACGAAGAAGTTGGTCAACTGATCGCAGAAGCAATGGAAAAAGTGGGCAACGACGGCGTTATCACCGTTGAAGAATCGAAAGGCTTCGTAACGGAGCTTGAAGTGGTTGAAGGTATGCAATTCGACCGCGGTTACGTTTCCCCGTACATGATCACAGATACAGATAAAATGGAAGCTGTCCTCGACAATCCATACATTCTGATCACAGATAAAAAAATCTCGAACATCCAAGAGATCCTTCCGGTTCTCGAGAAAGTTGTTCAATCCGGCAAGCAGCTCCTGATCATCGCAGAAGACATCGAAGGCGAAGCGCAAGCTACGCTGGTACTGAACAAACTGCGCGGCACATTCACTTGCGTAGGCGTTAAAGCTCCGGGCTTCGGCGACCGCCGCAAAGCGATGCTGGCTGATATCGCTGCTCTGACTGGCGCACAAGTTGTTACAGAAGAGTTGGGCCTTGAGCTGAAATCGGCATCCGTGGAACAACTGGGTTCCGCTCGCCAAGTTCGCATTACAAAAGAAAACACGATCATTGTTGACGGTAGCGGCAACCCTGACGATATCCAAGCTCGTGTTAACCAAATCCGCGTACAACTGGAAGAAACAACTTCCGAGTTCGACCGTGAGAAGCTGCAAGAGCGCCTGGCTAAACTGGCTGGCGGCGTAGCGGTAATCAAAGTCGGCGCGGCTACTGAAACCGAACTGAAAGAGCGCAAGCTCCGCATTGAAGATGCCCTGAACTCGACTCGCGCAGCGGTTGAAGAAGGTATCGTATCCGGCGGCGGTACAGCTCTGATCAACGTATACAAAGCAGTTGCAGCTGTTCAAACAGGCGGCGACGAGCAAACAGGCGTTAACATCGTATTGCGCTCCCTGGAAGAGCCGCTTCGCACGATCGCTGCGAACGCTGGCCAAGAGGGTTCCGTAATCGTTGAGCGTCTGAAAAACGAAAAAGTAGGCATTGGTTACAATGCTGCAACTGGCGAATGGGTGAACATGTTCGAAGCGGGTATCGTTGACCCTGCGAAAGTAACGCGTTCCGCGCTGCAAAACGCAGCTTCAGTAGCAGCTATGTTCCTGACAACTGAAGCCGTTGTTGCTGACAAACCAGAGAAAGACAAACCAGCTATGCCAGATATGGGCGGCATGGGTGGAATGGGCGGCATGATGTAATAAGTCAGGCCAAAACCCTGATATAGCAAGGAAAACGGGACCTTTCGGGGTCCCGTTTTTTTGTTAAAGTCACGTAAAAGTCACATTTCTTGCCTGGCATCGTGTTATTGGCTAATCCGACAATATCAAAAATAATAGCTTCACTCTCGATAGCGCCTCGCAATGTGTCCCTGGACGGGATCATTTGCTATAGTACGTAGATATATTGTTTTCCAATATTGGCGACATTACACTGGAAATATTGACGTTAGGCGTATTGGATAGAAATAAAGGGGGTCACTTCGGTATGGCAGATGGAGATGTGCAATTGAAACCAAATAGAAAAGGATTAAAAAGAGAAAGCAGTTTCAACAGAGTTAAGTATATTAGTATTATCGTTTTTATTGCGAGCATTATATTTGCATCTGAGTATAGGAAAATGGGGGGTGAATTTCTAGGAATTCCTCTCGGGTATTGGATAGCGGGAGGAGTAGTATCTCATCTGCTTGCTTATCTATTGCATGTTCAAATGTTCTTCAAAACGCTGAAGGTCTATTATCTTTTTCCGAAGTTTCAAATGATAACATTAACCTTAAAGAGAATTGATTTTACTCCATTATCATTGTTATTACGCTCCATTTTTCCTTTTCATCTAGGTGACGATAATAATCTTGACATAGATAGCTACGGTGATTTTTTTATACGAGTGCTCAAGCGTATTTCGCTAATGGCAGTTTCTCCTGATTATTTGTATGCCACTACCTTTAAAACCATATTAAATGATGATCGTTTGAATAGGCGCTGCCCCCATTATCATGGCCCTTTGATAAGAGTGGGCAAGCAGAGATGCGAGAAGAGCAAAGAAGAAAGTACGCTATATGATTGCGAATTACAAAGCAGGAAGGATAGACGCAAGCATTTTATCGTCTTTTCGAATTGGGCTAATGTAGTAATAACCATTATATTCGTTATCATCGTATTACTTGTTAGAGAAAACAGGATATTACAATTTCTTTTTGCAATACTTCTATTTAGGGTCTTATCCAGAACGGTAGAAATCGTTATCGCATTCTATCAAGACTCTGTTCGCACAAAAATGGACAGGCAAACATTAAACATGGGCTATAAAGCTTCCTCTTTAAAAAGAGGGCATCGTATATCTTTGGCATTACATAGTTATTTTGAATTATCTATTTTATTTGCTCTTATCTACAAAATGAGTGATAAGTTTCATTATTTTAAAAATTCGGGGTATATGGATAGCTTTCTGGATTATGTTCTCTACAGTTTTTCTGTGTCTGCTTACAATTTTTCTTTTGATATGGGCTTCACGACTTTCCAGAAGTTAATTCATGTTTCTCAAGTTTTTTCGAGCATAGTATTGGTTGCTCTATCGATTTCTTCTTATATTGGCTTGAGCGACAGTATGACGGAGACAGAGAAGAAAATATGGAGGCAGAACAAGAGGGGCATGTAAAAATCTTTACTAATGGGAAAAATTTCTTGTTGCAATCTATTGATTATTTCTTGTAGCATTAGAAATGCTTTTTTTAACTCATATAATCATGGGAATATGGCCCATAAGTTTCTACCGGATAACCATTGCAACTATCCGACTATGAGTGATTCGCTTTTCGTCTTTTATATTTTTGTCCTCTTTGAGATTCCGAGGGAGGTATGGGAGCAGATCAGCGCACACGAATATGGATGTCGTAGGGACAGGCCGCACTTGAGCATTAGCTTGAGGGGGCGTGTCCCTTTTTCACATGACGAAGAGGAGCGGTAGAAGAATAATGAAAGTGCTGGAAGATCGAATACGCGAAGAAGGATTAATTTTGTCTGATACGGTACTTAAGGTGGATTCCTTCTTGAATCATCAAGTGGATACGGCACTTGCATTAGAGATCGGCAAGGAATTGGCTCGACGGTTTGCGGATAAAACAATTACGAAGGTATTGACCATCGAAGCGAGCGGCATTCAATTTGCGATGGCTGCCGGCATTGCGCTAAATGTTCCATTTGTGTATGCCAAGAAGAAAAAGGCGGTTACGCAGTCCGAGCAGGTGTATTCCGCTTCCGTCCATTCCTTTACCAAACAAGAAACCTATCAGGTGACGATCTCGAAAAATTACTTGGGTCCGGATGATAAAGTGCTCATCGTAGATGATTTTCTCGCGACAGGCGCAGCACTTGTTGGTCTAGTTCAAATCGTAAGAGAATCTGGAGCAGAATTGGCTGGAGTAGGCTGCGTGATAGAAAAAGGGTTTCAAGAGGGACGAGGATTGCTGGAGCAAATGAATGTCAGCGTGGAGTCGCTTGCGACGATATCCAGAATGGCGCCAGGGGAGATCTATTTTGAGGATTCAGCCAGAATGCTAGCAAAGGAGAAAGTGTAGGTATGCTGGGCAAACAGAGGGCAATTACATTAGGATTTCAGCATGTCTTGGCGATGTACGCAGGCGCCGTTGTTGTTCCGTTAATAGTCGGAGCCGCACTCCAATTAAACAATACGCAAATGGCATACTTAATTGCAGCCGATCTGTTCACTTGCGGTCTTGCGACGATCTTGCAGGTGCTGGGTACCAAATATTTCGGCAGCAGACTGCCCGTTATACTCGGCTGCACGTTTACGGCAGTAGGTCCGATTATAGCGATAGCTTCGGCTTCGAATCTGGCTACCGCATATGGAGCAATCATATTATCGGGCTTATTTGTCGTCTTGGCCGCACCGTTATACGGGAAGCTGTTAAAGTTCTTTCCTGTTATCGTAACCGGTTCGGTCGTTACAATTATTGGACTCTCATTGATCCCCGTAGCGATGAATAACGTTGCCGGGGGGCAAGATAGTGATGATTTCGGGATGCCGCGCAATTTACTGCTGGCACTTGGCACGCTTATCGTTATTTTGCTCGTGAATCGGTTCGCCAAGGGCTTCTTGCGCTCTATTTCCGTCCTAATCGGACTTGCAGTTGGTACGGTTGCAGCCTATTCGATGGGGATCGTCAGCTTTGCGTCTGTATCCGAGGCTTCATGGTTTAATATTGTTCAACCGTTCTACTTTGGCACACCGCAATTTAGTCTAACCGCAGTCTTTACCATGATTATCGTTAATATTGTGAGTATGGTGGAATCTACGGGCGTTTATCTGGCTGTCGGCAGAGCGACGGATCAGAAGGTGGAGCAGAAACAGATTATTAATGGTCTGCGTTCCGAAGGGGCGGCTATTATGCTTGGAGGCTTATTTAATGCATTTCCGTATACGGCTTTCTCGCAAAATGTTGGTCTGATTACGCTGACTCGTGTAAAGACCCGTGACGTTATTTTTGCGGCTGGCGGAATTATGGTTATTCTTGGCCTGCTGCCGAAGCTTGCCGCGATTACAACCGTCATCCCAAGTGCGGTGCTCGGCGGTGCAATGATTGTTATGTTTGGCTCCGTTGCCGCGTCCGGCATCTCGATCTTGTCCGAGGTTGATCTGCGTAAGGAGAGAAATCTGCTTATTGCGGCCTGCAGCATTGCCATCGGCCTCGGGTCGTCGGCAGTACCGCAAATATTCGACCAATTGCCGGATTTTGCGAAGATGCTGCTTCAAAACGGGATTGTAACCGGATCTATTACAGCTATTCTGCTGAATTTGTTGTTACCCAGCAAGAACAGCTCTGAAGCCTGAGTTAATTTGATCATTTAATTGGATGTAACCCCTGAGGGGGCTACATCCTTTTTCATTTGCCCTTTGCAAGCTGAAGTCTGAGCTCAGCATTTTTCACAGACAATTGCTTTGCCAGCTCGGTTTGCATATCCGTTAATTGAGCAGCCTGTGCGGTCAGCTTTTTAATTTGAGTCAATTTACTTTGGTCTGCTGCCGGGGCGGCTGCAAGAGAGTCTTTTTGCAGTTGTTTGATTTTAGCATTCATTTTGGCGATTTTATTTTTATCATTTACGATTTGCCGCTCTAGTTCAGTTATTTCTCTTTTTAATCGGTTAATAATCGATGTGGTGAAGCTAATGGACATTCGAAGCACCTCATTAATTGGATTGGGTAAGCTTATTATACTCGTAATCTGGCCTGCAGGATAAAGTTTTTAACTTGCTGGAAGGATTGTCAGGGAAATGGGAATGCTTCCATAGTAGGCTGTTTTACAGGCTGACGACTTAGAAATGGGATGGAATAATAATCCTGTATCTTTATGCGTGATTATGAATTATACTCAATTGGTTTTTTAATGATCAGACATCAGGAGTTGAATGACATGACGGTAAGAAAAAGCTTGGTTTTAATGTTGACTTTAGTTGTCGTGTTGACGCTGGCAGCATGTGGCGGTAACAGCAGCAACGGAAATAATACTTCGGCGGGTGAAAGTCCGGCTGCTTCGGCAGACAACGGTGCTGCAGAAGTGACAGGCAAGCTTGCGGACATTAAGAAGGCTGGCAAAATCGTCCTCGGGACAAGCGCGGAGTATGCGCCTTATGAGTTCCACAAGAACGTTGACGGCAAAGATACAATTGTAGGCTTTGACATCGAGATTGCGAAAGAAATCGCAAAGGATCTTGGTGTGGAGCTGGAGATTAAAGATATGGACTTCGGCAACCTGATTGCAGAGCTGAGGCTTGGCAAAATCGACTTCGTTATCGCAGGCATGACACCGGATGAGGAGCGTGCGAAAGCCGTAGACTTCTCGAAGATTTATTACGAAGCGAAGCAAGGCGTGCTGGTGCGTGCTGAGGATAAAGCCAAATTTAATACGATGGCTGATCTTGAAGGCAAAGCGATTGGCGTTCAGATGGGCTCTACTCAAGAGAAGATTGGTCAAGGCATCAAAGGCGCCAAGCTGAAGTCCCTGGGTAAAACAACGGATCTGGTTCTTGAGCTGAAATCCAAAAAGGTGGATGCCCTGATCGCCGAGCTTCCGGTTGCCCAAGGTTATGCAAATACAAATTCGGATCTGGTGCTGACGGCGATTTCACCGGAGTATGAGAACAGCGGATCAGCGATTGCCGTTAAAAAAGGAGAAGCCGATCTTCTGGCGGAAATTCAAAAAACACTTGATCATCTGATTGCAGACAAGAAAATTGATCAGTGGGTCTCGGAAATGACAGCTGTCTCGGAGCAATAAACCGATGATTAGGGAAATAGGGGTTAAGCCGCTATTTCCCTTTTAGCGTGAATACAGAAGGTAGGGTTGACAGCATGGAATTAGCGTATCATTGGGATTTTTCTTTTCTGAACGATTATGGCTCGTACTACTGGACAGGCATCAGGATGACCTTGGAGGTGTCTCTGATTGCGGTTCTTAGCGGACTTGTATTAGGAACCTTGGTGTCATTTTTACGTTTATCAGGACTATGGCCGCTTCGCTTGATCGGATCGGTCTACGTTGAAATTATTCGCGGGACGCCACTTATCGTCCAGCTGTTCTTGTTTAACTATGGTCTTCCGATCTTCCTCGGATTTGATATCGGGATCTTTACGGCTGCTTACCTGGCTCTTACTATTAACAGCGCCGCGTATATCGCTGAAATTATGAGGGCGGGAATCCAGGCGGTTGATAAAGGTCAAATGGAGGCTGCCCGTTCGCTTGGGATGTCGAGAAGTCTGGCGATGCGTCAGATTATTCTTCCTCAGGCTTTCAAAAATGTGCTTCCTGCGCTTGGCAACGAGTTTGTTGTTGTTATCAAAGAATCCTCGGTGCTGTCGGTGATCGGTTTCGCCGAATTGACTTATCAGGCCAATGCGATTCGCGGCGCGACCTATATTTCGCTTGAGCCGATGCTAATATCTGCACTTATTTATTTCGTCTTGATCTTTACGATGTCCAAGCTGCTTGGCATTGGAGAGAGGAGGTTGAAAGCAAGTGATTAAAGTAAGCGGACTGAAGAAATCATTTGGCAAAGCGAACATTCTGAACGGGATTGATGCGGAAATCGCCAAGGGTGAGGTTATTGTAGTAATCGGGCCGAGCGGTTCCGGTAAAAGTACCTTCCTCCGATGCCTTAATTTACTTGAGACACCAACAGGCGGAGAGATCGAATACGAGGGCCAGCTGGTGACGGACCGTCGGGTTAATATTAATGAGCTCCGTCAAAGCATGGGCATGGTATTCCAGCAGTTTAATTTGTTCCCACATAAGACGGTCCTTGAGAACGTGACGCTTGCTCCAATCAAGGTGCTGAACATGTCGAAGGCGGAAGCCGAGAAGATTGGTCTTGAGCTGCTGCGCCGCGTTGGCCTGGAGGAGAAGCGGGATGCGTATCCAAATCGCTTGTCCGGCGGGCAGAAGCAGCGTGTAGCAATTGCGCGTGCCTTGGCGATGCGTCCGCATGTGATGCTGTTTGACGAGCCTACATCGGCGCTTGACCCTGAGATGGTGGGCGAGGTGCTTGATGTTATGAAGTCGCTGGCGAAGGAAGGGATGACGATGGTGATCGTTACCCATGAGATGGGCTTCGCTCGCGAGGTGGGCGATCGCTTGTTATTTATTGACGGCGGCATGATTGTCGAGCAGGGGCCTCCGAGAGAAGTCTTCGGCAATCCGCAGCATCCAAGAACGAAGGAATTCCTCAGCAAAGTATTATAGGCAACGGAAAAAGAGACTTCTCAGGAGCATATACGCTCTTGGGAAGTCTTTTTTGATAAAGGTTGGCCGAATACCGGATCTATAGTCTCACAAACTCCTGCACCCAATAAGTCCGGTAACGGCTGTCTGCTGTTCCCGGCGCATATCCAACGCCAAGCTGCGTGAACTTTGGTGATAAAATATTGGCCCGGTGGCCCGGGCTGTTCATCCATGCCTCCATCACCGCTGCAGGCGTCCGCTGCCCGGCGGCGATATTCTCCCCATAAGCAGTCCATTCCACGCCAAATTGCGTCAGCATTTGACCGGGAGTGCCGTACGTAGGAGAGATATGATCGAAGTAGTTATTATCCCTCATATCCTGCGCCTTGGCTTCTGCTGCTTCAAAGAGCACTTCCAGTCTGCTTAGAGGCGGCAGGCCGGCTGCTTCTCTCTCTTGATTGACCAGAATAAATACTTCATCTTCAAACGTCTCCTGCAAAGGATAGAGCAGATCTGTTTTCGTATTTTTGGCGGTAGTCTTTTTGACGGTGTTCCTCTTCTTTACGACGGTTTTCTTCTTCATCACCCAAATTATCCCCCTAATCGAGCATGCTGGAATATGATATTCTATTCATACAATCAAGTCTGGTTTGGATGGTTGGTCAGGTTGATAGAGTAGGAGTGATTATATTGTTTAATGCAAGCTTGTATACGGGCACAAGAGAAGAGAACTACACGCTGCTTATCAAGCAATTAACGGGACTGGTAGAGGATGAGAGCAGCCGGATTGCCAATCTGGCGAATGCGTCTGCATTGCTTGGGCAGTTTCTGGATGATATTAATTGGGTTGGTTTTTACTTGCTTGAAGGAAATGAGCTTGTGCTTGGTCCTTTCCAGGGGAAGCCGGCTTGTACGAGGATTGCGGTTGGCAAAGGGGTATGCGGAGCAGCGATTGCACGCAAGGAAGCGGTACTGGTCGAAGATGTTCATCAATTTCCCGGACATATCGCCTGTGACAGTGCCTCCAATTCAGAATTAGTCATTCCGCTTTACAGCGGCGGCGGGCTCATTGGTGTGCTGGACATCGATAGTCCGTCTTTTGGCCGTTTTGATGAAACGGATCTTCAATACTTGACGATATTTAATGAGCGGCTGGGCGAGCATCTGCACAACTGTTAAAAAGAAGGGGTACATGCTCAGTTCCTTTGACAATGTGCATCAAAAACCGAAAACTCAGCAAACGCACAATTTCGGTAAATGCCTATACCGATTGGGTTTTTAAACATAGGATACTGTACATTAGTTAAAGGAGATGAACAAATGAGCTACGGAGTTGGTCCAGTTGCAGGTGCCGGTGCCGGTTGCGGGTATCCGTATGGTGGAGGTTCTTCATTCGGATTCATTCTCGTCCTCTTTATTTTGCTCGTCATCATCATTAGATCCGTTTGGTTATAATGCAGCTTAAATAGAAAAAGGCTGCCCTCGCCATTATATGGCGTCGGGCAGCCTTTTTTTTGTTTCAATTACAGCAGCTCGCGGCGAAGCTCTTCTGGCGACTTTGGCGACAGCAGGCCAAACGGAATATCAAAGACGGTTTTGGCGCCGTTTTGTCCGCTTGCGCTCAGACGATGTGCAGCTCTTGCATAAGCTACAAGCACGCTTGCTGTAAATTCAGGATTGCTCTCCAGCTTCAAGCCAAATTCGATCAGCTGTTTGGTACCTTGGCCGGTTACACCGCTGCGGATCACGAAGCCGCCATGCGGCATGCCTTGATGCTCGGCTTTAAGCTGTTCTTCGGTAATGAAAGTAACCGTTGTATCATAATCGGAGAAGTAGTTAGGCATGTTGACGATGGTTTGACGGATTTGTTCTTGATCCGCGCCTTCTTCTGCTACGACATAACATTCGCGCAGATGCTTCTCGCGTGTTGTGAATTCAGGCGTTTCGCCGGAACGGATACGGTCGATAACATTTTGCACAGGAACGGTATATTGCACGCCGCCCTTAACTCCCGGCACACGGCGAATGGCATCTGAATGGCCTTGGCTGACGCCTTTGCCCCAGAAGGTATAATCTTTGCCTTCCGGCAAAATCGCTTCGGCCAGCAGACGGTTAAGCGAGAACAGGCCTGGATCCCAGCCGGTCGAAATAACGCTCAGATTGCCGTTCTCCGAAGCCGCGCGGTTGACAGCTTCAAAGAATTCCGGAATTTTCGCATGCGTATCAAAGCTGTCAACAGTATTAAACATGCTTGCCAGGAAAGGTGTTTGTTCAGGCAGATCCGTAGCAGATCCTCCGCATAAAATCATAACATCGATTTTCCCTTTGTATGCTTCCGCATTAGCAATGGATTCGAAGCGGATGCCCTCCGTGCCTGCTGCCAGTTCGGACGGCTCTCTGCGTGTAAAGACAGCGACCAGCTCCATGTCGCTGTTTTGGGCAATGGCTTTATGTACCCCTTTACCTAAATTTCCGTAACCTACGATACCTATTTGAATCTTCTGATTGCTCACTTTATTGCTCCCTTCTTAAAAAGTTTGAATAAATAACATAACTGTTAACATCCTAACATGTCGTGTGAGATGTGTCCATGCTCTTTCGTTATTATAAGCATTAGCAGAAAGGTGCATCCCCCCTTCATGAGCGATATAATAAAAGGAATGACAGAGGAAAGGGAACGACAAGGATGAATCAAACCATTATACCGATTTATTTGCTGTCCGGTTTTCTTGGCAGCGGCAAAACAACTCTTCTAACCGGGCTGCTGGGGCATTGGCAGGCACAAGGGCTCAAAGCGGCCGTTATTATGAATGAACTGGGGGATATTAATCTGGACGGCCAAATGGTTGGCGATGATGTCCCCATGTCGGAAATGCTGAGCGGGTGCATCTGCTGCACGATCCGAAGCGATCTCAGCCTGGAGATCAAAACACTCATTGAGACGCATAAGCCGGATGTTATCGTCATTGAATCAACCGGCGCGGCTAATCCGATGGAAATTATGGACGGGGTCACGGAAGCTGCGCTGTACTGCCGGATTGAGCTGCAAAGTGTTATTACCGTAGTAGACGGCCCTGAACTGCTGCAGCGCAGCCGAAGCGGGAAAGGCAAGACCTTCAAGCTGATGCTTGAGCAAATCCGGTGTGCGACAAGGCTGCTGCTCAATAAAGCAGACAAGCTTGAGCCGGAAGAGCTGGTGGAGGCGCAGCAGCTGCTCAGGGAAATAAATAAGGTCGCCCCCGTTATGACGACTATTCGCTGCAAAGTGGATGACTGGGCATTTCTGAAGGGACAAGCAGAAGAGGTTGTTCAGCTCTCAGCTGTACATAAAGAGGATACGGGCGGCGAGCATGGACATCATGAAGAGCATCATCATGACCATCACCATACTCATGAGCATGTGATGGTCATGACCCACTATATGAACGGAGCGGTTGACAGCATTGCCTTTGAGCAATTCTTGAAGCGGCTGCCGGACAAGGTATACCGGGCGAAAGGAATTGTGTCGTTCTCGGATACAGCCAGCCGCTTCCTGTTCCAGTACGCTTACAGGGAAACGGATTTTATCCGGATTACGCCGCAGGGTGAAGTGAATGATGTTGCCGTCTTTATCGGCGAGCATTTCTCAAAGGAACTATTGCTGGAGGAGCTTCGCAGGCTCGAAGGGCAGTCTGACATTTCGACAGAATAATTGGCGAGGCGACAAAGCAATGTCTATCTATTCGTATGCTTGGGAAAAATAAGCCATTAGGGGCATCAAAGCTCCGGCATCACGAATTGGATAGGAAGGTGTGGCAAGGCATGAGAGGAAAATGGATCATCGGCGCATTCGCAGCGACTATGCTGCTGCTATCGGCTCCGGTCTACGCGGCGCAGCCGGGGGAGGATGCCGCGCAGGATAGCCGTATGGAGGGGCATGGCGGCCATCATGGCGGCAAGTTTGACAAAAACCACGACGAGCGCAGGCTTGCAAAGCTTCGTTATATGGCTGAGTATTTCGGCATTAAGACGGAGGGCAAATCGGCTGAGCAACTGCGGACAGAGCTGGAAGCGGCGAAGCAGAAGGATAAAGCGAAGTGGGAAGCTTTCAAGACCGAGCATAAAGCCAAGATGCTGGAGCATCTGCGTCAGAGGGCCAAAGAAAACGGCATTGCGACTGAAGGCAAAACAGCCGAGCAGCTTCGTGAGGAGCTCCATAAGCTTCACCGCATGCACCATAAGAGCGAGGCGCCTCAGGAGCCGCAGCGAGATGTGAAACAGGGATGAGATAGTCTAGGACTATAGAATCAGATGCAAAGAGGTTGCTGACTGCGGTATTGCGCATTTGCAGCCTCTTTTCCTTTTTCCTAGATTATTGGGAAGTTACAAAATTCGACAATAAGCTGTCGAAAAAATGATGGTTTTTGTCGTAATATTTGTTAGTTTTCCGTTGAATTACTCTTAATTTGTCAAGTATACTAGAACCATATCATAAATTGGAAAATATGCCGACTAGGTCTGGAGATAGAGGAGGAGGATAGACTTTTGAAGAAAATAAGGCTCAGCATCGCACAGAAACTAATTACTGCACTAGGAGCTCTCATGCTGCTGTCTTATTCTTTATTAGTTTCTTTCTATCTGAACAAGCTCTATGAAACCAGCCTGCAGAAGGGCGAACTGCTGGCACAAAAGCAGTCTATACAATATATTGACGAATTTACTGCTTCTATTAACACAAGCTTGTCTGCTCTTACGACTATTAGAGATGCGCTGCTCCTGATGCGTACGGATGCCGTGCAGAACCGTTCCTATGCTGTACATATACTTGAATCTGCCGTTAGGAATAATCCGGATCTCATTGGTGTTTATACCGTCTGGGAGCCAAATGCTTTTGACGGGCAGGATGCCCGGCATCGCATGGCGAGCAGCTATGATGATGCTACCGGACGTTTTGTTCCATATATCGTGCGTACCAATGATGCGCTTAAAGCCATTCCGACCGTTGATTATAACGAAATGAATGGTGAAGGAGACTTTTACCAAGCCGTCAAGCAATCCAGGAAGTTCACCTTATTTGATCCTTATCCTTATGACCTGAACGGCAAGGAGATTATTGTAACCTCATTTATATTGCCGCTTCTCGATAAGAACGGGAAGTTCCTCGGTATTGTCGGAGGGGATATTTCGCTTCAGACCGTACAGGACAAGATTCGAAAGATCCGTCCGTTAGATGGTCATGCCAGCATTATTACGTCCAATAACTATTATCTCGCAAACGGAGCTTATCCGGATCTCGTCTTGAAGCCTTATGAGATGTGGGAGGGCGGAGGGAGCATCAGCGATTATAAGAAGAGCTTTGCTACCATCCAGTATACGCCGGATCGTTATACGAAGGGCTTAATGTTGCGGATGCTGATTCCGATCCAGATTCAAGATTTTACATGGCATTTCGAGATGGCTATTCCGAAGAGCAATATGCTGACGCAATTCTATTCATCGCTCTGGAGCTCGATCCTGCTTGCCGCCGTTACGCTGATCCTGATGTCTCTCCTGGCGCTTCTATTGCTGAAGAAGATTGTACTGGAGAATATTAAAAAGGTCATTCAGGTGACCTCTGCCGTGGCGATCGGCAATGAGAAGCTGACGCTGGATATCCAGACCAATGATGAGTTTGAGACAATGGCCAATCATTTTAACCGGATGGTCGATTTCCGCAAGGAAGCCGAGCATCTGATTCAACATCAGGCTACACATGATCTGGTTACCGGCTTCCCCAACCGTTACGGCTATACGCGGTACATGGAAACCAAGACCGGGAACAACGGGCAAGTTGCTTTGCTGTATATTGATTTGGACCGTTTCAAAATTATTAATGAGACGCTTGATTATACGATGGGAGATATGCTGCTTAAGCAGGTCGGGAACCGGATTGTTGAAGTGACCGGCCGATCCGGCAAAGTATTCCGGTTTGGCGGCGATGAATTTGTGGTTCTTCTGGATGAGATCAGCTACTTGGGGCAGGTTATCGCAATTGCAACACGGATCTTGAGCGTTATTGCAGAGCCGATCAAAATGAAGGGGAGGCTCTTCTATCTGACGGCCAGCGTTGGGATGAGCGTGCAGCAGGAGTGGACTGCGGAGACAGCTGACCGGCTTGTGAAGGAATCCGATATCGCCCTGTATGTTGCGAAGAAGCAGCGCAATACCTACAAGCTGTATTCCCCGATGATGAACGATGTCCCAACGAAAGAGCTTATTTTGGAGAACAGCATGTTTGAAGCGCTGGAGAATAATCAGTTCATGCTCCATTATCAGCCGAAGCTTGAGATCGGTACAGGCCGCATTCATGGAGTTGAAGCGCTGCTGCGCTGGAAGCATCCGGAGCTTGGCATGGTATCGCCGCTCGAATTTATTCCGATTGCCGAGAAGACGGGCTTTATTATTTTACTCGGGGAATGGGTGCTGAGGACAGCATGCCAGCAGGTGAAGCAGTGGGAGCAGTTGGGTCTGGACTCTATTCTGGTCAGCGTGAACATGTCCATGATTCAGTTCCAGCAGAAGGACATTGTAACGAGCATACAATCTATTATTACGGAGGCCGGTGTCCGTCCTGAGCAGATCGAGCTCGAATTAACGGAATCTATTTTTATGGAAAATCCGGAGCATACGCTGCAAATTTTACATGAGCTTCAGGAAATGGGCTTAAAGCTTTCCTTGGATGATTTCGGCACGGGGTATTCATCGCTTAGTTATCTGCAGAACATCCCGATTCACTATCTGAAGCTGGATAAATCGTTTATCCGGGGGATTGTGACGGATATCCGCAAGCAGATGATATTCAAATCTCTGATTGTCATTGCCCATAATTTTAATATGATGGTTGTTACGGAAGGTGTGGAGACGGCAGAGGAACTGCAGATTATCAAGGAACATCATTGTGATCTGATGCAGGGTTATCTGTTTAGTCCGCCGGTTACGCCGGAGAAGTTCGTGGAATTATTCCATACTGTTAATACCAATAGTGAATAAGCAGCAAAGGAAAGGGCGCTCTTATCGTCTACTTGACGATGGAGCGCCCTTTCATGGTTCAAATGGTCCATTGGGAATGCACAATGGCGCATAGATACCATGCACCGCTATGCTGCTCGAGGACAAGGATCAGGCTCTCCCAATCCATTCCGCTTAACTCGGGATCAAAACCGCTGAAATGATAATCGAAGTATGTGCAATCAGGATAAATCTCCTGGATATTAACCAGCGAGTTGCCTTGGCCAAGCGTTTTGTTATGGCCAACCTCCTCAGCTTCCGTGAAGTTCCGGTCATATACGAATTTTTTATAATAGTTGCCGAAGGTGAGACTGATTGGCTCGCCCGAGCCGTCAAAGCTCCCCCATTCATAGATCTCCGTATCTTTCAATGCGGGCAGTTCACCTGCTTGAAATGTAATTGCGGTATCCTTGTCAATATGCCCATACGGAGAGAACAACAGTCCTTTCTCGGGATGAATATAAGAAGACAGCTTCTCCATATCCTGCTGATGCAGAGCACCGATAATCGCATTAGCTGCTTCTTCAGCAGTCGCAGCGTGGGCGGCTGTGGAAGCGGGTGCTCCAGAAGGAGAAGGCGAGGGTTCGACCGAAGGCTCAATCGTTGGCGTTGCTGAAGATGCGGGTGAATTCCCGTTGCCTCCAAGGCCCAAACAGCCGCCAAGAAGCAGGATCGCAGTGAATAGACTTATTAGACGCCACATAAGCCACACTCCCTTTCAAGGGTACAGGATTAGTTTTATCTTACTCTCCTAAACGAAAAGCAGGCTCGAAAGTTGCGGCTGCAGCGGATTTTCCGCTGTTGTCCGGCACAGCTTAAGGAATGGGCTTTGGCCGGTCCTTCATGTAGGCAGTTGGTGTTTTGCCGGTCTCGCGTTTGAAGATACGCTGGAAATAGGACAAGTCGCGGTAACCGACGGATTCAGAGATTTCCCCTACAGTAAGGCTGGAATCCACCAGCAGATAGATTGCTTTTTTGACCCGTGCCTTATGGACATATTCACTGATCGTTTGCCCGGTTACCCGTCGAAATAATGTAGCAGCGTAGTTGGGGCTTTTATGGATATGCTCGCCAAGCTCTTCTTTTGTAATTTTCTGCTGATAGTAATTCATCACATAGTTTTTCATCCGTTCTACCTGCTGATGGGCGGCGGATGTGGCCGGCCCTTCATCAAGCTCCCGGTTCCACAGAGCTAGACATTCATACAGAATGGCAAGGCCAAGGACATCGGCATACAGCTGCTTCTCAGTCCATTCAGTATGCATGGTCTTAATCCGTTCAAGAATCAGCTCATAAGCGCCTGTCCGGGCCTTTACCCAATGATTATTTTGCAGAAGCGGGAGCGGAGGGCTGACAGCCGTAAATTCGATGACGTATTTCTCATGAAATACAGTTGGCACACATTTGCCATAATAGGACTCACAGGCCGGAATATACAACAAATCGCCCTTTTCCAAAATAATTTTCTCATTCTGAATCCAGTATACGGCTTTGCCGTAACTGGCTAATACGAGCGTGGATGCGCCTTCCGGCCGATTCCCGTTGTCAAACCAGTCGGTTCCTCTGTCTTGTCTTATCGATACAAGGCTAATCACTGTTCGATTTCTCCTCTGAATTTGATCGTACTATATTTCTATAAGAGTACTATATTTCATAGTCGATTGGGAAGAAAGGAGCTACAATATGGTTATTCTTGTTTACAACAGACTTGTACAATCAGGAGGAATCAGACACATTATGCGCAAGACAAAAATTGTTTGCACCATGGGACCATCATGCGAATCGCCGGAAGTATTAATTGACATGATTAACGCGGGAATGAACGTTGCCCGTTTGAATATGGCACACGGAGAGCTGGAGGATCATGCGGCACGTATTGCGCGCATTCGTGAAGCTGCGGCAGCTACGAATAGTGTTGTCGCGATTTTGCTTGATATTAAAGGTCCGGAGGTTCGGATCGGCAAGCTGGAGGAAGCTTCTTATCTGTTGAAGGTTGGAGAGACACTGACTCTGACGACGGAAGAGATCATCGGTAACGGCGAACGTATTCATGTGAACTACGCGGAGCTGCCGCAAGTCGTGAATCCGGGCAATAAAATTTTGCTCGACGACGGTTTGATCGAAATGGAAGTTACAGCGGTTAAAGGCACAGAAATCGAGTGTGTCATTCTGAACGGCGGCGTTATTAAAGCGAGAAAAGGCGTCAACCTGCCAGGTATTCGGACAACGCTTCCTGGTGTAACAGAACGCGATATCCGCCATATTCTGTTTGGTATTGAGCAGAAGATTGATATTATTGCTCCTTCCTTTGTAAGAAGAGCAGAAGATATTTTACAAATCCGTGAGCTGCTTCATGAGAGCGGTGCAGGTCATATTCAAATCATCTCGAAGATCGAGAATGAAGAAGGCGTTAATAACCTCGATTCGATCATTGAAGCATCTGACGGTATTATGGTTGCCCGCGGCGACCTCGGCGTAGAAGTGCCGGCTTGGGATGTACCTATGATTCAGCGTGAAATGATTACAAAATGTAATGCAGCCGGCAAGGTAGTTGTGGTTGCTACGCAAATGCTTGATTCGATGCAAGTTAACCCTCGTCCTTCCCGTGCGGAAGTGAGCGACGTGGCGAATGCTGTTCTTCAAGGAACAGACGCGATTATGTTGTCAGGCGAGACAGCTGCCGGCAAATATCCGGTGCAGTCGGTCAGCATGATGGCTTCGATTGCCGTGAAGGCAGAATCGATGCTGGATTACTTCGATGAGTTCCAGCAGCGCAGAGGCGCACAGCCAGCGACGATTACAGAGGTAATCAGCCAAGCGGTTGTAAGCTCGTCGCTCGAGCTGAACGCGAAGGCTATTGTTACACCTACAGAGAGCGGCTTCACGGCTCGTATGGTATCGAAATACCGTCCGAAATCGCCAATCATTGCGGTGGCTTCGGATGAGAAGGTACTTCCACGCCTGGCTATTATGTGGGGAGTTATTCCGGTTAAAGGCGGCAGACCTAACTCGACCGATGATATTTTTGAATCGGCATTAACGAACGGCGGCAGCACCGGTCTCCTGGAGCAAGGCGATTATGTTGTGATTACAGCTGGTACGCCTACAGGTAAAGCCGGCGCGACCAACCTTGTGAAAATCGCACAATACGGCCTCTAATATTTCCTGGCAGCAGCGCAGCGAGAACGCCCCTTGAATCATCTATGGCAGATGGTTCAAGGGGCGTTTTTAATCTGAACATAACGAAACCCCTTCCTGAACGGGAAGGGGCCTCTTGTATGTCCGTTTAAGTGTGGCTTACGGGAGCTGCCGTGGGAATAGGAGTATCTGTCGAGATTTCTTCTGTTGGTTCGCCTGCCGAAGCTTGCTCTTGGGCTGTATCCTCGGCTGCGCTCGCTGCTGCGGCTTCGGCCGTTGCCGTTTTAGCGGCCTTCTTCTTGCGAAGTCTTCTGCGGAAGAACAGGAATAAGACAATCAACGGAACAGCGATGGCAAACAAATACAGCGATGCATTGTGAACCATTTTCTCAGCCGCTTGACCGTAAAAGTAGATCAATCCGCCGACCAGATAAAACTTGGCTGCTCGGCCTACGGCCGCGTACACCAGAAGACGCCACAACGGAAAGTTGAGCGCACCGGATAAAATCGTAAATACTTTGAACGGAATAGGGGTGAAAGAGCCGACTAGTACAGCGGTATCCCCATTCTTCTGAAACATGCTTGTTGCGGACTCGACCCATTCCTTCTTAAGTATCTTATATAGGATGGAGTTGCCGAGGAATTTGCCGATAAAATAGCCGATAGGGGTGCCTATCAAACAACCGATGTATCCTACGGTAGCCAGTAAGAACGCATCAGACGGATTTACTAGGCTTAGTGGAACCTGGAGGAATAAGGCCGGTATTGGAAAGATGATTGCATCAATCATAGAATGAACGAACAAACCCCAGGGGCCAAATTTCATTAGGAAGTCTACAATGTCTTGGAGCATGAAAATGGCACACACCTCTCTACGCATGGAAAGCCGTAGTTAATTATACGATAGTTTAGGACTTAGGTTTCACTTTTTTTTTATTCCTAAAGGATTTATAGCCTTGCAGGTCAGCTTTTGTATTATTGCTGCTGAGCGATTGATTTCATATACAAGCTACAGCTTGTCAAACTAGTCCGCATAATTGGCCAAGTCTCCTCATAGACATGTACCAGTGGGAAAAACATTGTGAAGAGGGGATGATTGTAATGCGTCGCATGACATGGGCAGCGGCAATCTTGTTAGTGTTTTCACTCGTACTTAGCGCATGCGGGAAGAAGGACGCCGAGTCCGTGGTCAAGGAGCTCGACAAAGTAGTGAGCAATATGGAGAGCTACCAGGGAGTCGGCACAATGAAGCTGAATACCGGTCAGCAGGAATTGACTTACAATGTGGAGGTTTCTTACCAGAAGCCCCATTATTACCGCATTAAATTAACGAATGCAGAGAAGGATATTACACAAATTGTTCTGCGCAATGATGACGGTGTGTTTGTCCTTACGCCGCGTCTGAACAAAGTGTTCCGTTTCCAAAGCGATTGGCCGCAAAATCAAGGACAGGTTTACCTCTATCAAACGCTGATTCAAAGTATCCTGACGGACAATTCGCGCCAGTTCGCGGTTGATGATAAATCCTATGTTTTTGATGTTATGGCTAACTATAATAACGGCACGCTTGCCAGACAAAAAATTTGGCTGAACAAATCGGATTATAAGCCGGTTCAGGTTCAAGTAAGCGATGCCAACGCCTCTGTGATGGTACAGGTCGACTTTACAAGCTTCGAGTTTGGTCCAAGCTTTGATAAAACAACGTTCGAAACAGAAGCTAATATGAAGTCATCGCCTTCGAGCGGCAGCACAAGCGATCAGCCAACAATCGCAGATCCGGATCAATCGGATGTGAACGGAAGCACGAATGCGGGAACGGATGGCAGCCAGAATGCTGTAACGCCGGACAAATCGGCTGATACGCAAGACGGCAGCAAGGCAGATGGAAAAGATCAAGCAACCAAGGACGATGACGGCAAAAATGCCGCAACAGAAGATGAAGAGGATGCTGATGACACAGCTGCGAACCCTCAGGCAGATGCAGCAACCGAGCTTCAAGTAATGGTACCAACGGATCTTCCTAACGGCGTAGTTTTGAGAGACAGCATGGATATCGTATTTGGCGGATTGCCGGGCGTGGTATCCCGCTATACCGGAGCTTACGACTTCTCGATTATTCAGACGCAGCCGAAGGATATGGCCGCTACGTACACAGGCGGAACTTTCCTTGATCTTGGATTTACAATTGGTGAATTGACTGGCGGAGACGATCAGAAGACGCTGACCTGGATTGTGGACGGCAATGAGCTTCGTCTGACAAGCAGCACGCTTCCTGAGACAGAAATGATCAGAATTGCCCAGTCTGTTCAAGTGGACCCATCCAAATAAAGCACATAGCAGGCAGAGAAGAACAAGCTTTTTCCAAGAGGTGCTATCCGATTACGGCCGCCATTTCATTGACAGCCCATGCGACAGCGTTTAACATTATTCCTATTGATGTTTACAGTTGCTCGGGTTTGCTCGCGGCTGCCGAATGAGGAGAAGGTGAACCGACTTGGATTCGTATTACCGCCCGACAAGGGCAGAAATTTCGCTTGATGCGCTGAATCGCAATCTGCATGCGTTCCGCAGCGCTATGCCTGAAGGGCGCCTGTTGATGGCTTCGGTCAAGGCGAATGCTTATGGTCATGGCGCTGTGGAAATTGCCCGTGAGGCAGAGCGGTTTGGCGTGGATTATTTGGGCGTAGCCTTTCTGGATGAAGCATTGCAGCTTCGTCAGGCGGGTATTGCAACACCGATTCTGGTGCTTGGATTTGTACCGGCAGAAGCACTTGCAATCGCCCGTGACAAGGATATTGCAATCGCGCTGTTCCGCGAAGATATATTGGCGGCGGCAGCAGCCCTTCCACATCATGCGGATGGCAAGAAGCTCAAAGCTCATATTAAGATGGACTCCGGCATGGGCCGTCTTGGCATCATTGGGAAGGATGAAGCCATTGCTTTTATCGCTAAGGCGCTTCAAGTTCCACAGCTTGAGGTGGAAGGCTTGTTTACCCACTATGCCAGAGCCGATGAAACGGACAAAAGCTACACCAGGCAGCAGTATGAACGGTTTCATGCTGTTGCTGAACATGTCCGCAGCCACGCTCTGCCGATCCGCATTATTCATGCAGCTAATAGTGCAGCAGGAATTGATACGCCGGAATACGGCGGCGATATGGTCCGTCTTGGTATCAGCATGTATGGTTTGTACCCCTCGGATGAAGTAAAACGCGACATGATCAAGCTTGAACCGGTCCTTTCTCTGAAGACGGAGATTGTCATGGTCAAGGATACACCTCCGGGCTGGGGAATCAGCTATGGCTCCCGTTATGTAACCAAGCAGGAGGAGCGGATTGGCACATTGCCAATCGGATATGCAGACGGCTACAGCCGGTTGCTGAACGGTAAGGCGCATGTACTTGTGCGGGGAGTAAGGGTGCCCGTGCTTGGAACGATCTGCATGGATCAATGCATGATTGCATTGGATGGCGCAGCGACGGAAGCTGCTGTAGCGCCGGGTGAAGAAGTAGTGCTGCTCGGACGGCAGGGCCAAGAGGAAATATCGGCGGAAGAGCTTGCTTCCCAGTTGGGAACGATCCCCTACGAGGTGACCTGCATGATTGCAGCCCGCGTACCTCGCGTCTATGTAAGAGACGGACAGGTGACTGCGGTATCGAATCCGCTCGTTTTTGGGTAGGAATTAATTACTAATTGCAACAATTCGCGAAAAATAGAGGATTTTTGCTGTCGATCTCGAATTAGTTAAAGCAATTTGTATGTGCTTCGGGTTGCACTTCATCATGCAGCATAATTGATATACGCGGAACATAGATATGATGAAGTATAGTGGCAGCGTATTTTTGTAATAATGAATATTAATGGTTTTGGAAAAGTTTTGGGGGTGCTAGTTCGGTGGCCAATATGCAGAACACCAAGAGGATCATGATCAGCTTGCCGGATCAATTGCTGGAGGAGGTCGACGGTATCGTCGCGAAGGAGAATTCCAACCGAAGCGAGTTTATTCGGCAGGCCATGAAGCTGTATCTTGTGGAACGGAAAAAACGGCAGATCCGCGAGTCCATGCAGCGTGGGTATCTGGAAATGGCGAAGATCAACTTGAACATGGCCTCCGAAGCTTTTCAAGCGGAGGAAGAAGCCGATCATACGTTAGGCCGTCTCGTAAGCGGGGTGTAGAGGTTGATCGTAAAACGCGGAGATGTGTTTTTTGCGGATTTGTCACCGGTCGTCGGATCGGAACAAGGCGGAGTAAGGCCGGTACTTGTCATTCAGAATGACATCGGCAACCGCTTCAGTCCGACGGTCATAGTCGCGGCCATTACGGCGCAAATCCAGAAAGCCAAATTGCCTACGCATGTTGAGATGGAAGCGGCGGCGCACGGCTTCGACAGAGACTCCGTCGTGCTGCTTGAGCAGATTCGGACGATTGACAAACAGCGTTTGACCGACAAGATCACTCACCTGGACGATGAAACGATGCGTAAAGTGGACGATGCTCTGCTGATTAGCGTCGGGCTCATTGATTTTTGATCGCCAGAATTCACAAGGACGGCCTTAGGCTGTCCTTGTTTTGTTAATCGTGCGCGCATGAATCGTCGCATTATATCGAAACCTTGTAGAATTTTGAAAAAACCTATAGACAACTATTTAATAATTTTGCTATTATATGGTCAATTAGTTGTTAAATACATATACGTGCACGGCTTAGCGAAGAACGCAAGCGGATCAGCCTTAATAGGGCTTCTGCTGCGTTCTTTTTTTTTTCGCCGGGTGGATGCAGAGGGGAGAGAAGATGAACAGAAGGAGAAATGCAGGAATTGGCTTGCTTGCCGCCTTGCTGTCAGGGGGATTAGTGTATGGCCTGTTTCAGCTGCAGAAGCTGCAGGTTACCCGCGAGGAGACGGTTGAGGTAGTAGTGGCCAAGCAGTTTGTTGAAGCGGGCAGGCGCTTGACGGAAGCGGATATCGCTTACAAGCGAATCCCGCGTGAAGGCTATGAGAAGGAAATGCTTGTTGAAGCAAGGCAGGCGGTAGGTATGGAGGCGGTTATTCCGCTCGGGACGAATGAACCGATTCTCGGTTGGAAGATCGACCGGTACCATCTGCTGCCTACGGGTAAGGAGTCGACGTTCCAAATTCCGCGCGACTATGTTCGTTCGATCTCCAACGGTATCCGGGCCGGTGACAAAGTTTCCGTCTATTTATCAGGGGAGAATGAACCGTCCAGACGGATATTTGATTCGCTCGTCACGGTAGCATCGGTCAAATCCTCAAGCAATGTGGAGATCGACAATATGAAGGACCCCAATCTGCTGTCGTTGGCAGAAGGGGATAAAGAGAGGATGTATGCCTCGCGGCGTGATGCGAACGGCATGATTGAGTATATTAATTTGAATTTGACGGAGTCGCAATGGCTGCAGATCGACAGTTATTGCAAGGACGGCCTCCACAAGCTGGTTATTGCATACAGCCCGGAATCATTACAGCTGGAAGAGGAGGAGCATTTGTGAATGCTGGATCGGCACCGCTAATCACCTTTGTTGGAACGACGCCGAATATTGGCACTACAGCTTCCGCTTTCGCTGCAGCCTTTCGGATAGCGGAAGCAAGCGGCAGGCAGGTTGGCTATTTATGCCTCCATCTAAAAAGCGCGAAGCTGCATCGGTATCTGGGCATTGCCGAACCCGCCGTTACGCTGGACAAGTTGAGACCCGAGCTGAAATCCGGGTCATTAACACCGGATAAGCTGATGCGTGCCATGCATTCGGTCAGAGGAATGCCGAATTTGCATGTATTGTTTGGCAATCTGCTGAGGGATCAGGCCGAGTTTTATTCGCCGGAAGAGATCGAGCACTTGCTCCGTACCGCAGGAGAGACGTTTTCAATTGTTGTCATTGATGTAGGAGCTTACTGGGATAACGCGGCTACGATATGCGCCCTTCGGGAGGCAGATACACGAATTATCGTGACCACGGATGCCTTGTCGCATTTTCAGGAAGACGGGAAGCGCTGGATTACGCAAGTATCGCCGCTGTTTGGGTTATCAACGGAACAATACGACACCGTTGTCATTTACTCGCCATGGAGCACAGGAGGATATCGCATGAAGGACATTTGCAAAGAGATGGGTACAGCAAAGCTTGGGGAATTACGGTTTGGACATCATTTTTATGCGCAGCTGGACAGCGGCCATTATGGGCAATGGCTGAAGGAGGACCCTGCAGGCAAGCTTGCGATGCAGGAGAGTGCAGGGCAGTTGATGGACCGTCATCGAATTCGCAGGATAACGCCAACGCTTGCCGTCCAGCCTTGGTACCGCAAGCTGCTCGCTCATCGTAACGGGGTAAGCTCTTGAGCACAGGTGCTGGTAAATTTTCTCCGTCGGATTATTCGGCCAGGCTGAGGCTGGACCAATCATCTGCAACTGATTCCCTGGATCGGGGGGATGCAGCAGGGAGGGGAGCTGACTTCGGAAGGCTCTCGGATGAGATCAGATCCTATCTGGCTGCTCCCAGAGGATTAACGGAGGAGGAACGCCGGCAGTACAGCGAGACATTGAACCGGGCTGTGCTTGGTTTTGCGGCGGAGCGGGAACAGGTTCTCGCGATTATTGCCGACCGGCTGATCCGTCTCCGCATTCATCAATTGGACGGCTATAAGCATCCGTACGCAACCTTGGCTGAAGCGCTGTTTGCCGAAGTGATTGGACTTAACGTGCTTGAGCTGGTGCTTGCGAGGAAGGAAGGTCTCGAGGAAATTCAGGTGGTGGGATCCCAGATCTATGAGGTGAGAGATGGTCAAACGGCGCTGTCTGTTTACCGATTCGATCATGAACGCGATGTAGAGCGAATTCAGCAGAACCTTGTACTTTACAACAATGACCGGATTAATCCCCGGAAGCGTTGGGCGGAGGTCATGCTGCGGGATGGCTCGCGCGTGACGATGACCGGATTTGGCTTTACATCCAAGCCTACGCTTACGATTCGCTTTTTTACCGTACGCAGCTTCAGCCTGGAGACTTTATGCTCGGCGACGTATCAAACGTTAAGCGCTCCGATGAAGGACATGCTGCTGAATGTGCTGAACGCGAGGTTTAATCTGGTCATTATCGGCCCGACAAACTCGGGCAAGACGCATCTTATGAAAGCCTTGATTGCCGAATTGCCGGATGAGGAACGGATCGTGACAATCGAAGGGCGTTTTGAAATGATGCTTGGACGGGATTTCCCCCGGAAGAATACGGTTGAGTATGAAGCTGATGAGGATGATCCTCAGCACCGGGCGGAGCAGGCGTTCAAGCTGGCGCTCCGCCAGTCGCCGCAGCGTATCGTCCATGCGGAGATTCGTGATATGGACGCCAATATTTACGTACGGGCATGTACCAGAGGACATTCCGGCAGCATGACAACGGTGCATGCTAACACATTGGAGGATGTACCTGAAGCGATTGCCGATATGTGTATGCTGGACGGCCGGGGCATGAATCCGGAGCGTTTGACGAAAAGAATTACAGAGTACGTCACCCAGATCGGTATTGAAATGCGTTATCTGGGCGGAAGGCGGGTTATTGCCCGGATTGGTGAATTGGGGTGGGCGGATAACGAAGTTACGGTCCGGGACTGGGCAAGGTTTGACGAAGCAAGCAAGCAGTGGATCTATCCCGAGGAGCCATCCCCCAAAGCGATGGCACGACTCCGGAGAGGAGGGGGCGTTATTGATTAAGCTGTCTATAGCGGCAGCTGCTCTGCTGCTCTTTAGCTTATGGTTTATTTCCCTATTCAGTCTGTTGTTTGGGTGGACCGATCATCAGGCCCGGAGAGACAGATTGACTTATCAAGCGAGAAACCGTCTAAGCTACCGCTTGACGCAAAAGCTGCAGCGGTTTGAGCGGGTGCACCGTCATTTATCTGAGCTTCTTGAGACGCTGCAGCTCAAGCTGAAGCCGTCCGGGCTTATTCTGGGCTCCTTTCTGCTCCTGCTCTCCGGAGTTGCTGTCGGCGGATTCTTTTTTCAAAGCATCAAGGGAACTTTGTTATTTGGAGCGGTAGTAGGCTGTCTGCCCTACACCATATTGCGGGCAATGCTTGTCCAGAGACAAATGCAGCTGCAAATGGATTTTTTACCTGCGATTGAGCTGTTCTATCAATGTTATCTGGTAACGGGAGGACGGCAGGTCCGCACCGGGCTGCAGCGGACGGTAGAGGAACGGCGGTTGCTTGGACCAATGCAGCTGGTGTTCGAACAGTTGTACCGGAACCTGTCGGTTCGTGGAGATGATGAGGCAAGTCTGAGAATTTTCTCGGCTGCGCTGGGTCATGTATGGGGTGATTATTTCGTGAACATTATGCGGGTGGCTTTAGTTGAAGGCTCCCCGATCGCGGACAGCCTGAAGGAGCTGATCGCCGATATGCGCAAGGCGCGCAGGGCGAATGAGCAGGAGCGCAATAAACTGCTGGAGATCCGAATTGCCAATTTTACTCCCATCCTGTTTCTAGCGTTTTATATCGGCATTAATGTCCGTTATAACCGGGAGAACGCCTACTATTACTATCTGATTGATCCGCAGGGCAGAGATATGCTGCTTAATGCCATTGTCCTTATCTTTGCCTCCTTCCTGATGGGGCTATGGCTGTCACGTAAAAAAATGTAGAGGGGAGAGCTGAACAAGCAATGGAGTCGTTCTTGCGTCTGCTTATTGCAGCCGGGGAGTTTCTATTCGGCTTCCTGGGCGTGTATATGATTCTTCAGTCGGTGCCCAGAAGACGGCCGAGGTGGTTTCATCTGGATGCCTTGTACTGGCGGACGAATGAATTGCCGGATAAATGGCTGAAGCTGCTCCGTTTATCGCGGGATCAAGCTTCTTACATTGAACGCGCAACACTTCTGGCAGGCTGCGGGGTGACTGCTGATGCAGCCTGGTATTCGGCGGCAAGAAGGATATTGCTTATTGTGCTGCCGGCTGTCGCTGTTATCTATGCGGGGCTGTCTATAGAACAAGGAGCATGGCTTTGCTGCACGCTTGTTTTAACGGTATTTGTGCTCTTGTACTGGGATTTGCCGTGGCTGCGCTCCTTCAGAAGACTTCGTGCCCAGAGGATTACGAAGGAGATTTATTTGATGAGCAACCAGCTGCTGTATTTGTCGGAATCGACGCTGCATATCCATACGAAGCTGACCCGCTGCATTCCTTTTACCCGAACGCTTCGCGGGGATCTTGAGAGGCTGCTTGCCGAATGGTATCACGATGCCGAGCAGGCGCTTCGCCGGTTCAAGCAACGGATTGGCACGGATGACGGGATGAGCTTTGTGGAGACGATTGATTCCTTGCGGCTTCATGAGAGTCTGGAGTATTACAAGCTGCTTAGGGAACGGATTCAGGACTACAAAGAGAAGCTGGAGCTTGCCAAGGAAAGCCGTAAAGAGTCCACATCCTACTTTTTGTTTGTGATCGCAGGAATCCCGATTTTGTATACCTTCCAGATTTTTATTTTCCCTTGGGTGCAGGAAGGGCGCAAGCTGTTTGAATCTTTAGGATAACAAAGGACAGAAAACGCTGTGAAGGAGGTGAATCAAGATGCGCAATATTCTTATGACCGTCATGCTGCTTGTTGTTGTCATCATTCTTTTTAATAACATTATCTCGAATGATACGACGGGCACAAGCAAGCAAATTCAGACGCAGGGCAGCTCGGCTAATACAAAAATCGGCGCTATGCTGGGAACTGGCGCCAACTAAGGGGGGGGGCAGCATTGAGAAGTTTGCTTATATCGATGCTGCTTCTAGTGACCGTCATTTTGCTATATACGGGAATTACCGGAGGTGACGGCGGCACGAAGCGGCAAGTGGAGCGATCCGGATCGGCTATCGGCGCCTATATCCGGCAGATGAGCCCATGAGAAATATACTAGTCTTTGTGTTATTTGCCGCCATGGTGTGCTGGATGATGTTTTCTCCCATTTACAAGCATGTGTTGATTGCGAGGCAAGCGGTCCTCCAGCAGGAGACTGATTATTTGCTGGAGGTTGGCGCTAGCGGAAGTTATGGCTATATTGATTCGGCCATGATGGAGCAATCAAGAGAGCGTCTTGCAGCATTTGGAATGCAGCCTGAGCTTGTCCGTTTTGAAGTGACGGCAGATAACGGTCTTGCCGCGACAGATCCGGCATCTCCCCTGCCAAGAGGGACGGGAATTATGCTGAGAATGAGCTATCCATATGAGAATTTGTTTCAAATCGACCGGTTAATTGGACTGGATCCTGTCTCTCCGGACAGCCGCATGCGGACGTTTGGGCTGAAGATGAGCGAGTACATGCCATAGGCGCTAACGAGGAGATACGATGTATAAGCTGATGTTGATCATATTAATGATGACGGTATGGCTATCGGTGCATTTTCTGCAAACGGATGAGGAAATGGCGATGAAGCTGCTCTATCAGGGAAAGCATGCCCTAAACCGTGCTGCCCATGCCGCTTCACAGCAGTTGGACCCGGCCGCTATGGCTGAGGGCATTCTGCGGATTGATCCGGATGCGGCAGAGAGGGCTGCTGCTGCGTACCTGCAGGCAAATCTGCAGCTGGACGCGCAAGGAAATCCATTGCCGAACTCACCTGTCCGGGAACGGGTGAATGTGCTTGTATTTGACGTTATTAATGACGATCACACCTTTCCTTATACATACAGGAGCGAACAATACGATTATGAGGCGACTCTGCAAAGGCCGGGCGTTGTCCTTATTATTCATGTTGTTTACCCGCGTGCGTTCACGCTGCTTGAACCAATCGAATGGGATATTAAAGGGGTTTCCGAGCTGACTGTAAGGTAAGAAAGAGGAGGGAGGGAACGAATCCTAACGCTGCTGTTGACGATCCATCATAAAATTGATGTAATAAAGGGGGAATATGGAAGTTAGGAGCTGGCTTCGAATGGAGATTAGAAAAGACATTTCTGAGGAAGTTGTACGGGAGAGAGTCCATACGCTGCAGGAAGCGATGAGGGCTTCGGGCGTGGACGGATTTCTGCTGACGCAAAATATAGACCTTTATTATTATACCGGCTCCATGCAGAACGGATATGCATTTATTCCGTCGCATGGGGAACCGGTTTTCTTTGTGAAAAGAAGTGTAGAGCGGGCGAAGCTCGAAAGCGGCATTGCGGTGAAAGAACTTGGGGCATTCCGTCAGTTTGGCGGAACGCTGGCGAAGGAATTCCCTCTTCTATTCCGTGGAGGGGCTGGTGCATCGATAACCATTGCAGCGGACCTGGATGTGCTCCCAGCTCAAACCTATCTGAAGCTTTCCGGCCTGCTGCAAGCAGCCGGCTCAAGCGCTGTCATTGACGGTTCGGCCATGATCAGACGGCAGCGAATGATTAAGTCTCCGCTTGAGATCAGCCGGTTTGAAGCAGCGGCGGCCGTTGTAGATGAGGCGTTTAACGAAGCGCTGAATGACCTGAGGCCGGGCATAACGGAACTGGAATGGATGGCACGTGTTGAATATGAGCTGCGTATTAGAGGGCATATCGGACTAATGCGGATGCGCGGCTATAATCAGGAGATCGCAACCGGGATGTTTATTGCGGGATCGGCCGCAGCGTTTCCTACTTATTTCGATGGTCCCGCCGGAGGGCTTGGCCTTGGTGCGGCATCGCCGCAAAGCGTCAGCCGCCGGGCGATTGAACGCAATGAGCCAATCCTGATGGATATCGGCTGCTGTATAGACGGGTATGTGATTGATCAGACCCGTACCGCAGTCATCGGAGAGCTGCCGGAGAAGCTCGCTCATGCCTATGAGGTTTCTGAAGCGATTATCCGCGAGGCCGAGAATGGAATGATACAAGGGGCGATTTGCTCGGCTCTTTATGCGAGGGCACTTGAGCAAGCGGATGAAGCGGGACTTTCCCCCTACTTTATGGGATATGGTGCTGATCAGGCCAAATTTTTGGGACATGGGATTGGGCTTGAGATCGATGAATGGCCTGTTCTTGCCAAGGGCTTTGATTTTCCGCTTGAGGCGGGAATGGTTATTGCGGTCGAGCCAAAGTTTACTTTTCCAGGAGAAGGCGTGGTCGGAATTGAGAACAGCTACTTGATTACGGAAGGGCGTCCGCGGGCTTTAACGTTTACCAGGGAAGGATTAATCAAATTGCCATAAACAATGGTAAGCCAAGGAGGCCTTGCGGGTATGGATCGTCCATTAACAAAGAGACTTCATCGTGATTACATCACCGTTTTTCGAATAAGCTCGCTTATTATGCATTTGGTGCTTTATGTGCTTGTTATCGCTTATATAGCCTTTGCTGCCTGGAAGCATTGGACTTATATACCGGGGTTTATTGGGCTTGCGGTTGTTAGTATATCGGCCCTGCTGTTTATCTGGTTCATTCCCGAATTGAAATACCGGCGTTTTCAATATGAGCTCTTTGATGAGGAACTGGAGATTCAATCGGGACTAATCGTGATACGCAATGTACTGGTTCCGATGGTGCGTGTCCAGCATGTGGAGCTGGAGAGCGGACCGCTAATGCGCAATTATGAGCTTGCCAGTGTGGCGGTTGTAACGGCGGCAACAACGCATCGGATCAGCGGTCTGAAGCAAAGCGAAGCCCATTTCCTGAAGAGAAGGATCGGCCAGCTTGCGAAAGTAGATGAGCTGGATGATTAAAAGAAACAGACCGCGCAGACAGCATCCGATTTATATCCTGTTCCCGCTGTTCAATATGGTAAAAGGCTTGTTGCCGCTTATCATTATCACCTTGCTGCAGGGGGTGAATTGGTCGGAATTAAACGGCTATATCTATCTGGGGATTTTGGCTGGCGTAACCTTGCTGATGTTTCTCGGTTTATTGGGCTGGCGCAAGTTCTCCTATACCGTAGAAGAGGACCGGATTGTCATCCGTAAAGGCATCCTGTTCAGGGACGAGAAGACGATCTACTTCGGCCGGATTCATTCTGTTAATCTCGAGCAGCCTCTGCTGCAAAGGCTATTTGGCGTCACGCAGGTCAAGATTGAGACGCCCGGCGGGAACAAGAAGGCAGAAGGAGTTCTGACCGCTTTAACCGAGACGGATGCGAGGCAGCTCCAGAAGCTGATGCTGGCACCTATTGAGCTGCAAGGGGATGCAACTGGACCTGAGGCTCCGGAAGCGGTTGAAGACCAATCTTTCTCCCGAGGCAGACCTGTCCCGAAACTACAATTGAGCGCTGGCCAGTTGCTGCTTGCTGCTGCTACCTCTCTTAATTTTGGTCTAGTTGCCGCGTTTATTGCCGGCATTGTTTCGCTGGCTGATGATTTCATTAACGAGCTGGCTCCGGATCTTTATTCCAGGCTTTACGAGGAATCAACCAGCGTAGACCCGAGCTATACGCTAATTGCGGTCATTGCTATTTGCGGGCTTGCTTTTGCGTGGCTGCTCTCGCTTGTCCTCTATGTCATCAAGTTTTCGGGTTTTACCGCGGATAAACAAGATGAACAGATTTCAATCTCTTATGGTTTGCTGGAAAAGAAAGTACATCACTTTGATGCCAGAAAAGTCCAGGCGGTTATCGTACAGGAAGGCCTTCTCCATCAGTGGATCGGCTATGCCCAGATTCAACTGCAGGTCGTCTCCTCGGATAAAACGGAACGGTTGATGCTGCATCCGTTTATGCCTGCAAAGGCGCTCGAATCGGTTCTCGCTTGTTTTGTACCGCAGTTTGCGGCGGCAAAGATTACGGCAGCCGCTCCGAGACGGGCGTATTTCGATTATGTCTGGAAGAGACTGCTTGCGGTCAGTCTCCTATGTGCATTGCCCCTTTACTTTTTCCATACCGCTGGATTATGGTCCTTGCTCCTGCTTCCCCTTGCTGCTGCCTGGAGCTGGAGCTGCTTATCGGCGGCGGGTATGAATCTGGAGAATGGTCAGTTGACCCTTCGCAAGCGGAATCTGGCGCGAATGACATATTATATGCGCAGGCCGCAAATTGTCTCCATAACCGCCAAGCGGACGAGAGGGCAACAGAAGCGGCAGCTGCTGTCGATTTCCGCCCATGTACTGGGCAGTCTCCAAGCATACAAGGTTGCTTGTCTGGAGCGGGAAGATGTTGAGCAGGTATGGCGCTGGTACAGCCGAAATAAAACAAGTAATAAACAATAGATCTCTTAATTGGACACCGCTATTATTTTTTAGTAGGATAATAATGATAGACAGCGGCTGATAGACAGGAGTGAGGACAATGCTGAGTTTAGGAGCAAAGGTCGTTATAATCGCTGACCAATTCGAGCAAAATCTCCCTCTTGGGGAGTATGGTTATATAATCGCTTACGATCGCAATGCGGACAATGTGTTCGACTACGTGGTAAGAGTACCTGCGGCCAATCGTAATTTCCTTGTTCCGGATGAGGATGTTGAACTGGAGGAAGTGCTGCTGCAGGAAGAGGTTGACCGGATCGAGCGGGAGGCGCTTATCGATTATGCGCTTGCAACGTTTAATGAAGAATTGTTCAACCGGATTGTGAAGGGTGAAGTGGTACCCGAAGAGCAGGAAACTACGGGCGGCGAAAGCCAATCGAAGGAAGATTTTATTCGCCAGGTTAATTTGAAGGCATGGATTTAACAGCCATTATCTAGTGGAGCTTATCCCTTGCGGGGTAAGCTCCGTTTTCTTATTGTCTATAGACAATACTTTGTGAAATGACGATTATAAGCTATAATAGAACGAATGAGGACAAGGTTTAAAAGGGAGGACGAAGCATCCATGAGCATTACGATTAAAGATGTTGAGCATGTTGCGAATTTGGCGCGGCTTGAGCTCTCGAATGAAGAAAAAGAACAATTTACGGGACAGCTGAATGCGATCCTGAAATATGCCGAAAAGCTGAATGGCCTGGACACGGATAATGTGGAGCCAACCAGTCATGTGCTGCCGATTACGAATGTGATGCGGGAAGATATTACCCGTGAATCACTGCCTATCGAGAAAGTGCTGCTTAACGCACCGGATGAAGAAGACGGCCAGATCAAAGTGCCGGCTGTATTGGAATAGAACTTACAGGTATTTGAAGGGAGGAACTGCTGTTGTCACTGTTTGATTTACGCCTACAGGATGTACATAGCAAGCTCAATAACAAAGAATTGACGGTTTCCGATTTGGTGGATGCTTCTTACCGCCGGATTGCGGAGACAGATGAGACGATTAAAGCTTTTCTTACATTAAATGAAGAGAATGCCCGCCGTCAGGCGGATAACCTGGACAAGCAGCTTCAAGAGGGCGGCGACCGCGGGCTTCTGTTCGGCCTGCCGGCCGGCGTGAAGGATAATATTGTTACGGAAGGGCTGCTTACGACATGCGCGAGCCAGTTCCTGAGCAACTATAATCCGATTTATGATGCAACAACGGTATCCAAGCTGAAATCGGCACAGTCGGTTACAATCGGCAAGCTGAACATGGACGAGTTCGCGATGGGCGGCTCGAACGAGAACTCCAGCTACTACCCAACGCGCAACCCGTGGAACCCGGAATATGTTCCGGGCGGCTCGAGCGGCGGCTCTGCAGCTTCGGTTGCTGCGGGACAAGTGTACTTTTCCCTTGGCTCCGATACAGGCGGCTCAATCCGTCAGCCAGCGGCATATTGCGGCATTGTTGGCCTCAAGCCGACATACGGCCTAGTATCCCGTTTTGGTCTCGTAGCGTTTGCTTCTTCATTGGATCAGATCGGACCACTTACGAAAAATGTCGAGGACTCCGCTTATGTGCTGCAGGCGATTGCCGGCTACGATGAGAAGGATTCGACTTCCGCTAACGTGGATATTCCGGACTATACAAGCGCTCTTACCGGCGATGTGAAGGGCCTTCGCATTGGCGTGCCTAGAGAGTATCTGGGCGAGGGGATTGATCCGCAGGTGAAGGAAGCCGTTATGCAGGCTCTCAAAACCTTCGAAAGCATGGGTGCAACCTGGGAGGAAGTATCGCTTCCGCATACCGAATATGCGATTGCGACTTACTATCTGCTTGCTTCCTCGGAAGCATCGTCCAACCTGGCGCGTTTTGACGGCGTTCGTTACGGCGTTCGCGCGGATAACCCGGACAATCTGATCGACCTGTACCGCAAATCGCGCAGCCAAGGGTTTGGCCCGGAAGTCAAACGCCGGATCATGCTTGGTACTTATGCGCTTAGCTCCGGTTACTACGATGCGTATTACTTGAAAGCGCAAAAGGTCCGCACGCTGATCAAGCAGGACTTTGACAATGTCTTCAACCAATACGATATCATCATCGGCCCCACAGCTCCGACAACCGCGTTCAAAATTGGCGAGCAGGTTGGCGATCCGCTGACGATGTACCTGAACGATATTTGTACGATTCCGGTAAGCCTTGCGGGCATCCCGGCAATCAGCGTTCCTTGCGGAACAGCGGACGGCATGCCTATCGGCCTGCAAATCATCGGCAAGGCATTTGATGAATCGACCGTGCTGCGTGCAGCTCATGCGTTTGAGCAGCAAACCGAATTCCATAAATTACGGCCGCAGCTAGGGTGAAGGGAGAAATAACGATGTCTGAAGCGACTCAATACGAAACGGTAGTTGGTCTCGAAGTACACGTGGAGCTGCATACCAACAGTAAAATCTTCTGCGGCTGCTCCACTGCTTTTGGAGCTCCGGCTAATACTCATACATGCCCGGTATGTCTCGGGCACCCGGGCGTTCTGCCCGTCTTGAACAAGCAAGCTGTCGAGTACGCAATGAAAGCGGCAATGGCGCTTAACTGCGAAATCGCCGACATTAGCAAATTCGACCGCAAAAACTATTTCTACCCGGATTCGCCAAAAGCGTATCAGATCTCGCAGTTCGATCAGCCGATTGGTGAAAAAGGCTGGATCGATATCGAAGTAAACGGCGAGACCAAGCGAATCGGGATTACCCGTCTCCATCTGGAGGAAGACGCGGGCAAGCTGACCCATGTTGACGGCGGATATGCTTCGCTTGTTGACTTTAACCGCGTTGGTACGCCGCTTGTCGAGATTGTATCCGAGCCGGATATCCGTACGCCGGAAGAAGCGAAGGCTTACCTCGAGAAGCTGAAAGCGATTATGCTGTACTGCGAAGTATCGGACGTGAAGATGGAAGAGGGCAGCCTCCGCTGCGACGCTAACATCAGTCTTCGTCCATACGGGCAGGAGAAGTTTGGTACGCGTGCCGAATTGAAGAACATGAACTCGTTCCGCGGCGTGCAACGCGGGCTCGAATATGAACAAATCCGCCAGGCTGAGATTCTGAATGAAGGCGGCCTAGTTGTCCAGGAGACACGCCGCTTTGATGATACACTGGGCAAAACCTTCTCGATGCGCGGCAAGGAAGAATCGCATGATTACCGTTACTTCCCGGACCCTGACCTGGTTCGCCTGCACATCAGTCAGGAATGGAAAGACCGTGTCCGCGCTTCGATTCCGGAGCTCCCTGATGCGCGCAAGGCCCGCTACACAAGCGAATACGGCCTGCCATCTTATGATGCGGAAGTGATAACTTCTTCGAAGAAGCTGGCAGATTTCTTTGAAGAAAGCCTGAACTATACGAAGGATGCTAAAGCGGTATCCAACTGGATTATGGGTGATCTTCTCGGCTATCTGAACGCGAACAACCTGGAGCTTTCCGAGGTAAAGATTACCGGTCAAGGGCTTGGGGAAATGATTGGTCTGCTTGAGAAAGATACCATCAGCAGCAAAATCGCGAAGACCGTCTTCAAGTTGATGCTGGAGTCGGGCAAGCTGCCGCAGCAAATTGTTGAAGAGCAAGGTCTCGTACAGATCAGCGATGAAGGCGCGCTTGTAGCTGTAGTGGATCAGATTATTCAGGCCAATCCGCAATCGGTAGAGGACTTTAAAGCGGGTAAAGATAAAGCGATTGGATTCCTCGTCGGCCAGATCATGAAAGAGACGAAGGGCAAGGCGAATCCTGCGCTTGTGAACAAGCTTTTGCTCGAACGTCTGAAAGCCTAACCTTTGAGTTGACCATTAGACGCCGCTCATCCTTAGTGATGAGCGGCGTCTTTTCATGGAATGCGGGTTCATATGCATACTATTATGGTACAATTATTTTACGAAAGGTTGTGCTGCCTCATGGGGCTTGATCTTACAAATCCCTGGTATATTAATGATTTCCATTTGGGACTGAGGCTGCTTCTCGCAATGCTGCTTGGCGGGTTGATCGGACTTGAGCGCGAGCAATCCAATCATGCAGCGGGGCTGCGCACAAACACGCTGGTATGTATCGGTTCCTGTTTACTGATGCTTTTATCGATATATGGTTTTTCCTCTTTCGTAAATGAGGCGAATGTCCGGGTTGACCCTGCACGGTTGGCGGCAGCTGTCATCACAGGAGTTGGTTTCCTTGGGGCAGGCACGATTTTGTTCACAGGCAAGTCCATTACAGGACTTACAACGGCGGCTTCTTTATGGGTCGTTTCAGCGATTGGTCTTGCGGTTGGCGCCGGGTTTTATTTTGCCGCTGCTGTAACAACGGTCCTTGTTCTTCTTATTTTATGGGCATTCAACAAGCTGGAGAAACGGTATATCAGTACAAAGAGGGAGCATCGGTTAATTGTTCAGGCGGATGAGCAGTCCACTATTGTCCGGACGCTGAATGCGTTGCTGACAGAGAAGCAGATTGTAATCCGTAAAGTCATGCTCGAAGAAAGTGGCAAGCAGGAGCATGGGCTGCAGCAGTTTATGCTTTATTTGACGGTGCAACTGCCGAAGAATGAATCGTTATTAGCTTTACTGGAACAAATTCAGCAGATGGAGGGCGTGCATTGCGTGAGCTCGGAATAGATCGGCCCAAGAGCAGGCTTCTTACCTTATTACTCGCCTTTGTGCTCCCTGGCGCCGGGCATTTGTACACAGGGCGTTATCAGAGAGGGCTGCTGCTGACCGCCGGTCTGGTTCTTGATATAGCAGCTATTATCAGGCTGGCAGATGCAAATGCTGCAAGGCATCTGCTGTTTATTGTTTATTTGGGCATTACCCTGCCGGTATATTACTTTGTCAGCGTGTTTGATGCCCTGCAGACGAGGGCGGATGCGAAAGAGGGCTCGACAGATCAGTTGTCTCCCCTGATTGGCTTATTGATTATGGCTGCCGGTGTGCTGTTGTTTATCCTAATTAATCCGCCAGCGGCGCTTATCCCGTGGATGGATGATTTGGCGGAGATGTCAGTAGGTCCGTTTCTAATGGCAACGGCGCTTTTTTTATGGTTCTCGCGAGTGAAGGGAGTTCAGTCCATGTTTCGATTAGGACGTTTCACGTCCGCCCTATTTATTATTTTGATTGGCGGCCTGCTGTTGTGGGATCAGGTGAAGGGCCGCAACGATGTAGCCCTAATTGGGAAATGGTGGCCGGCCGTATTTATTTTGCTGGGCGCCGAGATTATTATTTACAGCATCATTTATCGAAAAGGCACGAAGAAGCTGCGGTTTGATTTTGCAGGCGTCCTGATTGCACTTGTTATTTCCGTTGTGGCCTTCACGGTAACCCAATACGCAGAGCTTCCGTTCCGCTGGCTTGACCAATATGTGGATTTGAACGGCACCCCTGATTATGGGGAGGAAAAGGGCTTTAAGTTTGTAAAAGAGACCGATACGGTACCATTTGACGCAACGGCCATAACCAAGCTCAAAATATCTAATCCGAACGGCAAAGTAACGGTACGCGGCGGCGGAGATACGAACCAGATCATTATCGATACTGAAGTTTGGGTGGATGTTACGGATGAGCAGGATGCCAATTTGATTGCGGACAAGTCGGCTGTCGAGAGAATTTCGGATGCCGATTCGATGACGATAACAGCCAAAGGCGAGGCTTATGGCACTAACGGAAGCCGTAAACCCCGTATGAACATTGTGATTACGGTACCGCAGACACCGGTTACTGCCGCAGACCCTGTAACAAACACCGACGGTCCTTCTTCCGACGGCGCAGCCACTCCGTTAACGGAACCAGAGACCGTTCCACAGATGATGATAGCGGTTGATGTGAAAAATGGACCTATTATCGCTAGCGGACTCCTTACGCCTGGAGGTCTCCAGTTGAAGAGCGACAATGGTGATATTGGGGTTCAGCAGATTGAAGGTCCGCTTGTTGTCCATGGCTTGAACGGTGGAATAAAGCTCCAAAGCGTAACCGGTGATGCAGAGTTGACAACAAAGAATGGGGCTGTGACAGTCGCTGCGCTGACAGGCAGTCTTACAGCAGAGACCTGGAACGGGGCCATGACCTTGAGTGATATTACAGGCAGTGTGGAAGCAGATACGAAAAACGGCAAGATCACAATTAAGGAAGCCGCAAGCGAGGTCAAAGCGTCTACGCTTAACGGTAATATTGAGCTTGCCAGCCGGACGGTTGGCGGAAATTGGGATCTTGACAGTACTGTAGGTGAAATTAAGCTGCATGTCCCGGAGTTAGGTGATTACTCTGTATTTGGTTCTGTAACTTTTGGCAGTATTACGACCGATCTTCCGCTTACTGTAAGCAAGAAGACCATCAGAGGGACAATAGGTTCAGGCACTTACCGGATTCAGGTGAATGCAACTAACAGTATTTACATACAGTTGAATGAGAGCAATTGATGAGCGCTTTCATTGACAAATCATTTTGAATGAACGTACAATAGCTTTATCTAGAATAAGAAAGGCGTGAGGGGAATGGGAGCCAGCGTTAACGAAGCGATTGAACAGTTGAAGATGAATGGCGTCCGTATGACCCCGCAACGTCACGCCATATTGAGTTACTTGATGGGCTCCATGTCACATCCGACAGCCGATGAGATTTACAAGTCGCTGTCTCCGAACTTTCCGAGTATGAGCGTGGCTACGATATATAATAACTTGAGGTTATTTGTCGAAGCGGGTCTAGTTCGCGAATTAACCTACGGTGATGATTCCAGTCGATTTGATGCGGATTTGTCCGACCATTACCATGCGATTTGCAAAAGCTGCGGCCAGATCGTCGATTTTGAATACCCGCCGCTTTTGGAGGTAGAGCGAGCTGCCTCCCATAAGACCGGCTTCACGGTTGAAGGGCATCGTATGGAGATTTACGGGATATGCTCCAGCTGCTGTGAGTCTGCTGCAAGGGTGTAACCAACTTGTTCATAGTATGAAGGAATAAGGCGTGCTTAGATGCGGTAATTCGCGGATTTGCACGCCTTTTTTATAAAAGGCGAATACCTTTCGAAACAAGAATCATCATAAGCAGCTTTAGTTCGGCTGCTTGTGTGAATTCTTTAAGCATATGCTTTCGAAGCAAGAATCATCATAAGCAGCCTTAATTCGGCTGCTTGTGTGACAATTCTTTAAGCATATGCTTTCGAAGCAAGAATCATCATATGCCGCCTTAGTCAGACTGCTTATGTGATAATTCTTTTTAGGAGAGTGAGCAATTGGAGACGATGTACACCAGGACTCCGCGCCGCCGTAAGGGCGGGGGAGCATGGTATACGATGCTGTTCCTGCTTTTTATCGCAGCTGCGATGGGCGTTTGGTTTATTTATATGAAGTTTATACCTAATCAGCATATAACGGTTCCAGACTATGGAATGGAACATCCGATCATATATCAAGGCGAAGTGTTGGATCAAGGGGCAGTTATGGATAACGATGAAGTTATGCTTCCCATCACTGCTTTGCAAGAGGTGCTTGGACCGGACGAGCCTATCTATTATGAAAAGACGACCGGTTCCATTATTCTGACGACTATCAATAAAGTATTAAGGCTGAAGACGGACGCGCTAACAGCAGAGCTTAATCAGAAGCCATATGAATTGCATATTGCTGCACAGACGAAGAATGATGCCGTTTATATCCCGATTACACCGCTTGAAGAGTTGTATGGATTAAAGACGGAATACAAGCCTGAGACCGGCATTGTTATTTTACTTCAGGCAGGAGAATCTATTCAGCAAGCAAAGGCATTAAGGTCGAAGGGCAGCGCTATTCGGACCAAAACCTCGATTCATGCACCGATAGTGGAGAAAGTGCCGCAAGGTGAGGTAGTCCGGATTTGGGGCGAGGAAAACGGATGGCTCTTCGTACAGGGACCACAAGGGCAGATTGGGTTTATGCAGAAGTCGAGTGCAGAACTGGCTAGTATAGAGAAGGTTCCTCTGCCAGCCAAAGAAGAAGCATTTATCCCTTGGAAAGTACTCGGCAGCAAAATTAATCTTACCTGGGAAGCGGTATATGAGAAAAATCCTGATCCCGCCGTTACAGGCAGTTTGAAGGGTGTAAATGTGGTAAGTCCAACTTGGCTCGAGCTTCAGGACGGGAAAGGGACCATTAAAGGTAAGGTGGACCCGTCCTATGTACGGGAGGCCCATAAACAAGGAATGCAGGTTTGGGCCTTATTCAGCAACGGCTTTGAGCCGGAGCGAACGACGGAAGCTTTGGCCAAGGCAGATACACGCTTTGCGATGATTCGTCAGTTGCTGGCTTTTGCACAAACGTATGATCTTCAAGGGATCAATATCGATTTCGAGAATGTGCGCACATCTGATAAAGCAAACCTTGTTCAATTTGTAAGAGAGCTTACTCCTCTTCTGCATGAGCAAGGGCTTGTTGTATCGATAGACGTAACGCCGAAATCCAACAGTGAGCTGTGGTCTTTGTTCCTTGACCGCGCGGCGCTTGGACGTACAGTGGATTATATAATGGTGATGGCTTATGATGAGCACTGGGCTTCCAGCCCGGAAGCAGGCTCTGTTGCCTCTCTTGGCTGGACGGAGAATGCTGTTAAACGCATTATTGAAGAAGATGGCGTGCCTGCGAATAAGCTAATTTTGAGCATGCCGCTGTATACCCGTATCTGGACGGAAAAGGACGGGAAAGTTACTTCCAAGGCGGTCGGAATGGACAAGGTTAAGGAGATTGTAGCAAGCAAAAAACTTACGCCAAAGCTTGACCCTGCTGCTGGACAAAATTATGTAGAGTATACGGAGAACGGTGCACTTAACCGGATATGGATTGAAGATGCGTTATCTATTCAATCCCGTGTGAAGCTTATGCGTGATCTGGGTCTGGCTGGCGTTGCCACCTGGAATCGTTCCTTCCAAACCTCTTCGATCTGGCCAGTAATCGATGAAGCAATCAATAAAAAGCCATAATAACACATTATATTATTTACAAAGAAGAAGCCCCCTGGTGTTGAACCAAAGGGCTTCTTTTTTGTTTGTTTATTCAACCGAGGGCTCATGAGTCGCTTGAGCGGGATCAAGCGTCAGTATTGTTTTGCAATACATACAGCGGTCGGTTTTTCCAAGCATTTTTGTCGGTCGGTGACATTCGGGGCATTCCAGCATCGTGGCGCTTGTCGACATCATGCCTGCCCAGAAATATACCACGCAGCTGATCAGGAGGGAGATCATTCCAATGACCATAAAAATAGCGGCAAAAATTTTGCCGGCGTGTCCCCACCAGACAATTCCGCCTGTGCCAATGATCATGACTCCCATGCCAACTAGCGTAAAGACGAGGCCCCACAAACGGAATTCATTGATTTTTGCCGATTTGAAAAAAATCTTATTCACTATTCCATTCCTCTCTATGACGACAGACATATGTAACGTTAACGGTTTTCTTAATTTGGAAGCAGGAAACCGCCACAGTTTGTCGAAAAAGATAATACTACACAGATAATTATTATAGCTTAATCCAATGGGATTAGCTATACGGAGGCCCAAGTGAATACGAAACAGTATTTTATTGAAACGTATCGTTCGCAGTTGGATGTAGTTGGTCTGGCAGCAATCGAAAATCCGTATCCTTATAATCCGCTGATTGAAGGGTTGGACGTTTTATTTTTTGTTGTGCGTGAGAGTGGGGCAAGTGAAACAACCGAGCATGTTTGTTTGAACGGTAAACGAATTATGGTTCGGACGGTTGATACCGATCGTTTGGAGCTATGGATTGCTAACAGAGGGAAGGGCAGCATCATCCAATGGATGGTTCGGGGGGAGATATTGATGGAACGCGACAATTACTTGACGAATATTCGTGAGCAATTGCTGTTATTTCCGGATATTATGCGGGAACAAAAGCGTTTCGCCGAGTTTTCCGGATTCCTGCGCACCTATCTGCATGCGAAGCAGGATCTTGAGAACAATAATATTTTGGATGCGCACAGTCATGTCATGGCAGCACTTCATCACTGGGCACACATTGTACTTATAGAAGAAGGGCATCATCCGGAACTTACGGTTTGGAGACAGATCCGAAGAGTTCATCCCGGTGTGTATAAGCTGTATGAGGAATTGACGGCAAGTCCGGAATCCCTGGAACAACGTGTCCGTCTCGTTATGCTCGCTTGTGAGTTTACCGTTATGAACAAAATGAAATCATGCTGTTCTTTATTGTTTGAAGCAATCAGCAGCAGGCAGGAACCATGGACCATATGCGAGCTGCAAAACTATCCGTCGATTCAGGAACTGCATATTGATTTATCTCTTGTTGTTCAGAATCTGGTTAAACGTGCTTATGTCCGCGAGGTAGCAGTTATGCCGGATAACGGAGATCCGGATGTAATGGAGCTCAAATATTTGCTTACGGCGATCTGATCCTATTGAAGTAAAATACCCGTTCAATTCAACGGGTATTTTACTTTTATAAAAGGGTTGACTTATCTTTTTCTCCTATGGTACATTAATACTCGCCGCTTTTGAGGCAGGACAAATAAGTCGAAAACGACATATGAAAAAAATGTCGAAAGACGAAAAAAAGTGCTTGCAATCATCTAGGCGGCTATGATATATTATAAAAGTCGCCGCTGAGAAACACGGCGATGAACGAAAAAGAAATTGTTCTTTGAAAACTGAACAACGAGCGAAACTGCCCCGTTAGAAACAACGGAAAAGCGATTATTTAAATGAATGAGCAAGTCAAACACTTTAATGGAGAGTTTGATCCTGGCTCAGGACGAACGCTGGCGGCGTGCCTAATACATGCAAGTCGAGCGGATCTTGTCCTTCGGGATAAGATTAGCGGCGGACGGGTGAGTAACACGTGGGTAACCTGCCCATAAGACTGGGATAACATTCGGAAACG
>Ga0065721_10003670_pt1 | contig 111676 bp, 122 predicted proteins | sample Mesricmetagenome_FD_59108 | JGI IMG/M metagenome (GOLD analysis project Ga0065721, IMG submission 59108) | Mesophilic microbial community from rice straw/compost enrichment Sample: eDNA_1 v2 (version 2) | ecosystem: Engineered > Solid waste > Grass > Composting > Bioreactor | place: USA...
GGTATCAAGCGTGATCCCGAGGAGGCGCTGCGCTGGTATCACGAGCCTGCGGAGAGGGGAAATCCCGCCGCGCAGAATGCCATGGGCTCCATCCTCGAGCGCGGATACGGGGAACGAAAGGCCGACCCCAAGGCCGCTGCGGAATGGTATCGCAAGGCCGCCAAGCAGGGAGATCCCAAGGCGCGCGCGAATCTCGGCCGCCTCTATTACGAAGGTCGTGGTGTGGACAAGGACCCCGCCCGTGCCTACGCATGGCTGCGCCTCAGTGCCAATGCCGGCGAGCCACTCGCAAAGAACCTCGTCGAGGAGGTGAAGGCCTCGCTTTCCGCCGAGAAGCTCGCGGAGGGCGAGGTGCTCGTGCAGTTCTTCGAGCAGGGAGTTGACTGACCGATGATTGCGATTGTCGGCGGAGGCGCGAGCGGTCTGCTCGCTGCGATTCAGATCGGGCTGCAGGCCACGGTGCCGTGCCGCGTGGCGCTCTACGATCCGGCGGAGTATCCCTCCGGCGGACTCGCGTATGGCACGCGCGATCTGGCGCATCTGCTGAACGTCCCCGCCGGCCGCATCAGCGCCCTGCCGGATCAGCCGGACCATTTCCTGAAATGGCTGCGTCGTCCGGGAAATGTCGCCGGGCTTCTCCGCGACGAGCGCGTGCGCGAAACGGATTTCGTGCCGCGTGCCATTTACGGGTGCTACCTCTTCGCCCTGCTCGAGGAGACCTATTCGAGACCGGGGTGCGCGGCGCGCCTCGACATTCGTTCGACGCGTGTGATCGATTTCATCCCGGCGCGTAATGGGGGCACCGTGGTCTCCGCGGATGGTGACACCGAGGATGTCAGCCACGTCGTGCTGGCGCTGGGCAACCTGCCGCCGCGTGATCCACTTCCCGCGCACCCGTTTTTCCGCAGTCCGCGCTATGTTGCGCAGGTCTGGCAGAAAGGCGCGATCTCGATGCATTCGCCCGGGGACGACGTGCTGCTGATCGGATCCGGGCTCACGGCGGTGGACGTGATCCTGAGCCTCGAGCGGGCCGGACACCGCGGAAAATATTTCGTCACCTCGCGCGGCGGGCGCTGGCCGCAGTCGCACGGTGCCGCCGGACCGTATGAGGGGATCTCCGCGGATCAACTGCCGACAGGCAACATCCGCCGGCTCGTGCGGTTCATTCGCGAGGAGATTCGATCCGTCGGCCCCGAGCACTGGGGCGGCGTGATCGATGCCCTGCGCCCGCACACACAGAATCTGTGGAAGGCGTTGTCGATCGAGGAGCGCCGGCGTTTCCTGCGCCATGTCCGTCCATTCTGGGAATCGCACCGCCACCGCATGCCGCAGAGCGCGTGGGCGGAATTGGAACGCCTGTGCAAGGAAGGCCGGCTCGAGTTGTTTCCGGGCCGCTTGCGGGATTTCGAGGAGGACGAAGAGGGTGTCACGGCGCGGATTCAACCCAAAAGGGCTGACGGCGAAATCCGCTCCATCCGCGCGGGAAAGGTTTTCAACTGCATCGGCCCGGAGTCGAATTTCCGCCAGCACTTCAACGAGCCGCTGCTCATCAATCTTCTCGCCCGCGGCGTGCTGCATCCCGACCCGCTCTTCCTCGGCCTCGAAGCCAACGAAAACCTCGAGCCGGTCGGTGCGAAGGGGCATGCCTTCGAGCAGATCTCGCTCATCGGTCCGCCGCTCAAGGCCATGTTGTGGGAATCCACGGCGATTCCCGAAATCCGGCAGCAGGCTGCGCTCGTCGCAAGCCGGGCGCTGCGACACCAACACCTCCAGCCATCCTGGGAAATATGAACACGTATCGACTCCTGATTCTTCCCGCGGCGGTCCTCGCGATCACGTCGGGCGCCATCGCGCAAACCGAGGAGCCTCCGCCCTCGAAGTTCCGCGGCATCGAGGGCGACTACACGAAAAATGGCAGGGTCGAGGTCCGCGGGGCGCAAGGCATCGCGGCCCGCGGCAAAGTGCGGATGCTCCGGGTGTTCGTCGGCAAGGACGGACGCGGCGCGCGCTTCAGCGCACGCGGAGAGCTCGTCGTGAACGGTGCGACCCGCACCTTCCGGAACATGGTTGCCCTTCGTCGGGACGGGACGGCGTCCATTTCCAATCTGGCGCCAGGCATCGAGGACGGACGCGCCGCACGGGACGGGACCTATCAAATCGCCGGTCGCACGCTGAACGTGGAGTTTGATTTCGTTTTAGGCACAACTGCCGGCCGCGCAACGCTCTCCGTTCGCCGGCGCGGTCCCAAAGAGCGTCAGAGACTGTTTGTTACCCAGACCCTGAAGACCGACGCGTTGCTTTCCACCGTCACCTGGAAGTTCCGTGCAGCGCGCTGAAAGAAAAATTTGCAGATTTTCCCTTGACAGAACATAAGGAAATATACGACTGAACCAATCGTATTTAACCCGAAGAAGCATACATACCGACATACCAAAATCGCGATCAACCCTGCCGCAAAAGACGACTAAACAAATAGTGATTATGAAAATCCGATCTGTCCTGACCACTTTCCTTCTGGGCGCAGCCGCGCTTGGTGGGTCGGTCTCGAATGCATCCGCCGCGATGACCTACAACACGGGGGACCTCTTTCTGGGGTTTCGCGGAGAAGGGGACGCGCAGAACTACCTGGTGAACATCGGTAGCGTCTCGCAATTTGCGAACCTCGCACCGAACTCCACGATCACCGTCAATACCGGAGGGAACATCCGGCCAGATCTCGAAGAGGCGTTCGGTCCCGACTGGAGCCATCGAAGTGACGTGTATTGGGGCGTGGTCGGCACGACCTTCCTGGACAACACCACGCCGGCGATCGTTTATGCGACCAAGCGGCGGGCGGATCCCGGCGTCCCATCCACTCCGTGGACCGGCGGCTCCCCGAGTGGCCAGATCGAAAAGGTCAGCCTCATCCAGGAACTCGCATTCAAGTTCACGTTGGAGGGCGATCCGACGGGAAACAGCACCAAGGCCACGTTTCAGAACGCAAGTTCGGAGAACACGTGGGCGGATCTGACATCCGACATCAGCGACTTCCGCATCGGCGGTTCGATCGAAGGATACTTCAGCATTGAGGAGGGAACCTCGGCGTCCGTGCTGGATCTCTATCAGATCAACCCCGTTTACGGTGAGCCGGGCACTCTGCTTGGCAGCTTCAAGATCAGCGACACGGGCGAGGTGACCTTCACCGCCGTTCCGGAACCCGCCACCCTGGCGATGATTGCCCTGGCAGCCGTGCTTTTCGTGGCCATCAGCCGCCGACCCAAGAGCCGCAAGTTCTGAATCCAAAAACGTTCAACAAGTCTCATTCCATCCATCACCATGAAACTCCATAAAACTCTTCTCCTGGGCGCTGCGGGCCTCGCGCTTGTGCAGGCCGCCACAGCGCAGACCGTTATTCGCATCGCCGGATCGAATGGCGATCGAAACGCCACCAATGCCGCCATCGCCAACCTTCTGCAGGGCGAGACGTATGTCGGCATCGCCGTGAACGGAAATCCGGGCACGCCGCAGTCATCGAACTTCGGCAACTTCGTCGGCGGCACATTCAATGGCACGCCGGTTACGGTCAAAACCTCTTATCTAGGGGCCACGGGCGGCGTGAAAGCCGTCGCCGGTTCGGAACCGGTGCGGTTCCTGCCGACCAATGCGACCGGCACCATGAATGCCAATCCGCTCACGGCGACGGACCCCTCGCAATACGAGGATGCGGTGCCGGATTTCGGAGTGTCGACGAACTTCCAGAGCACGTCGCCCTACCTGGGCTTCTACAACGGGAAGAACTACATCGAACTGGAGCAGATCCTTACGGGTGTTGCGCCGATGGTGTTCCTCGCCAGCCCGGGCTTCCCTGGTGACAATCTCCACACCTCCGCCGCGCAGGCGCTCTATTCCCGCGGTTACATTCCGTTGTCGTTCCTGACCGGAAACTCGGCCCATCGAAACCAGACGGTATTCGCGATCGGCCGCAACTTCGATGCGGGCCAGCGTTACTGCCCGCTCGCTGAGATGGGTCTCGGCGTGAATGCCGTCACGAAGCACTACCAGCCGACGATCCAAAACGGCGTCGTGACGAGCCATGTGCTCTGGCCGAGGGAAACTGTCAGTGGTGTTGACAGCCAGTTCCCAGGCAACGGTGGATTCAATTCCGGCGCGAACCTGGTGTCCGCTCTGGTCGTCCCTCTTGGCCCGAACGCCTACAAGGTCGGCAATCCCAATGCCACCGCGGGCTATTACATCGGCTACGCGACGCCCGGTGATGCGGTGACTGCGAACGCAGGCGGCGCGAAAACCCTCAAGTGGAACGGCGTGGAATACAGCCAGCAGGCGGTCCGCGAAGGTCAATACACGTTGTGGCTTTACACTCGTGTCATTTACCCGCCGGCACTCGCTGGACTTAAGCGCACCCTTGCCGACGCGATCGCCAGCGAAGTCATCAACACGACGGGCAGCAGTGGCGGTGGCATTCTCATCGGAACCATGCAGGTCTACCGCGAGTCGGAGAGCGCACCTGTCATTCCGAAGTTTCTCTAATTCCATCGGCTGAGCACCGGGAAGGGGAGAGGAGGTCCCCTTCCCGGTTGCGGGGGAGGCAGCCGGTGCGGGGGTTCCCGGGGGGGAAAGCGCCCGCACCGGCTGTTGCCTGTTGAACCTCTTTGTGGAGATCCCGAATGAAATTTCTTCTGCCAATCTCACTGTTCACGAACCTTTTGCTGGCAGGGTTTGCGGGATACCTGCTCGGAACCCGTCCGCCGGCATCGCCCATCGAGTCCCGGTCGCCGGCGGTCGCAACGTCTGCCGACGGGAGCCTCCCGTCTCCCCGCCATTCGGCGGATATCCGTTCCGACGCGACAATCGTTGCAGACGTTCCTGCCCCGGCTCCCGGAGAAGAGTTTCCAGGCATTCCGGGGACAGGCTCAGGGATTCCTTCCGCAGTGCCTCTGGCGTCAGGCGCCGTGAATGTGGCGCCCATTCCCACAGCGACAAGGACTGTGGATACCGCTTCTCCGGTCGGCGGAGCCTCTTCGCGTGGCAGTTTCCACGGCGGTGCAGTCGCGTCTCGCGAAACGGGAACGAATGCGTTTGTTGATCCGACCACAGGCGAGACGGTTCAGATCCACAATCCCGCCACTCCCGGGAATTCCGTCGCGTTTCAAGGCATCCGGGTCGGGCTTACCGAAACCTACGACTCCCCGGGCGCTGAAGAGCGGGGACTGGGTGTGGAGCTGGAGCCGGATGCGGCCGTTGTGGACGGGACGAATTCCGACATCCCTGTAGACGGAGGGGAGACCGTCGCTGTTGTGCCAAATCGTGGAGGGAGTGGGACTGGCAGGTTCGGCTCTGATGGCGGAAATACGGTCGGAAGACCTCCACGGGGACTGCCTGTGCAGGAGGATGCGATCGATGATGGGCTGACCTACGATGATGAGCTTTTTCGCATGAAATGGGGATGGGCGGCCTTTGACGCGGCGAGGACCGAAGCGAAGCGGGAGGCCGACCGCCGCCGCCACGGCGGTTGAGTGAAAGGAACGCGGAGACGCCTCTGGTCCGGGCGTCCTGCGATTGGTGTCTAGCCCCGAGTGTTCAGACGGACGGTGACGCACGTCTGAACTTCGGTGACCCGGCTGTCCCGAACGGTGATCGTCACGGAGCCGTGCTTCAGTGCGAGCACCTGGGCCTCGACGATTTCCTGCCAGGGGATGTCCGTGGCTTTGACTGCGGGTTCCGACGGATGGCTCATGATTTCAATAATCGAGTGCCTCCCGTTTTGTGACGGTGGGCAGTCCGGCCTCGATCCATGCGCGGATGCCGCCCGCCATCGAGCGGACATTCGTGTAACCCATGCGCTCGAGATTTTCCGTAACCAGGGCGGAGCGATTGCCGCCCGCGCAGTAGCAGAGGATGGGCGTTTCGACGCCGGGAATATGGAGCTCGATCTCGGATTCCACGATGCCCTTTCCGAGATGCAGGGCTCCGCGAATATGCCTGCGCACATACTCGACCGTTTCGCGGACGTCGAGCAGCACGGCGCCGGCCGCCGCCTCACGGGCGGCGTCGGCGGGCGAAATTTCCCGGATGCGCTTGCGGACCTCGGCGACGAGGGCGCGATATCGTTCTCCTGGTGCGGACATGGCGGTGGATCAGGATGTCATCGGGGGAAGGAACCGACGGAGAAGTTGCCATGCGGGAAGCTCCCGGGGAGCTTCTCCGCCGGTTCGTTCTCCCCCCGGAGAACAATCGACGGCTGGATGGCTTGTCGAATGAGGCTGATGCTTGATCTCCAGACTGGGGCGCGGTGGATGGCAGGCGGCGGTTCTCCGTCAGATCGACTGGGCTTCCGAGATGACCGAGCGATAGCGCAGGAGCATTTCCTCGAGGGCGAGGCAATGGGCCTCCACCTGCTTCTCCATCGGCGTGAGTTGCGGCGTCTCGAAGACAATCTCCAGCGGACGCGGATGCTGCGAGGGCGGTGCGGAGAGCACGCCCGGGTATCCGCTCTCGATGATGCCTTCGTTTGCCTGGAAGTTGTCGATGCTCTTGTCGTAGTTGCGCGGGAGCACGGCCTCGGCACGGGCGAGCGCGGGCTCAAGCACGTGGCGGGTGAGCGCATGGCCGTTCACGAAACCGTAGAGACCATCGCTGGTGTCGTCGGAGTGCAGGGCAATCAGGCCGTCGAACTCGAGGTTCGAAAGCTGCCGCTCGAGAAGCATCACTTCGGGTTCCGACGAATCGCGCCAGAACTCGCGGTTCAGATCGAGTCCGTTGCGCGACCAGCGGGTGTCGTCGGCGTAGCCCGTGGGATTGCAGACGGGATAGATGAAGAGTTCGTAGCCGCGGGCGAGTTCGGGATTGCGAAACAGGTGCTCGATGAAGGCGATCGCTCCCAGGACGCTCGATTCCTCGTCGCCGTGAAGGCCGCCGAAGATGCCGATTCGCAGGAAGCTGGCGCCGGCCGAGCCCGGACCGGCGAAGAGGAATCGCGGCATGGTGATTCGTTCTCCGCGCGGGCCGGGAAATTCGAGGTGGGCCGTAAAAAGATGCTGGGATCCCCGTGCGAATTCCTCGATCGGACGGATGAGTTCGCGGACACTGCGCCGCTCGCGCAGTCGGTGAGAGGATTTCACGATCATTTTTTTGATGGGTTGTAGATGGCGTCGAACTCGCCGCCGTCGGTGAAGTGTTTCTGGGCCTCGTTCCAGCCGCCGAAAACCTCGTCGACGGAGTGGAGTGCGATGTCGGGGAACAGCTCTGCGTGTTCTTTGGCGATCGTCTCCGAGCGCGGGCGCAGAAAGTGTTTGGCCACGACGCGCTGGGCGTCATCCGACCACAGGAAGCGCAGGTATTCCGTCGCCAGATCACGCGTGCCGCGTTTGTCGACGACCGTGTCGACCACGCTGACGGGCGCCTCTGCGAGGATGCTCGACGACGGGGCGACGATCTCGAACGCATCCGGGCTGAAGACCTTCGTGATCTGCAGGGCCTCGCTTTCGAAGGTGAGCAGAACATCGCCGATGCCACGCTGCACGAAGACGTTCGTCGCATCGCGGCCGCCTGTTGCGAGAATGGGGGCGTTGCGGAAAAGCTGCGTCACGAACTCGCGGGCCTTCGCATCGTCGCCGCCGGGAGCGGTTTTCGCGAATGCCCATGCGGCGAGGTAACTGTAGCGGCCGTTGCCCGAGGTCTTGGGGTTCGGAATCACGACCTCGACCCCGTCCTTCACGAGATCGCTCCAGTCGCGGATGCCCCTGGGGTTTCCCTTGCGGACGAGGAATACGATCGTCGACGTGTAGGGCGCCGCGTTGTCCGGGAGCCGGGTGCGCCAGTCCTTCGCAACGAGTCCGGCGTCGGCCAGGATCTGGATGTCGGTGTCCTGGTTCATGGTGACGACATCCGCCTGCAATCCGTCGAGGACGGCACGGGCCTGCTTGCTGGAACCGGCGTGGGATTGCTCGATCGTGACGGGCGCAAGCCCTCCGGCCTTTCGATGGGCTTCGAATGCCTCGTTGTAGTCGCGATAAAACTCGCGAGTTACGTCGTAGGAGACGTTCAGGAGCTGGGACGGCGCGGCGGACAGCGAGCCCGCGACAGCGAGAGTGGCAAGGATGGAGAGCTTCATTGAGATGCGGCGGTTCTCATTCCGCTTCGTTGGCGAGAAGTTCCGTGCGTGCTTTTTCCGCCAGCGCGGTGCTGAGGTAGCGTTCGCCCGTGCTGCAACCAATGGTGACGATCAGCTTTCCCTTGAACTCCGGCCGCCGGGCGACCTGCAGTGCGGCCCAGACGTTTGCCCCGGTCGAGATGCCGGCAAGGATGCCCTCCTCGACGGCGAGCCGGCGGGCGGTTTCGATCGCATCCTCGTTGCTCACGGATACGACGTCGTCGAGGATGGAGACGTTGAGATTGTGCGGAACGAATCCCGCGCCAGTCCCCTGAATCTTGTGCGGGCCAGGTTTGATGGGCTCCCCGGCACGGGTCTGCGTGATGACCGGTGAGTCCTTCGGCTCGACCGCGATCGAAAGAAAGTCCGGCTTGCGGGACTTGATCACTTCACTGACGCCGGTGATGGTCCCGCCTGTTCCAACGGCGGAAACGAGAATGTCCACGCGGCCTTCGGAGTCCGTCCAGATTTCCTCGGCCGTCGTGCGACGATGGATCTCCGGATTCGCGGGGTTGTTGAACTGCTGGGGCACCCACGAGTTTTCGATTTCCCGGTGAAGTTCCTCGGACTTCGCGATGGCGCCCTTCATTCCCTCGGACGCCGGCGTGAGCACCAGTCTTGCACCCAGCATGGCGAGGAGGATTCGTCGCTCCAGGCTCATGCTCTCGGGCATCGTCAGAATCAGGGGGTAGCCTTTCGCGGCGGCGACAAAGGCCAGGGCAATGCCGGTGTTGCCCGAAGTGGGCTCGATGATGGTGGTGCCGGGGCGAATCCGTCCGTCCTTTTCCGCAGCCTCGACCATGGCGGCGCCGATGCGGTCCTTCACACTTCCGAGAGGATTAAAGAACTCCGCCTTCAGCGCGACCGTTGCCGGAAGATCCGCCGCGATCCGGTTGAGCTTGATGAGCGGAGTGTGCCCGACGCTGCGGATCACGTTCTCGTAGTAGGCCATAAATCAGTTCGTTGGTGAGGATGGAAGTGCGTGAGGGCTAAAATGACCGAAATCTCTATCGAGCTGGTCGAAGAACGGCTTCGAGGCTCGCCCCCGCCCGCGGAGCAGGCGGGAGCGAATTTCTCGGGAAAAGTAATTTTCATCGACTCGCTCAACGAAACATCGACGAAATTAGTCGTCATTTAAAGCGCGTCAACGAAATTCGCTGACAGTGTGTGATCAAATTCCGTCGCCGTTGAGGCCTTCGGTCGCGGCGACCTCCCGGTCCGAGACAGGCCGGCCCCGCATGACGTCGGCCAGCGAGGCTTCGTCCATGAGCCGGGCGACCATGTTTCTGGCCTCGAGCATGACCCGGCGGAACCGGCACACGGGCTCCTGCGTGCAGCGCTTGTAATCGGTGACCGAAACGCATCCGATGGGAGCCAGATACCCGTCGAAGTGACGGACGACTTCACCCATCGTGATTCGCTCCGGGCTCCTGGCGAGGGTATAGCCGCCGCGCTTGCCGGCAGTGCTCGCGACCCAGCCGCGCTCCTTCAGATCGAGCATAATGTGCTCGAGAAATTTCTTTGGAACGTCGTTCCGGCGGGCTAGTTCGGCGATCGGGATTGGCTGGCCGCCGTAGTGTTCCACCAGGGTGAAAAGCGCCCTCAACGCGTAGTCGGTGCGCATGGAAAGTTGCATTCAAAGACGATAGGGGGAATCGGGATTCAGAGCAAGATGGCGAACGGTCTCGGGGCAGGATGGGCCGCGTAAAGCGTAGGAGGTTTGCCCTCCCTGCCGGGAAGGCGGCTTGCCAAGGGCGTGCGGACCTGTTTCCCTAAGGGGTCCCGCCAATGGCGTGGCTCGACTTTCATGAAGATTCGATTTTTCGGTTTGGTGCTCCTTCTGGCTGCGTTGTCCGTCGGACAATCCGGGGCGGCGGAGGAAGCTCCATCGAAGCCCGCGACTGCGGAGGAATCCGGAGATGGCCCGGACACCGGCAAGGACGAGGCTGCGGAAGAGGAATCGCCCGATAAGGAGAAACCGGCACCGCCGGCTTCCGAAGAGGAGGAATCTCCCGCCGCGCCGGAGGATCCCGAAGTGCAGGAGGCCATCGAGCAGGCCGAGCCGCCGGTCGAGCCGACCGAAGGTGAAGCGGAGGCTGCGGGCGTTGCGGATTCCGGGGATCAGCCTGCGGATGCGGAGGTGATCGTCGAAGAAACGATTGTTGAGGAAACGGTGGAGCCGGCTCCGTCGGTCGATGAGTCGCTGGGGGCGCCCCTCGATCTGGATACGCTGCCGACTGAGGAAGGTCTCGATATTCCAAACCCGGACGAACTTTTACCTGACGACGTTTACGCGCCGGAAGATGACGAAATTGCGCCTCCGGCTCCGACAATCACGGAGAGCAAGATCGATCGCGATCGTCGGCTCGCCATCCGCTACCAGGAGGTGAAGCTCCTCGCGCTGAAGGATCCCGCGATTCGTGAAATGCGAGAGAAGGCCGATGTGGCGCGGACCGACGAAGCGAAGCGGCAGGCCTTGCGCGAATATTACAAAATGCTGTTCGCGAAAATGGTGTCCATCGATCCGGAACTCACCAAGAAATGCGAACTCATGGAGACCGCCTACATGCGGCGCGTTTCGCAGTTTCGTGTGATGCCGACGATTCCGTTGCAGCCGCCGCCGACGCCGGAGCCCCTGCCGGGCCGTGCGGAGTCCGCGCCTGCCTCGCGACAGGACGGCTGATCAAAAGCAGGTTGGTCGAAGGCCGGGATGCGGGAATCTTCCTCGACGTCCCACGCAAGACCTATCGGACGACGTCCAGGATGCCCTTCTGGTTGTTCAGGAGCGGTTTGAAGTCCCAGAGGATGAATCCGCCCTGCCGCCGCGGGCCGATGGTTTCCTCCAGCTGGAGCTGACGGGCGATTTCGGTGGCCGGCCAGTTGTGGCTCCCTCCGATCCGCTCGATGGCGATTCCCGGATAGATGGGGATCTGACGCGGATTGACCTGCGGACTCCGCCACCAGCGGAGGAGTTTCGTGAAGCTCTGCGGACTGTCGTCCTTCCAGTAAAGCTGCGGCGCGAGATAGTCCACCCAGCCCTGGCGCATCCACATCACCGGATCGGCGTAGAGCTGGTTCAACTGGTCGAGTCCGGCCTTCACATCCGCGGGCTGGCCCTTTGTGTAGATGCCAAACGGGCTGATGCCGAACACGGCGCCCGGACGTCCGGCGCGGACGGTTTCACCAAGCCGCTGAACAAGACGGTTCACGGAGTGACGCCGCCAGTCGGCGCGGCTGAGCTTGCCTCCGCCGCGTTGATAGCGCGCATAGCTCTCCGCGTCGGGAAACTCGCCCTTGTAGTTTTCCGGATAGGGATAGAAGTAGTCGTCGAGATGGACCCCGGCGACCGCGTAGCGGCGCACGATATCGGCGACAACGTTGACAACGTGGTCCTGCACCTCGGGTGCTCCTGGATCCAGCCAGAGCTGTTTGCCGAGATTGCGCGTGAATTTCCCCAACCGGTTCGAAGCGTGGTTTGACGCGCGGGTGGATTTCACGCTGGTTGCAGCGCGGTAGGGATTCAGCCATGCGTGGATGGCGATGCCGCGTTTACGCCCCTCGGTGATGAAGAACTCGAGCGGGTCGTAGCCGGGTGACCGGCCCTGCGTGCCGGTGAGAAATTTGCTCCACGGTTCCAGGCGGGATTCATAAAGGGCGTCGCACTCGGGACGCACCTGCACCATGAGGGCATTGAGATTGGCACGCTTCGCGGTATCGAGGATGCGGATGATCTCCCGTTTCTGCGCCTCGGCGGACAGACCGTATTTCGACGGAAAGTTGATGTTATGGACGGATGCGACCCACGCGGCGCGCATTTCGGCGCGAAGTGCGGGGGACGCAAGGACGGCGAGGGCTGCGAGAAGCGGAGCGAGGCGCGTCAGCATGGCTGGGACTCTACCGGCCGTGCCGGCAAGTTCAATGCCTGCCGCACGACCGGCTGGTTGTCCGACGGAGCATCTCAGCGCGCCTGATTGCGCACGGGAATCTCCAGTTCGTCAAAAATCGCGCCGGTATGATCGACGGCGACGATCTTCTTGCCGTCCGGGGTCAGCGTGACGATGAAGCCGTGGCGAACGTCCTTTGCCTTCTCGAGATACCATGTCCGGGAGGGATCGTGCACCGAGCGCGGTCCGACACCCCAGCATCCGTCGCCGAGATAGACGATGCCGGCGGGATCGGGCTTTCCAGCCCGGATGGGGACGGATCGCTTGAAGGCATGGTCATCATTCTCGAAGACGACCTGCACGCCGCTGGCCTCGAACAAGGGAATCCAGTGTTCGCGGATCTCGCGGCTGTTCTCCTTGTCGAAATCGCGGTGCGACGGATAGGCGGGCACGTGATAAATCGGGATGAGGTGCGGAACGGTGCGTCGCTTCGCGAGGGTTTGCTTCATCCACTCGGTTTGGTCTCCGGTGATCGGATTGGAGTGGCCGCTATCGCCGAACACGATGCTCAGGTAATTCCCGAAATCGAGGACGCCGTAGCCCGGCTCGCCCGGAAACGCGAGCAGGGCGTAGAAGAATGGAGCCAGTTTCGCGCGAGCGGCCTGGTCTTTCATCCGACCCTGGTGCGCACCGCCCAGCACCTCGTGATTGCCGATGGCGGCAATGACTGGCATCACGCGACCGTCGTCGGCGACGAGTGTGTTCATGTTCCCCTCAAACCACTCATACCAACGGTCGACGTTCTCCAGCTTGCCGTCCGCGTAGGCGAGGTCCCCGCCCCACACGATGAACTCCGGATCGAACTTCATCGCGATACGGTTCATTTCCTCCAGCCAATCCTGCCGGTGACGCGTGTCCCCGCCGACCGCGAAGGTGAGCGGCTTGTCGAGCTTCGCCGGCGCAGTGCGGAAGTAATAAACCGGGGAATTCGGGCCGCCGCGGAACTCGTATTCCGACGCCGGTCGAAGATTGGTCAGCTCGACGCGATCGACCTTGCGATCCGAATTCGGAAAATCGAACCGCTCGGCCTTGACTGGGATCCACTCCTCCGTGCCGCGCGGCCGGGCCTCGATGACGGCGGGTTCGGAAAGCTCGTTCGCTCGACGGTGCCAGTCGATGGTCATCGTCGTGGTCGGGTCGTGCTGCCACGTGAGTAACAGCCCGGCCGGCGGTTTCGGGCGGCGTTTGTCATCCACCGTGATGCGCGCTCCGAAGCACAGATCGCTGCTGTCCGGGGATTGATTGTGGACGGAAACGGCGAGCACATTTCGCCCGGTCCGAAGGGAGTGCGGCTCGATCTCGAAAGCGCCGGTTTCGAGGGAGGGATTCGTCACCTTGCGGGCGCGGGTGTTGCAGGTGGGCTCGCCGTCCGGCATCGAGGCCGTTCGGGCCACTTCCTCGCCGTTGAGGTAGTAAACCGCAGCGTCGTCGACGATCTGGTCGATGCGGAGAATCAGGTTGTCGAGAGGGCCGTCGTAATCGAATGCGTGCCGGAAATAGTAGCTGACCCGCCCGGGAGGCACGCGGGTTTGCAGGCCGGGTTCCGGCCAGCGCCTGTCGCCGGTGTTGTAACCAAGCAGGGCCCGTCCCTCCGGCCAGCTGCTGTCGTCGAAATCCGGCTGCCGCCATGCCGCGCCAACATCCTCCGTGCCTTCATGGTATCGCCAGGAGGCGTCCATTTCGACGAGGGTTCTTGGAGGATGCAAATCCTCCGCGACACCGGTGAGCATGGGAAGGACAAGAGCGACAAAACGGAGGAGGAGCGGCGCTCGCATGATGCGCTGACGCTGTGGCGCGCAGCCGACGGAGTCAAGGATGTGTGCCCCGCTCAATGGGGCACGTGAATGGATATCCGTAAAAGCGGCTCTCCGGAGAGCCCGGTTTTCCTGTCGCGTGAGAGCTGGGGGGAAACCTCACCGAAGCGCGTCGCCCGCAGACTTCGCAATGTCGAAAGAAAAGGTGGTCAGCACTCCAAAATGATCGGACGGCCATGAGTTTCCCCGCACGGGCGCATCGTCCGTCCCCCATTTGCCGATCGTTGTCTCGATCGGTGTCGCGTAGAGCGAGGAGTCGACGACATTCAAACTCGAGCCGGCGAAGTAGATGAAATCAATCCGGTCCTGAGGTTCCGATTCCTTGTGGATCGTGGACCATGAGTTTCCCGGATTGGAGGCTGGATCTGGGTGCGCGATGCGGAAGGAATCCCGAAGACCGGCCTTCTCGGCGAGCGTGCTTTCCTGCCACTGCACAGGTCCGACCCCGCCGTGAGTCTCCGCTGTAGCGGCCGTCCAGTCGAGATGGGAAGGGGCGTTGAAGTCGCCAACGAGGATCACCGGCAGAGAGTCGGCACGTTCGATCCACGGAGCCATTGTCTCGAGCACGGCGGTGAGCTGTGAGACGCGTTCGGATTGTGCGTTCTCGGCGAGGACGCTCTCTGCAGTGGCGCCCGGCATCTGCGCCGCGTAAGGACCGTAGTGCACGTAGTCGAGGTGCGTGTCGCAGAAAAGCACTTCGCAAGGCGGATTCTCACTGATCCGGATGCGAGCGGCGACGAAGCGGTCGGTGGTCAGTCCGTCGCACGTGAAGGTCTCGAGAATCGGATGTGGAGTCAGAATTTGCACCGATCCTGTTCCCACCTCCACCCGGTTCCAGCCCAGGGCGTCGGCCATGCGCTGCGCGACCGCGGGCGAGGACTCCTGCAGGCCCACGAGGTCGACGTCGGCGGCTTCGATCGCGGCCTTTGCCTTGTCGAAGCCCTTCTCGACCTTGGACCACTCGTGCCAGGAGTTGAATGTGAGGACCCGGAAGCGGACGGGAGATGGCGCCGTGTCGGATGCATGAATGGTCGCGCAGGTAATCGCGAGGATGAATGCCGCGATCAAGCGCGTGGAGATTCGGCGGAGGAGATGAAGAGGGATTTCCGGGGAAACGAACATTCCGCGACGCTTTTCGATTCACGTGAAATGTCAATCTCCGGCGATGCCCGTCTGTGCACGGTCGGCAAACGCGCCGGCCCCGGTTGCCTTCGGCTGGGATTTTCCTTTTTGGGTCGGGGAATTTTCGATTGCCTGAGAATCGATGATCGCCCGATTGACGAAGGATTTCCGATTCGAGTCCGCGCAAACGCTCCCGAACGTGCCTCCGGAGCACAAGTGCGGAAGGATGCACGGTCACAGCTTCCTCGTGGAGATCACCGTCGAAGGCGAGGTGAACCCCGAGACGGGATGGATCTACGACCATGCCGAGATTTCGCGGGCAATGAACCCGATCATCGAGCAGCTCGATCACGCCTACCTCAACGAGATTCCGGGGCTCGAGAATCCGACGATCGAGTTGATGGCCGCGTGGCTGTGGAAAAAGCTGGCGCCCCAGCTTCCCGGACTCGCGGAGATCACGATTCACGAAACGCCCAGCGCACGCTGCACCTACCGGGGGCAGTAATCGCCGGGGGCGCTGCCTGCGGCGGGCTGTGGGGGGGAGCGGTTTTCCTCCTGCACCGGTGCAAAATCCGTTACGAAAGATTTCCCGTGGACGATCCGATCATCGACCTGCACAGCGATCCGCATTTCATGGGCGAGGCGCTTCGACAGGCGCAACGTGCCTATGTCGCCGATGAAGTGCCGGTCGGGGCGGTCATCGTGAGGCGCGGCGAGATCATCGCCCGGGCGTGGAATCAGGTGGAGACATTGAAGGACGCAACCGCCCACGCCGAGATGCTCGCGATCACGCAGGCGGAGAACGAAGTCGGCGACTGGCGGCTGACGGATTGCGATCTTTACGTGACGAAGGAGCCCTGTCCGATGTGCGCGGGTGCGATCGTGCACGCGCGATTGCGACGGGTGATCTTCGGATGCGGCGATCCAAAGGGCGGCGCAGCCGGAGGCTGGATCAACCTTCTGCAAGGGACCCCGCTGAACCATCGCTGCGAGTTGACGTCCGGTGTCCGCGCCGACGAGTGCGCAGGAATCCTGAAAGCGTTCTTCGCGGAGCGGCGGCGGTAGGAATCGATGAATCGGTGCGGACGAAGTGCCGCTATTTGATCAGCATGCAGTCGCCGTAGCTGAAGAAGCGGTAGCGTTCCCGGATGGCTTCCGCGTAGGCGGCGAGGATGCGTTCGCGGCCGGCGAAGGCGCTCACCAGCATCAGAAGCGTGGATTTCGGGAGGTGGAAATTGGTGAGCAGCGCTCCGACGCGGTGGAACTCGTGCGGTGGGCGGATGAAAATGGAGGTCCGGCCGGCGTGAGGAACGATGGGCCCGATCGGCTGGGATTCGAGGACGCGGGCCGTGGTCGTGCCGACGGCGACAATGCGCGTGGCACGGTCGATTGCCGCGGCGGTGCCGGTTGAAATTTCATAGCGTTCCTCATGCATGCGATGCTCGGCAAGGCGCTCGACCTTTACCGGTTGGAACGTTCCGATGCCGACGTGAAGGGTGACGAAAGCGTGAGGGAGCGTGGCGAGGAGTTCCGGCGTGAAATGGAGTCCCGCGGTGGGGGCGGCGACGGAGCCCTTCGGTCCGGCATAGACCGTCTGGTAGCGGGTGTCGTCCTGCGCGTCGGCCGGGCGGTCCATGTATGGCGGGATCGGCAGTTCGCCGTGTGCGTCGAAATCGATTTCGGCATCAGCCTCGATGATGCGTTCGCCGGTGGGTTCGATCGAGATCACTCGAAGCAGCGCCCCGCCCGCGCGACAGGTGGCGCCCTCCCGCATGCGTCGACCGGGTTTGACGAGGCATTTCCAGCGTCGGGGCGAGAGTTCTTCGAGAAAGAGAAGCTCGACGCGGCGATCCTCCGAAAACATGCGCGCGCGGATGACGCGGGAGTTGTTCAGCACGACGAGATCGCCTTCGCGGAGATAGGATGGAAAATCGGCAAACATCCGGTGCTCGATGGCGCCGGTTGCGCGGTCGAGGACGAGCATGCGTGACGCGTCGCGCCGGTCGAGCGGGCGAGAGGCAATCAGCCCGGCGGGGAGTTCGTAGTCGTAGGCGGAGAGATGGTCCACGGCGTTTGACTCAACTGCGCCGGAGGCGCGGAGAAACGTCGGCGGCCGTTGCGGTTTCGCGGCTGCAACTCATTTCTTCACCCTCGTGAGACCAACGCGCTGGGCGGCGGCCTCGAAGAGCTCGGCGACGCGGCGTTTGAGCCGGCGCTGCTGATTGAACAGGGTGGCGGCGAAGACCAGATAGGGAATCTGCAGCCAGAAATCCCATGTCTCCATCGTGAACTGACGATAGGCGAGGATGCTCAGGAGGACGAGGTTGACGAGGAGCGTGGTGGCCACCATGTGCGTCCTCAGCCGCACGCGGGTGAGGGCTTTCGGCCCGCCGTGGTATTCGGTGACGGTGAGCGCCTTGATGCCCCACCAGAAGCTGCCGTAGACCTGCACGTCCCAGTTCTTCCAGCCCGTGTCGATCGAGTAGCTCCAGCCTTCGGTTTCGAGTGACTCGATCGCGGCGGGCAGCAGCGCCTCGCGGCCCTTGCCTTCCTCACTCCAGTATTCGAGTCGGCTGATGCTTCCGCCGCGGATGGGTTTGAAATCCGCCTCGTGCGTCGCGATGACCGAGGGCGGTGTGCGTTTGAATTTCAGCCACACGTAGTAGCGGGTCCAGCCGCGGACCAGGGGCTGTGCGAGTGCGAGGAAGACGACGAGCAGGCGGGCGCGAATCGTGTCGAACCTCGGCTCGAGCTTCGCATGAATCATGTAGCTGAGCGCGACGAGCAGGGTCGCGCCAAACATGAGGTAGGGAACGATGCGAAGAATTGGGAACGGAATCGATGCGACGAAGATTGCGGCTGTGAGGGCCACCCACTCGATGCTGCTCACGTATGCGGCGATCTCCGACTGGGGTGTCGGATAGATGCACTGGAACAGGCCCTCACCAAACACCCCGTGATAGATAATGGGGCGGTTGACGAGCCAGGTGAACCGCGGTGCGCCGTAGATTTGTCCGCGCCATTTCGCAGTGCCGGTGGGACCGAAGAAAACGAGGTGTTTGAATCGCAGCAACGACTCCGCCTCGCCGTAGCCTTCCTGCTGTTTGCGGAAGGCCTGGAGTGTGAATCGCCGGTAATGCCAGACGATCGCCGCCGGGCTGAATGCAATGACCTGGCCCTCCTGCTGCAGGCGCCAGCAAAAGTCCACGTCGTCGCCGGCCTTGCGATATTCCGGATCGAAGCCGCCGATCTTCTCGAACGCCCATTTGTGGAACGCCATGTTGCACCCGGGGATGTGTTCGGCGATCACGTCGGTGAGAAGCACGTGGCTGGGACCGCCGGGCGCGGCGCTCACACAGGCCTGGATCCAGTCCTCCGCTGGCGGCGAGATGTTGGGTCCGCCAACCCCGCAATAGTCGCCGCTGAGCAGCGTATGGACGAGGTAATAGAGCCAGTCGGGATCGGCCATGCAGTCCGAATCCGTGTAGGCGAGGATCTCGCCGGTGGCCGCATGGCCGCCGACGTTGCGCGCGACGGAGAGCCCCTTGTTTTCCTGCCGGATGTTGACGATCCACGGATGCCGCGCGGCGATTTCCTGCGTGTTGTCCTTCGAGCCGTCGTCGACGAGGATGACTTCGTAATCGGGGTAGTCGACTTCCTTGAGTGACTCCAGGCAGCGTTCCAGTGTCTTCGCGCCGTTGTAGGAACAGACGATCACCGACACGCGCGGATAACGCGGGAGCCCGACCTTGCGGGTCATGGGCTCGTCGCCGGAGAAATATTTCGCGACGGCGGCGAGGGACTTCTTCGGCGTGCGATCGCGCCGGACGAGTCCGAAATTCCAGTCCAGAATTTCCTGACCGCCACGGAACCACTCGTCGGTCCACGAGTAGAGGATCGTTCCGGCGAGTCCGCCACGAACCACGCTCTCGATGTGCCAGGAGAGCATTTCCGCCTGCTCATCCTCGGAGTGCCGGATCGTGTCCATCCCGAACTCGCCCATCACGAGCGGACGATCCTCGGCGAGATTTTGCAGGCGCGCCAGGTAACGGTCGAAGTCCTCCTGCCGGTGGAGGTAGACGTTGAACGTGAGAAAGTCGACGTTCTGCGGAAGGAGGTATTCCGTGGGCGGGAAGCTGGCGTAGGAATAGAGAACGTCCGGATCCTCCTCTCGGGCGGTATGAATCAGCTCCTCGACGAACTCCGTGACCTTCTGGGCACCCAGCCAGCGCACCATGCTGGTGGGAATCTCATTGCCGACGAGGTAGCCGAAAATCGCGGAGTGGCCGGCGTTTTTGCGGACCCCTTCACGCACCGTGCGAACGACCTCGCGACGGATCTTCGAGTTGTTCAGGAACTCGATGTGCTCGGCCCAGGGAATGGTGACGAGCACCCGCAGACCCGCCTCGGCGCAGGCGTCGAGGAACCACTTCGGGGGGACGTAATAGACGCGGAGGAGGTTGATTCCCGCCTCGCGCATGAGCGCGGCGTCCTTGCCGAACTTCGCGGGATCGCCGAAATGTTCTCCATCCGCATCGGGCGCAAACGGCCCGTAGGTCACTCCTTTGATGAAGAACTTTCTGTCGCCCTCGAAAAAGAATTTCGCCCGAACGCGAATTCGCTGTTGCACGGCGTCAACGCCTAGCGGCTCGCTGCCAGGATGCAATGCGAATTGCCGCGGAGAATCAACCGCGGACGTAGCTCGCGAGGCTGAGCAAAATGGTGCGCAAACGACGGCTCGAGCGTGCGGCTGCTCCAAGCGAGCGCAGGGCGCTGGCGAGGCGCGGGTCGAGAATCATCGGATCATGACGATCGAGTCGCTCGGCTTCGCTGCGATATTCCGGGGGGACATCTTCGGCCTTGAAGCTCTGGGCGGCACGGCGGAGCAGCGGCTCGGGCACGTCCGGCGCGGAAAGTTTGTCCGCGAGATAGGCGGAAAGAAGCTCTGCACGAACTTCTTCGGAATCGCTGAGGCCAGTGAGCAACCGACCCAGGACTTCGCCGGAAAGATCCCGCAATTCGCCCGACCGCATGCGGCTGAGCTGGGAAGGATCGAGACGGAGCCGGAGGGCCATCTGCCGGGCCGAGGAGCCCGTTGCCGCCATTTGCTGTTCGATAACTCGCCAGGTGCGTTTCATGGAGCGCAGAAGTTAGTTGAAATGATGAAAATAAATCAACACCTTCCTTATGGGATTCGAAAAAATTATCGCATTCCATCGTTGACAGCAAGTCAATTGCCCTTAAAACAAGCGCGCGTATGAAATTGGCCATGCTTCTTCTTGAAACGTGCAGACTTCGCAAAGCGACTGCGCGTGGCCGATTGTTGTCGGATGCACAGTGGTGGGAGCTCAGAATTCAGCGTGGAATTCAGATGCGCGAAGCCATGGAGGAACTCAGTCGCGCCCGGCAACGACTTGCCGAAGAGGACGATCAGGAATTTTTGAATCACGAGTAGAGGCGGCACGCCTCCACGATAAGCGCGGGTGAAGGAATTCGCGCAGACGGGAAACAGTCCGATTAGAGTCGGAGTGCGCTCACGACGACGGCCGCGGTGCGGGCAATGTCGTCGGACGTATGGGCGAGGGAGAGGAATCCCGCCTCGAACTGCGACGGCGCGAAGTAGATTCCGCTGTCGAGACAGCGATGGAAATACCGGGCGAATGCTTCGCGGTCGCTGCGCAACGCGTCGGAAAGATTTCGCACCGGTCCCGCAGTGAAGTAGAGACAGAACATCGAGCCGATGCGGTGGAAGGTGAGAGGCCGTCCCGCAATCGCGTCCCGCACCGCGGCTTCGAATTCCGCGCCGAGTTGTTCGAGCGTGTTCCAGGCGTCGAGTCGTTGGAGTTCACGCAACTGGGCGAGGCCGGCGGCCATTGCCAGGGGATTTCCGGAAAGGGTGCCGGCCTGGTAGACCGGCCCGTCGGGAGAGAGTTGATCCATGATGTCCGCGCGTCCGCCGAACGCGCCGACGGGAAGTCCGCCGCCGATGACCTTGCCGAGCGCGGTGAGATCGGGACGGACGCCGCAGAGCTGCTGGTAGCCGCCCGGTGCGACGCGGAATCCGGTCATGACCTCGTCGAAGATGAGCAGGGCTCCGTGGTCGTCGCAGAGTGCGCGCAGCTTCTCGAGAAAGCCAGGCTCGGGCAGGTAGAGGCCGGCATTTGCGGGGACGGGCTCGAGGATGACGGCCGCGATTTCACGTCCCTCGCGCGCGAACACCTCGCGGATGGCGTTTGAATCGTTGAAAGGAACCGTCGTCGTGAGCTCTGCGAGGACGGCGGGAACGCCGGCGCTGTCAGGTCTGCCGTGCGTGAGCGCTCCGCTGCCGGCTTTCACGAGAAGGGAATCGACGTGGCCGTGGTAGCACCCTTCGAATTTCACGATGCGTTCGCGCCCGGTGAATCCGCGTGCGAGCCGCACGCAGCTCATCGTGGCTTCGGTGCCGCTGTTGACCATGCGGACCTTCTCGATGGACGGGACGAGCTGGCGGATCGTTTCGGCCATCTCGACCTCGAGCGGATTTGGAATGCCAAAACTCAATCCGCGTGTGGCCGCATCCCGCACAGCATCGATCACGACCTGCGGCGCGTGTCCCAAAATGGCGGGTCCCCAGGTGCCGACGTAATCGATGTAGGAGTTGCCGTCGACGTCACGAATGCGGCAGCCCCCGGCGGATTCCACGAAGAACGGATCCCCCCCTACCGAGCGAAAGGCCCGCACCGGCGAGTTCACCCCGCCGGGGATGTGCTGCTTCGCGGCTTCGAACAGTTCTTGGGAGCGGATCCGCATGCGCCCACGATCACAGGGGTGAACCGGATCGGCAAGCGGTGATCCTTCGGCTACCGCTCCTGCACGAGCTTGCGGATCCAGGCTTCGTAGTTATCGCGGGCGTTGAGCGCGCGAAGGACACCCTTGCGGTCAATGATCCAGACGGTGGGGATGGCATTGATGCCGAGCGGGCGGGCGACCGAATTTTCCCAGCCCTTGCCGTCGAAGTGGGTGGGCCACTTGATCTCGAAGTTGCGCATCGCCTCATCGAGGGCGGCGCGGTTTTCGTCGAGGCTCACCGTGACGATCTCCACATTTGCAGCGGAGAGCTGCTTCATCGAGCTGACGAACTTCTGCATCCAGAGCAGGCTGTGCGGAGACTCGGCCGCCCAGAAGAGGACGACGATGATCTTTCCGCGGAAGCGCTTCGAGTCGAAGTTTCCACCCTGGATCGTGGAGAAACGGATCTCGACCGGAGAGTTCAGCGAGTTCAGTCGCCGGAGGTCGTCATCGATGCGGGCGTTCAACTCCGGCTCGGTCGAGAGACTGCGCGCGGAAGTCAGGAGATCCTTCATCGTTCGCGGATCCTCGTCGAATTGCGTGGCGGCCTCGACGAGCAGGCGGGGAGCACGCCGGTCGGATGGGAATCGCGCGGCGAAATTTCGTGCGGCGACGAGGACGGCTTCGCGAATCTGGGCGTCCGTTCCTTCAAGGGTCTGCATCTGCATGGAGATTCGGCGGAAGGCGATGTCAGGGAGACGTGCTGGAGGCACGTTGGGCGATTTCTCCAGCTTCATCAGCTCCTCGAGTGCCGCGCGGATTTCGGTGGGCTTTTTCTCCATGCCACCGAGCGCTGCGCGAATGCTGATGAGGCGAAGGCGGGCGTCGAGAACGCGGGGATCGTCGGGATACGCGGCGATGAACGCGTTGATTGCTGCGCGGTGCTTCGCGAAGTGCGCCTTCGCGAGGCGGAGGGCTTCGTCGCGGCTGGCGGGGATGGAGGACGGTCCCTTGTCCAGTTCCGCGATCGCGGCCCAATCCTCGTCCGCGCCCGCCTCAGCGGAGAATGGAAGACCAAGGGTGATAAGGCACGTGAGACAGGCGAGGAGGGTGCGTTTCATTTGTCCGCGGCGGCAATGGTTGCAAAGATGAGCCGGTGGTCGCTGCCGACGAACCAGTTTTCGGAGCGATCGATCCCGCGCTTTTTCCCGTCCACTTCCCGGAACAGGCCGGGGCTGACGATGAGGTAATCGATGCGCGAATAGACGTCGGCAGCTTTCCAGAAATGCGTCCATCGATCGCCCAGTGCATCGCTCAGGAAGAGGTCCCTCAGACGCCGCGACGCCGGGCCGCCGAGAAGATGGCGGAGGGGATATTCGTTTTTGGTGTCGTTGAAATCGCCGAAGAGCAGGATGTTTGCCTCGGGATCCGCTTCGAGAATCCCGGCCACGTGCGACCGGAGGGCTTCCGCCTCCCTGCTTCGAAGGGCGGCCTGGTCGAACTCAGGCACGTCGCGCCGTGACTTGAAATGCACCCCGATGACGCGGATGCGGTAGTCCTGTGCGGGCTCGATGGTGACGTCAAGAATGCCGCGCTGGACCACCTGCGGTTTGCCGTCGAGGTCAAAAGGGATCCTGGCCAGCGAGTTTCGCTCGACGATTGGAAACTTGCTGAGGAGCGCGACGTGGCGATTGGGGTCCGGTCCATCCGCCCATTCGAGGTGTGGGTAATCGAGTCCGGCCGCCTTCAACCGGCTTCGTAAATCCTCCAGATCCTCCGGCTGGCCGATTTCCACAATGCCGAGGATGTCCGGCTTGTGCGCGGCAATGACATCGACCACCGCCTGCTTTTCCCGCTCGGGCTTTGTTGCGAGCACGCGTTCGCCATTCACCCTCCGCTCCATCGAAAGCCAGTTTTCGACATTGTAGGAGGCGACCACGAAGGGCTCGCCGGGAGGGAGTGCGAGGGCCGGATGCGCGGCGGCTGCGATCAGTGCGAGCAGAACCGCCGCAGCGCGATGGAGCATGGAAAGCGGGGCGCGGCTCAGGCCGTCTTGTGCGCTTCGGAAGCCTTGTGCGGCTGCTTCTCTGCCGGCTCCTTGATTTCGAGCTCCGCGGCACTCTTGTGGAGCTCGCGATCGAATTCATCCTTGGCCTTGCGGAATTCGTTCATGCTCTGGCCAAGGCTGCGGGCGAGTTCCGGCAGGCGTTTCGCCCCGAAAAGAATGAGCACGATGATGAGGACAAGCAGGATTTCCTGCCAGCCTGGCATCCCGAGGGCAAAGAACGGATTCATGACAACCCGACGCTAGACCTGCTCCGTCGGAGTGGCAAACGCTAAATCAGTCGTCGCGTGATGCCAGTGAAGCAACATCGTCAGGACGTGGCAGTTTCCAGTCCCTCCACAGACGGCGGTATTCGGTGGCGGGAAGCAGCACGTAATGGGGATGCGCGTCGGCCCGGAGCCAGCGGATGATCGAGAGGATCGCGGGCTCGGGCATCGTGGTGCACCCGGCGGAATGGCGGTTCGGGCCGCGCTGGATGTGAAAGAAGATGGCGCTGCCATGACCGGGGAGTGGCGGGTCGGCATTGTGACGGATTTCGATCTTCCATGCGTGGGCGAAGTCGTCCTGCTTCATCTGCTGTTTTTTGAACCACGCGGGAGGTTTCGACAGGTCGATCCGGACGTGACGGTTGTAGTCGGGCAGGGACGGGTCCTCGACCCACGCGTCGGCTGCGGTGACGGTGTGAAACGGATAGTTCGCTCCGCCGGGGAGCGACTGGCTGTAAGTGTAAACCCTGCCGAGCTCGAAAATGCCCGCGGGAGCGCGCTTGTCGCCCTCAGCCTTGCGGGGTCCGGGTTCGTCCTGCCCGGCGACGCCGATGCCCCACGCGAGGCCGTTCTTTCCGAAGAGCACGCGCTGCGGCGCGGAAACGGCGCGCCAGGTCCTGCCGTCGCGCTCGAAGCACTGGATGACTCCGACGTTGGAATCCCAGGTTTCGGCGATGCCGACAATGAGCTGCCGACAGTCTGTGGGAAGGGCGGCCGCCCGTGCGGTGGAGGTTGCCGCGCCGGCCATGCCAAGGATCAGCGCGAAGAACGAAGGAAAGACCACTCGCATTGGCGAGGAAGGTGCGCCGATGCGAGCGGTATTTCAACGGAATCCGCGCGATGGCATGTGTCCGTGTGACGGAGACCGCGTTCAAGTCAGGTCGGCGCCAGGTGACATGCGAAGCCGACGGTGAAGCGGTGCCAGCGGTTGATGGCCACGATTGCGAGAGTGAGGTTCGTCATTTCCTCCTCGCTGAATTCCTTGCGCACCGCCTCAAAGTCTTCCTTGCGCACCGGTCCGTCGGAGAGCCGCGTAAGCACTTCCGTCCAAAGCAGCGCGTTCCGCTCGTGTGGCGTGAAGAGGACTCCTGCTGTGAAAAGCTCGCGACTGCTACACCACGAGGCGGGCGCGAAATCCGCGGACGGCGTAATAGGACTGCGCGCCATTGTGGCCGGTGAAGACGCGTCCGTAACGGCGTTCGCAATAAAGGGCGCCACCGCGTTCGCGGATCCCGGGAGGCGTGAGCACCCAGCTCGAGGTCTTGCGGTCGAATTCTCCGAGCGATTGAAGCTCGAGGTATTGCTCCTCGGTGAGCAGTTCGGCGCCCATTTCCGTGGCGAGGTCGATGGCGGTGTTTTTCGGGCGATGTTCCTTGCGCGATTCCCAGCCCTCACGGTCGTAGCAGAGGCTCACGCGGCCCTTCGGCGTCTCGGGCGAGCAATCGACGAAAAGGACTTCGCCGGTTTTGCTGTTGCGGTCGACGACGTCGGGTTCTCCGCCGGTGGCTTCCATTTGCGCCAGCGACCAGAGTTTCTCCGGCTGCGTGTCCAATCGCGCGAGCACGTCTGTCCACGCGACGCCTTTGTGCCGTGCGGAATTTTTTTCGAAACGCTCCTCGAGCGTGGCGAGAAGGGCGGTGAGTTCTGCGGGAGGGAGTGTCTTTTGCCTGGCTTTCATGGATGCTGTCAGTTCACGCGGAGTGTTTCGCGAAGGCACGGGTGATCAGATGTCCTTTCCACATCCAGAGACCGGAAAGTGCAATGACGGGAAACGCGATGTATCGCACGACCGGTGCGTAGTCCGGCAGATCGGTAAACGGGCTGTAGAGATAGCCGATGATCGGAATGGAGAACACGATGTGGAGCCATCGGCAGAGGGTGCGTTGGGTGGCGGCCTTCATGGGTGGGGGGCGTGGTTGGAGATGGAGGCGGTGAGTTTCTCCAGCATGGCGGACCAGCCGTAGTCGGCTCCTCCAAAGGCCTGGCGGCCGAAGGGATGCGAGAGATCGAAGCCGCTGTGTTCGAGAACGAGACGGGTGCCTTCGTCTTCGGGGGTGAGCTCAAAACTGACGCGGGTGTCGGTGACGGGTTCCCCGGCGTCCCAGGAGAAGACAAGCCGATGCGGCGGATCACATTCGAGCACCTCGCAATGCACGGTGAGACCGTCGAAGTTCACCTCGGGCTTTGGGGCGATCTCGAAGGTAAAGCGATGTCCGACACGGGCCTCGAAGTCGTTTGGATGCATCCACTTGGCCAGCGCGGCGGAGGTGGAGATGGCGCGCCAGACGCGCTCCGGCGGGTGCGGAAGATGGAGTTCCTTGTGAATGGTATTGCTCATCGGTCGGAAGTGTCGTCGAGGTAGTTTTCCAGATGCTGGAGATGGTCGTCCCAAAAGCGATCGTAATGCGCGAGCCAGTCCCGAATCGGCGCAAGGTTGGCCGGTTCCAGATGGTAATGCCGTTCGCGACCGAGCCGGCGCTCCGTGACGAGACCGGCGTTGAGAAGGATACGCAGGTGCTGCGAGACGGCCGGGCGGCTCATTTGAAAACATCCCGACAGGGAGTGAACGGTCCGGTCGGACTCGATGAGAAGGTCCAGCATTCGCCGCCGGGCGGGGTGACTGATCGCACCGAACACATCGTATCTACGGGGTCGGTTGCGAAGCATACGGTAGACAATAGGTAAGCGATTACTTACGTGTCAACCCGCAGTTCGTCCGCTTGGAGGTTTGGCGGGACTTCTCAACCGGCGACCGGTATCGGGGCGTCGACCCACTTGCCGTGCTCGCGGATCAGGTCGATCAAGCGGTCGACGGCCTCGGCCTGCGGGATGTTGAACTTCACCGGCTGCCTGCCGACGTAGAGGTTCACCTTGCCCGGGGCTCCGCCCACGTAGCCAAAGTCGGCGTCGGCCATTTCGCCCGGCCCGTTGACGATGCAGCCCATGATCGCGATGCGCACGCCCTTGAGGTGGGAGGTGACGGCCTTGATGCGGGCCGTCGTTTCCTGGAGATCGAACAACGTGCGCCCGCAGCTCGGGCACGCCACGTAGTCGGTCTTGAAGATCCGCGCGCCGGCGGCCTGGAGCGTGTTGTAGGCGATCCTCAGGGACTGGCCGGGCGCCTCCTCGCCCTGGACGAGCACGGCGTCGCCGATGCCGTCGCAGAGAAGTGCGCCGAGATTGGTGGCTGCGCGAAGCAGAGTGGGCAGGAAGTCCGCCGTGGGATCGGTGGCAGGTTCGAACGTGTCCTTGAGGAGAATCGGGTGCCGCGGGTCCAGACGGGCGGCGAGAAGCCGGTAGGCGGCAATCACGTCGAGCCCGCAGTGGTCGGGAACGGTAACTAGACGGGGTTCCGGCAGAGCCCGGGCTTCGGCAAGAGCGGCGTCGTTGCGTGGATCGATTTCAAGGATTCCCGCCTGTTCATAAACAATCTCGGGCTGGAAATCGCCCATGCGGTCGATCTTGTGGGCGATCTTTTCCATCGTCGCGCGCCGCACAACGACACGAATCGTCTCCTCGCCGCCAAGCGCGACGTCGCCACAGCGGACCACCGGGGTGGGCCTTCTCGTGTAGGAAAAGGGATCGCGGCCGATGTCTGCGCCGGGGAGCGTGTCGGTGCAACGGGTAATGCCGGAAATCAGGGCCCGCGCGACCGGGATCTCGCGAATGCTGTCCTCCGTGAGCGAGACGCGGATCGTGTCGCCGATTCCATCGTGAAGCAGGGATCCGATGCCGATCGCGCTCTTGATGCGGCCGTCCTCGCCGTCACCGGCTTCAGTCACGCCGAGATGAATGGGGTAGTTCCAGTCGGGGCCTTCGGCGTCAAGGCGGGCCACCAGCAGGCGGTAGGCGGCGATCATCACCTTGGGGTTCGACGACTTCATCGAGAAGACGAAGTTGTGGTAGTCGAGGTCGCGCGCGATGCGGGCGAACTCCAGCGCGCTCTCGACCATTCCCAGAGGCGAATCGCCATAGCGATTCATGATGCGATCGGAGAGGCTGCCGTGGTTCGTGCCGATGCGCATTGCGATGCCGCGGGCCTTGCATTTCTCGACCAGCGGAGTGAACCGCTCGCGAATCCGCTCGAGCTCGGCGGCATATTCGGCGTCGGTGTATTCGCGGGTGACGAACTTTTTGCTGTCGGCGTAGTTGCCCGGGTTGATGCGGACTTTTTCGACCCAGTTTGCCGCCTCCATCGCGGCCTCCGGCTTGAAATGAATGTCAGCAACGAGAGGGATGTCGCACCCGCGGGCGAGGAGACCGGCCTTGATGTGCTCGAGATTGCGGGCGTCCTTCACGGTGGGCGCGGTGATGCGCACGATCTCGCATCCGGCCTCGGCGAGCGCGAGCGTCTGCGCAATGCACGCGTCGGTATCCATCGTGTCGCACGTCAGCATGGACTGGACACGAATCGGGTTTGTGCCGCCGATGGCGACCCCGCCCACGCGCACCTCCCGGGAGATGCGCCGATCGTTTCGAAACCAGTCGAAGGTCATGGAGATGCCGGCGTGCCGGCTTCCTTCCCGAACTTCATCGTGTCTGCCGGCGGATCCTGGCCCTTGCTGCCGCCAAGATCGAGCACGTCGAAGAACGTGACGTAGAGCATGAACCCGATGATCGCGAGCGCGCAGCCGTTCTGCACGAACTCGAGGATGCGCACGTTCACCGGGCGCCGCATGATCGACTCGAGCAGGGCGAGGGTAATGTGGCCGCCGTCCAGCACCGGGATCGGGAGCAGGTTCAGGAGCGCGAGGTTGATGTTCAGCACAACGCTGAACCAGAGCGCGAGCAGCCAGCCGTCTTCGCGCTGAAAGAGGATGTAGTAGGCGTTCATGATGCCTACCGGTCCGCTGAGATGCTGGGCCTTGATGTCGGACTTCGGCGAAAGCACCGCACTGAGCGTGTCCCACATTGTCGTGACGCTCGACACCACCTGCTGAACCGGCGTCGGGTGAATCCGTGTGAGGGCACCGTCCGGGTCCCATCCCAGTCCAATGCGGGGAACCTGCTCGCCTTCGACGGGAATGCGCGGCGTGACCGTCACCGTGAGATCCTGTCCATCGCGGCGAATGCCGAGGGTGACGGGCTGGGTTCCCAGTTCCGCAAGCATGTCGCCGAGCTGGCCCATGCTGCGAAGTTTCGTGCCATTGGCGGTGATCACAAGATCTCCCGGACGAATGCCGGCCTCCGCGGCGGGGCTGTCCGGAAAGACGGTGGCGACGCGAGGTGTCATCTCCGGCACGATGCCGATCTGGCGGAGGTTGCGGCGACCCCAGCCCTTGCGTGTTGGCGTCATCGGCTCCACATCGACGGTCCGGACCTGACCGCCGCGCTCAAACTCGATGGGAATAACCGGCGACTCACTGCGGGCGACATTCCAGATGATGCTTCCGGAAGAGTTGCCGGCGGGGCTGAATTGCTGGACGGGGACTCCGTTGACGGAAAGGATCTTGTCCCCCGGCTGGATGCCGGCCTTAGCAGCGGGACCGTCCTCGAACACGAAGCCGACGGTCGTGCTGAGTTCCGCCTCGCTTACCGGACGGCCGAGAATCCACACCACGCACGCGAACGCGAGCGCGAGGAGAAAGCTGAAAAGAGGGCCCGCGGCGGCGACGATGATCTTGTCGAGCGGCTTGACGGGCGGAAGCTTCGAGCGGTCGGTCTCCACTTCGCCCTCCATGATCTCCATGGGCGCGAGCTGGGGGATTGAGACAAATCCACCAGCCGGGATGGACCCGAGGCGGTATTCCACGCCATTGATCTTCTTTTTCCAGATCGGTTTGCCGAACCAGATGGCGAACTTCTCGACGACGAGTCCACGCCAGCGCGCGGCGAGGAAATGCCCCCACTCGTGGACGAGAATCATCAGATTGAAGATCAGGACGACCTCGAGGAGGATGAACAGGAATTTGAAGATGTCGGCGACCATGTGAGGCGGGTCCAAACCGCTACAGCATCATGGCCGCCCGTGCAAAAAGCAAATGCGACCGAAAGAGCAACGGTCGCCCGTTGCGCCATGCTGGCGGGGCCTATTCCGTCGCGGCCGGAGCCGGTGCGAAGGGCGGGATCGCCGTGGCCGGAAGTTCCGGGTTTACCACGATCCGGACAATTTGCCGGCGGTCTCCAACAAGCGAGTAGTCGATTTTCACGAGCGTCGTGTTGGTGATGGCGGCCTTGTCGGTGCGATTCCCCTCGGCGTCCATGAACGGCGTGTCGTTCTCGTAAACGAAGACGACCGGGTCGGAATCGGCATCCTGCGCGACCTGGATGGCTTTGTCATCCATGCCGGAGACATATCCGACATAGGAATGAAGAACCCTGCCGGAGGGCACACCGGTCTCCTGTGCGTGGGCGGTGGCAATGCAAAGAGCGGCGGCGAAGAGCAAAAGCGTTTTCATGACAGGCGGGGATCGCGTGTCATCGGGCAGGCGGCGGTGGGGAAATCGCGCCGTCCGGGTGTTGCCTGATGGTTCCGTTGCAATCGCCCGGTGCAGTCTTTACGAATGGCGGGAGTGATCCGCTGGCTCCTTTCCCGAAGAAATTCCCTCCGCCGTGACATGCCGGAGTCGGTCTATTTCTTCACGCTTCACAAGTGTGCGAGTTCGCTGTTCGGGGCATACGTGCTGAAAAACCTCACCGGGCTCGAGCACGTGGACTATGCCGACCAAATTTATGCCGGCCACGACGTCGGCGAGCTGGAATTTCGCGAGCGGGGATGTGTTTACGGGCCGATCCGGGTTTCGACGAACCGGAAATCGCCGGTTTACCGGACCCTGGTCGGACCGGTCACGGAACGGCGCTTCATCCGGGACAAGCGGGCAATCCTGCTCGTGCGCGATCCCCGCGATATTCTGGTTTCGAGCTACTACTCGTTTGGCTTCTCGCATGGGGACAGCGCCCATGCGGAGATTCGGGAGCAGCAGGAGGTGATTCGCGGGCGGATCCAGAGTGGCGAAGACCTCGACGATTTCGTGCGCCGGTCCGCGCGCGCGATCGCGAAGGCGTTCAGCCGGCTGGAAATGGTGCGGGAGGCGTGCCAGCGAAGCGTGCTGCTCCGATACGAGGACATGGTGGAGAATTTCGACGGGTTCCTCGCACAGCTGCAAAGCTGTGTGGAGATTGAGGCGAAGGTCGCGGAAGGAATCCGCGAGCGCACGCGGCCCCGGGACAGCGAGGATGTGGCGAGCCACAAGCGCTCCGGAAGGGTCGGGGGCTTCCGGGACAAGCTCCGCGCGGAAACGATCGAGGCGCTGAATGCGGAATTCGCCGGTGTGCTGCCGCAGTTCGGGTATCGCGAGTAACTCGGCTGCCGCGACCGGACGGAGACGCGCGATTTGCTTATCGCTGCTGCTGCTCGGTGCGACGCTGACGGCCGGGGCCCCAGATGATCTGCTGCGGCCGGGCTTTCAGGCTGTCGATGAGTTCGCGTGCGGACGCTGCGGCGACCTTGAGATCGGCGACCGCCTTTCGCGCATCGACGATCGTCGTGTTCAAATTGCCCTCGTTGTTCTTCACGAGGGCGTCCGCACGTTTTGCCATGTCGTCCAGGGAGTCGGCGGCGGATGAGAGTTCGGCGAGCAGGGATTTCAGCGGCTCGCGGGTTTCTGCGATGAGCGAACGACCGTCGCCCACAAGGTCGCCCGCCTCGTCGAGGAGCTGGTTGCCGTTCTTTACGAGGCCGCGGCCCTCCTCCACCATCGAGCTGGCTCCACTGATGAGCGCGCGGGCCTCGGTGATGGCTGCGTTCAACTGGTCGAGGGTCTCGCGGATGCGCGACAATCCTCCGTCGGCTCCGCCAGCGAGGATGCCGTCGATGCCGGCGAGGGTGGAATTCAGATCCCGCAGAATATGGTCGAACGTCACCGGCGTGATGCTTGGGATCATTGCGCCGTTTGCGAGAACGGGGGCGGAGGGATTTCCTCCATCCAGGAGGATGAACTTGTCGGCCAGCAGCGTGTCGGAGGCGACGCTGGCGACAAGCCCCTCGTTCAGGTCCGGGACGTCGCGGTTCAATGCCAGAACAAGTTCGACCGTGTTTGCGGGATTTTCCGAAGCCGTGCGCTCGGACGGGGAAAGCATGCGGATGGAATGCACCGTCCCCGCGGGGGCGCCGGCGTATTTCACGAGGGAGCTCTGCTGGATGCCCGTGATGTCGGTGAATTGCGTGCGCAGCGTGCGGCCGGGCGCGCGAAACGGATTTCCGCCCAGTGCGAACGCCAGCGCGACCAGCATGATCGCGCTGCAAACGACCACCGTGGCCGCCGTCGCAGTGTCTCCCAGTTTTTTCATGTCAAATGCCTGCGGCGTTCTGCCGCGAATGGGCGCCGAGCGTATCGAACCGGCGGGCGTTTGTCACCGGGGGAGCACAGGGGTGGTTCATGGTTCCTCCCCGGAGTCGAGAAGGCGGTCGATGTAGTCCTCCCGCGCGAGTTTGAGCGGCGTGGGGCCATCGGGAAGCCCGTTGATGAACTGCTGGACCTCGGGAACATCGGAGTTCCGGATCTCGTCGGGCGTGCCGGCGGCGATGATCTTTCCCTGATTCGGGCCGGTGCCGAGCATGATCATCTTCGTGCCAATGCGGAACGCGCTGACCATGTCGTGGGTGACGACGACGGCGGTCATGTCGAGCTTGCGCGTGAGATCGAGCGTGAGCTGGTCGATGACGGCTGTCATGATGGGGTCGAGTCCGCTCGTTGGCTCGTCGCTGAAGAGCAACTCGGGATCGAGCGCCACCGCGCGGGCAAGGCCGACACGCTTGCGCATGCCGCCGCTGATCTCCGAGGGCTTGAGGTGCTCGAAGCCGGTGAGGCCGACGAGCTCGAGCTTCATCTTCACGACGAGGTCGACGATTTCCGGATCGACCCGGCTGTTCTCGATGAGCGGCAGGGCGACATTTTCACCGACGGTGAGCGATTGGAGAAGCGCGCCGAACTGGAAATTCATTCCGAAGCGCAGGCGGAGCCGCTCCAGATCGCGCTGGGGCATGGTGGTGATTTCCTCCCCGAAGATGCGGATCGAGCCGCTGGTTGGCTTCATGGAGCCGATGATGTGGCGCAGAAGCGTGCTCTTCCCGCAACCGGAGCCGCCCATGATGATCATCGTGTCGCCCTTCTCGACCGTGAACGAAATGCCGTTCAGCACCGTGCGGTTGCCGAATTTTCGCACGAGATCGCGGACTTCGATGACCGGTTCGCTCATGACTCGACGACGAAGAAAAACGCGGTGAGCAGGGCGTTCGCAACGAGCATTGAGAGGATGCAGACGACGACGGAGTTTGTTGTGGAGCGGCCGACGCCCTCGGCTCCGCCCCGCACGGTCAGGCCGTAGAGGCAGGAGATCGTCGCAATGAGCCATGCGAAGACGATGCTCTTGATCATGCCGCTGTAGAGATCCATGACATGGGCGCTTTCCACGACGCGGCGGATGTAGGCGTCGGTGTTCATCCCGAGCGAAAAGCGGCAGATTGCCCAGCCGCCGGCGAGACCGATGTAGTTTCCAAAGACGGTCAGCGTCGGGAGCATGACCATCATGGCCAGGAACCGGGGCACGACGAGAAAGCGGACGGGGTTGATGGCCATCACCTCCAGCGCCTCGATTTCCTCGGAGACCTTCATCGTGCCGATCTCGGCGGTGATCGCGGAACCGCTGCGGCCGATGACGACGACGCCGACCAGCAGTGGCCCAAGTTCCCGCAGGAGCGACATTCCGACGAGGTCCGGAACGAACGCGGTTGCGCCCATGCGCGAGAGTTCGTGGGCGCCCTGCATGGCGAGAGTGACTCCGATGCTGAGTGAGGTGAGTGCGGTCATGGGCACCGCCTGCACGCCGATGCGCACCATCTGGTGAAACGTCGCTGCGATGCGAAGGGCCTTTCCGCGAAACGGCGCGAGAAAGGTCCAGTAAAGGATGCTGGCGTTGAGCGCGAAGTAATCCCGCACGCGGCGTGACGAATCAGCCCGCCGAAAGCGCGGCGAGGGCGTTTTCCTTCGTGTCGGCGATGGTGAACAGCTCGTTCAGCCGCACGAGTTCGAAGACCATTTTGACCTTCGGCTGCAGCCCGAAAAGGGCGAGCCTGCCGTTGAAGGCCTTGCTCTCACGGACGTATTCGACAAGCGTCGCGAGGCCGGAGGAGTCGATGTATTTGACGTCGGAGAAATCGACGAGAAGAACCTCAGCCTTGCTTTCGGCAATCTCCTGGAGGGCTTCGCGCAGACGGGGGGAGGCGTGGAGATCGATTTCGCCCTCGAGTGCGAGCAGGGTTGCGCCTTGTTCTTCGGATTTACGGATTTCCACGGAATTGTGGATAGCGGGGATGCGGAGAGGGGGGAAGATGAATTCCTTGCCCCGAAGCATCCATCCGCCGTTTCGCAACCGGGGATTATCGTTCGGCTTTCTCAAGCCAGGACGTTATGTTTGCGAAATGGAGGACGCCTGGGGGCATCGGATCTCGTATCTGCGACTGTCGGTGACGGATCGCTGCAACGAGCGTTGCACGTATTGCATGCCGGGAGAGCTGCAGGAATGGCTGCCCCACGCCGAGGTGCTCACTTACGAGGAAATCGCGCGGCTGGTTCGTATCGGGGCGGAACTGGGGGTGACAAAGGTTCGTGTCACCGGGGGCGAGCCGCTGACCCGTCGTGGCGTGCTGACGTTGTTCGACCAGCTCGCGGAGATCGACGGGATTCGTGAGGTGGGGCTTTCCACAAACGGCACGCTGCTGGCGGGCCGGTTGGAGTCCGGAGTGACGATGGCGCAGGCGTTGCGGGACCGCGGAGTCCGGACGGTGAATATCTCGCTGGATTCGCTGGATCGCGGGACGTATGCGGCGGTGACGGGGCGCGATTTCCTTCCGCGGGTTCTGGATGGAATCGAGGCCGCGCGCGATGCGGGATTCGACTCAATCAAGATCAATGCCGTGCTCGTGCGCGGACGGACGGAGATTTTGCCGCTGGTCGAGTTTGCTCGCGAACGAGGGTTGCTGCTCCGATTCATCGAGTTGATGCCCGTGTCGGATCGCGAGGTATTGAGCGAGACGACCTTTTTGCCGGTGAACGAGGCGATGAGGGAAATTGCGCGCAAGCATGGATCGCTGATCCCGGAGCCGGACTTCCGAACGAACGGGCCGGCGTCGTATTACCGGATTCCGGGGACGGGCCAGCGAGTGGGGTTCATCGGAGCAATGACGAACCTCCATTTCTGCGAAAGTTGCAACAAGCTGCGGCTGACCTGCGACGGGAAACTGCGACCATGCCTGGGGAGCCACCTCGAGTTTGATGTGAGAACGGTGTTGCGGCGTGGAGTGACGGACGCGGAGCTTGCCCAATTTTTCCGGGATGTCGTCGAGCGAAAGCCGCGGGAACACGACTTCCGGGGAATGTATCAACCGGGACGGCGGATGGTGGCAATCGGCGGATGAGCGAAGGATTTACGCATCTGGACGAGACCGGCGCGGCGCGCATGGTCGACGTGTCCGCGAAACCCGTGTCGCGGCGCGAGGCGACAGCGTGCGGATTTATTTCGCTGACCCCGGAGACGCTGGCGCGAATTGCCGCGGACGAGGTGGCCAAGGGAAACGTCCTCGCGACGGCGCGGATTGCAGCGATTCAAGCGGTGAAGCGGACGAGCGATTTGATTCCGCTCTGTCATCCGCTGCCGGTGACCGGTGTGGAGGTTGCTTTTGAAGCCGAATCACGGGGCATCCGCATCCGGTGCAGCGTGCGCACGACGGCGCAGACCGGTGTGGAAATGGAGGCGCTTACCGGAGTCTCCGCAGCGGCGCTGACGATTTACGACATGTGCAAGGCCATCGACAAAACGATGACGATCGAGGGCGTCCGGTTGCTCGAAAAGACGAAGGAGCCGCTGTGATCGCGGTCGGTGTGATTACGGTTTCGGATCGTGCGGCGGCGGGCGATTACGAGGACGCAGGAGGTCCGGCGGTGCGTGCGGAGTGCCAGCGCCGTGGATGGCAGGTGATCGCGGACGCGGTGGTGCCCGACGACATCGATCGGATCCGCGCTGCCGTGCGGTCGTTTGAGGCACAGGGATGTGGATTGATTCTGACCACGGGCGGCACGGGAATCGCAGAGCGCGACGTGACGCCGGAGGCGATTCGCGGAATCATGCGGGTCGAGATTCCGGGATTCGGCGAGGCGATGCGGGCGGGTTCGATGGCGATCACGCCGAATGCGATCCTATCGCGGGGAATGGCGGCGGTCGTTGGGAGTGCGCTCGTTATTGCGCTTCCCGGGAAGCCTTCGGGAGCGGTGGAGTGCCTGGGATTCGTCGCTGGAGCGATCCCGCACGGCGTGAAGCTGGCGCGGCGGATGCCGACGTCGTGTTGACGCCGAGTGCTTCGAGCGTGTGACGGATGACCCGCCGGTCGAAGGCGAGGAGCGGATGCGCGGCAGCGGGAACGACGATGTTCCTCGCCCACGGAAGCGCGGAACTGTTGGAGGGGAGAATCATGAGATCGAACGGAGTGCGGATGGTTGTCCACTTCGTTCCGTGGAATCGCAGGTGGTCATCTTCGAGCGCGCGAAGAAACGGACTGCCGGGCCGCATCTCGCGCACTCCCCGCAGTGCGCTGAAGCACGCGAGCCAGGTGCCGCCATGCGGGGAGGCGATCGTGACAACGGCCGGGACGCGTCCGGGTTTTCCGTATTGGCGAAGGTAGCTGCGGGCAACGAGGCCGCCCATGCTGAATCCGACGATCGAGAACGCGGCGTCGCTTCCGAATCGCGCCTCGATATCGCGGTGAACCTGCCCTGCGAGTTTTTCGAGGGAAACGGAGCCGTCGTTGGGCTGGAGCTCCACCACCAGCGTCTCGAAGCCCGCGTCGCGAAGTGCGGTGTCCAGTCGGCGCAGCGAACCGAGCGTGTCCCAGATTCCGTGAATGAAGATCACCCGCTGGGGTTCCGCGGCGATGACCGAGGTGCTCAACGCGACGGCGGTCGCAGCGGCCCCGGCGGCACGGGGCAGGTTTCTAATGCGGGATCCGAGGCTTTTCATTTAGATGATCGGATGAGTTTTGGCGTGATCTTCGATTGGGACGGCGTGGTGGTGGATTCCTCCGCCCAGCACGAGCGGGCGTGGGAACTGCTCGCAGCGGAGCGAAATCTCCCGTTGCCGGAGGGCCATTTCAAACGGGGTTTTGGCAAGAAGAACGAAGTGATCATCCCCGACCTCGGCTGGGCGACGGAGGCGGCTGCGGTGGCCGAGCTGGCGGCGCGCAAGGAGGCGTTGTATCGCGAGCGGGTGCGTGCGGACGGGATCGTCGCCCTCCCCGGTGTGCGTGAGTTGCTGACTTCGTTGCGTGACGCGGGGGTTCCTTGTGCGGTGGGGTCGTCCACGCCACGCGAGAATCTGGATGCGCTCTTCGAAATGCTCCGACTCGACGGTTTCTTTGCGGCGGTGGTGTCGGGCGACGATGTGACGCACGGCAAGCCCGCGCCGGATATTTTTCTACTGGCGGCGGAGCGGATCGGCCTTTCGCCGGAACGTTGCGTGGTGATCGAGGATGCATTTGTCGGCATCGAGGCGGCCCATGCCGGCGGGATGAAATGCGTTGCCGTCGCGACGACAAATCCCCTGGATGCGCTGGGTGCCGCCGACCTTGCGGTGCGCTCGCTCGAGGGACTAGACGCGGAGCGACTGCGCGTGGTGATCGACGGTTGACCGGCCTTCGTGCGGACAATCACAAGGAAACCGGAGCGGAGAATCAGAGCCATTTGCGCAGGGCGGCGGCGTGCCGGTTGTAAAGAAAACTGAGCGCGATCAACACGACGCCCAGCACGAGGAAACTCACGATTCGGGAGATCGTGTCCAGCGCCCAGACATCGACCAGGACGATCCGCAGCACGGCGGATGCGAGGATGAACAGCCCGGCGAGACGATAGGCGCGTTCCTTCCAGACGAAGCCGGCTGCCAGGGTTCCGAAGGTGAGAAGGGACCATGCGATGGTGATCAGGAAGCCGCTTTCCTGGGCGGTGAGGGTGCGATGCACAAGCAACCACAACCCACCGGTGGCCGCGGCGATCAGGATCGTGTCTGCCAAATTCGGCAGCCATGAAGCACGGCTGCGCACGAACCGCTGCGAACCGATCAGAATGGCGAACGCCGCGAAGTTCCAGACGGCCGGTGTCGCCCCATGGGAGATCCACGCGGCGAATCCCGCGGTCAGGAACCCGGCTGCCTGCACGACGGCTTCCAGGCTTGTGACTGCTCCGCCCACCACGAGCACGAGGCATCCCACCGCAATGAGGGAAACGAACCACAGCTCTGCAGGCGCATGGACGAAGAGGAGCCAGACAGCGAAGACCGATGCGATGCCGCGAAGGATGCGGCTGATGCCGAGCAGCGTGCCCGCGGTGTTCACCGGAGCGCGGTGGCCCAGTGCGGTGATGGCCAGGGCCTGGGCGTGTAATACGGCGAGGGTGGTCAGTTGCGGAAGCCAGCTTTGGGCATCCGCAATCGCATGTGCCACCGTAAGGATCGAGGCGACGGTGAACGCTCCTCCGACGATGCTCACGGGCCACGCGCGAGAACTGAAGCCGGCAACGATGAGCGCGAGTGCGATGCCCGCATACACGCATCCCTGCCACGACTCCGGAATGAATCGTTCGATAGCGAGGATTCCGATGAACGCAGGCGCGATGCAGTGAATGGATTGCCAGAATCTGGCAATGCGGGGCATCCGCGGAACCTGTCGCTGCCACCAGAACACGAGGATGGACCCTGCAATGACCGGCCAGAGAGGTTTCGGACCATCGGCGACGGCGTCGATGGCAAAATAGAGTTGCCCGAGCATTACGAGCGCCTGACCGGCGATGGCGAGTTCCGGCAGCCGCGCGATGCGGAAGGCGAAGGTGGCCGTGATGCCGAGCGCGACGAGACGGATTCCGCTTTCAAACGGACTGCCGAAGCTTGTCGCCGCCATCGTGACGAGTGTCGCGAGTGCGAGATGCGCCAGGACTTCCAGATCGGAGTGACGTGCCGTTGAGGGATATTTCAGCGATCGGAGAACTCGGGCATTTGCAGTCAAAAGGACGGCGCAAATACCACCGACGAGGCGCGATCCGTTTACCTCCATGACGATGTCCTGAGCAGCGGTGACACCCGAGATCACGGCGGCGAGCATTGCAAAGACGCGAAACAATCCGCCGTGACGGAGCCGGCTGATGCCCAGCAGCGTGCCGGCGAACAATGCGAACGCGACGGGTTGCGTCCAGCCTGCGAGTTTGAATGCGAGTGCGGCGAACACGAGTCCGAGCCCTTGTGCAAGGTAGCTGCCGTCGAAGACGCCCTCCTCGGGTGCGGTGCGCGCGGCGACTACTCCGAGAACGAGAAGGACAGCGCCGAAGCCGAGGGCGCAGATCCATAAAGAGCCGGGATAACGCCCCTCGACCACCGGTGCGACGAGGGCAAAGAACGCGGCGTTATTGATTGTCAGGTAAACCGGGCGCGCGGCAGGATCGAGCGCCGGGGTGCGTCGCCACAGGACTGCGGCCGTGTGGACGATCCAGTAGGCGGCGGGGAACAGGACGGCCGGGAGAAATGCCTCCGGAGCCGCGACGAAACTTCCGGATTCGTGCAGACGCCAGAAGGCGAATGCGCCGTAGGAGCCCGCGAGTGTGAGGAACGAAACCGCGGACCATTGCCGCCGGGCAAGCAGGACGACACCGACGCCGCTGATGACGAGGTTGCTGAAGAGCGAGAAGTTGCCGATGGGGTTGATCGCCGCGGTGTAGAACGCGAGCGCGATCGTGGTTCCCGCGAGCAGGCTGGATCGGATGCGATCCGCGAGCCAGACAAACGCGCCGCCCATTGCGAGCAACAGCGTTCCGGCGAGGAGCGGCGAGCTGATGACCCGAAGCGTGGGAACGAAGTGGGAGGCGTAGGTCGTGTAGTAGAGCGTTGCGAGACCACCGCCGAGGAGGACACGGCCAAAATTGCGGAAGGCATCCCGGCGCTGCAACCACCAGCCGGTCGCGGACAACGCGCCGCCGGCGAGCGCCATCAGGGCGAGTTTTCCAATCGCGCCAACGCGGTCGATGAATTCATGGTAGGCGTAGTTGCCGAGGAAAACCAGACCGGTCAGCAGGACAACAATGCCGATGCGCACGAGCCAGACCTGCCCAAGGCGCATCTCCAACGTCTCTCCATCCGCCTGACGCGATGACGTTGCCGGCTCCGGCAGCGGGGGTGGAGGAGTGGAGGGCGCGTCCGTTTCGTCCAGGTCTTTGAAAAACGCAGTTTCCCCGGAATCCGTCGGCTGTGGCGGAGGGGGAACGGACTCGCGTTCGACCGGTTCGGGCTCCTCCTTTGCCGGGGGAGGCGGGAATCCGGCGAAGGCCGGAGGAGGACTGGAGGAAAGCCGACGGCAGGCCAGCGTGGCTTCGACGTTGTCAATCCGGTTTCCGAGCCGGTCAAGCTGCCGCTGGAGGTCGTGTTGAACGGAACGGATGCTGGAGATTTCCTCGACGAGTGCGTCCATGCGACCCGTGTAGCACCGGACGCATCTGCCGCCGAATCGATACTCGATCCGGCGACATTGAGGAAATCGATGAAGCGTCTGGAAGCGGTGACAGGATCAATATCCCATCGCGGGCGGGAGATTCTTCGCGCCCCATGCTTCGTTGGGCTTGGAGCCCATGACAAACTTCAGTTCGCCACCCGCGGCCAGTTCCTTGTGCGTGATCCACGCACGATCGAGCGGCTTGCCATTGAGGGTCGCCGACTGGATGTAGATGTTCTCGGGGCTGTTCTTCTCGGCGATGACGACAAAGGTCTTCGGATTGTTCTCCGGACCGACCTTGATGCCGGCTTTCGCAAACAGCGGACTTCCGATCATGTAGATTCCACTGGCGGGGTTGACGGGGTAGAAGCCGAGTGCGCTGAACACATACCACGCGGACATCTGGCCGCAGTCCTCGTTGCCGCAGATGCCGTCGCGTTTGTCGGTATACATCTCCTTCATCACGCGGCGGACCCATTTTTGCGTGAGCCAAGGCTTGCCGGCGAAGTCGTAGAGATAGGCGACGTGATGGCTGGGCTCGTTGCCATGGGCATACTGGCCGATCAGTCCGGTGACGTCGGGCAGATGCGACTGCATGTTTTCCGTCTCCCACATTTCATCGAGTTTCGCGGTGAACTTTTCGGGGCCACCCATCAACTCGATCAGCGCGGGCACGTCCTGCATGACCGTCCACGAATACTGCCACGCGTTGCCTTCGGTGAACGACGAAGTGTCGACGACGGTGGGATCGTAGGGTTCCTTCCACGACCCGTCCTCGAGACGGCCGCGCATCAGTCCGGCTTCCTTGTCGAAGACGTTGAGGTAGTTCTTCGCACGCTTGTCGTATTCGGCGGCGATGTCCTTCTTTCCGAGAGCCTCGGCAAAGCGGGCGATGCACCAGTCGTCGTAGGCGTATTCGAGCGTGCGGGAGGCGCCCTGTGCGTGATCGTCGCTGGCGGGCACCCAGCCCTTCTCGGCGTAGTGCTGTGCGCCCTCGCGGCGGTTTGAGCTCGAGATCATTCCCTCGAGGGCCTTGTCGGTGTCGAAGTCGGTGTAGCCCTTGAAATAGGCGTCCACGATCACGGGGATGGAGTGGTAGCCGATCATGCACCAGTTGTCGTTGCCGGTGAGCGTCCAGACCGGGAGCTGCTTGAATGAGGAAAGCTCGTAGTGGCGGACCATCGTTTTTAGGAAATCCTTCGTGCGCTCCGGCTGCACGAGAGTGAAGAGCGGGTGTGCGGCGCGGAAGGTGTCCCAGAGCGAGAAGGTCGAGTAGTAGTTGTAGCCGGGATCCTTGCGAACCTCCCGGTCGGGACCGATGTAGGTGCCGTCGGCGTCGTTGTAGAGGTTCGGCGCGATCATTGCGTGGTAGACGGCGGTGAAGAACGTGCGCTTTTCGGCATCGTTCTTCGTTTCGATGGCGAAGCGGCCAAGCTCCTTGTTCCACTTCTCGACGGCTGCCGTGCGAACGGCGTCGAAATCCTTGCCGCCGATTTCCTTTTCGAGATTCCGGCGGGCGGCCTCGATGCTGGTCGGGGAGAGTCCAACCTTGATGACGAGCGGCTTCGCGGCGCGCACCTTGAAGTCGAGCGAGCCGCGGACGCGGTTGCCCTCGGCCTTCTTTCCTTCAACCTTGCTGCCGTCGACGCGGAAGTCGTTGCCGACGATCGGTTCGGAGAACTGTGCGACGAAATACCACGTCTTGTCGCCGCCCCATCCACCCGTGCGCTGTGAACCGGATACGGTCGTGGGATTCTCGATCGTCAGAGTGCCCTCGGCGTTCGGCCTGTCACCGCCGTGGATCTTTTGCGCGAGGTCGATGAGGAGCGAGGCGTTGCCGCTGTTCGCAAAGGTGTAGCGATGCATCGCCGCACGCTCGGAGGCGGTGAGTTCCACGCGGACGTCCTTCAGCTTGATTGTGTAATAGCCGGGCGACGCCTTTTCCTCGGAGCGGTCGATTCGCTCGCGGTAGCCATCGTCGTGCCTCAAGCCGCTGCCGGTCCTGCCGCCGGGGATCGGGTCCCAGACGACCTCGCCCATCGAGGGCATGAACAGAATGTTGCCGAGGTCGCTTGCGCCGGTGCCGCTGAGATGGGTGTGGCTGAAGCCGAGCAGCGTCGTGTCGTCGGAGTGGTAGCCTGAGCACCGATCCCAGCCGTTCAAACCGGTGTCAGGACTGACCTGCACCATGCCGAAAGGCACGGTTGCGCCCGGAAAGGTGTGGCCGTGGCCGGCGGTGCCGATGAAGGGATCGACGAACGCGGCGGGGCCGGGAATCGGCGCGGAAATGGCTGCGGACGTGACAAGGCCGAAGGCGATCGCGGCGATGGGGAGAGCAGATTTTCGCATGGTCGTGCGACCACGTTGGCGGGCGATTTCGGCCTGCGCAAGCCGTATTGGTCCTATGTCAGATTCCGGAGACGCCCCTTCGATGGACGAGCCGTCAGTTGGCGGCGGGTGCTTCCCGGACGCTCGGCTCGACGTCGAAGAACGCCGCCGGTCCGAAGCCGAACACACTCGCGACAATGTTGCTCGGAAACGACTCGCACTTGTTGCGATAGTCGCGGACGTTGCCGTTGTAGAAACGGCGTGCAGCCTGGATGCGATCCTCCGTGCGGACGAGTTCGCGCTGGAGTTCGAGGAAATGCTGGTCGGCCTTCAGCTCGGGATAGTTTTCCGCCACCGCAAAGAGCTGGCGGATCGCCGCGACGAGTTCGCTCTCGTCGGCGGCCTGCGAGGCGATGGTGCTGTGATGGGATGCAGCCTTTGTGCGGAGTTCGGCAATGCGTTCGAAGACGGCCCTTTCGTGTGCCGCGTAACCGCGGGCGACCTCGACGAGACGGGGAATGAGGTCGTAACGACGCTTCAGTTCCGTGTCGATGTCCGCCCAGGACTCACGGATGTGATTTCGCAGCGAGACCAGTGCGTTGTATTGCGCGAGCGCGTAGAGGAGCGGCGCGATCGCAACGAAGAGAATGACGAGTGCGGGGAGCGTCGCGTCCATTTCAGGAGAAGAGGTATTCCGGCAACAATCGCCGCATGGTCAGCAGATCGGCAAGTCGTTGCTCGAGCAGTGCGGCCTCCTGCCGCCCATCGTGGACGGTCGTGAGGAAGCTGCCGTGCAGGGTCAGTCGGATCGAACGACGACTGAGGAGAAATTCCATCATTGCCGGATTGCAGAAATCGTAGGCGAATCGCCGGTCCTTCGATCGCACGCAGAAGGCGCGGGAAAACTCGTGCGACTCGAAGTCGATGTCGTCGTAGCCGATTGCCTGCGCGATCTTTGAGAGAATGCCTTCGGGCGAGATACAGAGATCGGGAAAAGATCGCGGGAGCTCGATGGCAACGACCGAGTGGTAATGGTGGCGCGTGGAGGTGTGCCCTTGGGCATTCTTGGAGCGCGTTTCGTAGTGATGCTCGAAGGCCAGGATGGGGGAGCCTTCGACCGTGCCGTGAACGACGTCCTGCGCGTAACGGTTGCGACCGTTCGAGATCTCCGGAATGAATTCGAACGTCCGGGAAAGTTCGTGGTCGCGGGCTGGCGAAAAGGACAGGCCGCGGACAGCGCAGAAGTCCCGTAATGCGGCCAGGCGCTTTTGTTCCTGCCGCCAGCTTAGGATTGCCAGCGCGATGCCGAGTGCGGCGACCAGCGCGACCAGGAAAAAGAACAGGATGTGACGATCCTGATCCATCAGCTTCGGTCGATGCTGAAGCGGCCGGGCCCGATGAGAATCAGAGCGAGGAAGACGATTCCGAGTTCCACCGGATAGGTCGCACTGCCGAATCCTCCGAGTTTGTGGTGCATGAGCGCGGCGACCGCCATCGTGAATGCAAGGGCTCCGCAGGCGGGACGAAAGAGGAAACCGAGAACGAGCAGGATGCCCCCTCCGAATTCCGCGGCGGCGGCCAGGAATCCCCATGCCTCCGGCGCGAACGAGATGCCGAGATTCTTCATCGCGCCGCCGAGTTCCTTCCACTTTGCCGCGCCACCCGCGATCTTTGGCCAGCCGTGCATCACGATGAACATCCCGCCGAGCCCGATGCGAAGCAGGAGAAGTCCGAGGTCGCGGTGTTTGGTGAGGCCCGTGAGAATCATGCGCGGCAGGGTGTCGCATGGTCCGGGCGAAATCGAGCAAAACGGCGAAAAGGGCTTGCTGCTCCGACGGTCGATCCGCTCAGGATGGCGGCATGGTTCCAGTCGCCTACCTTGGCCCCCGCGGCACGTTCTCGCATATCGTCGCGCGGCGGCGGTTTCGGAACGAGGATCGTCTCGTCCCCCGCGAGAGCATCGGAGGGGTGTTCGAGTTCCTTCTCGGCAATGAGAGCGCGCTGGCGGTCGTTCCGCTCGAGAATTCCAGTGGAGGAACCATTTACGACACGGTGGATCTGCTGGTCGAGAATGCGGGAGCCCTCTTCGTGCGCGAAGAGATCGAGCTCGATGTGCGTATTGCGCTGCTGGGTCGGAAGGGGCGTCGCGTGAAGCGGGTGTTCTCGCACTTTGCGCAGGTGCGCCACCATCGGGACTGGATTGCCCAAAACCTTCCCGGAGCGACGATCGAGATCGTATCCAGCACCGCGGTCGCCGCGGAGCGGGCGGCGGCATCGAAGGACGCAGCGGCGCTGTCTTCGCCCGGGGCGGCCGACGTGCATGGGCTCGATGTCTTGAAATGCCCGGTGGTGCCCGGCCAGACAAATGTCACCCATTTCCTCGTGCTGGCCCGCTCGGAACGCCCGCCCGCGAATCCCGCGGAAGCGCGCACCGCGCTCGCCGTGTCCTTCGGCAACGAGAGCGGGAGCCTGTATCGCTTTCTCGAGCCATTTGCGCGCGCGAAGGTGAATATCAACCGCATTATTTCCCGGCCGTTTCAGGGGGATGCGAATCGGGCCGTCTTTTTCATGGAAATCGACGGTGCGCCCGGGGTCCCGGCTTACGACGGGGTAATCGAGCGTGCCCGACGGCGTAGCGGGACCTTCCATTGCTTTGGCTCCTACCCCTGGAAGCGGCGAATCCGCTCCTGAACCGGGGTTTAAACAGGGGCCTCGAAGGCGGAAATTAGGCCCTCCCATGCCCCTCCTGTTGCTTTTCAGTCAAAAAACCCGCTGACTTTGAACCGATCGTGTGCTACTCTGTCAGTTCACGGTTATGCAAAGAAAAAGTGCTTTTTCCCGCCGCCTTCCCGATCTCGTGACCGAGGAGCTGGTTGCAGCTCTATCCAAGAAGACTTCCTTCGAGTTTAAACAACTTTTCGACGTCGTCCACGAACGGTTGCGTGCGCGCAACGCTGCGAGCGGCGGCGAAGAGATGCTCAGGCTTCGTGCCTACGAGAAGCTTCAGAACCTCGTGTCGCGTGGCATGGTCAAGAAGACCGGCAAGAAATACAAGGGCCTCGCTTCGCTCTCCAAGGCGCTGACCCCGCCCGAACCCGTGACTGCGGGGAAGTAATTCCCCGCTCCGCGGTTGCGGAGCGTGTGGGGATTCGCTATACGCGCTGACGATGATTCAGGACTACGTGCCGATTCTCCTGCACGTCCTCGTTGCGATTGGCTTCGCAACGGCGGCGGTCGGGGCAAATCTTGCGCTCGGACGGGTGGGCAAGCGCAACCCGACCAAGGATATCGCCTACGAATGCGGTGTGCGGCCGGAGCCGGGCCCGCAACCGAGGTTCAGCGTGAAGTTTTACCTCGTGGCGATGCTCTTCATCCTTTTCGACATCGAAATCGTGTTCATGTATCCGTGGGCGCTGGCCTTTGCAGACCTCGTTGGTGGCCTCGGAAAGACCGTGGCGGCGAACGCGCCGATCGTGCTCGGCAGCATGGCCATGTTCGTTCTGGTCCTTCTCTTTGGCTATGTCTATGCGCTCAAGAAGGGCGCGCTGGACTGGTCGCGGTAGGCCGCCCCTGCGATGGTTCATCACCTCGTTCTATTCAAGCTCAAGCCCGAGGTGGACGATGCGAAGATCGAGTGGATGATGCGGCAGACGCGCATCCAGCTCCTGAAGATCCCCGAAGTGCTCAATGTCCGGTGTGGCAAGCCAATCACGCCGAATGCTGACTGGACGTTTTTTCTCTCGGTCGATGTCGAGAGCATGGAGAAACTTGCGATCTACCGCGACGATCCCAACCACGTGAAGTTCGTCGAGGAGGTCATCCGGCCGAACACGACCGAACGCATGGCCATCGACTACGAGATGGATCCTGCCAAGGACGTGAGATACTCCTGAATCCGCGCGACCGTGAGGTCGATTTCCGCCGGCTGGATGCCGAAGGGCGGAGTCAGCGAGATCACATTGCCGTCTGGCGAACCTGCCAGAAGAAGAATCCCGTCGCGCAGGGCTTGAACGACGATTGCTCCCGCGAGCCGGGCGTCCGGCTGTCCGTTTGAATCGCCGACGGCGATTCCTCGCATCAATCCCACTCCACGGATTTCGGCAACCCGTGGCGAATCGATATGCCGCAAAGCCTCGTCCAAGGCTGCTGACGCCCGCCGGACTTGGTCCTCCGTCGAAGGATCGAGATGGCGCTCGATGGAGGCGAGTGCCATTGCGCAGCCCATGGGATTTCCCAGAAACGTGCTGGTGTGAAGCGCCTCGCCGTTGCTCTCCGGCCATGCGTTCATCACGGCGTCCCGGCCCACGCACGCCGCGAGTGGAAATCCGGAAGTCAGGCCCTTTCCGAGGCAGACGATGTCCGGAGCGATCCCCGAATGCTCGCATGCGAAGAGCCGGCCCGTGCGGTGGAAGCCCGTGTAGATTTCATCCGCGATGAGGAGGGCTCCATGGGCGTCGCAGCGCTCGCGCAGCAGCTCGAGAAACCCGGTGGCCGGCACGATTTCTCCGCCCCTTCCCTGCACCGGCTCGACGAGAACCGCGCCGATGTTTCCAGTGGCAAAAGCGGAGTCCAAAGCCTCCCGCACTTCTTCGAGCGAGGTGCGTGGGTAGGGCAGGCGAATTCCGAATCCGGCCAGCTGTGCGTGAAAGGGATCCCGGAAGAAGGCAATGCCCGCCGTTTCCAGCGCGCCGAGTCCGAGTCCGTGGTAACCGCCCTCGAACGAAATGACGCCGGGTCGGCCGGTGTGGAGAAGTGCGGTTTTCAATGCCGCTTCCACGGCGTCCGAGCCGGAGCACGCGAGCGTCGTTTTGGCGATCCCGGCGCCCCAGCGCTCAAATGTAATCCGGCTCAGCATGCGGCAAAGTTCCGCCTTTTCCCGTGTGGGATGCACATCGCCCATCGCATGCATCAGCCGGTCGGCCTGGGCGTGAAGTGCCGCGCGGACCTCCGGCGCGCCGTGTCCAAGGCCGGTGACGGCGAACGCCGAGGTGAGGTCCAGGAAGCGATTGCCGTCGACGTCCCAGACGTTCACACATTCCGCGCGCTCCCAGAAGATTGGAAACGAGTCGCTGACAAAGGTGACGTTGCGCGACTCGAATCTCCGCAGCTCGGCGGCGAGCCGGCGCGATTCCGGTCCCGGAATTTCAGTGCGGATTTCCGGCAGCATCAGGCCGCGCGCAGCATGCCGAACCGCGCAAGAATGGACGCATAGAGCGCCTCTGTTTCGGCGGCATTTCTTGCCCAGGAGAAGTCCTCCGCCCTGGCGCGGGCGACAATGGACGTCCATGTTTCGGAGTCGCGGAAGCACCCGCCGGCAAATCGCGCTGCGTCCACGAGCGCCGGGGAGGTTGCGCGATAAAAAGGGAAGGCAAAGCCGGTGTCATCCGCCCTTGACCAGGCGGGAGCGAAACGGTGCAGTCCGCCGCACGCGATCGCGATGGGCGGAAGACCGTGTCGGATCGCCCGTGCGGCGATCGTGCAATCCGGTGCGATGGGAGCGGGGCAAAGCAATGCGTCCGATCCCGCCAGCGCCCCGGCAAGCAGTGCGTCGTCGAACTCCGGAAACCAGGCCAGCCTGCCGGCATGCCGCCGACGGGCGAACTCCATCGCCGCGAGGTTTTCCCGGGACACGCGTCCGAGCACCGCCAGACGCGCACCGGCCTCTGCGAGCCGGTCCATTGCGGGCAGCGCGAGTTCCATTCCGTCGCCGGTCATTGCATCGGTGACGGTGAGCAGAAACGGACCGCCGTCGTCGAATCCGGCGCGTGAAGCCCAGGAAGCGCGGGGCTTTGTCTTGTCCGCTGGAATCGGCACGTCGGTTTCCATTCCGTTGAGGATGCCTTCCAGCTTGGTGGCATTCTCGCGAAGCACCGGGTCCAACCCACATCCGAACGACGGCTTCTGAGCCTCGCTTGCAAGGCGCGATCCCGGCAGCACCACCGCGTCGGAGAGAAGGATCCCCGCCTTCAACAGATTCATGCTGCCGTAGTATTCCAGCCCGCGCGGCGAAAACCAATGGGGCGGCAGATTCGTCAGCGCAAAGTCGTAGCTCCAGAAGTTGCCCTGATATTCCAGTGTGTGCGCGGTCAGCACCGTGCGCGCAGCGACACGCTGCTCCGAGGCGAAGACGGGCACGAGCGCGGCCTGCCAGTTGTGCGCGTGAAGGATGTCGGGCGCGGGATCGAGCCGCTTTGCCAGTTCCACGACGCACTTCGAGAAGAAGATGAATCGGGCGGCATTGTCCTGATAATCGCCGTCGCCTGTTCCATAGAGGCCGGTGCGGTCGAAGAACTCGTCACGCTCGATAAAGAAAACCTGAACGCCGGACTTCGTCCGGGTCTCGCGAATTGCACACGGGACCTTCGCTCCCCCGAGCGGCACGGAAAAGCGGGCGCCGGTGCGCTTCGCTTTCGATCCCGCGTTTTCCCGCGCCTCCCGATACCACGGAAGCGCAACACTCACCTCGTGACCGCGCGCGGCCAGCTCCCGCGCGATGGCGTCGATCGCCGTGCCAAACGGACCGGTGGACGCGAAGGGTTCCATCTCGCTGGCGGCAAGGAGAATCCTCATGATTCGCTGGTTATCACGCCGGGATTCGCGCGGACAGACCTTTCTGGTTGCATTGCCGCCGCGGCGCACTACGATTTCCCGTCCTGTCCGCAGGGATTGTCTGTCCATGCGGGAAGTGAAGGAAGGGTGGCTGAGTCCGGTTTAAGGCACACGACTCGAAATCGTGCGACCCCAAAAGGGTCCGTGGGTTCGAATCCCACCCCTTCCGCCACTTGCCTGGTCCGCGAACGGGGCTCATCCATACAACGTTTGCGGCTCGATGAGCCTCGAGCACGTGCTCAGACTTTTCGATTTCGGCGATGCCGGAGTGCGGTGATCAGGACGACGCCGCTGATTGCGAGGGCTGATGTGGCAGGTTCCGGGACGGCCGTGACGGTGCCGTAAATGATCAATTCGTCCGGTCCGTCCGGTTCGAAGGTTGAGGAAAAGAGGCCCCAGTTTGCGCTTCCGATGGAGGCACCGTAGCCATAGATGCGGAGCGTGAGGCTTGACTGAGCCGTGATCGTGAGGGCTGTGAAGTCGTCGCTTTCGAGGTTGCCCCGGTTGCTGTAGATGAAGGAACCCAGATCGGTCGTATAGTCGTCGAGGCTGCTGCGAAGCACGAAATCTGTCGGAGCTGCCGTGCTGCCACCGTGATCGAGGTGGATGCTGGTAAGGGAGAATTTGTAGCCGGGTGAGGCTGAAAGAGTGATCTCGAGATAGTCTCCGGAGTCCGGCGAGGCCGAGGTCGTCCAATCGATGGATTGGTAGACGCTGGAGAGGTTGGTGACCTCCGTCAGACCGGGGCCGCGGCTGAGGATGGCGTTTGTGAGGTCCTCCGCGGTGGTCGTGGAAAGCAAGTTCCCGGCGCCATTTCCGGAGAGGTTCCAGGCCCAAAGGACGTCAGCGTGGCCGGCGGTGGCGGAGATGATCAGGGCTGCGAGGATGGCGAGGGTGGATTTCATGGTGTGCAAAAGTTGGGTTTCCGGACTGGGATGTGGGTGAGAAAGTAGGGATGCCGGGTGGAATCGACCTGGGCTCGATGCCGGGTCAGATCTCGGAACGGCGGCGCTTTTGGAGGTGCCGGATCAGCACCGCGGTGAGGAGTCCCACGACGCTGAGGGCGTAGCTCGAGGGTTCGGGGACGACCGTGAGGGTGCCGGTGGCGTAGTCGAAGCTGACGACGAGTCCGGGATCCGAGATGCTGATGCCTGTAAATGTGCCGACGACCCCGTTTGCCGCGTCGAAGATCCTGAAGGAATCGCCGATCTGAGGCATGAAGCCGTGGATGAGCGAGATGTGAAGCGTGCCGCCGTAGTCGAGCAGTCCGCCGATGAAGGTTCGGTCGAAGTCCGCGGGATCGAGGCCACCGATGTGGATGTCCGTGTGACTGTTGGAGTCGAGCGTGAGGTCGCCGCCGAACGTCAGCAGGCCGGCCTCGTCGATGCCTCCGGGCGAAAGGATGCCGTGGATTTCCGACGGTCCGGCAACGGAACCTCCGCCGGACAGTGCTGCGCCGGAAAACACAGAGACCCCGCCTGCGAGACTGCCATCGACACGAAGGGTTCCCGCCTCCGCCGTCGTTTGACCGGTGTAGGTATTTTCGCCGGAGAGGACGAGTTCGCCCGTCCCGGTTTTCGCAAGGGAGCCGTCGCCGGAGAGAGTGCCGCTGAGGACGGCGCCGTGGCCGTTCGTGTCGATGGTGGACTGGTTGCTCAGCGTCATGGGGAGGCTCGTGGAGAGCGCGGAGTTCACGACGGAGATGGTTCCGCCGGAAAGGTTGACCGTAGCGGTGCCGGATGGGGCTTTCTGGATGCCGTCGGCGCCGCCCATCCGAAGGGTGCCGCCCGATTCGAGGTTGAGCGTGCCGATGGCGTTGGTCCATCCCACGGTGAGCTTCGCTCCGGACCCGAGGGTGACGACGCCTCCATTCCCGATCGTGAGGGTGCCCGTGCCGCCAGTGGTGGGCGCACCGGTGTTGTCACCGACGGTGAGGAACGAATCCGCAGTGACCGAGCCGTTGACGACGAGCGTGCCCGTGGACCCGTTTTCGCCGACATGGACGCCGAGGGTTTTCAGGGATCCGTCGACGATGAGAGTGCCGCCGTTGACAATCGTCTGGCCACCCGAAATGCCCAAGCTTCGCCCCAGATCAATCGTTCCACTCAGGGTGAGGATGCCAGTGCCCTGTTTGTGGAAATGGCCATTTGTGCCGGAGATGTCGCCGTCGAACGTCGTCGATGTGGCCTGGTCGACCGCGAGGTTTTTCCCCCCGATGACGATCTGACCGCCCGTTCCACTGAGGCTCGACATGGTCAGGAGTGTGGGGCCGGATGCGAGATCGAGCTTGCCGCCATTGACCACGTAGGCGGTGTTGTTCGGAAGAGCCCCTGAGGAACCGGCGACGAGGGTTCCGCTGTTGATTGTTGTTCCGCGGTTCCAGGTGTTCACTCCGGAGAGTGTGGTGGTGCCCGAGCCGGAGTGTATGATCGCCAGGTTGCCGCTGACGCCTGCGCCGGTGGAGAAGGATCCGCTGTGGTTGAAGTTGACGGTGCCGCCGCGGGTGCCCCCGGAGATCGTCGATGCGTTGAGGATGCCGGTTGCGCCGCCGGTGCCGATGTTCAGGATGTTCTGAACACCGGATGGTCCGAAGCTTCCCATGACGATGTTCCCATTGATGACGCCTCCCTCGAGGAGGTTGAGCGTGCCGCTGCCGGAGTATCCGATCGTGATGCCCGGAGCGGTCCATGTGCCGGAGACGTTCGCCGTGCCGTTGTCGCCATCGAACCGGCCGAGGTAGGCAAAATCGGTGGTGAGACTGGCGCCGGAGTTGATGGCGAGACCGGCGCTGCCGTTGTAGCCGACGTAGAGGTCTCCGCCGCCCGTGTTCGTCGAACCCGAGATCGTGAGCGTCCCCGCCTCGACCCGGGTGTCTCCGGTATAGGTATTCGTGCCGGAAAGGATCACCGTTCCGTTGCCGCGTTTGGTCAGCGTGCCGGTTCCGGAAATGTTGTTGCCCATGGTGGTGGACGTGAAGGCGTGCGTCACCACGAGTGCCGAGTTGTTGACCACGTTGCCCGCGCCGATGGAGCCGGCGGTGCCGATGTGGAGAGTTCCCTCGCTGATCGTGGTGCCCCCGGTGTAGCTGCTGGGGGCGTCGAGAGTCAGCGTGCCGGCGCCGGTTTTCGTAATGCCGCCGGTCCCCGACACCCCGCTCGTGAACCATACGTCGTTCCCGTTGGTGTCGAAGGTGGCACCCCCGTCGATGGCCGTGAGACGTGACGAGATGTCCGCGGTGTTTCCGGCGCCCCAGCGAAGGGTCGCGCCGCTGTGGATGGCGATGCTTCCGGAGCCGAGGCTGCTTGCGGAGGAAAACTCCACACCGCCGCCGAAGATTGCGTTGGGCCCGTTGTAGGAATTGGTGCCGGTGAGAGTCAGCCTGCCCGCGCCGAACTTGGTGAGACCGCCCGCTCCGGTGATTGTGTTCGCGACCGTGAGATCGTTGGAGCGATCGATCACGAGCGTGCCGTTGTTGGTCACGGCGCCGGAACCAAGCGTGCCAGTGGTGCCGCCGTTTCCGATCTGCAGGATGCCGGCATTGATCGTGGTCGCGCCTGTGTAGGTGTTCGTTCCGGTGAGAATCGAGGCGCCGGATCCGGACTTCGTGACCGAGATGTCCGTGGTGATATCTGCGGAGAGCGTGGTCGTGCCGGTGTGATTGAAGTTTACGGTCGATGGGGTTTCGTAGAGGTGGTTCTCGATCTTTCCGGCGTAGAGAGTTCCAGCCGCGCCGCCATTGCCGATGTTCACCTTCCCAAGGGCCACCTTGAGCGTGCCGGTGCCGGCTCCGACGGTGACGGTGGCGCCATCCAGGATGTTGAGTTCCGGGGCAATCGCCGAATTGTAGCCGACGATCACGAGACTCTCGGAGGCGCTGATGGAGGAGCCGCCACCGCTGACCGTGATCCGGTTCGTCTGGCCGGTGTCTGTGCCGGCGAAATGCAGGTTCGAACTCGTGACGATGCCCCCGTTGGTGACATTCAAGGTGGCGAGACCGCGCGGCTTTCCTCCCATGTTGATGATCTGAGTGTCCAGGGTGCCTCCATCGACGTTGACCACGCCCTGGCTGTAGACGTCGTCCGATACAGGCTGTGCCGCCCTGAGGATCCCGGCAGAGACGATTCCCCCGGTGTGGATGTTCAGCGTTCCACTTCCGCCGGCGAGAATGCCCGCGATATCCATATCCTGCGTGGACCAACTGCCTGACACATTGACCGTCCCTTGGTGGATATCGGCCAGCGTGGAGGTGAGGGTGCCGCCGGAGGAGATGTTCAATCCGCCACTCAGAAAATATCCCACCCGCACCCAGTAGGCCGCCGCCCCGGCGGAGCCGATAGTCGAGAGTCCCTCGATCCGGACCTCGTCGTTCGCCGTCGGGACGCCGGAGGGATTCCAGTTCCCTGGGACGAACCAGCTGTCGCCCGAGGTGCCCGCCCAGTTACGCTCGATGGCAGGGAGGCTCGGCACTGCCAGAGCGACCGTCAGAAAGCCGATCCCGACCGTCCGCCAGAACCCGGCGCTCTTTGCGGGGAGGTTGCTTGTTCTCATAGCGCGGAGGCTAATTGAGTTTTGCAAAAACTGTCTTCCCTCTAATCAGAGGGTTTTCTTCCGGGGCGATGTTCGCGGCGTGAGAGCCGCAACATGTCTCTCCCCAGCGGAGCGGCGCTGTGCTTTAGTGGGCGGATGTTCCGGAGCGAACCCAAGATCTACCTGCTGCCGAACCTGATGACGGCCGGGAATCTTTTCTGCGGCTTCGCGGCGGTGCTGCGGATCATCGAGGGAGGGCTGCTGAGCACGGGAGAGTCGATCGCGAGCGGCAAGTATCATGAGGCCATAGCATTCATCCTGGGCGCATGCGTCTTCGATCTGCTTGACGGGCGGCTGGCCCGGCTGGGTGGAAACGAGAGCGCGTTTGGACGGGAGTTCGACTCGCTGGCGGACATCGTGTCCTTCGGCGTGGCGCCCGCGCTGCTCGTTTACGACATCGTGTTGAGCGATTTTGCGAAGACCGGCTGGGTGATCGCGTTTTTTTATCTGCTCTGCGGAGGGTTGAGGCTTGCGCGATTCAACTGCCTCGCAGCGGCGGAGCCGTCAGGCTCGACGAAGGATTTCGAAGGCTTTCCCATCCCGGCGGCGGCGGGGGTCATCGCTTCGCTGACGCTGTTCATGCTTTGGATGGCCGAGGGGCAGCGGGAGATCGGCCCGTGGAAATTCGCGCTGCCGGTGCTGATGGTCTTTTTGTCGATCCTGATGTTCAGCCGCGTGCGCTATCCGAGTTTCAAGGCGGTGAACTGGCGCACGCAGCGGTCGATCCCGAAGTTTCTCACGATCATCGTGATCCTGGTCTTCGCCGCGATGAACTGGGAGTGGATGCCTGCGGTGCTGTTCGTGCTGTTCCTTGCCTACGGATTCGTGCGCCCGTTCGCGTCGAAGGCGCTTCGCCGCGAGATCGAGGATATGGACGATCCGGACGAACGCCCCGAGACCGGCGATCCCGGGGCTCCCGGCGAGTAGGCGCGGACTATTGCGCGGGATCGTCCTTTGCCCGGGGCAGCGAGCGGTTCCACTCGAGAAGGGCGGCGGTCATGCTGCGAACGCGGTCGGGCTCTTTATCGGCGAGGTTGCGGGACTCCGAGGGATCCTTTGCGAGATCGTAGAGTTCGGGTCGGCTTCCGTCGTATTCGCAGAGGAGTTTCCAGTTGCCGTCGCGCATCGCGAGATCGGGCATGTTTTTGCGGCCGTCGACGGAGTTGCGGTCGGGAGGCCGGCGGAAGAAGAGCGGCTTTCCACGCGATTCCGTGGATTTTCCGAGGAGCACCTCGGGGAGGGCGACTCCGTCCAGCGGTGCGGCGGGTGGTGCGCCGGCGATCTTGTGCAGGGATGCGACGAGATCGATGCTCGAGAAGAACGAGTCGCGATTGACGTCCCCTTTCGCGGACGCCGGCATCCCTCCGGGAGCCCACACAACGAGCGGAGAGCGCACCCCACCTTCATAGAGCTGCCCTTTCCCGCCACGAAACGGTCCCGCCGAACCGGCCCCTCCCTCCGGACCATTGTCCGAGAAAACGAGGATGATTGTGTTGTCGCGAAGTTTTGGATCGTTGCGAATGCGGTCAAAGAGCGGGCCGAGTTGCGCGTCCATCGTCTCGAGCACGCCGAGGTAACGATCCCGTTTCGAGCCGTCGCCGCGTTTGTCGGCGGGAGGGAAGAACGGAGAGTGGACGTCGTCGGGCCAGAGGTTCACGTAGAAGGGCTTTCCTTCGGCCTCGGCCTTGTCGATGAAATCGATGGCGCCCTCGACGTAGCGTGCGGTGATCTGGGAACGATCCACCCATTCGATCGGACCATTTCCCAGGTTGTCCGATCCCAGTGCGATGCGTTGCGGCGGCGAGCCGTCGTGGGCATCGCCGATGCCGAGAACGCGCGGGCCGAGGCCCTCGAAGTTCGTGAGGCTTGCGTGGAAGCCGTAGTCGGCGATTTGCGGGGCGTTGCCAATGTCGCGCTGACCGCCCATGTGCCATTTTCCAAAGTGCCCGGTGGCATAGCCGGCCTTCTTGAGTTCGCGCGCAAGCGTCGGAGCGTTCGGATCGAGCCAGTCCGCGATGCCGCGGTTTTCGTTTTCCTTCCGGCTCGCGAGATAAGAGTCGATCCTCCAGCGTTGCGGATACTGGCCGGTGAGCAGCGCGGTGCGCGACGGCGAGCAGATCGGGGCGTTGACGCAGAACTGCTCGAAGCGCATGCCCTCGGCGGCGAGGGCGTCGATGTTCGGCGTTTCCACGTCCTTGTTTCCGAAACAGGAAAAGTCGGCCCAACCCATGTCGTCGATGAAGACGACCACGATGTTCGGTTTCGAGGGAGCGGAAGGTGCCTGGGCGAGAACCGGGAGGGCAATCGCGGCGGCAAGAGCTTGGATAATCATTCGAGGCGTTTCAGGGATGAAGGACGATATCGCAGATTGGCAGGACGTGCAGGGCGGTTGTCAGGCGCGGCGTCGTTTCGCGACGAGGAAAACGAGCGGGCCGGCGCTCAGGAGGAGAAGGATTGTTGCGGGTTCGGGCACGGTGACGAGCAGCATGCCGCTGCCGAGCAGGAATGCGGTTTCGTGCTGCGCGCCGGAGCCGATGGAACCCCATGTGCCCGCGTCCTGCATCACGCCGTCGAGGAACAGCGCGCCGACGGTATCCACCTGACCCGAGGCCGCGAGCTGCAGCCGTCCGTCGCCGGAGATCCGGACATTGGCGAGATCAAACAGGATCGGCTGCGTGAGAAGAAGGACGCCGTCCTCGACGACCGTGTCGCCCTGATAGGCGGCCCCGCCGGAGAGGGTCAGCGTGCCCTTGCCTGTTTTGGTAAGACCTCCTGCGCCAGCGATGGCCTGCGTGATCGTGATGGCGTATCCATTCGTGTCGAATACGAGGCCGCCAGCCAGCATCCGCAGGTCGGCGTTCTCGAAGCTGCTGAAGTAGTTCGCATTCGCGGTGCGGGCTACGATGCGGCCACCGTTGAAGTTTACCGTTCCGGCGTCTCCGGGCCCCTCCTGGATCGAGTTCGCGCGGAGCGTGCCGCCGTTCAGATTTAGGACGCCCGTGCCTCCGCCGGCCGCGCCGTTGGACGACAGGAAGACGTTGGTGGCGGTGTAGTCCGCGGTGTTGCTGATGTTCAACGTGCCGTTCGAACCGGGACGGAAGCCGATGCGAACGGTGGAGAGGTAGGCTTGTCCGCCCGAGGCATTGACCGTCGCGGTGTTGTCCTCGGCGATCCAGAGTTCGGCGGCGTCGTTGATCAAAACGCCGCCGGTGTGGTTCAGCGTGGCGGTATTCCCGGCGCCGACCGCGCCCATCGTGATGTTCGTGCCGCTGGAGATGCCGCCGGAGCCTGTGTGGACGAGCGAACCGCCGGAAAGATTCACAATGCCATGGCCCCCGCCTGTGCGGCCGATGGCGATGGCTCCTTCGACCGCGACGTAGCCGGACTCGATGTTCAGCGTGCCGGCACTTGTGTTTCCGACGCGCAGTGCCCCATTGAAGATCACGGATGCGTCGTCGCGGACGGTCATGACTCCCGTGCCGCCATTTCCGATTTGAGAAAGGGTGTTGAAGCGGCTCGTGGACGTTCCGGAGAATACCGCCGTGCCTACGCTGCCGGCGCCAACGCCCACTTGAAGGCCCTGGGGAACGGAGATCTGTGCGAACCCGGATACGTCGAGCCGGCCCGTGCCGCCGTTCACCCCGATCTGCACCTCGGGGGTGATCCCGGCGGCGGCCGAAGTGATGAGGGAAGCGTTTCCACCCAGGGAGAACTGACCGTCTGCGCCTGCTCCGTCGCCGATGACGACAAGTCCGGCGGTGACCAGTCCGCCCGTGACATTCATCACGCCATCGCCTCCCGCCCTGCCGACGGCCAGACGTGTGACCGCCCTCAGGGATCCGCCGGTCATTTCCACGGATCCCGAGCCCACAGTTGCTCCACCGCTGGCCTGCCCGTTGCCGACTTGGAGTTCATCGACGATCACGGATTCTTCGGCGGCGATGCGGGCCGTGCCGCCATTGGCGATGTTCGCCTTGTTTGAAGCTCCGGGAGGCGTGTTGTCCTGCCAGTTGCCCGCGGTGGTCCACGAGCCGTCCTGACCGGTCCAGTTCACGATTCCCGAACCCCCGCCTCCGCCGGAGGAAGTCACGGAGAAGTCGTCGTAGCGCGCGGGGCCGGAATTCGGCGCGACATCGAAGATGAGGTAGCGGCCGCCGTTGTTGAAACGGAAGTTGCCGCTGCTTACGGAGGTGTCGTTGACGAACAGCTCGTAGGTCGATTCGTAGACGCCCGGCGCGTAGTTGAAGCTGTCCGTAATGACCAGTCGGAACGCGATCGGCTCATCGAAAGGTAGCCCGGTGGCGACGGACTGGTTGATCGCGGTGGGACCGGGGTTCGCTGCGGCGGAGAGACGCTCGAAGACGGACATTGTTCCTCCGCTGGAGGCGTTCGATGCGATCTGGAAACCATAGTTGGCGCCGCCGACGCCTCCCGCCGGCGATGCGGAGTCGGCGATCATGAAGGACATGCGCCGGCTGGTATTCTCCATCTCGCCGAGAGTCATCGTGAGCTTGATCTCGTAGGTCTGCCCCTCGAGGAAGGACCCGAAGTTGAACGCGGTCGTGCCGTCGGCGGAATATTGGAACGCACCGGAATTCGCGGCGTCGGCAATGTGCAGCTGGTTGTCGAGGATGCTGTAGGCGCTCGCGGGTTTGCCTGTGGTCGTGTAGAGGAGCCGGAGGTCGGAGTTTTCGTCGAACGCAAGGCCATCCAGTCGGGAGCCGATCTGGTAGTTGACGCCGTTGTTTCCAAAACCGGTGCCGGGCGAGTTTCCACCGGTGACGTCGAAGTTGTCGGAAAGGATCAGATCCGCCGCAGTCGCGCTGCTGCACGCGACCGTGATCGCAAGGAGGGCGGTGATCAGCAGGCGCTGCTTCGAATGGGGGTTCTGCGAGGGAGGCGAATCATTGCCGGCAGATAAAATCGAACAACGTTGCATGGGCGAAGTCGGTCGGAATCGCGCCGACCGGATGGACCGGAGCGACCGGGACGTCCGAACCCCCAAGCACGGACGTCCCGGGTCACAACAGGAAGCTAGCCGGCCGCGACGGTGCGACGGGCGCCGAAGCGGCGATGGAAGACGATCCCGGCGAGCAGGCCGAGCATGGCGAGAGCCAGGGTGGACGGTTCGGGAACGACGGTGACCGAGAAGTCGTCGTAGTAGCCCGGACCGGCATTCTGGGCGATGTCGAAGATCAGATACCGCTCGGAGTCGTTGAATCGGAAGTTGCCCGTCGTCGCGAAGGTGTCGTTGACGAACAGTTCGTAGGTCGACTCGTAGACGCCGGGCTCGTAGTTTGCACTGTCAGTGATCACGAGGCGCAGCTGAACGGGCGTATTGAAATCCAGATCGGTGAAGACGGACCGGTTGATCGCCTCCCCGGTCGGGCTTCCTGCGACGGAGATGCGCTCGTAGATGGACATAGGACCGCCGCCGGTGGCGTTCGACACGAGCTGGACGCCGTAGTTCGAAGCCGCGACACCTCCGGGCGGAGACGCAACGTCGGTCATGAAGAACGTCATGCGGCGGGTGGTGTTCTCGGTTTCACCGAGGGTCATGGTGATTTTGATCTCGTAGGTCTTTCCCTCGAGGAAACTGCCGAAGTTGAACCCGGTCGCGCCGCCATCGGCTGAATACTGGAAACCACCGGAGTTCACGCCTTCCAGGATCTGAAGCTGGTTGTTCGCGATACTGTATTGGATCGCGCCGCGGATCGGGGTGGGGACCGTGTTCTGGCGGATGGTCATTCCGAGGTTCTGATCGAACGCGAGGCCGGAGAGGCGCGAGGCAATCTCGTAATTCACGCCGTTGCTTCCGAAGCCTGTGCTTGGGGAGAAGCCGTCGGTGACGTTGAACGAGTCCGCGAAGATCAACTGCGCCGATGCCGTGGGATGCAATGCGAATGTGCCGGCGATCGCCGCAAGGGCGGCCGTCCGTTTCCCCACGTTTACGATGCGCCGGGTGTTGATGGGATGGAATTTCATGGCTGAATGACGAATGGGTTTGGGGACTGAAAAGGCCGGGCTCCGTTGAACGGTGCAGCCCGCCGGTCGATTTAGGATCACCCCGAATTTCCCGTGCGGGGAGGAACTCCGCCATCCCCTAAGGCGGGCATTCCGGCATCCCCGATTTCGGGGATGCCCACGCGACTGGGTCAGATCGGAGGGGCGGCTTCCGTCAGGAAGCGCAAAGACACAGCCACGCGTTTTACCGCGCGCGGGTGATTGCCCGAATTGGAATGACGCGGCCGACCTCTGCGTTCATGCGGTGGTGCCGGGTAAGCGTCCGTCCGCGCGTTGACGTCGTGCGACTGCCTGGCCAACAATTCGCGTCGGATGCCCCCGACGCGCAAGCCCCCCCGGAAGAGGAAGACGCGAAGCGTCGCAATGTTTATCGAGACGTCGAATGCCTACGGTCGCGATCTGGTCGAGGGTGTCTCGTCCTACCTGCGAACCCATGGGGGCTGGTCCGTTTTTCTCGAGCCGGGGAGCGTGCACTTTCCGCCGCCGGGCTGGCTGGCGCGCTGGCAGGGGGACGGGATTCTCACGCGCTGGACGAATCCCGGCTGGGCAAAACTCCTCGCCAGAAAAGGCCTCCCCGCCGTCGATTTGAACGATCACTTTGGCTTTCTGGGATTGCCGCGTGTGGGTTCCGACATGGATGCGATCGGACGGATGGCTGCGGACCATCTGCTGGAGCGGGGATTTCACCACATTGCGTTCTGCGGATACGAAGACGCCGCGTGGTCCGCGGGAAGGCAGACCGGCGTGGAACGGGCGGTCAACGGGCGCGGGGTGCTCTGCGGCGTGTTCAACTCCCCGGTTCCTCACAAACGCAAGGGTGGATGGGAGCGCGAGAGAGACCAGCTTGCGCGGTGGGTGGCGGCGCTCCCGCGTCCGGTCGGCATCGTGGCGTGCAGCGACGTGCGCGGCTGGCAGCTGCTGGATGCGGTTCGTGGACTCGACATCGTGGTGCCCGAAGAGGTTGCCGTCGTTGGCGTGGACAATGACCAGACGTGCTGCGGCATTGCGTCGCCTCCGCTGTCGAGCGTGCGGCCAAACGCCGTCCGAATCGGCTACGAGGCCGCCGCGCTGCTCGACCGGCTGATGGCGGGACGGAACGCGTCCGATCAGGAAATTCTCGTGCCGCCGCAGGATGTCGTGCTGCGCCAGTCCACCGATGTCACAGCGGTGGCCGATCCGCTTGTGGCAAGGGCGCTGATGCTCATTCGCAGTCATGCGTGCGATGGATGGACGGTGGAGGATCTGCTCGGCGAACTGCGGACGACCCGCACCGTGCTCGAACGCCGCTTCCGCCGGCACATCGGCGTATCACCTCACGAGCAACTGGTCCGTGTGCGTGCGAGCAGGGTGAAGCAACTTTTGCTTGAGACCGACTGGACGCTCGAGCGGATCGCCGAAGAGGCGGGATACTCTAGACCGGAATATCTGACCGTTCAGTTCACCCGGCTCGCCGGTGAACCGCCGTCGAAATGGCGGGCACGGTATCGCGTGCCGTCCACCGACGGGCGCTGAACGCACGAAAAATCGCAGTCTCCGCGGCGGAAGGCGATGACGGATCATTTGGCGGGAAAAGCCGCGGGTGTTCTGGAAAATTCAGCCTCTGCGGGCGTCGAAGCCTTGGATTGTCGCTGACAAAAAATCGAAGGTTTCCGGCAAGCGATCGCATGGATTCCCACGTGAGCGCGTCCTATGTTTGGGAGATCTCAAACGAGAATCCCCCTGAAATGACTGTCACTGTAGTCGAGGAGAGTCCGTCGCTTCGCGAATCGTTGATGCGTTTGATCAACGAAACCCCGGGCATGGTTTGTCTGTGCGCATTGTCATCCGGCCAGGCGGCCCTCGAGAAACTTCCGCAGCGGCGCCCGGATGTTGTCGTGATGGATGCCGAGATGGCCGGAATGTCCGCGCTGGATTGCCTTGTGCGTCTCAAACCGCGTCTCGGCGGCGTTCCGATCCTGATATGGAGCGTGTCCGACGATCAGGAGCAGATTCTGCGTTGCCTTCGCGCGGGTGCCGCCGGTTATCTGCTGAAAAGCAGCGCTCCGGCACAGCTTCTCGCCGCAATTCGGGAGGCGCATGAGAGCGGCGCGGCGATGTCGAGCCAGGCGATCCGGCGCATTGTCCAGCATTTCCAGAGCGAAGGTTCCGTTGCACGTGAGCGGCGGTATCTTTCGGAGCGGGAGACGGATGTCATCGAATTGCTCGCCCGCGGTTACATTTACAAGGAGATCGCGGACCAGCTTCACATCAGCGCGGAAACGGTGCGCACGCATGTGAAGAACATCTGCGGGAAGCTGCAGGCCAAGAGCCGCGTCGAGGCGGTTGCCAAGCACCGACTGGCCTGCGCTTTCGCGTAAGGCGCCTGGCGGGGGGCGGAGTTGGCGCAGGTTAGTCCGCGAGCGCATCTGCGCGCCAGTGGGAGCGTCGCCCGCCGAGGCGCGGGCGCTCCTCGAAGCTGTAGCTCATCGACTCGCGAATGCCGCGTCCGTCGACGATGCCCACTTGCACTCTCCTTACCGCGCCGTTGATCGTTGCGCGCCATGCCGTCCGTTCACCCGTTTCCGAGGAGCGCAGGTGGAGCCGGGTTCTCTTTCCGTTCACCCGCACGTGCAACCGCTGGATGCCATCCGCGTCCTGCACGCGGCTCCGCAGGCGCGACGCCGACTTGCTGCGGAGCATCGTCACGTGATCGGCAAAGACCGCCGGAGAGGGCGCCGCAGCTTCGGCCTCCGGGATTGCGGGAACCTCCATCGCCGGCATCGCTGGAAGAACGGATGCCGGGTTCGGAGCGTCGATCGCGCGGGGCATGGTGGCGTTCCACGCGAGAAGGGCGGCTTTCATCTGCTGCACGCGTGCGGGTTGCGAGGCCGCGAGGTTCGTTTGTTCGCGCGCGTCGGTCTCGAGGTCGTAGAGCTGGGCGGCACTGCCATCGTAATCGCAGAGCAGCTTCCAGCGGCCATCGCGCATGGCAAGGTCCGGCTGACCGCCGACACCATTGACGGTCTTTCGATCCGGCGGACGACGGAAAAAGAGGGCGCCGGAGCGCGAGGCGGTGGAGTTGCCCAGCAGGGTGTCGAGCACCGGCACGCCGTCGAGCGTGACGCCATCGGGAGGGGCGGCGCCTGCGGCGGTCAGGATGGAGGCAACGACATCGATCGCCGCAAAATACGAGGTCGTATTGATCGTGCCCGTCTTCGAGGGATTCATAAATCCCGGCGCCCACACGATGAGCGGCGAGCGGATGCCGCCTTCGTAAAGCTGCCCCTTCAAGCCCCGGTAGGGGGCCGAGATCCCGGCTCCGGATTCGGGACCGTTGTCCGAGCAGATGAGGATGATGGTGTTGTCGCGAAGCTCGGGGTCGTTGCGGATGAGGTCGAAAACAGGACCGAGTTGCTCGTCCAGGGCCTCGAGGACGGCATCGTAGAGCGCGCGCTTGGCGTTGCTCTTGCGACGCTCCCGCGGCGGATAGAACGGCGAGTGGACGTCGTCTGGCCAAAGATTTACGTAGAAGGGCTTCCCCTCGCTCTTTGCTTTTTGAATGAAGTCGACCGCAGCATTCGTCCAGCGACTGGTGATCTTCGAGCGATCCTCCCAGTAGATTGGCCCTCTCCCAAGTTTGTCAGACCCCAGTGTGTAGCGGGTGACTGCGGAGCCGTCGTAGGGATCGACGAGGGCAAGGACGCGCGGGCCGAGCCCTTCGAAGCTCGTGAGCGATTGGTCGAAGCCGTATTCGGTAATCAACGGGGCGTCGCCCACGTTGCGTTGACCGCCGAGATGCCATTTCCCGAAGTGCCCGGTGGCGTAGCCGGCGTTGTGCAGCATGCGGGGGAGTGTGGGTGCGGCTGGATCGAGCCAGTTGGCGATGCCTCGGTTGGCGTTTTCGGAACGCGAGGCGAGGAAGGAATCGATGCGCCAGCGCTGTGGATATTGTCCGGTCGTGATTGCACAGCGCGAGGGCGAGCAGATCGGCGCGTTGACGTAGAACTGGTGGAATCGGATGCCTTCAGCTGCGAGCGAGTCGATGTTTGGCGTGCTTCCGGTCGTGTTTCCGAAACAGGAAAAGTCCGACCAGCCCATGTCGTCGATGAAGACGAAAAGAACATTCGGTTTTGCCTCGGCCGCGTGGATCGAAGAAAGGCCAAGGAGACCGCAGGCTGCGAGGGCGGTGTGAAACTTCATGCGGGGAAAATCACGGGAGTGCGTCGCCAAAGGCGACGATTCAACGTAGCGAAGGACTTCCTTCGCGGTATCCCCGAAACCGGGGATTTGCCCGGAAGCGCACGAAGGTTGAACCTCCGGGGCTTCGCGGGCAAAATCCGCATCCGATGCAACTTGGCCTTTGTTTCGACGATCCCGCGCCGCGCGGCCGGAAAACGCCTGCAGAGGAACCGGCGGCCCCCGCGGAACCGCCGAATGAGCCGAGGGTGTTGACTGTTGCGGAGCTGACGCGACTTGTGCGCGGCGCGCTGGAGGACCGCATTGGCGAAGTGTGGGTGCGCGGCGAGATCTCGAACTTCCGCCGGCAGGCCTCGGGTCACCAGTATTTCACGTTGAAGGACGATGCGAGCCAGCTGGCGTGCGTTTTGTTCGCCCGATCGGCGACCGCCTTGCGCGGACTGAAGCTGGCGGACGGCATGCAGGTGCAGGTGTTCGGCGAGCTGACCGTCTACGAGGCGCGCGGCCAGTATCAGCTTGTCGTGCGGCTCGTGCAGGAGGAGGGGCTGGGCGCATTGCAGGCGCGGTTCGAGGCGCTGAAGGCGAAACTCGCCGCGGAGGGGTTGTTCGACCCGGAGCGCAAGCGGGCGATTCCCCAGATGCCGCGCCGGATCGGCGTGGTGACCTCACCGACCGGAGCTGCGATCCGGGATTTTTTGAAAGTGCTGCATCGACGGATGCCGTCGGTCGAGGTGGTGATCCATCCCGTGCGCGTGCAGGGGCGCGGCGCGGCGGCGGAGATCGCAGCGGCGGTCGCGGATTTTTCCGGCGCGCCGGGCAATGGCCTGCCCGCAGTGGATGTCGTCGTCGTGACCCGGGGCGGCGGGAGTCTCGAGGATTTGTGGGAATTCAACGAGGAAGTGGTGGCGCGGGCGGTCGCGGAGTCGCGTATCCCGGTGGTAAGCGCGGTCGGGCACGAGATTGATTTCACATTGTCCGACTTTGCCGCGGATTTGCGGGCTCCCACTCCGAGTGCCGCTGCGGAATTACTCGTTCCGGATGCGATTGAACTGCGGCGGCATGTGCGACGGCAGACCGACCGTCTTCTGCGCGAGTGTGCGGGTGCGCTGCGATTTCATCGGTCCCGACTGCTGGCGATCGAACGTTCCGCATTGTTTCGGGAGCCCTCACGGATTCTCCGCGAGCATGTCCAGCAGTTGGATGCGCTGGCCGCCGGACTGCGGCGATATGCCGAAACAGAGGTGATGCGCCGCCGTGAGCGCCTGGCGTCCATCGCATCCGTCCTTGCTGCTCGGCGGCCGCATGCGCCGATCGCGCAGTGGAGGGCACGTCTTGCGCGGATTGATCTGGAGGGGACGGCCTTGCGTGCAGTTGCGAGCCGGCGAGACGGGGTTGCCGCCAAGGTGGCGCTCGTCGAGACGCTTAGTCCGCGCGCCACACTTGCGCGCGGGTATTCGATCACCTTCGATGCCGCGGGTCGTGCGATTCGCTCGGGTGCCGACGTCCGTCCCGGGGATGAAATCCGCTCCCAATTTTCCGACGGCGAAGTGAAGTCGATCGTTCGGAAGTCGTAGAGAATCTATATCGAACGATAGATGGCGCTCGCAGCGCGGAGCCGGGAGCTTGCCTCGCAGCGATGAGTCTCGGTCCCCTACTGACGCGTGGAGCGATTTGCGCGGCGATCCTTCCGTTTGCGGGCACGGTGTATGCGTTCGACTACGGAGGCATCGATCCGTCCCGAATGCCCGTGCAGGACTGGAAGGATACCCGATGGATCGATCCGGGCGGATGGACGACGATTGATGTCTCGGAACACGGTCTCACGCCGAATTCCACTTCGATCGACGCTTCGGCGAAAATTGCGCAGATCGTCCAGAGCACGTCGGGACGCCGCCGACTGTTTTTCCCGAAGGGCGTCTACTATTTCAAGAGTTCGCTCACGCTCACGACGGGCGACCTTTGGATCGACGGGGAGGGATACGACAAGACCACGTTTCGGATCTCCGCGCCCGGCAGCTCGAATGCGGAAATTCGCTTTCGTGGAAGCACCGGTGGGGTGACGACGGTGTCCGGTTCCGTCCCCGTGGGTGCGACAACCATCACAGTGGCCGATGCGGGCTCGATTGCGGTGAATGACATCGTCCAGCTCTACGCCGACAATGCGCCCATCGCGAACGGCGGACGAGCGTGGGCGTTCGAACTTTATGCGCAACTCTTTCGAGTCATCGCAAAGTCCGGAAACACCCTCACTCTCGACATGAAGGTGCTGCTGAATTACGACGTCTCCTACGCGCCGCGACTTCGCAAGCTGAACCCGGTGCGCAACGTCAAGGTCAGCGGTCTCAAGATCGAGCGCGTCAACGAGCCGTCGCAGGAGAATGTGACGAATCTCCTCTTCGCCAACGCCTACAACTGCATCGTGACGGAGAACGAGTCGTCGTTCGCCGGCCGGAACCACATCCATTTCGAGATGGCGAAGGATTGTGTGATCGAGCGCAACTACGTTCACGATTGCTGGCGCACGAAGACCGGCGGCTACGGCTACGGGTATTCGCTTGTTGCCGCGACCGGGTGCCGCATTTCAAACAACAAGGCGGCCCGCCTGCGGCATCATGTCGTGCTGCAGGCCGGCGCGAATCACAACGTCGTGAGCTACAATTCCGTCGAATCGCCGCACGACTACAACGACGTCGCCTTCCATGCGACCTGGGCCTATATGAACCTCATCGAGGGCAACGCCTTCACCGAGAGCTACGCGGATTTCTCGAAGGACGGCCAGGACATCGAGGCCCGCACCGGTCCCGGAAATACGTGGTTTCGGAACTCCGCCGCCGGAGTGGTCGGATCGTTTCAGGGATCCACCACGCGGCCGAATATTCTCGGCAACCTCGTTGGCTCGATTTCCTCATCCGGTTCCGACCACTACGTGGGAGCGAACAACGTTGGCGGCACCGTTGTCTGGGGCGTGCTCAATGCATCAAGCGTTGTTCCGCCGTCGCTGTATCTCGTCTCGAAACCGTCGTTCTTCAAGTCCGGCACCACGTGGCCGCTTTTTGGACCGGGTGTGGCGGGCTGGGGGGCGGACAATTCCGTCCCGGCGCGTTCGATCAAGAACGTGTTTACCGTGGATTCCCGCGCGAAGTTTGGAGCGAAAATCCGCACGAAAAAGTTGCGCGACCGGGTCCGAATGCGCGGAACGGTGTCCGACGAGGATCGGGTGAAGCGCGTGATGGCGGTCGCGGACGGCTCGAATGCGAAGGTGCGCGTCGTGAAGAAGAAGGGAGGGCGTCAGGTAATCTGGAGAATCCTGTTCACTCCCGGGCGCGAGAAATCCCGGGTTGTCGTCACTGTGATCGACACCCTCGGCTTCGAGACGAAGAAGACATTCCGAGTGGAGTAGGTGCAAACATTAACCGCCCGTTGCACGCTGCTGCCAACGCTGGCTGGCTCAAGCACGCGGGTGAGGCATTTCGTGGAGCGTGCGGATCGCGATTCGAGGAAACGTTTGAAGAACCTGGCTTGACGCAGTGAATCTTGCGCTGACGAACAGGCAGGCTGTAGCCGGCGGATGCGGTTCTCGCAGGTGGACAAAATGGCAATTCAGCAGCAGTTTTCCGCAAACCTGCGTTAGCCGCATCGAAGCCCGAAAGCGTATTTCTCCATCGAATTCATGAAAATCAAAATCCTCACTACCTTCGCTATCGCTGTTCTTTCCGGATTCGGTATGGCGCGCGCGACGAATCTCGGATATGACTCGGACCCTCTTGGCACCACCGGCGTCGGCTATGCGTTTTGGGACACGTTTTCCACAATCAACTTCGCCAATCGCAATCCGGATTCCAGTTCGGGCGCTGGCTTTTTCACCGGCACGCTTGCTTCCTTCAATCTGGGGGGAATGGTGCTTGGCAGCGGCGACCGGCTTTATTCCGGCAGCGGTCCCACTCCAAACGCATTCGATCTCGCGATCAGTGGCACGGCTGGTGAAGGGGCAAAGACCATCGTGCTTCAGCTCAAGTTTACGAGCCCGAGCGTAGGCGTTCCGCTGGACTTCTACACCATTTCGCTTGCGGGCGTGGGTGCCCCGACGAGCACAACCCTGTATGGCACCAGTGTCGAATCACAGACGTTCAACATCGTGAAATACACGTGGACAGGGTTGAACCTCTCGGCCGGCTCCACACTTGATTTCGGCATCACGAGTGGAGCGGACCATGTTTCACTCGACGGACTCTATTTGGGCGTTTCGGCCGTTCCGGAGCCGCATGAATACGCGCTCGGCGTGTGCGGTCTGCTCGCTGCGGTGGCTCTTTTCCGTCGTCGCCGGTCCGCTTTGACTGCGTGAGTTAACTCCAAGCCCTTAGTCAGAAATTCCCGCCGGTGTCGTGTGCGTCGGCGGGATTTTCTTTGCCCGTGGCGGTGCCGAACCTTAACGCAAGGTGCGGCGACGGACGTGGAGAGCCGTCGCGATGACGAATCCGGAAAGGAAAAGAGCAACCGAGGCAGGTTCCGGCACGGCCAGAATGTCTTCGGTCTGGACGGCGGTGGACTCCGTGATTGAGAAGCCGTAATTGATCGCGTGCTGGGCGACCTGCCAGTCGAGCGAATAGCCCTGAATTTGTCCTGCAATTCCGGAGAGGTCCCATTGATACGCGAGAAGGTTCAGGCTGGTGTCGAAGCCATTCACCGTGACCTGGGTGGTCGAAAGGAGTTGGGAGTATGTGGCCGGAATCACGAAGGCTCCAGTCGTGGTGGTGAGAGAGAGCGTTGGCGTGCCGACCACATTCAGGCTTCCCGTGTCGATGCCGTCGGCCATCGAGATCTGAAAAATCAGCGATCGCAGGCCGTCCGACGAAGCAGAGGATGTGATCGAGAAATGGGTGCGTGAGAAAAAGGTATAGATGCCGCCACCGTTGCTGTTCGGAAGGAAGTCGGTGGCGTCGCTTTCGAACCCCGCCGTGGGCCCCAGCAGAAGATTCGGGTTGCCACCGTTGGGTTGAATCAAGGCCGGCCAGTTTGCAAACGTGCCGCTGACCGTTGCCGGGTAGCCCGGGCGGTCTGTGGAGGAAAGCTCGCTCCATGCGAACTCCACGACCGTGCCCCCAAGAATGGACTCGTAGTCGAAAAAGCTGGGAATAATGGCCTGGGCGCTGACGTTGCCGACGGAAATGAACGTGGCGAATGCCGCCGCCGTGCAGAATTGGCGAATCATGCCGGGGAAGGTGACACGCAAAGAGATCGAACTCCACTGGTTTTGCTCGGACGTTCCCGGCATGCGATTCATTTTTTCAGTCATTGTTTCTGGTTGGTTTGGTTCTCCAACGCAAACGACCGGAGTTTCCTCCGGTCGTTCTTTCGTTGGGTGTGCGGATCAGGCGCGGGCGCGCCGGCGACGGACGACTACGGCCACGAAGAGCAGCGCGGAAATCGCCAGCGCGTATTCGTGGGGCTCGGGGACGGCCGTGAAAACGGCGGAGTCGAGGATGGCGCTGCTGGCGTCAAGGCGCAGCCCGTAGATTTGGGCGTGCTGCACGCCCGTCCATGAGATGCTGTAGCTCGAGATCGGTTCGGAGATGCCACTGAGATCCCATTGGAGTGCCCACAGGTTCACGAAGACATCTTCGGGACCGGTCGGCATGGTAACAGTGCCGTTGTGGGCCTGCACGGCGAGCGTCGTGAAGGTTGGAACGAGATTCTGGCTGCCACCGTTGAAGCTGAGGGTGGGCATGGCGCCGTTGAAGAAGTCGTAGGTCCATGTTTCGCCGATCTCGATCTGGAAGACGATGGTGTTCAGTTCGAAGCCGATGTTCGTGTCGGAGACTGCCAGCGTGCCGCCATTGTTGTTCACGGTGGAACTGAATCCTCCGTAATACAACGAGCCTGCTCCGGGATAGGGGCCGCCGCCGGTTCCGTTCGCAATTTTCGAGAGGAAGGCGTCGCCCCCGAGATTCGAGCCGATCGGTGCGGGCCAGGCGCCAGAACCCGGGAAGCCGGGATAGCCTGGATTGGCGGATGCTGATAGTCCCGTGAGAGACCATTCGTCGTAGGAGGAGGAACCTGAGAGGGTGATGGGTTGCGGCGCGGCGTCGGCGATCGGATCGGCGTGCGCGGTCGCGAGAACGGCGGCTGCCGCGAAGAGACGAAGGGTTGTGTGGATGACAAGTTTCATAGGCCTGACAAGGAAAGCGGATTTCCCGAATGCGTGCTCCGGGACGGTTGCCAAAGGTTGATGAGCATTTGCGCGCAACGGTGCGGCAGCAATTCGCAACGAGCCGCTAGCGAAGGGAGTTGGGATGTCGCGAACTTGCGCGGCAATGACGGTGTCTTGTGCGCATTTCGGCGCGAGCATTCCGCAGCACAGCGTTAGCGGAGACGTGGGAATTCTGTGAACCTTCCGGGAACGCGGCGGGAGCAGTTCCCGCCACGAAAACAAGAAACAGTCACTTGATGAAGACACGCACGATGATCGTCAGCAGGTTGCTTTGCGCAACGGCCGCATTTCCGCCCGCCGGCGCGGCAGCCTGCAAATTTGAGATAAGCCGGTCGCCCGAGCCGTCATTCTGCGCGGGCGGCCCATGGCACGGAAGTAGGGGGCGATTTTTCCGCGGAAGAGTGCCCGTGGGTGCTCGCCTATCGAGGCAAATCCGGATGCGCTTACTTGCGCTTCGCGCGTGTCGGTGCAATTTACCGCTAACGTTCCGCAATCTGCCGATAGCTTCGCCGAGGAGTCTGGAGCAGATTGGCGAACTGTTGTTTTTCATGCGGAAGGGGATTCTATTCATTGCCATCGCTGCCTTGTCGCCGGTAACCGGCGCTCTTGCGGCGTCGTTCGATATCATCACGCCATCAATGGACCGGTGGGTTTACCCATTCAACGGTTCGCCGGGGGTGAGGCCTGCAGCCTCTGCATTCGGAACAGTGGTGAATGGCGTGGTCGACAGTCAATTCGACGACCGCGACGGGCAGATGCTCGTTCGTTTCAGCACCTCGCACATCGCGACGCCGGGGCTCGGAGCGGCGAACTATGCGGTGACATCCCTGCGGCTGACCTTGACCACATGGGAGGAGGCATCATTCCTTTACGATCCTACCTACGATTCCTATCAAACTCTTCTGGGAGGTGAGGATTCGGACGCGGGCCATCCGGTTGAGATCTTCGGAGTGGGATATCGGAATGGGTTTACCGCGTCGACTTTTGTCGAAAATTCGCCTCACGGCGCAGCGTTCGGGAAGGGTGTGCGCAACGCCTACGCTGCCGGCTTCAACGATGCGGGGCAGATGATCGATGTATCGAACAATGTGAGCCAGGGGTTCGAGGTGAACCCTTTTGCGATCGGACAGGTCGCGGGATTGGTGGCGGGAGATACGGTCGGGCCCGACAAACAGATGACATTCGACATCAACGTGACTTCTCCGGAGATCCTCGCCTATCTGCAGGCGTCGCTGAATCAGGGATATATCGAGTTCATGGTCACTTCCCTCTATCCGTCGTCGCAGGAAGCCGGTAGCGGTTATCCGGTCTTTTATACGAAGGAAAGCCCGTGGCACGATCCCACCTCGGAGAACGCCTTCGACCACGTCGCCGCGCAGCTCAGCGGAGAGATCACGATCGTGCCGGAGCCATCGACGATGGCATTTCTGGGCTTGGCGGCGCTGACTGGTTTGGGAATGCTGGCGTGTTGGAAACGGAATGAACAGTAAGGCATTCACTCTTGCGGAAACTCTCGTCGTCGTGGGAGTGGTCGCGGTGTTGACCGCGGTCACGGTGCCTTCCGTCTCGCACTACATCATGGAGGCGAAGAAGGCGCGGGAGATTTCGTCCGCGCGGAAGCTCATCTCCGCGTATTTGACGTATCCTTCGGATCACGACGGGAAGTTGATGGCCGGCTATCAGGCCGAGAATGTGACGGACGCGACGGGCAAGCCGCTCGCGTTCCCTGCGAACGCCCGCTACCCGTGGCGTCTCGCCCAATACATGGACTACGACATGTCGGCGATTCTCTTCAACGGAAACGAGAAGGCGCTGCTGGACAAGACGGACTTCCATTATGCGGCGAGCGTTTCACCGAATCTCGGGATGAACACGACGTTCGTCGGCGGGGATTTCGGGTCGGGGAGCGATCTCATTCCCAGCGATCGCGCCATCAAAACCTACGGCAATTTCTGCGTGATGCGGCTGGGGGATGCGATAAAGCCTTCGCAACTCATCGTGTTTGCCTCGGCGCGCCGCAGCAAGGACGAGTTGGGATTCTATCAGGTGCGTTCGCCGTATCTCACGAGCCGCCGTTGGGCGTCGAAGTGGGATCCGGATGCCCCCGCGTCGGCATTTGGGTATGTGGATTGCCGCTACAAGGGCAACGCCGTTGTCGCAATGCTCGACGGGCACGTGGAATTGATGTCAGAAGATAGGCTCGATGACATGCGCTACTGGTCGAACCTTGCTCAGGAATCCGACGATCCGCACCATGTCCTCCGAAAAGTCGAAGTTCTTCAATAATCTTTCATGGAAACTAGCACCGATCTCAAGTCGGCCTGGGCGGACCTCCGCCGTGCCGAACCCAAACTCCGCATTCGTGACGCCGCCGCAAAGCTGGGGGTAAGCGAAGCGGATTTGCTCGTCACCGGGTCCACCGTCACGCGTCTGCGTCCGGAATGGACGGAACTCTTCGACGCGTTCAAATCGCTTGGCCGCGTGATGTGCCTCACGCGCAACGAGCACGCCGTGCACGAGCGCAAGGGCATCTTCCGGGAGGTCGGCTTCTTCGGCGGCGGGGCGATGGGACAGGTCGTCGGTCCCGATATCGATCTGCGCCTTTTCCCGATGCAGTGGTCCGCCGTCTTTGCCGTGCGGAAGGACGAGGAGACCGGTGCCAATGACAGCATCCAGATCTTCGGCGCGGACGGTCTCGCAATGCACAAGGTTTTCCTGCAGGACGAGAGCGACCGTGCGGCATTTGACCGTCTGATCGAGGATTTCAAATCCGACGAGCAGGGGTTTGCCGCGGCCGCCGTCGAGCCGCCGCCTGCCGACCTGCCGGATTCCGAGATCGACGTCGAGGGTTTCCTCGCCGCGTTCCGCGCGATGGAGGACACGCACCATTTCTTCGGTCTGCTGCGGAAGTTCAAGGTCGGTCGCGTCCAGGCGCTGCGCCTCCTTGAAAAGGAATTTGCCGAGCCGCTGAAGACGTCGGTGGCCGGAGACCTCCTGCGCCGCGCCTCCGCGGAGAAGCTCCCGATCATGATCTTCGTGGGCAACCGCGGTTGCATCCAGATCCACACCGGCGAGGTGAACAAGATTGTGCCCTTCGGCGAGGAGTGGATCAACGTGCTCGATGACGAGTTCAACCTTCACCTCCGCGAACCCGGCGTGGCCTCGGCATGGCTCGTGCGCAAGCCGACGAAGGATGGAGTGGTCACCTCGATCGAACTTTACGACGCCGCGGGCGAGAACATCGCGCTCTTCTTTGGAAAGCGGAAGCCCGGCGAGCCCGAGGACGTGAACTGGCGCAACCTTGCGGAGTCGCTGAAGTGAGGCGCGCCTGGTCGTTCGTCGTGGCGCTTGCATGCGCCGGAATCGCGCAGGCCGCGCCGGAGCGGATCGTCAGCCTCGGCGGCGATCTCACCGAGATCGTTTATCAGCTTGGCAAGGGGGATGCGCTGGTCGGGGTGGACCTGACGAGCACCTATCCCGAGGAGGCGACGAAGCTGCCGCAGGTCGGCTATGTGCGTGCGCTCTCCGCGGAAGGCATCCTCGCCATGAAGCCGGATCTCGTTCTCGCGAACGGCGACGCGGGTCCGCCCGAGGTGCTCGAACAGATCGAGCAGGCCGGAGTGAAGATTGTGACGCTCCCGAAGAATCACAGTGTCGAAGGCATTGGCGACAAGATTGTGGCTGTGGCCGGCGCGCTGGAAGTGCCGGAGGCGGGTGCGAAGCTCGCGGAGGAGTTCAACAAGGAGCGCGCCGCGGTGGAGGCCACCACAAAGACCGCCGAACCTCTGACGGCCGTTTATGTGATGGCGCGCCCCGATGGCGCATTGATTGCGGGCGGTGCGGGCACGGCGGCGGATGCGGTGCTCAGGGCCGCCGGACTTAAAAACGTCGCGGGCGACGCGCCGGGCTACAAGCCGGTCTCGAGTGAGGCACTGGTCGCGCTGGATCCCGCGGTGATCATCACGGGCTCGCGCAGCGTCGAGGCGGCGGGTGGCATCGAGCGGTTCAAGGAAAACCCCGCTCTCAGCCACACGAAGGCCGCGAAGGATGACCGCATCCTCGTCTTCGACGACATGTATCTGCTCGGCCTCGGACCGCGCACCGCGAAGGCGGTGGGGGAACTCGCGGCAAGGGCGAGAAACTGAAATGACCGGAGCCGACGCGCTCCAGGCTCCCCCGGCGCCGCCTGACCTCCGGGCCGTGCTGCACCGGGCAAGACGCCGGAGGCGCTGGCAGTTCGCCGCACTGGTGGCGCTGCTGCTGGGATCTTCGCTGGTCGCGCTTTCGGTGGGACCGATGCGGATTCCGCCGGCGGAGATCGGCGGGTTTTTCCTGAGTCGCGTCACGGGCGGGGAATCGTCGCTGGATGGATCCTCGCAGATTGTGATCGAGCGCATCCGCCTCCCTCGCCTGGCAATGTCCGCGCTGGTCGGCGCGGCGCTTGCGGTGGCGGGAGCGGCCATGCAGGGCCTGTTTCGTAATCCGCTTGCCGACCCGGGACTTATCGGAATCTCCGCGGGAGCGGCCGTGGGCGCGGTGGCGGTAATCGTGCTCGGTCAAGGATTTCTGCCCCGGCTGCCGGACTGGGCTGCGCCCTTCCTGCTTGCGGCGGCGGCGTTTGCCGGCTGTCTCTGCGCGACGCTGTTGATCTACCGGCTGTCGTTGCACGAGGGCCAGCCGATCGTTGCAACAATGCTGCTTGCCGGTGTCGCGGTGAATGCCCTGTGCGGCGCGATCACGGCGTTCATGACCTTTCTTGCGAGCGACCAGCAGGTGCGTGATGTGACGTTCTGGCTGCTCGGCAGTCTTGGCGGCGCGACATGGGCGAAGACGGGCATTGTCGCGATCTGCGTCCTTCCGGGGCTGGTGCTGCTTCCGAGAGCCGCACGCGCGCTCAACGCGCTGCTGCTCGGCGAGTCGGATGCGGAGCATCTCGGGTTCGATCCGAATCGAACCAAGTGGATTGTCATTGCCGCCTCGACGGTGATGGTCGGCGCCTCGGTGGCGTTCACTGGCATCGTTGCCTTCGTGGGGCTCATCGTGCCGCACGCCGTGCGTCTGGCGGCGGGTCCCGACCACCGCTTTCTGCTGCCGGCCTCCGCACTGCTTGGAGCGGCGCTGATGACAGCCGCCGATTCTCTTGCCCGCTGTGTCGTGGCGCCTGCGGAACTGCCGATCGGCATTCTGACCTCGCTGATTGGCGCGCCGTTTTTCCTCTGGCTTCTTCTGCGTGCGAAGGGGGCGTGGCAGCCATGATCGCCGCGGGCGGCATCGTTGTGCGGCGTGGCGGAAGACCCATCGTGAACGACGTCACGTTCCGCGCGACCAGCGGACAGATTACCGCGATCCTGGGGGCAAACGGTGCGGGCAAGTCGTCGCTCCTTCGTGTGCTTGGCGGCGGCAAGGCCGATGAGGGCTGGGTGAAATTCGGTGGGCGTCCGCTTGCCGAATGGGCGCCCCGGGAGATCGCCCGTGTTCGCGCGGTGGTGGCGCAGTCGAGCGCGCTGAATTTCCCATTCAAGGTCCTTGAAGTCGTTTTGCAGGGGCGTGCCCCGCATTGGAAGGGACATGAAACGCGGGAGGATGAGGAGGCCGCCATTCGCGCGATCGAGGCGGTGGATCTGGCGCGGGCGGTGGACCGCGATTACACGACGCTCTCGGGCGGCGAACGCCAGCGCGTGCATCTCGCGCGGGCTCTGGCGCAGGTGGGATTTGAAGGTGCAAACCGCTGCCTGCTTCTCGATGAGCCCACGTCGAGTCTCGATCTTCGCCACCAGCACGATGTCCTGCGCATCGTCCGGAACTTCGCCGATTCCGGCGGGTGTGCGGTGGTGGTGCTGCACGATCTGAATCTTTGTGCCCGGTATGCCGACAAGGTTTATCTCATGCACTACGGCAGGGTGCTCGGGGCCGGGGACACGGGTGCGGTGATGACGCCGGACTGGCTGGGCGTTGCCTACGGAATCTCCGTTCGCCGCGACGACCTCTCCGGGGGGGCCGTGTTCACCGCTGACTAAGTTTTTCGGGGAAAGTGCTTGCGATTGAGACTCAGTCGCAGTCTGATTCCCGGGCGATGAAACCGCCGTCTTCCGCCGCTGGCTCGATGACCCCTTTGGGTCGCGGAAGTTATGGAGATTTGCGTGGAGATGGTTTCCGAATCACGCGGTGGGACGAAGGCGAGGAGCTTCCGGGTCGCCACTGGTTCGATCCGCATGCCCTGGTGCTCTGTCTGAATGTCGCCGGCAGCGGCCGGTTCCAGGCGGGGGAGACCTCGTGCACGGTGGAGCCGGGCAGCATGGTGCTTGCGGCGGCGGCGAAACAAAAGCAACACCTCGAGCGACGCGCAGGGGGAAGACACCGGTTCATTGTCGTGGAGATGCGGAAACCCTGGGTGTCCCGCTGGCTGCCCAACGGCGTGAGCCAGCTCCGGGAGCCGGCGAGGCTTTTCCTGGAATCACGAGGGACCGTCACCGGAATCTGTGAAACGCGGGAAATGTCCGCGCAGCTCACCCAGGTGGCCGTCGACATGTTGCAGCCACCGAAGGCGCCGGCGGCGTGGGATTGCTGGCATCACGCGAAGGCGCTCGAAGTCGTTTCGCACGCGATGTTCATCCAGGATGAGACGGAGCTTTTCTGCGAGCGCACGAAGCGGGTCGCGCGCGAGCGTGTGGAGCGTGTTCGCGAGATTCTCTCGGCGGATCTGGAGCACCCTCCGGAACTGGCGGAACTCGGTCGCCGGGTGGGTTGCAGTCCGTTCTATTTGAGCCGGATTTTCCGGCAGGAGACGGGGGTGACGATCTCGGCGTTTCTGCGCAAGGCGCGCATGGAACGGGCGGCGGAGTTGATCCGCAACGGTGAGGCGAATGTGACCGAGGCCGCGATGACCGTCGGCTACTCGAGCCTGAGTCATTTCAGCAAGGTGTTCGCCGAGACCTTCGGCTGCTGTCCGTGCCTCTACGGACGGCGGAATTGAGGACGCACGGCGGCCCTCGGAGCCGCATGAATCCAGCGTCCGCGCCTGGTGGAAAAAACCTAAAAATGTTGTTGCGCAGAAAAGTCGTTTCAGTAATCTAACCGTTCCCGCACATAGACGGGGAACCGAGAGAACCACATCTGTCGTGTGGTTTTTTTGTCCCCGGGATTCTTTTTTCGGGAAATTTTCGGAGAACAGCCAATGCCCACAATCAATCAACTGGTCCGCAAGGGACGCCGCAAGGTGACGGTGAAATCGAAGTCGCCGGCGCTCGTGAATTGCCCGCAGCGTCGCGGTGTCTGCGTGCAGGTCATGACGCGCACGCCGAAGAAGCCGAACTCCGCGCTTCGCAAGGTCGCCAAGGTGCGCCTGACGAACGGGCAGGAAGTCATCGCCTACATTCCGGGCGAAGGGCACAATCTCCAGGAGCACTCGATCGTCCTCGTTCGCGGCGGTCGTGTGAAGGATCTTCCCGGCGTCCGCTACCACATCGTCCGTGGCACGCTCGACAGCCTCGGGGTTGATGGTCGCCGTCGCGGCCGTTCGAAATACGGCGCGAAGCGTCCGAAGCCGGGCCAGGAAGCCGCCGCCGGCAAGGGTAAGAAGAAATAACTTTCGAAAGCCATGTCCCGCAGACGCAGAGTCATTCACAAGGAAGTCAAGCGCGACAGCCGCTACGCGAGCCCGCTCGTGGCGCGGTTGATCAACACGGTCATGAACCGTGGAAAGAAGTCGACGGCCGAGCGCATTGTCTACGCCGCGATCGAAAAGTCGCGCGAAGGCAGCGACACCGTCGATCCGCTCGAGACGCTCAACAAGGCGATCGACAACGTCCGTCCCCGCCTCGAGGTGAAGTCGCGTCGTGTCGGTGGAGCGACCTACCAGGTTCCCATGGAGGTCCCGCAGGATCGCCAGGTTGCGCTCGCCATGCGCTGGATTGTCACGTTTGCGAACAATCGCAAGGGCATCCCCATGAAGGATGCGCTCGCCCTCGAGCTTCGCGACGCCGCCGCCGGTCAGGGCAATGCAATCAAAAAGCGCGACGACATGCACAAGATGGCGCAGGCGAACCGCGCCTTTGCGCATTTTCGATGGTAATCGCCCGGTAATTTTTTTCTTCGTTCTTTCTCAATGTCCGCCACGCTTCCGACAACACCCGCTGCGAATCCGAACTCGCCGAACCGCGCGTTCCCGCTCGAGCGCACTCGCAACATTGGTATCGCTGCCCACATTGACGCGGGCAAGACGACCACGACCGAGCGCATTCTCTTCTACACCGGCATGATCCACAAGGTCGGCGAAGTGCATGAAGGCACGACGGTAACCGACTGGATGGAGCAGGAGCGCGAGCGTGGCATCACGATCACTTCCGCAGCCACGACCTGCTCGTGGACGCAGCGCAAGGAAGAAGGGCTCTACAAGCACTTCGAAGGCATCAAGATGCGGGTGAACATCATCGACACTCCCGGTCACGTGGACTTCACGGCCGAGGTGGAGCGCTCGCTTCGCGTGCTCGACGGTGCGGTCGCCGTGTTCTGCGGTGTTGCCGGCGTGCAGCCGCAGTCGGAGACGGTCTGGCGCCAGGCCACGAAATACGGGGTGCCCCGGATTGCCTTCGTCAACAAGATGGATCGCACGGGTGCCGATTTTGACGCGGCCGTGCAATCCATGCGCGAGAAGCTCGGGGCCAACGCATGGCCGATCCTCTTTCCGCTCGGAAAGGAAGACCATCTCGAAGGTCAGATCGACGTCCTCAACCAGAAGGCGCTCATCTATTCCGACAGCGACCACGTGGGTTCGACCTACAAGGTGACCGAGATTCCCGAGGAACTGAAGGCCAAGGCCGAGCAGGCTTATCAGGACATCGTCGAACAGATGTGCGACCTCGACGAGGAAGTCGGAAATCTCTTTCTCGAAGAGAAGCCGATCAGCAAGGAAGACCTCAAGGCTGCCATCCGCCGGCAGACGATCGCCAACAAGTTTGTTCCTGTGGTCGGAGGTTCCGCCTTCAAGCACAAGGGTGTGCAGTCGCTCGTCGACGCAGTGATCGACTATCTTCCCAGCCCGTTGGACATTCCGGCCGCGAAGGGGGAGAATCCCGACACCGGCGAGCCGATGGAGGCTCTGGCTGACGACAACGGCAAGTTCTGCTCGCTGGCATTCAAGCTCTGGAGCGACCCGTTCGTTGGAAAGCTCGTGTTCTTCCGCGTCTACAGCGGCAAGCTTTCCAAGGGCGATACCGTCTACAACCCGCGCACGAACAAGCGCGAGCGCATCAGCCGTCTCATCCAGATCCAGGCGGACAAGCGCGAGGATATCGACACCTGCTACTCCGGTGACATTGCCGCGATCGTCGGCATCAAGAACATCACGACCGGTGACACCCTTTGCGACGAGGATCATCCGATCCTTCTCGAGCCGCCGTCGTTCCCTGATCCCGTCATTGAAATGGCCATCGAGCCGAAGACAAAGATCGACCAGGAGAAGATGGCGAACGCCCTTCAGCGCCTCGCTGAGGAGGATCCGACCTTCCGTGTCTTCACGAACGAGGAAACCGGCCAGACCGTGATCGCCGGCATGGGCGAGCTCCACCTCGAGATCATCCGCGACCGCATGATGCGTGAGTTCAAGGTCGAGGCAAACGCCGGCAAGCCGCAGATCGCCTACAAGGAGACGATCCTGTCTCCCGCGGACGGCGAGGGCAAACTCGTCAAGCAGTCCGGTGGACGCGGTCAATACGGCCACGTCATCATCAAGGTTGCTCCGAACGAGCGCGGCAAGGGCATCACGATCGAGAACAAGGTCGTCGGTGGCACGATTCCGAAGGATTACATCCCGGCGGTCATCAAGGGCCTCAACGAGGCCGCCCTCAACGGTGTCGTCGGTGGATACCCGGTCATCGATGTCCACGTCGACATCGTGGACGGAAGCTACCACGAGGTGGACTCGAACGAAATGGCGTTCAAGATGGCCGCGATCTTCGCGCTCAAGGACGCCCTCAAGAAGGCGAAGCCGATCCTGCTCGAGCCGATCATGAAGGTCGAGAACACGACTCCCGAGGAGTTTCAGGGCGACATCATGGGCGACCTCAACCGCCGCCGTGCCCGCATCAGCGGCATGGAAACAAAGGGGAATCTCACGATCATCAACGCCGAGGTTCCGCTCGCGGAGATGTTCGGCTACGCGACCGCGATCCGCTCCCTGTCGAAGGGACGCTCCTCCTACTCGATGGAGCCGTCGCACTTCGAGCAGGTGCCTACGAACGTGCTTAACGCGGTCATTGACCAGAAAAGCTAACCGATTGCCAGAATGACGAACGGCCAGAAAATCCGAATCCGCCTCAAGGCGTTTGACTACCGCATCCTCGACGCCTCGGCGGCCGAGATCGTCGAGACGGCGAAGCGCACCGGTTCCAAAGTGACCGGCCCCATTCCGCTGCCGACCCGCATCGAGAAGTTCACCGTGAACCGGTCCCCGCATGTCGACAAGAAGTCGATGGACCAGTTTGAAATCCGCACGCACAAGCGGCTGCTCGACATCGTCGAGCCGACCGCCAAAACCGTGGACGAGCTCCGCAAGCTCAATCTCCCGGCCGGCGTGGACATCACCATCAAGATCTGACGGCCATGAGCATTGGATTACTTGGAAAGAAAATCGGCATGACCCGTGTCTACGATGACAAGGGCGTGGCCACCCCGGTGACGGTCATCGCCGCCGGCGGCAATCGTGTGCTGCAGGTCAAGACGGCCGACGGCAAGGACGGCTATGCCGCCGTGCAGGTCGGGTTTGACGACCAGAAGCCGCAGCGCGTGACCAAGGCACAGCTCGGCCATTTCAAGAAGACCGACAGCGCTCCGAAGAAATTTGTCCGCGAGTTTCGCCTCGAAGAAGGCGAGACGGTTCCGGAAAACGCGGAACTCCCGGTGACGATTTTCGAAGTCGGCCAGTTTGTCGATGTGATCGGCCAGAGCAAGGGCAAGGGCTTCCAGGGCGTTGTGAAGCGCCATGGTTTCGCCGGACAGCCGGCGTCCCACGGTTCCATGATGCACCGCCGAAACGGCGCCATCGGCAACCGCTCCACTCCGGGCCGTGTCTGGAAGAACATGGGAATGCCCGGTCACATGGGCGATGAGCGGATCACCGTGCAGAATCTGAAGGTCGTGCAGGTCCGTGAGGCGGAGAATGTCATTCTCGTCAGCGGCGCGATCCCCGGCGCGAACGGCAGTTACGTGACCATTCGCCCCGCCAAGAAAAAGAAGAAAGTCGCCAAGGACTAAGTCATGAGCGCCACCGTATTTACTGCTGAAGAGGCCGCAAAGGCCAACATCGAGCTGATCACCGACGAGAAGAAGGGCCGGCAGGCCGTTCACGACGTGGTGGTTGCTCTTCAGGCTGCCCGTCGCTCCGGCACCGCCTGCGCGAAGACGATTGCCCAGGTGAACCTCTCGGGTCGCAAGCCTTGGCGGCAGAAGGGAACCGGCCGTGCCCGCGCGGGTGATTTCGCCTCCCCCGTCTGGGTGGGTGGCGGTGTGGCCCATGGGCCGAAGCCTCGCGACTACACGAAGAATACGCCCAAGCGCGTGAAGAGGCTTGCATTCCGCAAGGCGCTCAGCGCCCGCATCCTCAACGGAGACGTGCTCGTCGTCGACGCGTTCGCCGTGAAGGAGCCCAAGACGAAGCAGTTCGTCAGCCTGCTCGCGGAGACCGCCAAGGACGCCCGCAAGACGCTCGTCGTCGGCGCGCAGTTCGACGAGAACACCTACAAGGCGGCCCGCAACGTCCAGACCTCGCTTCTCACGACGGCCACCGACGTGAACACGGAGCAGCTCCTTGCGTTCGACAAGATCATCGTCACGCGCGACGCCGTGACCAAACTCTCCGAAAGGCTTTCCAAATGAGCCAGATTTTCGACACCATCCAGACCGTCCTTCTCACCGAGAAAGCCACGCTTCTCTCGGAGACGCACGGCAAATACGTCTTCCGCGTCGCGCCCTCGGCCAACAAGCTCGAGATCAAGCACGCCGTCGAGCAGCTCTTCAAAAAGACCGTCGTCGACGTGAACACCGCAAACTACGCGGGCAAAAAGAAACGCGAACGCCGCGCCGACTTTGGCCGCCGCGCGCATTGGAAGAAGGCCATCGTCACGCTCAAGGCGGGCGAGAAACTCGACCTCGTCTAAACCAGCCATGGGACTCAAGACCTTTCGACCCCTGACTCCGGCGGCGCGCTTCAAGGTGCTGCCCGACTTCGCGGAAATCACAAAGAGCACGCCTGAAAAGAGCCTGCTCAAGCCGCTCAAGAAAAGTGGTGGCCGCAACAACAACGGCCGCATCACCTCGCGCCATCGTGGCGGCGGCCACAAGCGCCGCTACCGTGTCATCGACTTCAAGCGCAACAAGCGCGGCGTCGTCGCGGACGTGGTCGCGATCGAATACGATCCGAATCGCACCGCCCGCATCGCCCTTCTGCAATACGCGGACGGCGAGAAGGCCTACATCCTCGCGCCCGTCGGCCTGAAGGTCGGCGCGAAGGTCCAGGCCGGCGAGAATGTCGAGGCGGCGGTCGGCAATGCCCTTCCGCTCAAGTCGATTCCTCTCGGCACCGAGATTCACAACCTGGAGCTCGTTCCCGGACGCGGCGGCCAGATCGTCCGCAGCGCCGGTGGGGTGGCCATTCTCAACAACCGCGAGGGCGGCTACGCCTTTGTGAAGCTGGCCTCCGGTGAGATCCGCAAAATCAACGAGGCCTGCTACGCGACCGTCGGACAGATTGGAAACGTCGACCACATGAACGTCTCCAGCGGCAAGGCCGGACGCCATCGCTGGCTCGGCATCCGTCCGCAGACCCGCGGTATGGCGATGAACCCGATCGATCACCCCATGGGTGGTGGCGAAGGCAAGAGCAAGGGTGGTGGCGGACGCCAGCATCCCCAGAGCCCTTGGGGGCAGCTTGCCAAGGGCTTCAAGACCCGTCGCAAGCACAAGGGATCGGACAAGTTCATCGTCGAGCGCCGTCCGAGCCGCAAGAAGAGCAAGTAAATAACCCGCCATGTCCCGTTCACTCAAAAAAGGCCCCTACGTCGACTGGAAGCTGCTCGAGAAGATCGACAAGCTCAACGAGGCCGGCCAGAAGAAGCCGATCAAGACCTGGGCCCGCCGCTCGACGATCACTCCCGACTTCGTCGGACACACCTTCAACATTCACAACGGCAAGACCTTCATCCCGGTGTTCGTCACCGAGAACATGGTTGGCCACAAGCTTGGCGAATTTGCGCCCACGCGCATCTTCAAGAAGCACGGTTCGCACACCGCAAAAGTGACGAAATAAAGCGGATGAGGCTTGCTGCGACAGCGGCGGCTCTCTGCTCCCTGAGTCTGGCGGTCCCCGCCGGTGCCCAGGAAAATCGATCTTTGACAAATTCTGGATTAGGAACCCCGCGGGTGATCACCGGCGGAGCAAGGTTCTCGCTGGACCCGTCCGAAGCCGACGTGTCCGTGCGGGAGCGCATGCTCGTGCTGGAGAACACCGTGCGGCAGCTCACGCAAAGCCTCGCGAATGCGAATGCCGAAGCCGAGACCTACAAGCGGCAGGCGGCGGACCTTTCCGAGCGCCTTCAGGCCCTGGGAATTCCCACGGTCGAGGGTGGGGACGGCCCGCTCGAGCAGAAATTGCTCGCCGCGGTGCGCGGTCTCCGGCTTGCAAAAAAGGAAAGCGAGGACCTCAAGGCGGCGTTGATCCGGTTGTCCGAGGCGGTGATGGCATTGCTCCGGACGACGGAGGACATCCCCGCGGAAGCCCGGCTCGCGCTGGAGACGGAAATGCGCAGCTCGGCGGAACTGCTCGGCGCCCCGCAAGGTGCCGTCGAGGCGGAAGCCGTCGAACCAACGCTGCAGGATGCAATGGTCGTCGATGTCCGGGAGGACCTTTCGACGGTCGCTGCGAATGTCGGCGAGCGTCACGGAGTGAAGATAGGCATGCCCTTTCAAGTGCTGCGCGACGGAGATCTGATCGGCACGGTCCGCGTGGTGATTGTGCGCGACAGGGTCTGCGGGGCGGTGATCCAGAGTTTGAAATCAGAGGGAAATCCGGTGAAAGCCGGAGACCGGCTGCGGGTGGACGCCCAACGTCCCACGCAGTGAGAAAGACACGAAAAAATTACGAACATGCAGGTTAAATCGACATACCGATTTGCGAGGATCTCGGCCTTCAAGGCCCGGGAAGTCACTCGCGAGATTCAGGGGCTCGCCGCCAGCGACGCGCTGAGCGTGCTGCGCTTCACTCCGAAGAAGGCAGCGCCGCTCGTCAGCAAGACGCTCAAGAGCGCGATCGCCAACGCGGAGAACAACAACAACCTGCGTGTGGAGAACCTCGTTGTGAAGGAAGCCGTCGTGGGCGAAGGCCCGACGATCAAGCGCTTCGTGCCGAAGGCCCGTGGAAGCGCGGGTCCGATCCGCAAGCGCACGAGCCATATTCGCATCGTCCTCACCGACGAGATCGAGATCAAGCGGCGCGAGCCGAAGAAAACGAAGAAGACCGGCACGAAAGCTTCAAAGCCGAAAAAGGCTGCGAAGCCGACCGAACCTGCCGCTGAAGCCGCTCCGGCCGCCGAACCGGCGACCGAAACGAAGGAATAACCATGGGACAGAAAGTCAATCCAATCGGATTTCGCCTGCCGGTCAACCGCGACTGGCGTTCGAAGTGGTATGCCTCGAAGAAGGAACTCGCTGATTTCCTTCTCGTGGACATGCGCATCCGCGAGCACCTGAAGAAGCGGCTCAAGAGCGCCGCCGTGTCGAAGATTCTCATCGAGCGCGCCTGGAACACCGTGCGCGTCACGATCTTCACGGCCCGTCCCGGTGTCGTCATCGGCCGCAAGGGCTCGGAGATCGAGAACATGACCAACGACCTGACGAAGCTCGCCGAGGGCAAGCAGGTCAAGATCGACATCGTCGAGATCAAGAAGCCCGAGACGGACGCGCAGCTCGTCGCCGAGAATGTCGCCGGCCAGCTCGAGCGCCGCATTTCGTTCCGCCGGGCCATGAAGCGCGCCGTGCAGACGGCGATGGACATGGGAGCGGAGGGCATCAAGGTCCGCGTTTCCGGCCGTCTTGGCGGATCGGAAATCGCCCGCACCGAGTGGTATCGCGAGGGCACCATCCCGCTTCACACCCTGCGCAAGCCGATCGACTACGGGTTTGCCGAGGCCGAAACGACCGCCGGCAAGATCGGCGTGAAGTGCTGGATCTGCCGCCCGGTGGAGAAGACCGAGGAAGAAGTCGCGGCCAAGGAAGCGGCTGCCCCGGCCCCCGCCAAGTAATTCATTTTAGGAGGATCGCACCATGCCATTGATGCCCAAACGCGTGAAGTTTCGCAAATCCCAGCGGGGAAGCCGCAAGGGAAACGCTTCGCGCACCCTGTCGATCGATTTCGGTGAATACGGCCTGCAGACTCTCGAGCGCGCGTGGATCACAAACACGCAGATCGAGGCCGCCCGTGTCGCCATGAACCGCAACATGAAGCGGAAAGGCAAACTCTGGATCCGCATTTTCCCGGACAAGTCCGTCACCGCCCGTCCGCCGGAAACCCGAATGGGTAAGGGCAAGGGCCAGCCGGAATACTGGGTCGCCACCGTGCGTCCCGGCAACGTCCTCTTCGAACTCGGCGGCATCTCCGAGTCGCTCGCCCGCGAGTGTCTGCGCCTGGCCGCCAACAAACTCCCGGTCCGCACGCGCTTCCTCGCGCGTCGCCACGCCGCCTAACCCGTTTCGCAAGCCATGAAGATTCAGGAAGCCCGCGAAATGACCATCAAGGAACTCGTTGCCCGAAAGAACGAGCTCCTGCACGAGGCATTCAACCTTCGCATCCAGCAGCAGGGCGGCCAGCTCGAGAAGCCGCATCTGCTCAAGCAGAACCGGCGCGACGTTGCGCGTATCGAGACGGTCATCACCGAAAAGACGAAGGCCGCAGCCGCCGCCAAGTAAGACCATGAGCGAATCCGCCACCCAATCCAACAAAGCCGGCGCGGCAACCCGCGGCCTGCGCAAGACCCGCGTTGGCGAGGTCGTCTCCGACAAGATGGACAAGACCATCGTCGTGAAGACCATCACCCGCGTGCCGCATCCGAAGTTCGGCAAGATCGTCAAGCAGATCTCCAAGTTCCACGTCCACGACGAGAAGAACGAGGCGAAGGTCGGCGATCGTGTCACCATCGCGGAAACCCGCCCGCTCAGCCGTTTGAAGCGCTGGCGTCTCGTCGAAATTCTCAAGCATTAACGTCCCATGATTCAGATCCGCTCCCGACTCGATGTCGCCGACAACACCGGCGCGCGCATGGCGACGATGATCGGCGTCATCGGCAAGGCCACGCCGACCGCACACGTGGGCGACGTGATCACCTGCAACGTCAAGGAGGCCGCGACCGGCGGCTCCGTGAAGAAGGGCGATGTCGTTCGCGCCGTCGTCGTTCGCACCAAGCACCCGATCAAGCGTCCCGATGGATCCATCCTTCGCTTCGACAAGAACGCGATCGTGATCATCGACAAGGACCTCAACCCCAAGGGCACGCGTGTTTTCGGACCGGTTGCCCGCGAACTCCGCGAGAAGAACTTCATGAAGATCATCTCGCTCGCACCGGAGGTGCTCTAATGGCCCGTCAGCGATTCCACGTCAAACGCGGAGACACCGTCGAGGTGATCTCCGGCAACCACAGGGGCGCCACCGGCAAGGTGCTCGAGATCCGCCGCGCGAAGTCGCAGGTGATCGTCGAGGGCGTCCGAATGATCAAGAAACACCAGAAGAAAAGCCAGGATCAGCCCAACGGCGCGATCATCGAGCGCGAGGGCCCGATTCACATTTCCAACGTGAAACTCGTGGAAGTGAAGCAGGCTCCCGAGAAAAAGAAGAAGGCTGCGCCGAAGAAAAAGGCCGCCTAAACGAAAATGGCCACGCTACCCGAACCCGAACTTTTGAACGAGTATCGCGCCCGTGTCGTGCCCGCGCTTCGCGAGAAGCACGGATACGCGAACATCCATCAGGTCCCGCGCCTGTCCAAGGTCGTGATCAACAGCGCGATCGGTTCCGCCAACGATGTCAAGGAGGCCCTCGAGGTCGCCAAGAACGAAATCGCCCTCATCACCGGCCAGAAGCCGGTTGAGACGGTCTCGAAGAAGAGCATCGCGAACTTCAAGCTCCGCAAGGGACAGGCCATCGGCGCGAAGGTCACCCTGCGTGGCCGCACGATGTATGAGTTCCTTGAGCGCTTGATCAAGACGGCGCTTCCGCGTATTCGTGACTTCCGCGGCGTGTCGCCCAAGGCCTTTGACGGCCGGGGCAACTACACGCTCGGCGTCGCCGATCAGACGATCTTTCCCGAGGTCGAACTCGACAAGATCAAGCGCAACGTCGGTTTCGACATCACCATCGTCACAACCGCGACGACCGATGCCGAGGCCAAGACCCTTCTCGCGGAGCTGGGCATGCCCTTCTCCGACAAAAAGAAACCCGAAGTAAAGAAACCCGAACCCGAGGTGGCGGCCTAAAGCTGCTCAAATGGTTCCCGGCTGTTCACCGGGGCCGCAGCTCGACCCGACACAAAATCCATGACCGTATCCGATCCCATTGCCGACCTGCTGACGCGGCTGCGCAACGCCGCCAGGGCCAGCAAGTCGCACTTCGATGTGCCTTACTCGAAGATGAAGGGCGAAATCGTCCGCATCCTCAAACGTGAAGGCTACATCGCCAACTACGAACTCGACACCACCGGCAAGTTCCCGGTGCTCAAGATCGAGAATAAATTTGTCAACAAGGTCCCGGCTCTCGCGGGCCTCAAGCGCGTGAGCAAGCCCGGCCTGCGCAAATATGTCGGCGCGACGGAAATTCCGCGTGTGCTCGGCGGCATGGGCATCGCCATCATCTCCACCTCCAGCGGTGTGATGACCGGCCACGAGGCCAAGCGCAAAAACGTCGGCGGCGAGCTTCTCGCCTACGTCTGGTAATCCGGGAGGAACGACCATGTCCCGTATTGGCAAAAAGGAAATCATTCTTCCCGAAAAGGTGAAGGTCGACATCGCTCCCGATGGAGCCGTCACGGTCGAGGGCCCGAAAGGCAAGCTCGCCTGGACGCTGCCCCGCTCGGTGACCGCGAAGCTCGAGGACAAGAAACTCACGTTCGAGCGCGACAGCGACAACCGCAGCGCCCGCGCGCTTCACGGCCTGAGCCGTGCGCTCGTGGCCAACATGGTCACCGGCGTGTCGCAAGGCTTCCGGCGCGACCTCGAGATCCAGGGCGTCGGTTTCAAGGCCGCCGTCCAGGGCTCGAAGCTGAATCTCAGCATCGGCAAGTCGCATCCCGTCCTTTTCGACATCCCGGCGGAAGTGAAGGTCACCGTGACCGACAACACCAAGATTTCGATCGAGGGTGTGGACAAGCAGATCGTCGGACAGTGCGCCGCGAACATTCGCGCCTACTACCCGCCGGAGCCCTACAAAGGCAAGGGCATCCGTTACGCCGGCGAGCAGGTCCGCCGCAAGGAAGGCAAAACCGTCCAGTAACCCGGAGGAATCACGAACATGGCTAGCAAATCTCTGCGCAAGGTCCGGCACGCCCGGGTCCGCAAGAAAGTCTCCGGCACTCCCGAGCGGCCGCGGCTCGCGGTCCATTTCTCGGGCCGCCACATCACGGCCCAGGTCATCGACGACGAGTCCGGCAAAACGATCGTTTCCGCCAACACGACGGAGAAGGAACTCCGTCCGAAGGCCGGGGCGAACGTCGCCACCGCCGTCGAGATCGGAAAACTCGTCGCCGCACGCGGCATCGAGAAGAACATCCGCCGGGTCGTTTTCGACCGCGGCGGCAACAGATACCACGGCAAGGTGAAGGCCCTCGCCGATGCAGCCCGCGAGGCGGGATTGGAGTTTTAATATGGCAGGTCCCAATAATCAGAACCGCCGCGGCGGTGGAGATCGTCGCAGCCGGGGTCCGGCTCCGACCGAGGAACCGAAATCGGACAACGTCGAGAAGGTCGTCTTCATCAACCGATGCGCGAAGGTCGTCAAGGGCGGCCGGCGTTTCAGCTTCAGCGCATTGATCGTTTCCGGCGATCGCAAGGGCAAGGTCGGCTACGGCTTTGGCAAGGCGAACGAAGTCTCGGAGGCGATCCGCAAGGCATCCGAAGCCGCGACGAAGAAGATGGTCACCATTTCCGTCCGCGACAACACGATCCCTCACGAGGTGACGGGTGAGTTTGGCGGCGGGCGCGTGCTGCTGCGTCCGGCATCGCCCGGAACCGGCGTGATCGCCGGTGGCGGCGTGCGTGCGGTCATCGAAGCGGTCGGCATTCGCGACGTGCTCGCGAAGTCGCTCGGATCGAGCAACCACGCCAATGTCGTGAAGGCGACGATCAAGGCTCTCACCGGCCTGCGTCCCCGCGACGAGATCATGAAGATTCGCGGCAAGAAGGTCCGTGCCGAACAGCCGGCGACGGAATCCGCAGCCGCAACCCAGGAGTAATTTTCCATGCGTCTTCACACGCTCAGTCCCAATCCCGGCGCGAAGAAGCGCCGCAAGCGCCTTGGCCAGGGCGAAAGCTCCGGAAAGGGCAAGACGGCCGGCAAGGGCCACAAGGGTCAGAAGGCCCGTTCCGGCGGGTCGATCCGCCTCGGCTTCGAGGGCGGTCAGATGCCGCTCATCCGTCGTCTGCCCAAGAGGGGTTTCAACAACGCGGCGTTCAAGACCGTCTACGGGATCGTCAATCTCGACGACCTCGAGAAGCGTTTTGAGGCTGGTGCCTCCATCAACGAGTCGGTGCTCCGCGAGAGCGGTCTGATTCGTGGTCGCATCGACGGCGTGAAACTTCTCGGACGCGGCGAACTCAGCAAGAAGCTGTCGATCGAGGTCGACTCCGTCACCGCCTCGGCCCGTGAAAAGGTCGAGAAAGCCGGCGGCACGATCGCGATCCGTTCGAAGTAATTCCGACGACCAATGACGAAATGACCAATGACGGCCCTGAAGTCATTGGTCATTAGTCGTTTCCTAAAGGTCCCTCGCAGGCTTTCCTTCCTTTTTTCATGATTTCCGCCTTTACCAACATCTTCAAGATTCCGGAACTCCGCCAGCGCGTGCTCTTCACGCTGGCGATGATCGTCGTTATGAGGATCGGCTCCGCGATCACGACGCCCGGCGTCAATGCGGAGGTGTTGCGTGCATGGTTCGTCGACATGGCGGATCGTCAGGCACAGGGAGGAGTGGCTGCGTTGTTCAACCTCTTCAGCGGTGGCGCGCTCAGCCACGCGGCGATTTTTTCACTGGGCATCATGCCCTACATCAGCGCGTCGATCATGCTCCAGCTGCTCACGGCGGTCATTCCGCGGTTGAGCAAGCTCTCCCGTGAGGACGGTGGCCGGCAAAAGATCACGCAATACACGCGCTACACAACGCTCGCGTTGTGCGTGCTGCAGGGCTGGCTCCTTGCGCTTTCACTCGAAAATCCCGCCTCGAATCCCTTCCTGCCGGAGATCATGCAGACCATCAACCGGCTGGGCCTGGATCTCGTGCCGGAACCGGGGCTTTCGTTCCGCTTGCTGACCATCGTGACGATGACCGCGGGCACGATGTTCCTCATGTGGCTGGGAGACCAGATCACGGATCGAGGCGTCGGCAACGGCGTGTCGCTGATCATTTCGGTCGGCATCCTTGCACAGCTCCCCGCCGGTCTGAACCAGGCGTGGCGGACCTTCGTTCCGACCGCCAACAACGCGGGCGATCAGCTCAGTCCGGTGGTGCTGGTGTTGATGATTGCCTTCCTCGTGCTGGTGATCGCGGCGGTCATTGCCGTGACGCAGGCACAGAGGCGCATTGCCATCCAGTATGCCAAGCGGGTTGTTGGCCGGAAGGTTTACGGCGGGCAGACCCAATACATGCCGCTGAAGGTGAACTACGCCGGTGTCATGCCGATCATCTTTGCGCAGGCCATTCTGCTTTTCCCGTCGTTCATCGTGCAGCAGCTCTTTCCGGGCAGTGCAACCGCGCAGTGGATCGCCAACGAGCTGTCCGTGGGCGTGTGGCATTACATCCTCTTCGGAGCGATGATCTTCTTCTTCAGCTATTTCTGGGTGTCCACCCAGTTCCAGCCGGCGCAGATCGCCGATGACCTGAAGAAATACGGCGGATTCATCCCCGGTGTGCGCCCGGGCAAGCCGACGGCGGAGTTTCTGGATTACACCATGACCCGGCTGACGTTTGCCGGAGCGATCTTTCTCACCATCATCGCCGTGCTTCCGCAGGCGCTGAACATTCAGCTCAAGGTCCCGTATATGGCCGCGCAGTTCTTTGGCGGCACGGGATTGCTGATCATCGTGGGTGTCGTGCTCGATACGATGCGCCAGGTCGAGACGCATCTTCTCCAACGTCACTACGACGGTTTCCTTCGCAAGGGACGCATCCGGGGCGCCCGGGACACCCGTCCCCGCGTCGGTTCGAACACCGTTGTTTCCGAGTCCACGCTTCTCTGGATCTATGTCGCTCTGGCCGTCCTTGTGATTGCAGGCGTCACGATCCTGCTGGGCGCGAGGCAGTAGTCGCTTGAAGCGTCGCATCGTGCTGCTGGGGCCTCCGGCCTCTGGAAAGGGAACGCAGGCCGAGCGCATTGCCGCCCGATACGGATTGCCTGCGGTCTCGACCGGAGCGCTCATGCGTCGCGAGCGCGAAGAGGGCACCGATCTCGGTCGAGAGGCCGGGCAATGGACCAGTCACGGCCGGCTCTTTCCCGACGAAATCGCGATGCAGGTTGTGCGTCGCTGGCTTTCCGAGCAGGGGACATCGAAGTATTTGTTCGACGGATTCCCTCGAACGGTCGGCCAGGCCCGCGCGTTCGACGAGGAACTGGGAGCCAGCCAGCCGGAGATTGTCTTTCATCTCGCGCTGCCGGATGACGTGATTCGCACCCGGGTGGCCGATCGCATTACCTGCGGCCATTGCGGTGCAACCTTCAGCCATTCGCGCGACGGTGTCGCCGAAGGAGCCGTCTGCCCGAAATGCGACCATCCGCTCGAACGGCGGAACGACGACACCCCCGCCGCGCTGGAGGAGCGCCTCGAGCAGCACCGCGCGCTTACCGAGCCGCTGCTCGGCTATTACGGATCCCGGATTGTGGAGATCGACGCGGCCTCGGACAGGGATTCGGTTTTTCAGCAAATCTGCGACAAGATCGAGGAGGCGGTGCCGGCATGATTCCCATCAAGACAGATTCCCAGATCGAGAAGATGCGGCGTGCGTGCGACCTCGCCAGCAGCGTGTTGAATGGCGTTGCGGATATGATCCGTCCCGGTATCACGACGGGCGAACTCGATCGTGCCGCAGGGGAAATGATCGCCGCCGCCGGAGCGAAAAGCGCCTTCTATGGCTACCGGGGATATCCCGGCCAGCTCTGCATTTCTCTCAACGAGGAAGTTGTCCATGGCATTGGCGGCCCGCGCCGCATCAATTACGGCGATATTGTGAAGCTGGATTGCGGCGTCGAGCTGGACGGGTGGATTGGTGACAACGCGGTGACCGTCCCGGTGGGAATTGTCCCCCCCGAGGTCGAGCGGCTTCTGCATGTCACGGAGTCCACGTTGAACGAGGCGCTGAAATTTCTGCGTCCCGGACGCCGGCTTGGAGACATGTCCGCGTTCATCGAGGAGGAGGTTCGGAAGGCCGGGTTCAGTGTCGTTCGCGATTTTGTGGGCCACGGCGTGGGACGCAAACTCCACGAGGAGCCACAGGTGCCGAATTACGGCAAACGCGGATCCGGCCCGAAGCTCAAGGCCGGCATGGTGCTCGCGGTCGAACCGATGGTGAACCTCGGTGGACACGATGTGCGCATCCTCGATGACGACTGGACCGTTGTCACCCGCGACGGCTTGCCTTCCGCCCATTTCGAGCACACCGTGCTCATCACAAACGACCAACCGGAAGTGTTGACATGGAAAAGAAAGACGCTATTGAAGTAGCGGGTAAGGTCGTCGAGTTGTTGCCAAAGTCCATGTTCCGCGTCGAACTGGGGAACGGGCACCGCATACTCGCGAACATTTCCGGCCGGATGCGTCTGAGCTTCACGCGCATTCTTCCTGGCGACACGGTCCAGGTCGAAATGTCCCCTTACGACCTGAAAACCGGCCGCATTGTCGACCGACCCAATTCCGAGAAACTCCACAAACCATGAAAGTCCGAGCATCCGTCAAACGGCTTTGCGAAAGCTGCAAGATCGTGAAGCGTGAAAACGTCGTTCGCGTGATCTGCAAGAACCCGCGTCACAAGCAGAAGCAAGGCTGAACATCCCTTTAGATTTTGGATTTTGGATTTTGGATTCGGAGCGTAGCTGCCCGATGACGGAATCCCGGCGGCTGGCCTCCAAAATCGCGAACCGAAATCAAAAATCTAAATCATCCACACCATGCCCCGTTTACTCGGAGTTGACATCCCCGGCGACAAACGCATCGAAGCGTCGTTGCCCTACATCTACGGCATTGGTCCGAAGACCGCGAAGCGCGTGCTCGAGCGGGCCAATATCGATCCCAACATCCGCGCGAAGGATCTCTCGCCCGAGCAACTCGGCGCGATCGTTCACGCGATCGGCGAAAGCCGCCTCGTCATCGAAGGTGATCTTCGTCGCGAAGTGCAAAGCAACTTGAAGCGCCTGCAGGCGATCAACTGCTACCGCGGCATCCGTCACCGCCGCGGACTCCCGGTGCGCGGCCAGCGCACATCCACCAACGCCCGCACCCGCAAGGGTCCGCGCAAGACTGTCGGCGTGCAGCGCAACCCGAACGCAAAGGCCGGCAAGGTCTAACATTTCACCGCCATGTCTGAAGAAACCAAGGAATCCGCGGCGCCCGCGCCGGAGGAGAAACCGAAGAAAAAAGACTGTGAAGGCGAAGGCTCCGAAGGAGGAAGCCCCGGCTGCAAAGGCCGAGGTGGAGACCCCGGCCGCCGCCGAAACCCCGGCGGAAGCTCCTGCAGCCGAGGCCCCCGCCGCCGCCGAGGCGAAACCGGCCGTCGAGGCCGCCGCCCCTGCGGAAGCCAAGCCGAAGGCCGCCAAGAAATCCTCCAAGAAAAAGGAGGCCGCCGCTGCTCCGGCTGCCGGTGCACCCGCGCCCGTGAGCATTTCGCTCGACGATACGATCGAGCCGATCAAGGTCATCAAGGCCAAGGGCAGCAAGAATGTCCATCAGGGCATCGCCCACGTTCAGGCCAGCTTCAACAACACGATCGTCAGCATTACGGACCTCCGTGGAGGCGTGATCGGCTGGTCGAGCGCCGGCAAGATGGGCTTCAAGGGCTCCCGCAAGAGCACGGCCTACGCCGCGCAGATGGTGGCCCAGGATGCCTGCCGTCAGGCCATGGGCCACGGTCTCAAGGAGGTCGAGGTTCGGGTCAAGGGACCCGGAGCAGGCCGCGAGTCCGCTGTCCGCGCCATGCAGGCGATCGGGCTGGAAATTTCGGTCATCAAGGATGTCACGCCCGTTCCTCACAACGGCTGCCGTCCTCCGAAGCAGCGCCGCGTCTGATGCGTCTCAATTCTCAACACTCAACTCTCTACTAACGAGATGGCCCGCAATACCGGTCCCAAGACCAAGATCAGCCGCCGCTACAATGTGCTCATTGGCGGTTCCGCCAAGGCGTTCGAGCGCAAGAATTATCCTCCGGGGCAGCATGGCCCGAAAGGCTCGCGCCGCAAGGTCAGCGACTACGCGCTTGCTCTCGCCGAGAAGCAGAAGCTCCGCCACCAGTATGGTGTGCTCGAGAAGCAGTTCCGCCGTTACTTCCAGATCGCGCTCAGCAAGCGCGGTGTGACGGGTGAAACGCTGCTCCAGCTCCTCGAGACACGCGTGGACAATGTTGTCTACCGCATGGGCTTCGCGAAGACCCGCACGGCCGCCCGCCAGATGGTCTCGCACGGCCACATCCGCGTGAACGGTCGCAAGCTCGACATCGCTTCGGCGAATCTGAAGCCCGGCGACAAGGTTTCCGTCAAGGAATCCGACGGCTCCCGCCGCCTCGCGCAGCGAAACCTTGAGCAGACGCAGATCGTCACCGTGCCCGACTGGCTCGTGGTTGATCGCGACAACCTCACCGGTGAGGTGACGCGCATCCCGACCCGGGATGAAATAAATCCGATTGCAAACGAGCAACTCGTGGTGGAACTTTATTCCAGATAATTTCCCCGCAACCCAGGTGGTGGTTCCTCCCACCACCGATCAAAGCGCCCGCTGGCAGTATCAGGCGGGCGCTTTCTTTTTGTCCGATCAACGCCGGGACGGAAACCGCCGCGCGAGTGCTTCCCACGCCGGCGGAAGCAGGAAGAGGGAAATGCACGCGGAGATCGTGAGGCCGAGCGCACAGGTCCGGCCAAGCTCCGCGAGGGCGAGGTTGTTCGCAAATCCGAGTGCGCCAAAGCCTGCGATCGATGACGCGGCACAGAGCACGATCACCAGTGCCAGTTCGCGTTGCGCGGCCGCCGAGTTGCCGCCGTTTCGTCGCAGTGCAAGGAGGGGAAGAATGGCGTAGCCCGATCCCGTTCCGAGGAGGAGGAGAAGCGCGGCGAGGCTGAAGAGGCCGACCGTTCCGCCCAGTAGAGCCGTGGCACCGGCGAGGCAGGCCAGGGAAAGCGCCTGCGTGGCGACGAAAAAGATCACTGCACGCAGGCTGCGCATCGCAATGAGTAGAATGAATACCACCGCTGCGAAGATCGCGCTGATCATTACCGTCAGCTCACCCGGAATCTCGCGCCGGAGTTCACGTCCGAGTTGATCCCATCCCACGAGGTGAATGCCCGGGCTTCCGACGGAGTCGAGCAGGGCCTCCTCGTGTCCGGGAACCGGATGAACAAGGCCGGCGGCGAGAAGTTCCCCGTCGTCGTGCCGGACGAGTCGCCGGAGGATCCACGATGCCGCATCGGATGAAGGCCAGATCGGCGCCTGCCCGGGCGTCCATTCCTTCCACCGCTGGAGCACGGATTCTGCGAGGACGAAGGCCTGGTCGGTGAATCCCGCTTCGAGCACCGCTTCGCGCAGTCGGGAAATGTCCGCGGCGAGCGATGCGGCCTTTTCGAGATTGCGACGCTGACGCTCCGGGGATGGCCAGAGGATCGTGGCGGTCATGGCGGATGCGATGTCTCCCCGCGCCATGGCTTCCGCGATCTGTCGATCCGCTTCGTGCAGCCGGGACTCCACTTCCTCGTAGGAATCGCCGGTCACCACGAGGTTCAAAACTCCGCGATCATCGGCGAGGCGCTCGGAAAGCCGCTCCATTGCGCGATACGCGCCGCTTTTTCGCGGTCGCATTGTATTTGCCGAAAAGTCGACCGACGGAGGTCCGTTGAAAACGAGGACGGAGACAAGGGCGATCCCGCCAATGGCTGTGAAAACCGCCGCCCATCGCAGAAGGCGGGCGGATGTCAGCGAGTGCTCGATCGGGAGCGGGGAGGGAAGTGGAAAACGGGTGACGTGCCGGAAGGCGAATCGGGCGAAGATTCCCAGCATCACCGTCGCACCGATGACCACACCAAGAGCGACCAAAACCCCAAGCTGCGAAAGACCGGGCAGAGTGCTGTAGCTCAGTGCGAGGAAGACGGCCGCTGTCGTGCTGCAGGTCCATGCGATATTCGACAGGCATTTTCTCCGCAGATCAGGCAGCGATGCCGCGCCGTGCGCCGCGCTGTTGAACACGTAGTAACCGTAGTCGACGGAAAGGCCGATCATCACCGCCGCGAAGCCGACGCTGATGACCGTGAGATCCTCGAGCAGCCAGCCGGCGGTGGCCATGGCGAGAGCGAAGATCAGGGCCACGCAGGCGAGAAGGACGACCAGCGGCCGGATACGGCGATAGCAAATCCAGAAAATGGCGCCGACGAGGAGCAGGGCCGAACCTGCGGTGAGGGTCATTTCACGGTCCATGCTTCCCGAGATGTCCGCGACGAATGCCGGCTGCCCGGTGAATCCAAGTTCGACGCCGTGCGAAACATTCCAATCCGCGGCGAGCGATTTGATTTCGTCCACCCAGCGAATGCAGTCGCGGTAGTTTTCCAGCGGCTGTGCGCTTTCCACGTAGACGACGCGGAATAGCCCGTCTGGGGAGGCGAATCCCCCGCCGTCCTGCTGTTGCTCGAGCAGCTCGGTGGGGAGGCCGTCCGTGAAGCCAAACGGATCGTAGCTGCGAATCGCGGCCGTGGCGGGGGAGAGTGTGTCGGTGAGTTCTTCGAGCGCGTTCTGCAGCGTCGAGGAGGTGTTTGCGGGTGCCATGCGCTCCAGCAGAGCGTCGAACACACCGGGCGGCTGGCTGAGGAGCTGGAACGCGAGGAGTTCTCCAAGCCCGGATGGATCATTTTCCCAGGGGCCCTCGGCGAGGGCGCGGTTCGCGAGATCCGGGCGAGAGGCGAGTGCATCCGCCAGTGATCTTGCAGCGGCCTCCGTTTTTTCCGCATCGTCGGATTCCACGGTGACGATCAACTCGTTGGGCAGGGAAAAGTGCTCCAGAACGAGCGAGAGGCCGGCGACCTGCGAGAGATGGCGCGGAAGCAGTGCGAGGATGTCGACGTCGAAGCTGATTCGCGACAGCCCGCCTGCGACGTAAAGCGCGAGCCCGGCAATGAGGACAATCCGGCGCAGGCTAGCGGGAATCCTGGACATCGTAGCCGGAGAGGTCGGGCGCAAAGATCGAGGGATCGAGTTTGCGGTCCAGCTTCACATTGGAGAACTCGTTGCGCAGCGAGGAGCCGTCCTTTGTGACCGCCTCGAACGAGAGGAGGTGGCCGGATTCCGTGTCGAAGGTAAGGATGATGCGGGTGAGCATCTTTCTCGCTGCGGGATCGCGCGGCAGCATTTCGACCCGGCAGACCGTGCCGTCAATCCGGAGGTCGCGGACCTCGAAACGTTCGCGGAAGGTTGCGAAATCGGGGGCAAACGGAAACTCCGCCATACCCCGCAGCGAGGCGTCATTTTTCAGATCCTCGACGCGCGTGCGGGTCGCGGTGCGCCGGCGACCATCGATCACGGTGATTGTTTCGCCGTCGCCGATGGCGATTGTGCGAGGCGGATCGCCGATCTGCCAGCGGAAGCGGTCGGGAGATTCAAACCAGAACCTGCCCTCCGCCTTTGCAGGGGAGCGAAGGGTTTTCAAGGCGCGGCTTTGGGTCATGTCCGCCTCGATCGTCCGGATCTTCGACTGCCGCTCGATCCATCGCGCGATGGGCGAGAGGTCGATGACCCGAGTCTCCTGTGCGAAGGTGCAGGTCGCGGCGAGAAGCAGAAGCGCGAGCGATCGCTGGATCACGACGGAATGGGTGCGGAGCTCCGCCGGATTGACGGGCGGTCAGCGATGCGAACGGACGAGAACGATCGGCTCGCGGTCCTTGTCCGAATACGGGATGTAGTCGGAATAGTAACCTTCGAGCACGCCCGGTCGCGCATATTTCACGACAATCGTGTAGGAGGTCCAGCCCTCGTCCGTGGCGGCCAGATACATGGTCGTGCCGTTGATCACGCCATGCACCGGGTAGCGACCGATGTGGCCGGTGACCTTGTTGCCGTTTTGCGCGAGGTGGCCATGGCCCCAATCCTCTGCATACCACGAGCCCTCGACATTCAGGCGCGAGGTGCCGGCGCTTGCGGTGAGCCATTCATGCGTGGCCGCGCGGTTCTTCTGATATTTCGCCGGGGTATGGCAGGCGGGAAGGACTGCGACAATGAGGACGGGGAGAAGGGTCCGCAGGAGCGCTTTCATACCGAAGTGTTCCCAGAATCGCGGGGAGGTGTCCAGCCCGGCCGTTGCCTCAAAGTGGTGGAGCCGCCGACTGGGTGTGCCGGATTTCCTCAGCCTCGACAGCGAATACGGTGTCCTCGCCGAAATTCGTCGCGTGATCTCCGATGCGCTCGAGGAAGCGGGCGATGAAGATGAGGTTGAGATACCCCTTCACGGACGAGGGCTCGCTGGCCATCTGCTGGGTGCAGGTGCGCGCGAAAACGCGGTTCATTTCATCGAGGTCCTTGTCGCGGGCTTTCAGGCCGCGAGCGAGTTCGGCGTCGTCGTCGGCGTAGGCCTTGATCGCGTCCGCGAACATCGAGGTCGCGTGCGCAAACATGGGCTCGAGCGACTGGGCGACTTCGAGCCGCGGGTGGGCGTTCAGTTTTCGTGCGCGGCGGGCAATGTTCACCGCCTGATCGGCGATGCGCTCGATGTTCGTGCTGGATTTCATCGCGGTGATGACGCGGCGGAGATCCGAGGCAAGGGGCTGGAAGCGGGTGAGCAGGCTGACCCCTTCGCGGTCGATCTGAATTTCCAGCGCATCGATTTCCTCGTCGTCGGCGATCACCACGTTGCAGGGGTCATCGTCGCGCTCGAAGAGCCCCTTGCCTGCATTCGCAAGGTTTCGTTCGGCGAGACTCGCCATCATGAGAACGTTGTTTCGAAGCGCCTCGAGCGCCTCGTCGAAACTGCCGAGAATGTGCTTGCCGTCGGACATGGATGGAAATCGTGCGGAGGGATGCGGGTGGCCGGGAATCAACCGAAACGGCCGGTGATGTAGTCCTCGGTCTTCTTTTGGGATGGATTGGAGAAAATCTTCTGGGTGGCGTCGAACTCGATGAGCTTGCCGAGATAGAAGAAGGCGGTGTGGTCGGAGCAGCGGGTGGCCTGCTGCATGTTGTGGGTGACGATGACGATCGTGAAATCCTTCTTCAGTGCGTGGATGAGTTCCTCGACCTTCGCGGTGGCGATCGGGTCGAGCGCGGAGCACGGCTCGTCCATGAGCAGAACCTCCGGATTGTTTGCGATGGCACGGGCAATGCAGAGGCGCTGCATCTGGCCGCCGGAGAGGCCGAGCGCGCTTTCATTGAGCCGGTCCTTCACCTCGTCCCAAAGCGCGGCGCCACGCAGGCTGCGCTCGACGGCCTCGTCGAGGACGCGCCGGTTTCGCTGACCGGCAATGCGGAGGGAATAGACGATGTTCTCGTAGATCGATTTCGGAAACGGATTCGATTTCTGAAAGACCATGCCGATGCTGCGTCGCAGCGAGATGATCTCGATTTTGGGATCGTAGATGCTGCGACCGCCGATCGTGATGTCGCCTTCGTGGCGGGTGCCGTCGATCAGGTCATTCATGCGGTTGAAGTTCCGCAGCAGGGTGGACTTCCCGCAGCCGGAGGGCCCGATGAACGCGGTCACCTGGCGCTCCGGGATCTCCATGTTGATGTCGAAGAGCGCCTGCTTCTTTCCGTAGAAGAAATTGAATCCCGAGACCTTGATGAAATCGCTCTTCGGCGTGGAGGGGGCCTGCGGCGTGCCGGCGGGACGGGTGACGTCAGTTTCCATGGTGTTCGGCATGGCGGATCACTTTTTGCGGAAGACGAGCTGGGCCGTCACATTTGCGATCGTTACGAGAATGACCAGCACGAGGGACGCTGTCCATGCCATGTTGATCTGATGCTCGTAGGGGAGCGTGGAGAAGTTGTAGATGAGCACCGAAAGGGACGCGGTGGGTTCCGTGAGCGACTGCGCCCAGAACCAGCTGAACAGCGCGGTGAAGATCAGCGGCGCGGTTTCCCCCGCGGCGCGCGCGACGGCGAGCATCACGCCGGTCATGATGGCGGGAAGAGCGTCGGGCAGCACGATCCGCCAGATCGTCTGGAACGTCGTGGCGCCAAGGCCGTAGGAAGCCTCGCGGTAGGCCTTCGAGACGCCGATGAGCGCCTGTTCGGACGTCAGAATGATCGTTGGGAGAATGAGGATCGCGAGCGCGAAGCCGCCGGCCCATGCGGAGAAACCTCCCTCGAACGGGATGCCGAGTGCTTTGCAGAGCTGCACGATTGGCCCGTCCGGCAGGACAATGACCGCATAGGCAAAGACACCGCAGATGATCGAGGGAATGCCGGTGAGCAGCTTTGCAACGAAGCGGACGGCATTGGCCAGTTTCGATGTCGGGGAGTATTCGTTGACGTAGATGGCGGCGAGAACGCCCACCGGGGTGGCGATGACGAGGGCAATGCCAACCATCAGCAACGTTCCGAGCATCGCGTTCCCCAATCCGCCGCCGAGGCTTCCGGCAGCCGGCGGCAGCTGGCGGAAGAGGTCGAGATTCAGGAGGGGGAGCCCCTTTTTGACGACCAGAAAAAGGATCGAGACGAGGGGGATGAGCGTGGCGCCGGCAAGGCCGATGCAGAGGATGCTCAGGATCTGGTTGCCGATCGCGCGGGAGCTGGTGCGATGTCCACCGGCGGTAGCGAAGAAATGGTCGTTGGCGGCCATGGGTCAGCGAATGCCGGCGGTGCGGCGCTGGGTGTAACGAAGGACGAGTTCGCCGGCGATGTTTACGAAAAGCGTGAGCGCCATGAGGAGCAGCGCCGCATACATGAGGGCGTTGATCTGGAGATCGGAAGCCTCGCCGAACTGGTTGGCGAGCAGGCTGGCGAGTGTGCCGCTTGGCGAGACGAGGGAGAACGTCAGGCGCGGGCTGTTGCCGATGAGCATCGCGACGGCCATGGTCTCTCCCATGGCGCGGCCAAGCGCGAGGATCGTCGCCGCGACGACGCCCGGGGCCGCGGTCGGCAGCAGGACGCGAAAAATGGTTTCCCACCGCGTGGCGCCGAGCGCGTAGGAACCCTCGCGCAGCGTGGCTGGCACTGCGACCAGTGCGGACCGCGAGATCGCTGTCAGGGTGGGCAGGATCATCAGCGCAAGGACGAGGCTCGCCGTGAGCAGACTGTTGCCGTAGGCGGGGGCGTGAAAGAGCGTGTCGAGCACCGGAACACCCTTGAATGCCTTCACGGCCCAGCGGCCGAATTCGTTCATCATCGGAACGAGAACGACGATGCCCCACAGTCCGTAGACGACGCTGGGAATGGCAGCGAGCATCTCGACCGTGAAGCGAACGACCTGACGGACCGGCAGCGGCAGGAAATCCTCGCTGAGGAAAATCGCGATGGCCAGTCCCAGCGGGAAGGCGAGCAGGAGCGCGATGAGCGAGGAAAGGGCCGTGCCGACGATGAACGGCAGCACGCCAAACTGATCGCGGCTTGGGATCCACTTTGCCTCGGAGACGAAGCTGAATCCGAACTTCGAGATCGCTGGCCACGACTGGCGGACGATTTCACCGATGAGCCATGCGAGGGTGGCGACGGTTGCGATGGCCGCCACCCAGCACAGGATGCGGAAGAGATCAGGAAGCCTGCGGGTCGGGCGGGGGCCGGAGTTGGGAACGGCAGGCCTTTGTTCCTGCAGTGTGGTCATCGATCTCTTCGAGGGGAATCGTTACCGGATGCTTTCGAGTGCGGCGAGGCTCTTCTCTACGACATTCTCCGGAAGCGGAATGTAACCGAGGTCGGAGGAAAACTTCTGTCCCTCGGTCAGGCCGTATTTCACGAACTCGCGCAGCGCGGCGAGCTTTGCGGCATTCGGATATTTCTGATGAAGCAGCAGCCAGGTGAAGGTGACGAACGGGTAGTCCTGTTCGCCGGCCGGGTCGACCGGCCAGACCCGGAGGTTTTCCGGCAACTCGACACCGGCCAGCGTTGCGGCGCCGCTTTCGACGGACGGCGCGACAAAATTCCCGGCCTTGTTCTCGATCAGGGCCATCTGGAGGTTGTTGCCCTTCGCGTAGCCGTATTCCACGTAGCCGATCGTTCCGACGGTTTGCTGGATCATCGCGGTGACGCCCTCGTTGCCCTTGCCGCCGGCGCCGGTGGGCCAGGGAACGGTCTTGTCGGTGCCAATTTCCGCGGCAAATTCCTCGCTGATGGCCGAGAGGCATTGCGTGAAGACGAAGGTCGTGCCGGAGCCATCGGAGCGGTAGGCGACGTTGATTTGCTCGTCGGGCAGCTCGACGCCGGGGTTCGCCGCGGCGATGAGCTCATCGTTCCACATGACGACCTTTCCCATGAAGATGCCGGCGAGCGCCTCGCGGGAAAGTTTCAGATCCTTCACTCCGGGGAGGTTGTAGGCGAGGACCACGCTGCCTGCCGTGGCGGGAATCATCACCACGCCATTTGGCATTTTGGCGATTTCCGCGTCCTTCATTGCGGCGTCGCTTGCACCGAAGTCGACCGTTCCGGCGGTGAACTGCTTCACGCCAGCCCCTGAGCCGACGGACTGGTAGTTCACCTGCACATCGGGGTTCGTCTTGTGGTATTCGACCGCCCAACGCTGGTAGAGCGGGGCGGGGAAGGTGGCGCCCGCACCGCTGAGGCGCTCGGCGCGGGTCGTTCCGATGCCGGTGGCGCAGACTGCCGCGAGAAGGACGCTGAGAGAGAAGGTCTTCATTCGATGGAGATGAATTACGAGGCAATCAGGCGCGAAAACCGGGAGTTTCGCAAAGAGAGGTTTGTGACGAAAACGTCACAAGGCGCGTTTGTCGCATTTCGGCGCTGGACCAGGCCAGTCGAAACGCCCCGTGGCTGCTTGACCGAAATCAGTTTCAAGCCGGATTGGTGAAGTCACGATTGACGGCTCGCAAGGATTCCGGGCTCCCTGCTCGCCGCAGCAGGAGAAGACGCGATCCTTGAACTCCATGAGCGCGCATTCCCCCGTTTGCGAGAGCAAGTCGATTGAACATCTGGCGCAATGCCTCCGGGCATGGCGAATCGCCCTCGTGGCATACGTGCTCGTCGCCCTGTTTGCCGCGGGCAGCCTTTCGACCGAAGTGGTGGCCGTCCTGCTGTTTGCCGGATTTTCCGCGATGACACTGTTCGTGTTTCGCCTGAAGTCCCGGATCGCCGCGCTGCGGATGGAGCGTTATCTGGAGGCGTTTTCGGAGACCGCCCGGCGGAGCTGACGCCGCAGCCACCCGCTCCGGGTCGTGCCCGCAACGGCTTCCCGGAAGAAAGCCTTTGCGGGGTTGGGGGCCGTTGTGTAGCCTCCCGAATTCCACCCATTCACGACCTCCATGGGCAAAATTTACAACAACATCGTTGAGACCGTCGGGCGGACCCCGCTGGTGAAATTGAATCACATCACCGAGGGCCTGCCGGCCACGATTGCGGTGAAGTGCGAGTTTTTCAACCCGCTTGGCAGCGTGAAGGACCGCATTGGCATGGCGATGATCGAAGACGCCGAGGCCAAGGGGCTCCTGACGAAGGACACCGTCATCGTCGAACCCACCAGCGGCAACACCGGCATCGCTCTGGCCTTCGTCGCTGCGGCAAAAGGCTACAAGCTGATTCTCACCATGCCCGAGACGATGAGTCTCGAGCGCCGCACCCTGCTCGCGATGCTTGGCGCGAAGCTCGTTCTCACGCCGGGCGCCGAGGGCATGAAGGGGGCGATCGCAAAGGCGAACCAGATCGTCGAAGAGACGCCGAATGCCTGGATGCCCCAGCAGTTCAACAACCCGGCCAACCCCGCGATTCACTTGAAGACAACAGCGGAGGAGCTTTGGGAGGACACCGACGGCGCGATCGACGTTCTCGTTGCCGCGGTTGGCACCGGAGGAACGCTCACCGGCGTGTCCGAGGCGATCAAGCCCCGCAAGCCCGGCTTCAAGGCCATTGCGGTCGAGCCGAAGGATTCCCCTGTCATCACCCAGACCCGCAACGGCGAGCCGGTAAAGCCGGGGCCGCACAAGATCCAGGGAACGGGTGCGGGATTCGTCCCGAACAACCTCCATCTGGATCAGGTCGACGAAGTCATTACCGTCAGCAATGACGACGCGTTTGCGATGGCGCGCCGGCTTGCGAAGGAGGAGGGACTGCTCGTCGGCATCAGCACCGGCGCGAACGTTCACGCGGCGATCCAGATCGCCAAGCGTCCGGAAAACGCCGGCAAACTCATCGTCACCGTGGCCTGCTCGACCGGAGAACGCTATCTCAGCACCGCACTGGCCGAAGAGGCGCGCGCGGAAGTCGGAGCCTGATTCCTTCCTAGATGGCCACACGCGATTCCTATACGCCCGCCTCCGACGAGTCGGTTTACGAAGTCGATTCCTTCGAGCTGCTTTGGGAGCAGCACAAGGGAAAGGTGATTTTTGGCATCGTCGCGGTGCTCGCCATCGTCGGCGGGTTCTTCGGCTGGCTCTACGTTTCCAGTGCGAACAAGAAGGCCGCCGCCGCCGCGTATGCTGAAGCGACGACGCCGGAGGCCTGGCGTGAAGTGATCGCGAAGTATCCGAAGTCGCCCGTTGCGGGCAACGCCGCGATCCTGCTTGCGCAATCGCTCCGCGACGCCGGCAATATCGACGAAGCGGACAAAGTGCTCGCTGATTTTGTAGCGGCGCAGCCGAAGGCGCAGTTTGCCCCGCTCGCGAGCCTGGCGATCGCGGAGAACGAGGCGCTTGCCGGAAAGACGAAGGAAGCGGAGGAGTCGCTGCAGTTGCTCAGCGAAACGGACGCGAACTCGTTCGTCGCACCCTTTGCGCTGATGATGAAGGCGCAGCTTCATCTGGCGAACTGGGAGCGCGATGCCGCGATGCGGTCGCTCGACCTGCTCTACGCGAATTTTTCCGACTCGGTTTCGGGCGACTCGGCGCAGCCGCTCTACGAATCGCTGCGGGCCATGGCGCGACCGGTCAACCTGAAGGAAGCCCCCACCGCCGCGTCGGATGAGAGCACGCCCACGGAAGGCGCGGGAGCCACGGATTCCGCCGACACTTCCGCCAATGGGGACGAGTCTTCCGTGGAGGGCGGATCGAATCCGTAAGGAGCGGCGTTCGCTGACTTTTCCGGGAACGCTGGTTTTCCCGGTGCGCGGATCAGCTTGCTGCTCCGAAGGCGAGGCCTCGATTCCATAGCGGAACGAGGCGCGGAGTTTCCTCCCGCCGCTGCAGCGGCGAGGGCAGCGATCGCTGGGTGGACACTTCCACCGCACCGATGAAAAACGCGCCCTTGTCGACGCTCAATGCACGCGCCTGCACGTCGCCGTCGAGTCCGCCGTTGCGGCCGACGTGAAGGGTTCCGGAACAGACGATGTCCGCCTCCACATGGCCGCGAATGAGCGCGTGCTCGACGTGGATCGTGTAGGGGAAGCGCAGCTGCGAGCCGCGGTCGATGAGGAGGTTTTTTGCGGTGATTTGTGAGCGGCAGATGCCGTGCCCCCGCAGTCGCACGGTGCCCGAGCAGGTGATTTTTCCGGCGACACGGCCTTCGACGATGAGGTTGCCGCAAACAATCCGCGTGGAATTCAGGAACGCGCCGCGACCCACCCGCACCGAACCCTGGGTGAAAATCTCCCGGGTGCTGTGCCGGAGGATCTCGATGTCACGCAGCTCAATGCCCGTCCCGCAGGCCGGGCAGAGCGTGGCTTCGAGTTCGAGCGTCGCGGCATGCTCGTGGCCGCACTCGTGGCAGACGACGCGACGCCGGTATTTCGGAAGCAGCTTGCGAAAAATCGAGCCCTTCGCGGGCGCGGGGGGAGCTGCCGCCGGCGTTCTTTCGAAGGTGTAATGGTTGCTGCACCCGCGGCAATACGTGGAGATCAAGCCCTTCGGCTCAAGCTGCACATGGCCGCAGTGCGGACAACTTGTCGGGACTTTTTTCGGGCCGCCGGGCATCGGGCGGGCGCCGTCGGCTTAGGCTGCGACGGGCTGCTTGCGGGGTTCCGAAGGGGGGGGCGTCGAGGGACGGGAGTCGGGCTTGATCGCGGACTTGTTCGGCGTGACCTCGGACTTGCCGATGAAGGTGGCACCTTCCTCGATGATGATGCGGGTGGCCTTCAGGTCGCCGGTGAGCTGCGAGCTGGACTTGAGCTCGGCCTTCTCGGTGACGGTGATATTTCCGAAAACGGTGCCGTGAACAGTGACGGCCTTCGTCTTTACTTCGCCGCGGACTTCCGCGTTTTTGCCGATGACGAGCACGCCATCGGAGATGATTTCGCCCTCGATCTTTCCGTCGAAAATCAGCTCATTTCCAAATTTGATGGTGCCTTCGACAGTCACGTCGTTGGCAAGGACGTTCTTGGCGGCGCCGCCGGGAGTGGGCTCGGGCATAAGACTGGAGGTCAAATTGTTGAGGTTCATGTGCGTTCGCGCAACGTAGTCCTGCCCCTAGGACTGTCAATCATTCTTAGTCCGGATTGGCAGACTCTGTTAATGCGTCCGCCAGCTCCTCAGCGGGATAGGTCCAGATTTCGCTCAGGGTGGGGTGATAATGGGGCACGGCTGCGAGTTGGGGGGCGGTGGCGCGGAAATGCATGGCGACGACGATTTCGTGGATCAAATCCGCGGCATGCGGACCGACCACCGCCCCGCCGAGAATTTCTCCGGTTCGTGCGTGCGCGAGGAGTTTCACGAAGCCCTCGGTTTCGCTCATGACCATGGATTTTCCGTGATCGTTGAAGGGGTAGGTCGCCACGCGATACTCGACACCCGCCGTGCGGGCCTCCGCCTCACTCATGCCGACCATGGCGACCTCGGGTTCGGTGAAGACGACGAACAGCTTGAGCCGGTAGTCGATCGTTTCGAGCGAGGGATCTCCGGCAAGAAGACGCGCGGCATTGCGCGCGGCGATCTCACCCTGCTGGATCGCGATGTGGACGATCTCGTGCGGACCGGAGCAGTCGCCGGCGGCGAAGATGTGTGGAATGCCCGACTGCTGGTGGTGATTTGTCGCGACGCGGTCCGAGAGAAGCGGAACACCGATGTCCTCGAGACCGATGCCGCGGGTGTGCGGTCGGCGGCCAAGCGCATTCAGGATCTGCTCCGCTTCGATGGTGTGTTTTGAACCGTTGTGCTGGAACTCGACGCGGCAGCAGTTCCCGCAGCGCTCGATGGATTGAATCGCCGTGCCCGTGAAGATCTCGATGCCGTGCTTGCGCAGTGCGTGCTCGAGCGATTCGGCGATGTCGGAGTCGGAGCCGGTGAGCAGTTGTTTCCCGCGCTGGATGACGGTGACCTTCACGCCGAGCGCGGCGAAGTAGTGGGCCATCTCGAGCGCGACGGGCCCGGCGCCGAGGACAATGAGCGACGCGGGAAGATCCGTCAGATTCAGCGCATCGTCACTGGTGAATGCGCCGCACCCATCGAGTCCGGGAATGTCCGGGACGTTGACTACGGAGCCGGTCGCGACGAGGAAGCTGCGTGCGGAGATTTTGCGGGCGGACGTGCCCGGCCACTCGACCTCGATGGTGTGCGGATCGATGAAGCGCGCGAAGCCGCGGACGAAGTCGAATTTTCCACTCTCGAGCTGCCCGCGGCGGTAATCCGCGAACTCGCCGATGAGTCGCTGCTTGCGGGCGATGATCTCGTCGGGATGCACCTCGAGCCCCGAGGCGCGCAGCCCAAATTCGGAGGCGCGGCGAAGGGTGAGCATGCGATTCGCCGATTCGATGAGCGTCTTGCTCGGCATGCAGCCGCGGAGGATGCACAGGCCGCCGACCTGCTCGCCGCCCTCGACCACGGCGGTTTTCAATCCAAGGCCCGTCGCAGTGCGCGCGGCGGCGTATCCGGCGCTGCCGCCGCCGATGACGACGAAATCATAGTCCACGCAAGAATGTTGGGATGTCCCGCGCGTCCCGGCAATGAAAGACGTTGCAAAATCATTCGCGTCCAGATATCCCATCGCCGGCCTCGTTTCCCTCGAGCGGAGAACGGTTTAAGTTTTATGAGCACGCGCAGTAACCCCACGCCGGCAGCCTTTGATTTCGGCGGAATCACCCGGAAAACACCGTTCCTTCCCCTTGTCTTTGCTCTGGCACTCGGGGCGGTTCATTCCCACGCGTCCCAGCTTCAAGTCCCGACGGGGTCTGCATACGACGAATTCGGTCGCACGTTGGGCCGGTCGGGATCAATGTCCCTCGTGGGAGCGCCGCCTGTGGCTTCGTGGACGGGAGCGGCTTATCTCTTTCGAAACATCGATGAACCAGGGGTGCTTGCCCCCAGCGCCTCCCTCGTTGCAGGCGATGGCATCAGCGGCGATCGCTTCGGCGACTCCGTGGCCATTTCCGGAGGTCTTGGCATTGTTGCTGCGCCTTTGGATGACGACCAGGGCACTGACTCCGGATCGGTTTACGTGTTTCATGGTCTCGAGACCGCCACTGGAATCGTTTCCCACAGTGCAAAACTGCTCCCGATCGACGGCGACAAGAATGCGAGGTTTGGTGCTGCCACCAGCCTGTCCGGGACCACGGCGCTGATCGGGGCTCCGGAGCGAAGCGAAGGGGCGGCCAATAGCGGCGGTGCGTATGTGTTTCGGAATCTTGATACGGCAAGCGGAATTGTCGGACAGAGCGTGAAACTGCGGGAGTCCAGTGCACCTCGGAACGGTCAGTATTTCGGCCACGCGGTCGCTCTTTCCGGATCGCTCGGAGTGGTCGGCGCCTATGGGGATGACACCGCGGAAGTGAACGCCGGCGCAGCGTATGTGTTTCGGAATCTCGACACGGCGTCGGGGGAGATGACGGAACATGCGAAGCTCGTGGCAAGTGATGCCATCATCGATCAACGGTTTGGCTATTCCGTCGGTGTGAGCGGAACGACCGCGGTGGTGGGCGCTCCCCGCTCTGATCCGAAAGGCGCGAGATCCGGTGCTGTGTATGTCTACCGCGGCCTCGATACGGCGACCGGTTTGGTCACGGAGCACGCAAAGCTGGTGGCGAGCGATGATTTTCAGGCGGGGCACCTGCTTGGCCAGGCCGTAAGCGTATCCGGGAATGTCGCGCTGGTGGGCGCTTTCTCCGATGATTCGAAAGGCAGCGACAGCGGGTCCGCGTATCTGTATCGGAATCTCGACACGGTGACGGGCACGGTGACCGAAGACGTCAAGCTGACTGCAAGCGATCCCCATGTGAATGACTATTTCGGATGGTCGGTGAGCTTGTCCGGAGATGGATTCGTGATTGGTGCCTATGAGGCGGATGGTGCCGTGGTGGACTCGGGGAAGGCCTATACCGGAACGGTCTCCTCGGTAACCACGCTCGATGTGGGGCATGCCGCGCGCACGATCGACGGAATCAGCTTCCGGTCTCAACGGGACTGGGTGACTGGAGCGGCGAGTGATTTCAATTCCGTGACCTTGACCGAGGGCGATGCCGCGCAAGTCACTGCGGACGGTCGAGCGGTGCGGGTGGGACGGGAAGCGGGTGCGGATTTCAATTCCCTGATCGTTCGTGGTTCTCTCACTGCGACCGCCGTCTTTGTGGGGTCCGTCGACGGCAATGTCGGAAATGTCTTTCAGCTCGATTCCAGCGCGGAGTTTGCGATCGAGAGCATCTCGCTGGCGATGGACAACAGCCTTTCCGTGGAAGGAGATTACCAGACTCCTGCGGACCTTCTGGATTTTCTGGGCGATACCGAATTGCGCGTGTGGACGGGCGGGGCTTGGGAAACGGTCTCTCTTGAGAATTTCCACGATCTTGTCCAAACGGACTTCGTGGGAGCCCACACGGTCGTCACTGCGGTGCCGGAGCCGGGTGTTCTTGCGCTCCTTGGCGGAGGACTCGCAGTGGCTCTCGCGCGCTTGCGCCGGAGGCGCTGAGTTTTGCGGAAAAGGCTCTCCCGGTTGGGCGAACGCCGTTGAACAGGGTTGCGAAGGACGGGCGCGAATGCCGGTTGCAGAGACGGCAGGACTGAGGATGGCGAGCGCGCCCGTGGAGCAAGTCTTAGTTTGCCGGAGCCGGGTCTTCGATCACGCGGAATTCACCCTTCCTGTCCCGGTAAAAGCCGCGCAGCAGAACCGGAGCGTCGTCATCCTCCACCCGTTCCGACATGGCGACTTCCTGCGGTGTCCACCTCGCGCGGACACGGCCCTTCGGGTCGATGACCTCCTCCAGGGGTTTTGTGAGTCGCGCGTATTCGGCTTCGCTCAGGCGCGCCTCGTCGAGCGCCTTTTCGTGGTAAAGCGAGATCCACCAGGCGCCGTAGGCGTCGGGTGCATCCTTCGGAGTGATCTCGAGGGTGAGATTGCCGGCGCGGGCGATGCCTCCGTTTAGATCGAGCGAGTAGAGGGCCGCGACTTCCTTGCGGGTGGAGAGAAATCCGGCGAGGTAGCCGCGGAGCATCCTGCGGAGTTTGGTGTTGCCGGAGTTGGTGCCGTAGATTCCGAGTTCGATGCCGGCGGGGTCGTTCGGGTCGCCGTAGATGTTCAGCTCGATGTCGCGATTCACCCGAAACGACTTGTAGGGCACACGCTGGAAGACGCCCGTGTCGATCATCGTGGCGGGAATCTCGAGCACGGAC
>Ga0065721_10048717_pt1 | contig 111368 bp, 100 predicted proteins | sample Mesricmetagenome_FD_59108 | JGI IMG/M metagenome (GOLD analysis project Ga0065721, IMG submission 59108) | Mesophilic microbial community from rice straw/compost enrichment Sample: eDNA_1 v2 (version 2) | ecosystem: Engineered > Solid waste > Grass > Composting > Bioreactor | place: USA...
AAACGCTTTCCATACGTTTGTCGTTGTTTTCGTACGCCACAGTCATTTAGGTTTTGCAGTTAACAATTATCAATTTTTCGCAAAAAAAGCAGTCACAAATATAATATTGTTTTACAAGTAACAAAATTTCGTTAGTATTTTACCCGTTATTTTCGGCTTTATTTGCGTTTATTGACCATCTTCCCTATCCTGCTGTTGCTGTTGTTCGTATAAATACGCATAATATCCCTTACGTGACAACAAATCGTTATGTGTTCCGGTCTCTATGATCTTACCATCTTCCAGCACCACAATGGTATCAAAATCAAACAGCGTAAATATCCGGTGGGTGATGATGATGGCGGTCTTTTTCTCCAGGAACTGACCCAGGTTATGCAATATCTCCTTCTCGGTTCGGGCGTCCACGGCGCTCAAACAGTCGTCGAACACCACCATCTGGGGGTTCTTGGCCAGGGCCCGGGCAATGGAAATCCGTTGTTTTTGCCCGCCGCTCAGGGTTACACCCCGCTCGCCGATCAAGGTATCGTATTTTTCATGAAAGCCTTCAATCTCTTTATCCACACTGGCATAACGGGCGGCCTGTTTTACCCAGTCGTTGCTGCCGCCGCCGGGTGTGAATAATATATTATTGGTAATGCTATCGCTGAACAGGAACACATCCTGCGGCACATAGCTGATCTGGCGGCGCAGCTCCTGCAGGTCCATATCCCGCAGGTCGATGCCATCGATGGTAATACGGCCCCGCGTGGGATCGTACATACGCAGTAACAGCTGCGCAATGGTGGTTTTGCCACTGCCGGTATGCCCCACAATGGCCACCTTCTGCCCTTTTTTAATATGCAGGTTAAACTGGCTAAGCGCCTGTATACCAGTGTTTGGATACACAAAATCCACTCCCTCGAAAACAATATCGCCCTGCAGGGCCGGCTGTTGGGCCAGTACGGGCGATTGGATGGCCGGTACGGTATCCAGGAACTCGTTGATGCGTTTTTGCGAGGCAATGGCGCGTTGTATCATACTGGCTGTCCAGCCTATGGCGCCCACGGGAAAGGTGAGCATGTTGATATACATCACAAACTCGGCTATGGTGCCTATCTGTATATCATGACTGCCGTAAATGGCGTAAATGCCGCCGATCATAATGGTGAGCAGGGTGCTGAGGCCTATCAGCAAACCCATGGAGGGAAAATACAGCGCTTCCATTTTGGCCAGGCCAATGGCATTATGCCGGTAGTCTTCGGCATTCTTATTAAAAAAGCCCCACATGGCCTTTTCCTGAACAAACGACTTGATGACCCGTATACCGGAATACGATTCCTGCGCATTGGTGGTAAGATCGGAGAGCAGGGCCTGTATACGTTCACTTTTTTTGTTGATGATGGTGTTTACTATATATATGGTGAGCGCCAGTATGGGCAGCGGCGCCAGCACATACAGGGTAAGCAACCCGTCTTTTTTGATCATGTAATATACCGTGAGCGAGATCAGCGATACCAGGTTGATAAAATACATGATGGCCGGACCGGTAAACATACGCACCCTGCTTACATCTTCGGCCATACGGTTCATGAGGTCGCCGGTGCTGTGTGTTTTGTAAAAATTGATGTCCAGCTTCAGGTAATGATCAAAGATGGAGTTCTTTTGATCGAACTCGATGTGGCGGCTCATGACAATTATAGTCTGCCGCATCAGGAACATGAATATGCCGCGTATAAGGGCCAGCACCAATATGGTGATGCCACAAAGTGCGATCACCGAAATGCCACGGTATTCCTCGGCAAATTCAATAAACCTTATCACCAGCCAGTCGTAATCGACCGGTATCTTTTTTCCTTCGATGCCAAACGAGCGGTTCACCACATCGAAAACATAACCGGTGACCTGCGGCGCCAGTACGGCAAAATAGTTGGAAACAATGATGAATAGTATCCCCAATCCCAGCCTGTAACGGTACTTCCAGAAGTATGGATTCAGTGCTTTTAATTGTTTCATGCCGCTACAAATGTAGCACCTATTCACTTACCACACATAAGTGCCTACAGCACCGGCAGATAAACTGGTAGTAACGGTCTTCCCATTAAATTTTATGTTGAACGATTCCGGTGTATTGTTTTTGTTCATCACCAGCAACACTTTTTTGCCAGCGGGATTTTTAAACGCCACGGTAAGCAGGGCGCCACTGTGATTGGAACCGATGCGTACCGAACCGGGACGCACAAATTTCGACAAATGCGCGATCACATAATACGGCACATTGCGGGTAACGGTAGCACCAATGGTGAGCGCACCCAGGCAACGGTCGCAGCCACCTGGTGTATGCGGCTGGTAATTGGGATCGGCGGCCAGGTTCCACTGCAATACATTGCGGCTCCAGTTACGCGTAGCGCCAATCATCAGGTTCTCGATATGCCAGGCCAGGTCGGCGCCGAAATTACCCGGGCCACCGGTCCATTGCTCGGTGAAGTACACATGTTTGTCGGGATAGGCATTGTGCACCTGAGTAAGCGCGGTGATGGAACCACCATACAGGTGAAAGGCGGAGCCATCAACATATTGCCGCGCTGCTGCATCATCGAGTATGGTCAATGGATAATCGGGGCGGTCGCAGTTATGATCATACAGGATGATCTTTGTTTTGATATTCGCATTCGCAAAAGCAGGGCCCAGGTGGTTTTTGATAAACTCGGCCTGCTCGGCAGCCTGCATCACCATACTGGGGTTATTACCGCCATGTAATGGTTCGTTTTGAATGGTAATGGCATCTATGGGAATGCCCTCGGCCTTCATAGCCTGTATATATTTTACAAAATAATTGGCATACACGCTATAATACTCGGGTTTGAGACTGCCGCCTACAAAATGGCCATTGGTCTTCATCCAGGTGGGCGCCGTCCAGGGCGAGCCGAGGATCCTGATATCGGGGTTCAGCGCCAATATCTTTTTTAATACAGGTATCAGGTGCTGCTTTTCCTTGTCGATGCTGAATTGGGTAAGGTTTACATCGGTTTCACCGGCCGGCACATCGTCATAAGTAAATGGTGTAGCGCTGAGGTCGGAAGCGCCGATGCTTACACGTAAATAGCTTACGCCGATGTTCGTGCTGTCCCACAAAAACAATTCTTTCAGCAGTGGATCAAGCTGCGCCGCTCCCAAACCATGCAACAGCGTGGCGCTGCCACCGGTTAACGTATAACCAAAGCCATCCATGGTTTGATAGGTTTGCGTGGTATCCACTTCTATCGTTGCATAGGTATTGTTGGTGTTACCAAAAACCAGGCTTACGTTCTGTTTTTTAAACAATGTAGTCTGGTCGGGTTTGGTGAGATAAAAAGCCACATCGCTGTTAGTCACGGGCGGATCACCGGGTGGTGGATTATTGCCTTCGTCGTTATTGGCGTTTCCTTTTTTACATCCTCCCGTGAGCACGATCCAGGCCATCAAAAGCGAAATACAAGTGACACAAAAACTATATGATCTGTTCATTTTTCCTGCATTTTATAAAAACGGATATAATCTATTTCCATGGAAGCGGGGAAAACGTCATCGTTCACGCCTTTTACCCCACCCCAGTTGCCGCCAACGGCTATGTTCAGCAATACATGAAAACGTTTGTCGAAAGGCCAGTGCGTATACCCTTTCCCGTCATTCACGAAAGTAAATGCCAGTGTGCCGTCGAAATAACCGCGTACGGCATAGGGCGTCCAGTCTACCCGGTAGGTATGAAAAGCCGACATAGCGGTCTCTATTACCCGTGTAGCTGTTTTTTGGGTGCCGATGGAATGATTAAAGGCTTCGGTATGCACACTAAAATGCACCCGGTTAGAGTCGTAGCCTACATGTTCCATGATGTCTATCTCACCCGATTTGGGCCAGTCGCCATAGCTCCAGTCGGTAGGCAGCATCCATATGGCCGGCCAGGTGCCCACGCCCGCAGGCAGTTTGGCGCTTAGTTCTATACGGCCATATAAAAAATCGCCTTTGGTGCGTGAAACCATGCGGGCGGAAGTATAATGTCTTCCGCCCATGGTTTCCTTTCGAGCCGTTATCACCAGTTTTCCGTTTGTTACTACAGCATTGTTGGTACTGTTGGTATAGTATTGCAGCTCGTTGTTGCCCCAGCCATGACCGCCCACATCATAACCCCATTTGGCGGCATCGGGTGCGCCATCTTTATCAAATTCGTCTGCCCAGGAAGGCGTACCTTCGAAGGTCCATCCTTTGTCCACGGGTGTGTTGTCGACATAAACGGGCGGCGGATCATCTGTTTTGCGGCTGCAGGCTGCAAGCAGAACAACAACTATCCAGTATATTTTCATTATTGTACGCCTCTTAGTTCAACGTTATCGATAGAGATACCGGAAGTACCCAGGTTGGCGCCACCACATTTGATCACCAGGTATATGGTGCCGCCAGTAGCAAAGCTGATCTTGCCATCACTGTCCAGCAGATCGCCTACACAACCAATTTCAGTGATCTTACCACTAAAGGTAGACGTAGCGCAGCCGTCCCAGGTGCTCATGCCTATGCGCCGGCCGCCTTCGGTATAATCCGTTCCGGCTGCTGGTTTTGCTTTTCCGAAATACACTTCAAACCATGTTTCGGAAGCGCCGCTGCCCGACACCACCATATCGAACCGGTATTCCTTATTCGCCTCAACTTCCACGGCCTGGTAAATACCGGCATGGCCCCAGTTGCCACCAGACACCGTCATCTTTCCACCCGAGCGGCTCCAGGTTACAGAGCTGCCATCGATGGTAAAGCTGGTCCATTTGGCTTCATCTTCTGCCGTTTCAAACTTACCGCCCTCTACCAGGTTACCTGCTGCAGGATCTGAAGTAGCAATATCAACGGATTTACTGGCGCTGAAATGGGCGCCTCCCCTGCCAACGGCATAGTGGGTGATATTGTAGGTACCTGCATCGGGCAGAAAAACCTGCTGGCTATGACGGCCTGCCACGGCGCCGGCCCCATTATCAAAATCCCATTTCGACAGAATATAACTGCTGTCGCTGGCGGTCACCACAAAGCGGTGATCGCTGCCGGCCACAGGCGTTATGGTGAATTCGGCATTGAGGTTCGTTTCGGTGAGACCATTATCATCTACATCGGGTTTGCTGCAACCGGCCATAATGGCCATGGCAGTACTTATGTATAGTAGGGTTTTCATTGTGATTTATTTAATCAAGGTTTGAAGTAGGAAGTAAGAAGTAGGAGGTAGGAAGTAAGAACAACATGCACTTTCCTACCTCCTACTTCCTACTTCACACTAATCATAATTGGGGTTCTGTGTAAGCTTGGTGCCCTGCAATTCCCTGAAAGGAATCGGGAACACTTCGTGTTTACCCGCCACAAAACCACGGCTGCCCAACACAGCCGGTGCATCACCCCATCTTACCAGGTCGAACCAGCGATGCCCTTCACCGGCCAGTTCGGCGCGGCGCTCGTTTTTGATGGCATTCATCGAAACGGGTATCGATGGCAAACCCACACGGTCACGTACGGCATCCAGCAAAGCCTGTGCGCGGGCGCCGGTGGCTCCCAATGCTTCGGCCTCCATCAGATAGGTATCGGCCAGCCTGATCACATACGTATTCTGACGATAATTCAGCTCGGTAGCGCCGCCACCGGTAGATACATCCGATTTGCGGGGAAGGAACTTATTCAGGAAATAGCCGGTATTCATATAACCGGGGATATAATCGGCATGACCGGCGGTCTGCAGCGCATTCAGGTCGAGCAGGGTGGCCTCAGCGCGCGGATCGTTTTTGATGAAATCATAAAAGTTCTGCGTAAACACGTTGAAGCTCCAGCCCGAAGGAAGATCGGGTGCGGCATTGTCTTTTCTTTCATAACTCCTGGGCCCTACCATTACATTCAGGGTATTGCCCTCGTCGCGGCCGCTGCCCCAGAAACCCCAATCCGAATTACCGGCCGCGCTGTGTGTTTCTTCCAGTATCGATTCTGTATTGAACTTGTTGGATACTACCCACAGATCGGCAAAATTGTCGAGCAGTTTATAACCAAAAGCGCTGGTACCACCGGGTGTACCATTTACTTCGGCCAACTGGGCGGCAGCCAGGTCGTTCTTTTTTTCGTACAGGTATACCTTGCCCAGCAGGGCCTTGGCAGCTCCTTTGGTAAAACGGCCGCCCTCGGTAGCCAGGGCTACGGTAGGTGGCAGGGCATCGATGGCCTCGGTAAGGTCTTTTTCAATTTGCGCATACACGGCCTCGGGGGCGCTCTGCTCCACATCGTACATGGTAGCGGCAGTTAAAGGTTCCATTATCAGCGGTATCCTGCCAAACATTCTTACCAGGTTGAAATAATACAAAGCACGCAAGGCTTTTGCCTCGCCGGCAAACCGTGTTCTCGATTCCTCGTCCATAGGCACATCGGGCAGTTTTTGTAACAATACATTGGCCCTGAATATACCCTGGTAAGGATCGTTCCAGTAGCTGCCAGCCATCAGGTTCGAGGTCATAGTATAATTGGAAAAAGCCTGCAACTGGTTACCATCCGAAGCATTGCCGCCACCGGTGTAATGATCGTCGGAACCGGAGTTCATCAGCGCGATCATATTCTCGAAGCCACCCGAATTCTTTCGTATGGGATCGTACGCAGCCACCAATGCGGCAAAGGCCTGTTCTTTATTTTGATAATAATTGCTCGTGAGAAACTGACCCTGCGGCTGAATATCCACAAAGTCTTTTTTGCACGAAGCCATGGTATTGATAAGCACTGCGATTATCAGTATATAATGAGTTGATTTCATAATGTTGCCATTTTAGTTTGGTTAGAACTGCAGTTGAACGCCACCGATAAAGGAACGTGCCTGGGGATATACGCCCCTGTCGAGACCCAGCACCTGGCCGCCGATCTCGGGGTCGTAACCGGTGTATTCGGTAAGCGTAAACAGGTTTTCGGCGGTGAGATAAACGCGCAGCCTGCTCGCTTTGATCCTTTCCACTATCCTTGAGGGTAAGGTATAACCGATCTGCAGCAGCTTCATTCGGGCAAAGTCGCCTTTTTCCAGGTAGAAGTCCGACATGCGGGTGAAATTGCCATTGGGATCAGTCGTGGAAACGCGCGGATGACTGTTGCTGGTGCCTTCGCCTGTCCAGCGGCCCAATACCTTTGTTTGATAGTTGGCATTGTCGATATCCAAACGGCGCAGGCCCTGGAAGATCTTGTTGCCGGCCAGGCCCTGCATAAACACCATGATGTCGAAATTTTTGTATTCGGCATTAACGGTCAAACCAAAAGTATATTTAGGCAGGTTGGTGCCGAGAAATGTTTTATCGAGGTTGTCGTTGGTGATCTTCCCATCACCGTTTTGATCTACCCATTTAAAGTCGCCGGGTTTGGCATCGGGTTGTATCAACTGGCCGTCTTTATTCCTATATGCATCTATCTCGGCCTGGTTCTGGAAAATGCCTGCGGTTTGAAAGCCAAAGAAGGAGTTATACGACTGTCCTACCTGTGTACGGGTAATGGGACCCATGGTTTGGAAACTGGCATCGCCTACGATGAAATCGGCATCGGAAGCCACATAGGTCACTTCATTTTTGATGTAGGAGAAATTACCGTTCACACCGAACAGTACATCACCAAAACGTTGGCGATAACCCAGTTCCACTTCTATACCGGTATTGTCCATATCGGCTACGTTATCTACGGGCAAACCCGATACACCTACATAACCGGGAATATTCACGGGGCGCAGGATACCGGTGGTTCTTTTTTTGAACCAGTCGAAACTCAGGTTCAGCGAAGTGAGTAACTGCGCATCGAAACCGATATTGGTTTGCGCTGTTTTTTCCCAACGCAAATCGGGATTGTCGAGCGTTTCAGGAGCATAACCGGTAATGATACCATCCGACTGGCCCAGGGTATAGTTGTAACCGCCCACTACCCTCGACAGGTAACCAAAGTCGGCAATGGCATCGTTACCCACTTCGCCATATCCACCGCGTATCTTCAACCGGTCTACCACCTTGTTCTCGGGCCAGAAGGCTTCATTCGATATATTCCAGCCAACCGACATAGAGGGGAACCAGCCATATTTGTTGTTCAAACCAAATTTGGTGGAACCATCCCGCCTGATGATACCGGTAAACAGGAAGCGTTCATCGTAGTTGTAGTTCACACGGGCAAACAGCGAATACAGTTTGTGCTGCACCTTGTCTGCCGATGTGGAGTTCCTGTTTGCCTGCGGTATATCGAAATTGAACGAAGCATCTTTATAACTGGTGATGGGCAGGTTAAACAGCGTAACGCTGGAAGCGCCGCCATAGTTCTCTACATAACTACCCTGCCCCAACAACACCGTAAAGTTGTGTTTATCGATGGTATTGTTATAGGTCACCGTGTTTTCGATATTCCACATCAGGGCATTTTCGTTGCTCTTATTATAATTATTCTGCAGTGTTCTTACCGTAGCGCTCAGGTAAAAGAAAGGTGTGAAACCCTGTCCGCCCCAATACGATAATTTACCGCCAATGGTAGACCGCACTTTTAAATGCGAGGTAATGGCAGCTTCGAGCCAGGCATTGCCTACAAAATCGTTCGACCAGTTGTATTGCCCCAGCCTGGTTTGAATATAAGCCACGGGGTTACTCATTTCCTGGCCTACCATCGTGGAAATGCCGTAAGGATTGCCGTATGGATCGCGTATCACCGGGTTGCTGCTATAGGGATTGCCATTGGCCACATTGGGATCGGTGATCACCAGCGGTGTGGTGGGATCGAGGTTGATGGCCGAAGACAAAGGACCGCCATACTCGCTGTTGGTATTGCCGATACCCACTGTTTTTTGGTTGGAATAGGCCAGCGTTTGTCCGAAAGTGAAGATCTTCGAGATCTTGTGCGTGGAGTTGATACGCAAATTCTTTCTTGTATAATTAGAGATCGGTCCGGCTACAATACCTTCCTGGTCCTGGTAACCAAACGATAAATAAAATTGCGATCTTTCCGAACCGCCGCTCAAACTTACTTCATGCGAAAAGCGGGCGGCTTTGTCGTTAAAGATGGCATCCTGCCAGTCGGTACCTGCCCCCAGCGAGGCCGGGTCGGGGTATACGATATTACCGCCGCCGTTGACCGATTTTTCATTCATGATGGTGGCGTATTGTGTGGCATTCAGCAGGTCGAGTTTGCGGTTGGCCCTCGATAAACCATAAAAGCCATTGTAGCTGGCCGTAAGTTTACCGCTCTTGCCCTTTTTGGTGGTCACCAGTACCACACCCGTAGCTGCACGGGTACCATAGATGGCGGCAGAGGCGGCATCTTTTAATACTTCTATCGACTCGATATCGTTCTGGTTGATAAAACCAATACCTCCCTGGTCAACCACTACCCCATCAACCACCCAAAGCGGGTTGTTGCCGGCATCGCCAAAGGTGGTAATGCCCCTTACCCGGATGGTAGCCGTGGCGCCCGGCTGGCCATTGTTTTGCGCAATGGTAACACCCGATACCCTGCCCTGCAGGGCCTGTTCGATGCGGTTGCTGGGCACATTCTCCAGGTCCTGGGCGCGCACCCGGGAAATGGCGCCGGTGACCACGCTTTTACGTTGGGTGCCATAACCCACAACCACCACTTCATCGAGACCGGCCGCCCCTGCATCGTCAAGCTGCACAGACAGGTTGCCGCTGGCGGGCACCTTCAGCTCCTGCGTGGCCATACCCACATAGGAAACAATCAAAATGGAATTGGCATTAGGAACCTGGACCTGGAATTTACCGTCGACATCTGTAGTAGTGGCCACGCTGGTACCTTTTACCGAAATGGTGGCGCCAGACAACGGTTCGCCGGTTTTGGCATTTACTGTACCTGAAACAGTAATGCTTTGAGCCATCACGGGCGAAAAAAATGCCTGTAACCAGAAAAGTACACAGGCATAGATGAGCATTTTCATACGCAAGTTAATTGTTGGTGAATAATGATCGAAATCTGAAACTAAAGTAGGTTGAAGTGGAACCTTATCCTAAGAAAGCACCCCATCAATACCCCATCAAAAAAGGCGTTGACCGTGTAGGGCATGGGTTTAGGCCCCATCTTTACCACATCATGTATAAAATAAAAATGCGGGCCAGGGGTAATGAGAAATAAGGAATAAAAAATAAGGAATGAGGAAGTGGGTTCCATGGTTCATTTTTTGATAAATTCAATAGCGCTGAATTCTATTCCACCCGTTTCAAAGTACACGCGCAATGTGTTTGTACCCTTTTTTAAAACAACATTCGACAACTCATCACTTGCCAATTTTTTCCCCGAATTCAACGTCACTGAAATTTTAGCATCGCTATTTGCTGCGTTATACTTCAATTTTATATCATACTTCCCACCCTTTACTACCTCTAACGTATACTGTAACCACTCCCCCGCTTGGGTATGCGTTACAAAATACCCTTCCTCCATTCCAATATCCACCCCATCGTTACGATACATCCTTCCCCGGTTACCACCGCGTTTCCCTTCATCTGAAATATGATAATCAGCGGTATCGGTATCAAAATAGGCAACGCCATTACGTCCCAGGTCGTAATCAACCGCCTGTATGGTGGCGCCTTTCTGCACCAGGTGGCGTTTAAAGGGCAGGGCTTTATACGAAAACGGCTGCCGTATGAGCGCATCTATTACATCGCGTTTGATCACCGTACGCTCCAGCCTGGTATCATTCGCCAGCTGCATCAACCCTTCATAAGCCTCCTGTTCATCCGGTTTAGGTCCCTCACCCCTCCAGTACGCCAGTATTTTTTTATACCCAGGGTTCAACTGGATCTGCATGGGGTTGTTATTGCCCAGTTTTTTCAAAGGCCACCAGGCCCAACCAATATTATGCTGCTCCAGCAGCTGCACGGCCTCGGTAAACCATACATTGCTGTTCTCACCGGTTTCGCCCAGCCATACGGGTACATTGTATTTATCCCTTGTATCGAGTATGTGTTTGATAGATTCAACAGTATTATAGTTCCAGTATTTGTGAAAGCTCAACACCATATTATTATCCCAGGGCGGCAGTATACCATTATAGTTATTACCCCATCCGTTCCCTTCAATAATGATGATGTGCTTTTTATCTACCTGCCTGATGGCATGGGTAATATCCACCATCAGCTTTTTCAGCGGTTCGTTCTTTTTTTCTTTCAGTCCGTTCTTGTCATTCACGGGATCCTCAAAACCCCAATTGGGTTCGTTGATGATATCGTAGGCGCCTATCCAGGGTTCGTTGGCATACCGTTCGGCCAGTTTTTTCCATAAGGCAATGGTCTTTTGCTGGTTGGCCTCGCTGTCCCAAAGCGAGGGTTTGGAGGGATCCCGGTCGGAGATATTATTGTCATTGCCCTGGCCGCCGGGAGCGGCATGCAGATCGAGGATCAGGTACATTCGATTGACCCTGCACCAGGCCAGCAGGCTATCGGTCATACGGAAGCCTTTTTCCAGCCAGGTATGTTTACCGGCCACGGGTTCCTCCTCCACGGGCAGGGTGTACAGGTTATAATGCATGGGCAGCCGCACCGAATTAAACCCCCAGGCTTTCATGGAATCGATATCTATCTTGCGGGTATGATTGGCCAGCCAGGCATCGCAAAAGGCCTGTGTTCCGGCCTCGCCCACCAGTTCGGAAATCCGTTTTTTGATCAAATGCTGCATCCCCTGGCCATGCACCTGCAGCATATACCCCTCCTGCAGCATCCAGCCCCCCAGGCCTACCCCGCGCAGCAGTACATTTTTTCCCTGCTCGTCGGTGATTTGTTTTCCGCTGGTTTTTAAAAATCCCTGGGCCGTGGTATGGGTATGGGCTATCAAAAGAAGAAACAGGCAGGCAATGAGTCGGGGTGTCATAGATTACCATTTTATCACTCCAAGTTAGCCAGCTATTGCAGGATTATCTAGTTTATCACCCCATCAATACCACATCATAAAACAGCTAAGCGGTTAAAAAACAGCCATTTCACCCTATCGTTACCACATCATGCCTCTTTTTTTGATGATTTGATTTCACTATCTTTAAATTCATATCGCTTGCCATGCGTTGCACATTCTATTTTGCCCTCACCTGCTTGCTGAGTATTCAAGGCTTTGCCCAAAACACCATCGCATTGCCTGAGATCACCAATTTTTCCAAACAGGTATACAATGCCGGCACCCAAAACTGGAAGCTGGCCCAGGATAAACAGGGTATTATTTACGCCGCCAACGACGAGGGGCTGCTGAGTTATGATGGCAGCTTCTGGAAAAAATACAGTCTGCCCAACGGAGGCGGTATCCGTTCACTGGCCGTTAGCAACGACGGCCGTATCTATATCGGCGGCCAGGGCGAGATCGGTTATTTTGAACCCGGTAAACAGGGCCGTCTGCAATACACCAGCCTCAACAGCCTGATACCCGAAAACGAAAAAGATTTCACCGATGTTTGGGATGTAATACCCCTGGGCAGGGAAGTGTTCTTCCGCTCGTTTAAACGGCTGTTTCAACTGCAGAACGAAAAAATAACCGTGTACAACAGCGCCATCTGGGGCTTTTTGGGTGAAAGCCATGGTGTGCTCATCAGCAAAGCCTACCAGAAAGGCCTGCTGCGTTTTCGAAACGGCACCTGGGTACCTTTTCAGCAGGCACAGTTCTTCCCCGAAAAGGCCGAGATCACTTCCATCATCCCGCTCCATGGCGACAGTTCGCTGATCTTTACCAAAACCCATGGCTCCTGGATCTTATACGGCGAAACGATCACACCATTCGACTCGCCCGATATGCAGTTCATCAACCAGAAAAATCCCTACGAAGCGGCGGTGATCGATAAAAACCAGATTGCCGTGGTGACCAACCTGGCCGGTTGTTTTATCATCAATGAAAAAGGAGAACTGATACAAAGACTATCCAAACAGGACGGTCTGCAAAGCAATAATATCCTCAGTGTTTTTATAGACCATAAAAAGAATATCTGGCTGGGGCTCGACAATGGCATCGACTTCGTGGCCTACAATAACCCCGTAAAACGTATTTATCCCGATTACCAGGGGCATAGCTCAGGTATGTCGGCCGCGGTGTATAACAACCACCTGTATATCGGCACCTCCCATGGCTTGTACCGGGTGGGTATTTCCGACCAACACGATATTGGTTTTATCAAGGGCAATTTCGAGCTCATACCGGGACCGAGAGGCCAGGTATGGCGCCTGGCTGAACTGAATGGCCACCTGGTAATGGGCCACAACGATGGTTTTTACGTGGTGGAAAATAACACCATGCGCAAGATCGACAGCAGTTCGGGTTTCTGGACCTTTTTGCCGGTGAGTAATGTAACGCCCTCGTCCATGATACTGGCCGGCACCTACAACGGCGTGAACTTTTACAATTATACAAACGGGCAGTTCAGCAACCCCGAAGTGCATACGCATTTCGAATCGGTGCGTTTTGTGGCCATCGATGGCCATATTGCCTGGGCCGCGCATCCCTACAAGGGTTTATACCGCATTGAACTGAGCGCCGACAAACCACCCAGCTATACCGTATATAAAGACAAAAAGGGCCTACTCAGCCTCAACAACAACCATATTTTTAAGATCAAAAGCCGGGTGGTGCTCAGTAACGATAATGGTATTTTTGAATACAATGCCAAAACCGATGATTTCGAGCCCTCTGCCCTGCTGACAAACATATTGCCCAAACTGCCCATTCAATACCTGCGTGAAGACCAGTATGGCAATATCTGGTTTGTGCATAACAAACGCCTGGGTGTGGCCGACCTTTCGGGTAAACAGCCGCAACTGATCTATTTCCCCGAGCTTAACAACAAGATGATGGGCAATGGGCTTGAATATGTATATCCCTATAATGCCAATAATGTATTTGTAGCTGCGGAAGAAGGTTTTTACCTCATCAACTACGAACAGTTCAGGCAGGCAAAAGAACCCATCCCCATCCACATCAGCGATGTGCGCATCGTGAATAAAAGAGACAGTACGATTTTTGGCGGCTATCTCAACAGCACGCAGGAAGTGCCGAAGATCAGTTATGCCTGGAACTCGGTACACTTTGATTATTCGTCGGTGCTGTTCGACAAACAAAGCAGCGTGGAGTATTCTTATTACCTCGAAGACTTTGATAAGGGCTGGTCGCCCTGGTCGAAGAAAAACGAAAAAGATTATACCTATTTATCGCCCGGCACCTACACCTTTAAGGTTAAGGCCCGCTTACATGAAGGCGCCGAATCGGCCATAGCCAGCTATAAGTTTACCATACTGGCGCCCTGGTACCGTACGGGTTATGCTTATGCCGTATACACGCTGTTATTTGCCCTGTTGTTGTATGGCGTTTACAAGTGGCAAAAACGCAAGTTCATTGCACAGCAACGCAAACACGACGAGGAGCGGCGGCAACTGGAATACATGCACCAACTGGAAATTGAAAAACACCAGGAAGAACAAAAACAATTGATGTACCTGCACCAGTTGGAGCTGGAAAGAAATGAAAAAGAGATCATCCGCCTGCAAAACGAAAAACTGCAATCGGAGATACAGGTAAAAAATACCGAGCTGGCCAGCACCACCTTTAACCTGGTGCAAAAAGGCGAGATGCTGATGAAAGTGAAGGAAGAATTTGTGCGTATGAAAAAGCTCAGCGAGATAGACCGGGAGTCTGACGATTACAAAAAGATCCTGCGCATGCTGGGTGATGATAAAATGAAAAGAAACTGGGAACAGTTTGCCGTTTATTTCGACCGGGTGCACAGCGATTTCCTGGTATCGTTAAAAAACGCCTATCCCAATCTCACTGCCAGCGATCTGAAGTTATGCGCCTACCTGCGACTGAACCTCACCAGTAAAGAAATAGCGCAGATCATGAACATCACCATCAAGGGGGTGGAACTGGGCAGGCACCGCCTGCGTAAAAAGCTGATGATACAACCCGATGTGAACCTGGTGAACTTTTTATTGAATTTTCATTCTGAAATAAAATAATAGCTAATCCACCATGGATTGGGGCCCGCTATACATGGTTTCGGGTGCATTTCCAGAGAAAAAGTTGCGCGGACTGTAACCAGAGAAAGCTTTAAAATCTTCAATAAAATGCGCCTGGTCGTAATAACCGTATTCATAGGCTAGTTGGGTGAGCGACGGCGCTTTTACCGGGTTACACAATAACATATTGAACCGCACAATGCGGGCAAACAGCTTGGGATTAAAACCGGCCATTTCTTTAAAATTCCGTTCAAACTGCCGCTGCGATAAACAGGCTTCTGCAGCCAGTTGCTTACAATTCACCTGGCCTTTAAGCCGGTAAATCGTTTGTATGGCTTCGACGATGCCCGGCTTGCGTATGGATTGAATACGTTTTTCCAGGAAGGCGCTTACCAGTTGCACACGTTGCTGACCGGTGGCCGCCAACATCACCTGTTCTTCCAGTTGGCGCCCCTCCTGCCCCAGCAACGTATGCAAATCGGGTAATTCATTGATCACCACATGAGCGGGCATACCCAATAAAGCCGGAATAGCATAAGGCTGCAGGTAAACACCGAATATGCCAAAATTTTCTTTGATGATAAACCGCCGGTATTGCGATGTTTGGGCATGAAGACCAGTGAGAAAAGATACATGCTGTTCACCGCCTGCACACAGTTCTTCGAAGCGGCCTTTGTAATGAAAGATCAGCTCGGGGCAATAACTCGCCAGCGTTCGATGTATATAGGGCTGCGCAGAAGATACATTGCCTTCCAGCACCCAAAAACTGCGAACATAATTACGAAGCCTGGCGGGCGGTCTGATGCTGTAGTATTTCATGCCAGGGCTAATTTACAACTTATGCGCCACCCACCACTGGTTGCCATACTGATCAGTAAAACCGGCCTCACGTATACCATAGGGCCGGTTGTCGGGCGGCATGATGGAGCTGGCGCCGTTTTGTAAAGCCAGTTCATATACAGCATCGGCATTGTTCACATACACAAAGTTCATACCCTCACGGGCAGGCCAGTCTTTGCTGGCCCTGCCCATCATTACGGTGGAATTGCCAATCTGTACTTCGCCATGCTGGATAAAACCATTGTTGCGGTTATCGTCATTCGTAATGGTGGCGTTAAAAACCTTTACCAGGAATTCCATTTCCGATTCCACACTGCCCACCATCAGGTAGGGAGATACTGTTGAGCTCATATTTATTAGGTTTTATGAGCCGTAAAATTACCTGGCCTGCCGTGGTGCAAATTGGAAAAAAACGACATTTTACACCGCATGCTTTTTCCATTTTCCACGGGTAAACAACCACAGCGTAAACAGGCCAACAGATGTTTCGGAAAAGAATACTGCCCAGAACACACCATGATAACCATGATCGAATTGAATAGCCAGCAGGTAACACAGCGGAATTTGTATCAGCCAGAAAAATACCGCATTGATCCAGGTAGGTGTAGCTGTATCGCCCGAACCATTAAAGGCCTGTACCGATACCATCCACCAGCCATATACAAAGAAAGAATAGGAAAGAATGCGTAACCAGGTGCTGCCTACTTCTATCACTTTGGCATCATCGGTAAATATCGACATCAGCCATTCGTTACCAAAAAAATACAGGAACGATACAGCCACCAAAAAGAACATATTATAAAAGCCGATCTTCCAGATCGACGATTCTGCACGGTCGGGCTGGCCGGCGCCCAGGTTTTGTCCTACCAGCGTGGCCGCTGCATTCGATAAACCCCAGGCCGGCATCATGGTCATCATCATAATACGCAGGGCAATGGTAGCGCCTGCTACGGCTTCACTGCCTATATCCGATAAAATGCGCATGATGAATATCCAACTGGTCATACCCACGATCATCTGCCCTACACCGCCCAGCGAAGTACGAACGATATTGCCCATGATACTGGCGCGCCATTGAATATAGGCCCAGCTGATCTTTATCCGTTTGTTGCCTTTGAACAGGTACCAGAGTTGTATCAACACCCCTATACCACGTCCTAAGGTGGTGGCAATGGCTGCCCCTTCAATACCCATGGCCGGTATAGGCCCCCAGCCGAATATGAGTATGGGATCGAGAATAATGTTAAACCCATTGGCGATCCATAATACCCGCATGGCCACCGATGCGTCACCTGCCCCCCTGAATATGGCGTTGATCACAAACAGCAGCATGATCACCGCATTACCGCCCAGCATCCAGGCTGTGAAAATGTGCCCGTTGTTTATGCTCCATTCGTCGGCGCCCATCAACCGCAGCAGGTCCTGCGAGAAAAATATACCCGCTATGGCAAAAGGCAGGGATGCCAGTAAGGCAACAAATATGGCCTGTACCGCCGCTACACTGGCTTCATGTGGTTTTTGTTCGCCGATACGGCGTGCCACCACGGCTGTTACGCCCATAGCCAGCCCCATGCCTATGGAATATAAAAGGAACAAATAGGTTTCTGTTAATCCCACCGTGGCTACGGCCGATGCGCCCAGTTTACCCACGAAATAAATATCCACTACCGCAAAAGCGCTCTCCATCACCAGTTCCAGTATCATAGGAACTGCCAGTAAAAAAATGGCTTTCTTTAAACTAATCTTCGTATAGTCTGCTTCGGTACCCCGTATCGCATCCCACAGGGCCTGCCATATATTCTGTTTGGGTAGTACCGGTGCCGGTGCTGTTGTATTGGTTTCTGCGTGCATAACAATTCTATTGGTGCTTTAAAATTTAAGCCTGGTGTGTATTGACAACCTGTTTTACAAAATCGTGGCATTATGCTTTTTGATAATGCAGGGCCACTACGCCGGTATCGAACTGTTTTGTTTCCACCAGGTTCAGGTTGATCTTATCCTGAACATTGTTAAATAAGGGAATACCGGCGCCCAGTACAACCGGGTTTACAAACAGCCAGTAGTCATCGATGAGGCCATCCCGTGTGAAATGATGTACGGCAGAAGGGCTTCCGATCATCAGGATGTTTTTCCCGCCCTGTTGTTTTTCCGCTTGCATCTGTTGGGTGATATTGCCTGAAACCACCCGGGTGTTTTCACCCGCATCCTGCAGGGTATTGGATACCACCAGTTTCAGCGATTGCCGGTACCAGCGGGCATGATTCACGGTATGGCCTTTGGCATCCGGACTTTGATCGGCGGTGGGCCAGTAAGCCTGCATCATGTCGAAGGTTTTACGGCCGTAGAGGGCAGTGTCGGCCTCGTGCGTGAGTGTATCTACAAATTCAAACATGGTATCGTTGATCCTGATCCAATCCATTTCGCCGTTGGGGCCGGCGACAAAACCGTCAAGCGATACGTGCATTAACAGAACTACTTTTTTCATGGCTATTTTTAATTTGATATCACAAAGCTAGGGAGTGGATTCTGTACGGCAGATGGCGAAATACGACAAACTATGGGGCTGTTTCCGACAGGATTTAATATATTTATCGCTGACAAACAGCATAGCCATGTCGACGAAAAATGTAATTATCAGGCCTGCCACGGAGCAGGACCTGCCGCTTTTATTATCATTCGAACAAGATCTGATCGCCGCAGAAAGGCCATTCGACCCCACCCTGGTACCCGGCAAATTCAATTATTACAACCTCGCCGCCCTCATCCAATCGCCCGATGCCTGTGTATTGGTGGCCGAGGTGAACCAGCAGGTGGTAGCCAGCGGTCATGCTACGATAAGGGAAGGTAAACATTATAATGATTTCGCACGGTATGCATTCCTGGGATTTATGTACACAATACCCGAATTCAGGGGCCAGGGTTATATCCAGCAAATTATTGCAGCATTAAGCGATTGGGCGGCGCAACGCGGATTAACGGAAATGCGCTTACAGGTGTACGATGAAAACATACCGGCGGTAAAGGCTTATGAAAAAGTAGGTTTTAAAAAGATACTGACGGAAATGAGGGCGGAGATCAGGAAAACTTGATAATATGGTGGAACATCGATTTCAAAAAACAATTACGATAGCAGCGCCGGTGAACGAGGTTTGGGAGGCGCTCACCGTTCCGGCGCTTATGAAACAATGGATGACGGAATCGGAGATTGATATTGTTACCAGTTGGGAAAAAGGCAGTCCGTTTATTGTTCAAGGCGATTTGCATGGTATTGAATTTCAAAACAAGGGCGTGGTGCTGGACTACGAACCCATGCAACGGCTGGCCTATAGCCACCTGAGTTCTTTATCGGAGCTTCCCGATACACCGGACAATTACACCGTCATCGATTTCAGCTTGCAGCCAGGCGCCGTATTAAATATCGAGATCACTAATTTCCCTACCGAAGCCATTTATCACCACATGGCGTACTACTGGAACGTAGCGCCCAACATCTTAAAAAATTATTTAGAAAAAATACACAGACCATGAAAACACCATTCGAAGGCGGTGTAAATATTGCCGTAAAAATTCCCAAAAGTAAATACGACAAAACCGTCGCTTTTTACAAAGACATCCTGAAGCTGGAAGTAACAGAAAAACCCATCGACAATCCAACCGTGTCAAGAACACACGAGGTGAAATTCGGTAATAATACGTTATGGCTGGATTGTGTAGACAATTACACGCATTCCGAAACCTGGCTCGAACTGCGCACACCCGATGTGGCGGAGGCCACCCGGTACCTGCAAAGCCAGGATGTGCATACTGTAGATGAACTGGAAAAGTTACCCGATGGCTATCACTGGATACAGGATCCCGCCGGGACTGTTTTTGTATTGAGCAAACAGGATAACAATTATTCGCTGTAAATAAAAATCCCCCGGTACTTACCGGGGGACTCTTGTATAAAACCTCTTTTAATTATCGTCGTCTTTCTTTGGCTTATCTTTCAACTCGTCTTTTGTTACATAATGCCTTTTACCTTTATCATCTACCCAATAATACTTCGAATGATTATCGATGTAAATCGTTTGTCCATCGGGTCCTACTTTGTCCTTATGTTTTGAATCGGTAATTTTTGCTTTACCCTTCGATGCTACCTCAGCGGTTTTATTCCCCACCTTCTTCGCCGTTTTCTTTACTTTACTATCCGTGCTATCCTGGGCATGAATGGTAGCCGGCAAACCCAACATAAACAGTACGGCTGCAATTCCCAATATCTTTTTCATAATACAACAATTTTGTTCAAAACATATACAACAATTTTCCGGCCAGCCGCTGTATGCTTTAGCACCGTTAACCCGGCGCGGTAAAAATTCTACATACCGGGTAATTTACAAGAGATATTCAGCCAGGTACTGGCCTGTTTTCGATTTGTTAAAACGCAGCAGATCCTTTACCAGTCCTTCAAATACCACGGTGCCGCCTTCATTACCTCCGCAAGGTCCCATATCTATCACCCAATCGGCCTGTGCCACTACATCCAGGTTGTGCTCGATGATGATCACCGTATTGCCGTGATCGGCCAGCCGGTTGAAGACGGTCATCAGCTTTTTTATATCGGAGGGATGCAAACCGGTCGTGGGTTCATCAAATACAAACAACTGCCCCGTTTCATCCAGTTCGATGGCCAGTTTCAACCGCTGCCTTTCACCGCCCGAAAAGGTGCTCAACGGTTGCCCCAGTGTGATATAGTTCAATCCCATATCGTTGATCTTTTGCAACAGGTGCACCACCTCTTTTTCCTTGAAAAAATCCAGGCTTTCTTCTACCGTCATGTGCAATACCTCCACGATGTTTTTTCCATGGTAGCGGTATGCCAACACCTCAGGTTTATAACCGGTACCGCCGCAGGCATCACAGGGTTGTTCTACATCATCCATAAATGCCAGGTCGAGCGTGATCACACCCAGTCCCTTACATTCTGCACAACCGCCTTCGGCATTGGCGCTGAATAACGAGGCGCTTACCTTGTTGGCCTTGCTGAACCGGTTCCTGATGATATCAAAAATACCGGTATACGATGCCAGGTGCGAGCGGCGGGAACCTCTCAGTAATCCCTGGTCGATGCGTTTGGCATGCGGGTATTGCTCCGGCAATACATGATTGATGAGCGTGCTTTTTCCCGAACCGGCTACACCGGTTACTACGGTAATGATGTTTTCGGGTATACGCACGGTAACGTTTTTCAGGTTGTGCAGCTGAGCATTACGAATGGTAATATAAGAATGGGCTTTGCGCGGCGATGTATTGATGGTTCTTTTTTGTTTCCAGTATTGCGCGGTCAGTCCACTGGATTGTTGCAGGCCTTTTAAATGTCCCTGGTATACGATCTCTCCGCCTGCCTTACCGGCCAGCGGCCCCATATCGATGATATGATCCGCCAGTTTGATCACATCCGGATCATGCTCCACGATCAACACCGTATTGCCTTTGTCGCGCAGTTCCTGCATCAGTTTATTGATGCGGGCAATATCACTCGGATGCAGTCCAATACTGGGCTCATCAAAAATATACAGCAGGCCGGTGAGACTGCTGCCCAGGTTCTTCACCATCTTGATACGCTGCGATTCGCCACCGGATAAAGAAGCTGTTTCCCGGTTCAGGAACAAATAGTTCAGCCCGATATCTTCTATATGACAAAGCGGCCTGATCAGCTCATCGATGACCGGTTGCAACAGGTCGTTTTCCAGGGACCTTAAAAAAGCCACCAGTTCGTTGATCTGCATATTACTGCAATCGGCAATATGCTTTCCCTTTATTTTACATTGCAGTATACGCTCGTTCAGCCTGGCGCCGCGACATTGGTCGCAGGTAGTATGTACGATCACATGTGTAAGTGCAGCAGCGTTCCTGGCATATTCTTTCGATTCTTTTTTAAGAAAGCTGCGTTCTATGCGTGGTATCACACCTTCATACAACATGGTTTTACCCCATTCTTTGGTGGGATGTTTGGGTTTATGCTCTTCGGCATACAACAATAAGTCCAGTTCTTTTTTTGTATACTGTTTGATCTTTTTATCGTTGTTGAAATAACCCGAGTTTACATAACGCGTCCAGCGCCATTGACCGGGTTTAAAAGAAGGGAAATCAATAGCGCCTTCGTTCAGCGATTTGTTGGGATCGAGCAGTTTTTTAACGTTGATGGTAGCCACCTTGCCTATCCCCTCGCATTTTGGGCACATGCCTTTGGGATTGTTAAACGAAAACTCCATGGAATAGCCTACAAAGGGCTGACCCATTCTTGAGAACAACAAACGCAGCAATGTATAGGTATCGGTAACCGTGCCAACGGTAGACCTGGCATTGCCGCCTATACGTTTTTGATTGATGATCACCGGCACGTTCAGGTTATAAATAGCGTCTACATCGGGTGCGCCATAATGCGGCAGGCGGTTGCGTATATAACTGTCGTAGGTTTCGTTGATCTGCCGTTGGGCTTCGGCGCCGATGGTCTCGAATACCAGGGACGATTTCCCCGATCCGGATATACCCGTAAATACGGTGATCTTGTTTTTGGGAATTTCCAGGCTAATGTTCTTCAGGTTGTTTTGACGTGCTCCCTTGATTATGATCGGCGCCATGGCTAATAATTTTTTCTATTTTGCATTCAACAAACGATCCATCATTTTCGTTTAAAAATAGTTAACCTTAAACAATCGAACATGTCTTACATTATGGTAGACGTAGAATCAGACGGCCCTATCCCCGGAGACTACTCTATGATCTCATTTGGCGCAGTAGTTGTTGACGATACCCTGGACAAAACCTTTTACGGCAGGTTACAACCCATCTCCGATAAATTCATACCGGAAGCACTTGCTGTATCAGGCTATACCCGTGAACAAACAATGGCTTTTGATGAACCTGCTGTGGTGATGCAGCAATTTGCAGCCTGGCTGAAAGAATTAGGTAAAGACCGGCACATATTCATCAGCGATAACAATGGTTTCGACATACCCACAACCCTGTAGATGATGCCCGTGGTAATGCCGAAGCCTTACTTACTATGAAAAACGAATTAGGTTTAAAGATCAAATTCTAACTTTATTTCATGAAAAAACCAGAAAGCGTGGAGGCCTTTTATGAGAACAGGGGCATTACCGATCAGGCCGCTGGTTTATTCAATGTATTTGCCAGTGATGGCTATTGCACAGAACCCATGAGTTACAGCAGGCGTGACTTTTACAAGATCTCCCTTTTACTGGGCACCAGTATACTCAGCTGGCAGCACCACGAAATAGCCATCGATAAACCGGCGCTGGTATTTTTCAACCCGCATATGCCCTTTGCCTGGAAACCCGTTTCCAAAGAACAGCCCGGGTTTTTCTGTGTATTCAAATCTGAATTTTTAAACGGTCATGCCCGCCAGGAAAGCCTGCAAAACGCTCCCCTTTTTAAAACCGGTGGCTACCCCGTGTATTTTTTGAATAAACCACAGCAACAATACGTCAGCGCTATTTTCCGTACCATGATGGCAGAGATTGGATCGGATTATTTGTATAAATACGAATTGCTACGCAACAACCTGCAACTGATCATTCATGAAGCCATGAAAATGGAACCACATACCCACGGCATCAAACACCCCCATGCAGCCGAACGCCTCGCCTCCCAGTTTCTCGACCTGCTGGCGCGCCAGTTTCCCATCGACACACCCGACAGGGTGCTGCTACTGAAAACAGCCAGTGACTTTGCCAAAGCATTACATGTGCATGTAAACCATCTGAACCATGCCGTACGCGAAGTAACCGGCAAATCCACTTCCATGCATATCTCCGGGCGCATCATCGACGAAGCCAAAGCCCTGCTCAAACATACCGACTGGACGGTTGCACAGGTGGCCTGGAGCCTGGGTTTTGAAACACCGAACTACTTCTATCATTTCTTCAAAAAACACACCGGTCATTCACCCAAACACAGCCGGCTGCAACCGCTTTGATTTTTATAGTTTTTACTTTGAAAGCCGTAGTACCTGCAGGGTATATCACGGCTAGCTTTGTATTGAAAAAATACAAACAATGAAAGTGAACGCATATGCAGTCATGGAACCCAAAGGCAGGCTGGAACCATTTACCTATGAATTACCCGCGATCGGCAGCGAAGAAGTGGATATCAAAGTAGCCTATTGTGGTTTGTGTTATTCCGATGTTAGTATGATCAATAACGAATGGGGCTGGACAAAATACCCCTTGGTACCCGGGCATGAAATGGTGGGCGAAGTGGTGCGTATGGGTAGTGCGGTAAAAGATCTGAAGATAGGTGATAAAGTGGGACTGGGCTGGTTTTCGGCCTCCTGTATGCATTGCCCGCATTGTCTTTCGGGCAATCATCATTTTTGTAGCAGTATCGAAGAGGTGATCGTTGGCCGTCATGGTGGTTTTGCCGATATCGTGCGCGGCCATTGGTCGTGGATCATTCCCCTGCCCCACCAAATAGATATGGCCAAGGCCGGCCCTTTGTTATGCGGGGGCATCACCGTATTCAGCGCTATTCATTCTGCGGATATTCGACCCACCGATAAAGTAGGCGTGATTGGTATTGGCGGTTTGGGGCATATGGCCCTGCAGTTTTTAAAACATTGGGGTTGCGAAGTGATAGCATTTAGTTCCAACAAATCGAAACTTGAGGAGATCATAAAAATGGGCGCAACCCGAGTTATAGACTCGAAGGATTCAAACGCTTTGCAGTCTATCCGTGGTCAGCTCAATGCCATCATCAGCACCGTTCAGGTACCGCTCCACTGGAATACCTACCTCAGCTGTCTGGCGCCGCGGGGCGAATTGCACCTGGTGGGTATTGTACCGGAACCTATATCGGTGTCTGCCATGAATGTACTGGTAGGTGAAAAAACATTGGCCGGCAGTCCGGGTGGAAGCCCTGCCCTTACCCGAACCATGTTGGAGTTTTGTGTACGGCATGGCATTTATCCCGTAGTGGAAGAGTTTCCCATCGGCCAGGTAAATGAAGCCGTGGCGCATTTACAGGAAGGCAAGGCGCGCTACCGGGTGGTGTTGAAAATGTAAGTGTTAGTTCAACACTTCCTGTTTTTCGTGCAGTATACGCACCGTTCTCCAGCCTTGCAACTGGTGAATGATCGATTCCTGTACCTGCGCCCAGCGCTTTAAGCCTTCAATGCTGTTGTTTACACAATACCTGGCCATGGAGGCGGGTTGGCGGTGTTTTCCTTTGAGCGGCAGGTCGCGGGTAAACGCTTCCAACTGGTTGCGGAAGCGCAGCATACCCTTGCGTACCTGTTGCAATACATCGATGATGTTGGTGATATCTTCAGAGCTGATCTTTTGTGCGCTGTTCATATCGCCGCCGCTCACCAGGTGCTTCAGGTCTTTGAATAATTTCTGCTGTACTTCGCCGAAATTCACCAGCGACTTATTCAGTACCCTGATGGCGCCCAGCACATAATCCATGTCTTCGTACACCGTACCGGTTTCACGAAAGAACAGCGTTACCGCATCCAGGGAATATTCCAGGTCGCCCTTAACGGCCTGGCTTAGGGATACGCTGCTGCTGCTGATGGCCTTTTGAATATTCACGACATAATAAATGTCCAGCACCTCCTTGTTCAATACACAATCGAACAGGGGGTACATATTCTGGTTTTTGGTGTACAGCTTATAAGCGAAGTAAGTATGTTGTTTTACCGAAGCAATCGGCAGGAAAGTAAATCCATTGTAATACTGCTGGCGCATACGGTACGTCTTCCTAATATCCATATGATTGAGTTGCTACAATTAGTAAATGATCAGGTCTTCGAAACCGGTATTAATTTCAGTAAATACTTTTAAAATTCATACATCCTGCAGGCAAATATTAGAGCCAATAAATAAAAACCCCTACCGGCGGTCTAAAATTGTTTGCACCGCCGTTTTTTTGAGGAAGAACCGGTACACCAGGTAGCCGCCTAAACTCCACATAAACAGCGAGATAAATATGCCTGAATATTCCCTTGAATAGTCGGCCGGCATCATGTCGTTGAGGGGCTCATTGTAGATGATTTTTAACGGCCCGTTGGGCTGCAGGCGCTCGTAATGGCCTTCGTTGATGGGTATAATTTTCTCTTCGTTGTTGTATTGCACCGTGGCGAAATAACTGGGCCACCAGTTGCTTTTGTTGCTGTGCGAGCGATAGTCGGTGTGGAGTACCGTAACGGTGGCTTCGTGACCGCCTGCGCGCACCTGGTTATAATATTGAAAGTATTGCCAGGTGTTGTAGGTGAAATAAATAGCTGCCGCTAGTATAAGGCAGGTGCCGGCTGCACGGCGCAGTTGTATGAGTATGGGTATGGGTTGAATGGCAATCACCGCCGTCAGCAAAAACAGCAACGATGCTACTGAAAAACCCATGGCCATGAGTTGCCATTTTTGGTGGTTGCGCCACATGGTGGATACGGAAAATTCAAGCAGGCGCGACCGGTTGTCCTGTCGTTGAATTTGCCGGGGGTGATGGAATTCGTCTATTTCGGGCAGGTACAGTAAATCTACCTGATCACCCTCGCTGATCCATCCTGAATCCTGTATGCAGCGGGTGGTATAAGAACGGCCTTCATGTTCGAAAGATATATATACCGCATTGGTAAACTGGTCGTACCAGGCACGGTAGTCACGGTCAGCGGTTGCCACTTCTACTTTTATATGTTGGCCTTTGGTGAGGAACAGGTGGGATAGTTTTTCATGTGCGTACATTTTCCAGCTGCCCCAGGCCAGCAAAGCCAGCAGGGCAGAAAACAGCAGCATGAACAGTATACCAATAGCAGCTTTCACTACTGCGAATATATCATTTTCCGCACCAGTTTCTCAAAAGCCGTCAACTGATAATCTTTCATCGTATCCCTATCATATACAATCTTCCCTTCCTTATCAATCAAATACACCTGCGGTATCGCACGAAGACATTACTGTCGCTTTTGACGTGGATGGTTTTATCGGATTTACCGTCGTAAAAGGTAATATCCAGTTTTTCTTTTTGAATATGCTCCGGCAGGTATAACACCAGCGAAGTTTGTTTTTGGGCGATGGCAAGAGCCGGGATAAGAAGGCAGGTGAGTAGCGTTAGTTTCATATGGTACCCAATATAGGTATTCAGCAAAATGCACTGCTCCTATGGAAATGTTAAATAAGTTTGATGGCATATGTTTTTATGCAAAAACCATATGCCATCCACCGTTATCAAATCATTTCAATACGATGAAGCCTCCGCGGTGCTCACCATTACCTTTATATCGGGCGCCCGGTATGCGTATTATGAGGTGCCCAAAGCAGTGTTTGAACAGTTTGGCAAATACAGGGAAAAAGGTGTGTTTTATAACCAGGAGATCAAGGGTAAGTATAGGTTTAGCAGGTTATAAGACTTACCTAAACCCAAACACAAACGGGAATACAAACGTTACCACCATCGCCCACAAACCATACACCGGTAAAAAAACAGCTATAGCCCCTCCCACCGAAGCGATTTGCCTTTTCCTCAAAACCACACCTAAAAGCCGTACGGCTACCAGTAACAGGTTAATAAGTATCAGCACATTGCCGCCCAGCACGGCCGCCCTGTTGGGCGTAATACCCCATTCGGATATACGGAACAGGATGGCCGATAACGCAATGCCATTAACGACAATGGTAACAAGCGACAATAACGTCAGCACCCATACTTCCCAACGGCTGGCCTCCGTTCTCGACGATTCGGCCACCGAAAAAAAGATGATGGCCATAACGCCAATCAGCAAGGCATTAAACAGCAATAAAAATTCGCGATCGTTGTAAGGATCTTTACCCGAATACACCACGGCAACGAGGTAAATCACCAGCATCACCAATACCAGCGGACTGAATATCTTCGCAATCACCGGCGACACTTTGCCTACCAGTTGTGGGTTGGTTTGGGTGAGATAAGTACCCACTATAGGAACTGCAGGCAAACCAAAAACAACTATATTCTCAAAATAAAATTGTTCAATGTTAATACCGATCAGCGTGAAAAGTCCAATGGTTACACCACTCAAAATACCACCGGCTATCACAATCAGCGTACACATCACCACCAGGTCGCCATTATAACTCAAATAACCCAGCCGCTTCTCCACCTTGTTTTGAGCGGCGCCTGTAAATACAAAACCCAGCAGCGCCCAAAGGAATATCGCCAAATGGATACAAGACAAGGTGAGGGTATCGCTGGCGCGGTTATCCGGAAGCGAATTAATAAACAGCAAACCCGTAATTGCCAAACCCGCTGTTAATGCAATACCACCGGTTGACAATTTATTTTTCCAGGCAAAATAGGCCGCCAGCATCGGGAATATAATAAACCCCGCATTCCGGGTATAAAAGAACTCTTCATTGATATTGACAATGGCCGGTAGTTTGGCGATCAATCCGGCTACCAGGGCCGCCCCTATCACAAAGAACAGTTCTTTCCGGCTGCCCCAGGCTATTTCTTCCCTTACGAAGTTCAGCCGGGCATTCCAAAAGCCGGCCAGGTTGTTACCCTCCAGCTGCGGGTACAGCGTGGTAAAGGCCCGTTTAAAAGACGATTTGTCTGACCGGTACAGTCTTTCCAGTTCGCCCGGATTGCCGATGTTTGACAGTATTTCGTGTTGCATATCCATGGTGGGTTGTTGTTATAAAAGAACTTTGTATTTCAAAGCGTTTAGACAAAAAAAATAGCCTGTATGCTATCGTTGTGACTTGATGAGTTTTTCCAGTGCTTTCAGATGGTCGTCGAATGCTTTTTTACCAGCCTTCGTCATAAAATATTTGGTATTGGGTTTTCGGCCTACAAACGATTTTTTTACGCCTATAAAATGCTCTTTCTCCAACGATTTCAGGTGCGTGGCCAGGTTGCCGTCTGTTACATCCAGGTAATCTTTCAAGGCATTAAAATCCAGGAAATCGTTTACCGCCAGTACCGACATAATTCCCAGCCTGATCCTGCTTTCAAATGCCTTATGTAAACTCTCGATTAATATTTTCATCTTTCGTACCTGTAATGGATATACATCCCATAAATAATATGCACCAGCCCAAACCCTACTGCCCAGCACAACAGGGCATAGTTGGTAAAGTAAGCGGCGGTTAAACCCAATGCTATTTGAATAAGTCCTAAACTTCTTACTTCTTCATATGTAAACTTGCCGGCATTAAACAATGCCAGTCCATAAAACAGCAACGTACAGGGCGCCATCAGGCTAAACAAATTGTTGGCGATCAGGATCAATATCAGCACCCCTCCTGTCACCAATGGCACTGCCATATTAATGGCCAGCCTTTTGGCCGTAGGGTTCCAGGCTTTTTCCCGCCTTTTAGCAGCTTTCTTCCACGATAACCAAACCGCCGATCCAACAGCCAGTATCAACACTGCAACGGCCAATAAAATAAGACCCGCCAGCCTGCCTTCTGTATACAGGTATTTATGCGCTATAAAAGCGCCTGCCAGGGCATACATACCGGCCAGTATGCCTGCCAGCCCCGAGAGGCTCATAAATTTGGTGGAGCGCTCCATCATGGTGCGCATGGCGGCAATGTCCCGGATATAGTGCTGGTCGTCTTTCATTTAAAGTACTTTGCAATTCAAAGTTAGGAGATAAAATGAATATATGCAAGTACCGGGCAGAAAATTTATGAACGGGAAGGGAGCCAATTACATCCCCAGGCGTTGCATTACCTGGTTTACAATGCGGTTGCATTTACTAAGATGGAAGCTATAAACATGATCTTTCATATACCCACCCAAATTTTCCCGCAGCATCGACTTGGCGCGGTTCAACCGCACCTTTACATTGGGCTCTTCGATGTGTAAAGCCATCGAGGTTTCCCGCACCGACATATCCTCTATTTCCCTCAATACAAAAACAAGGCGATATTTTTCCGGCAATTGCGCAATCGCCTGCTCCAGCAGGTTGCTCAGTTCTTTATTGGCCAGTTCATTTCCCGGTGTTTTCATATCCATGAAATTATCTGTTTGCTCCAGGCTGGAAAGTAGATGTTTGTTCTTGCGCTTTTGCTCATAACATTGGTTCAGCATAATGCGTGTAAGCCAGGTGCCAAACGACGAGCGGCGCTCAAACTGCGACAGGTGCTCGTAAGCATTGATATACGCAGTTTGCATGGCATCCTCTGCTTCCGCCTCATCGGCGAGTATAGCCATACCTATCCGGTACAACCGTTGGTTGTACTTTCGAATGAGTGATTCGAATAAGCGCTTTTCACCAGATTGTATCCTTGCAATAAGTTCCTCATCTGGCATGATGTCCGTTTGGCCCGCCATACAAATTGGATGAAAAAGTGATAAAAAGGTTACAAACTTATTTTTTGTAACCTTTTACAAGGTTATTGCTCTAATTGGTAGATCAAAATTAATCAATCATGGCAACCATCAGGCAATTACAACAAACCCTCCGGTATACGTACGGACTTGTTCCTATAGTGGCCGGTTTAGACAAATTTACCAACCTGCTCACCCATTGGGCCGATTACCTCAATAAAAGCCTGATTCCGTTTGATGCGTTGGTTTTTATGAAGGTAGTAGGTATTATTGAAATTATCGCCGGTATTATTATACTGGTGCGTCCGCTTATTGGCGCCTATATTGTGATGGCATGGCTTATTGGCATAGCCTTGCAATTGATACTGGGCGGCATGTACCTGGATGTTGCGGTACGCGATCTGGTGATGGCGATTGGGGCGTATACGTTTGCGCAATTGACGAGGATACAAATGGGCAAAAAATAGTGACATATACAGTTCCGATATTGATGGCGTAACCAACCTCTGGTAGACTATCTTTTACCGTACATAAAATAGAAAAGGCATAAAACGTTTGTAAATACAAATATTTTATGCCTTTGTTGTGTGATAATTATCTAAAAAACCAAAATGAAAAGAATCAAGTTAACTTGTAAAGCCAAACTCGAATCATAAAGAAAAGGGTTCCGGCCCTTTAATGAGTTTTTCGAAATATATAATAATATTTACTAATCCTTTTCTTTTTAGATGAAAATAATTTTTTAAGTTTAGTACTTTATCGTAATATTACAATCAATATGGGAATTACAAAAACAGAAATATTCAACAGCAAACAAAATAAAATAGCCTCCATGATGAAGGCACTCGCCCACCCTGCCCGCATCGCCATTATCCAACACCTCATCAAAACACAAGCCTGTATATGCGGCGATCTGGTAGAAGAACTGGGGCTAGCCCAGGCCACCATTTCCCAACACCTGAAAGAACTTAAAAACGCCGGCCTCATCCAGGGCACCGTCGAAGGCACCAGCGTATGCTATTGCATCAACCCCAAAGTATGGAACCAATATAAAACCACCTTCGAGGGCTTTTTTGTTTCTTATAATAACAAAGATTGCTGTTGATTTTTTTTGTTTTATTTCATCGCAATATTGCAATAAACCAATAATTAGATCAAATGGAAACTTCAGAAAAACTAAAGCATATAGTAAAAGAAAGATACGGCGCCATCGCCAGCCAGTCTAAAACACAGAATGCCTCCTCCTGCTGTGGGGCCACCTCCTGCTGCGGCGGAGACGATATGTACAGCATCATGGCAGATGAATACAGCCACCTCGAAGGGTACAACCCGGATGCCGATCTGGGACTAGGATGCGGTTTGCCCACCGCATTTGCCCAAATCAAAGAAGGCGATACGGTTGTAGACCTGGGAAGCGGCGCCGGTAACGACGCATTTATAGCCCGGAGAATTGTTGGCGCCTCCGGCAAGGTCATTGGCATTGATTTTACCCCGGAGATGATTGCCAAAGCCAGGGAAAATGCAGAAAAATTAGGCTTTAATAACATCGAATTCCGGCAAGGCGATATCGAAGACATCCCCCTTACCAGCAATAAAGCCGATGTGGTAGTGAGCAACTGCGTTTTGAACCTGGTGCCTAACAAACACAAGGTGTTCAGTGAGGTTTACCGTATTTGTAAACCGGGTGGTCATTTCTCTATCTCAGATATCGTTCTGGAAGGTTTCCTGCCCGAAACGTGGAAACAGGTTGCAGAGCTGTACGCCGGTTGTGTAGCCGGTGCTATTCAAAAAGAAGAATATCTTTCCATCATCAGGGAGGCGGGCTTTACCAATGTGGTGATTCAAAAAGAAAAGGAAATTCACCTCCCGGATGAGGTACTGGCAAATTATTTAAGCCAGGAAGAAATAGCAGCCTACAAAAACGGCCACAGCAAAATTAAAAGCATCACCGTATACGCCGACAAACCGGCCAAAGACGAAAGAAATTGTTGTGAACCGGGACACGGATGTTGCTAACTTTATACCATGCCCAATCAAATCCATATCAGCCCGGTGAACGCTGAAAACCGGGAAGCGATCATCAGCCTGTTGCGTTCTGAAAATCTACCAGTCGCGGATCTTGCTACCGAACTGCCCAATTTCTTTACGGCAACAGATAACGGCTTAATTATCGGTGTTGTTGGACTGGAGACCTACGAACGCAACGGGCTGCTTCGATCGCTTGCGGTAAAGCCGGAATACCGCAATATGAAAATTGCTGCCGCCCTGGTGGCGGAAGTAGAAAGAGTAAGCAGGCATTGCGGATTAGACGCCATATACCTGCTTACAGAAACTGCAAAAGATTATTTCCTAAAGAAAGGCTTTATGCCCGTTGATAGAACCGATGCACCGGAACCGCTTAAACAATCTTCAGAATTCAATCATGTTTGTCCGGCCAGCGCCATCCTCATGAAAAAAGCCTTACTATAACAACCGGCAGCTTATTTCTTAACATGAGCCTGCACCCAGTGCTCAAACGCACTCATAAAACTACCTAAAAACTCTCTGGTCGATCCGCTGGCAAGCACACCGTTCTTATCAAACAATTCCTCCGCATTCCCGATATAAGCCTCCGGCTGCGGCATGGCGGGCATGTTCACAAACACCAGCGATTGACGTAAATGATGGTTAGCGCCAAACCCTCCTATCGCACTTATAGACACGCTGATCACTGCAGCAGGTTTACCATCCCACGCATTTTGTCCATAAGGCCGCGATGCCACATCGATGGCATTCTTCAATACCGCCGGTACCGACCGGTTGTATTCAGGCGTTAAAAACAGGAATGCATCATAACTTCTCACCTGCTCACGAAATGCCCTGTATTCCTCAGGAGGCGCCTTGTCCGTATCCTGGTTGTATAGTGGCAGATGACCAATAGGAAGCAACTCAAGAGACAAAGTCTCCGGAGCCATCTCCATTAAGGCCTTCGCGGTTTTGAGATTAAACGACTCTTTACGCAGGCTGCCTACCAAAACGGCGGTTTTATACTTTTTCATCAGATATTCATTTTTTACTACACCCGTAGTCCTAAAAATTATGTGCCACTAAGGACTTGCAATACTCGCCAATAATTCTACTGTACTACGTCCGGATGGCCTTTTCAATAAAAATTCCCTTTTCTCCATCTGTCGTATGAGACGTTGCTGCACCTGTTTGATGATCAACTTCCATTGTCTGCCCGAATCAGTCGCCATTAAACTAATATCCGGAAATTCGACAATAGCAGTGATCTTCCTGGGATTTTTTGCTGCTGGTCCCAACTCTTCGACCCGTATATCCACCTTCACAATATCATTGCTTTGTTCTTTAAATTTTGTAATCACCTGGTGTAACTTCCGCGATAAATAGTCATTCATCTTTAACCCATGAATATGAATGTTTGTTGATATATCTTCTATAACAGCAGAATGTGTCATAATAGAACTCCTTTTTTTGATAAGTTTCTGTAGATGCATAACAATGCCTGAAGCCACATGCATACAGGCTTTAGCATGCCACTAAAGTAGAATGGACCCAAGCGCGTTTAAAAAATCAGGCTTGGGATGTAGTGCGGAAGTCCTTAAAGTTGGAGAAATAGAACAGGCGTTTACAAAAGGGCATAAATTCCCGGAAGGACGAAAAGCGGCCTTCTTTGCTTTGGAATGAAATAATGTTTGTATGGAATAATGCCTTATTCATTGCGGCAAAGTTACGAATTTATTTTGGGATGCCTCCTTTCAACACGAAACGCTCCATATTATAGCCATATTTTCTTTAAATTACATACACATAAATGTTATATCCGCCCGCCCTTTATTCCTTATTCAAAATCTACTGCTATGCCAAAAAAGAACAACCTATCCACCGACACCGATCGCCCACTAAGAATGGACGAGATCATCCAAAACCTGGCCGCCGGTATAGAAGACAGCATGGAAACCCTGATGCTGCGGGCAAAAAAATGGGCCGAACTATATCCTTCCGGCGAACCTGCTTATAAAAGGCCCGCACCATACCGTGTGATCATTCACGCCAAAGAAGTGGCATTAATTCTGGGGATCCATTTACGCACAGCTCAAAAAATGCTACAAAATACCCGCTTTGCCCTGGGTATGCCCAAAAATGGTTACGTATCTGTTAAGAGCTTCTGTTTTATCAACAATTTCGACGAAGAAGAAATTCGTAGGGCGCTGAATGCTTTGCTGGGGGAAAAAGCCTTGTACGATGATGAGGAAGCTTAGTGCCTTATTCTGGTTGTATTCTTATTAAGTTCGATATGTATTCGGGAAGGCTTCGACCGGTTGTCGAAGCCTTCCCGAATACATATCGAAGCGTTCCCGAAGCTTTTACGAAGCAGAGTAAAAACCATCCCGCAAATCACCTCCTGCTCACCTCTCCCCTGCCACGTATTTAAATACCATCCACTAAGGTTCACAAACGTCAAAAACGACAATTTCGGACAAAAGTGAGTCGATACGAGCCAAAACGTGCGCATGCGCATATCGTGAGCAAATGCGCCCTGTCCGGCTTTTTGCAGGTGTATGTTTGTGTTGGAATCAATCCGGCGGCTATACCGGTTACGCAATTGGGTTAGGTTCCGTTGTAAACAATTTTTATTAACTTTTAAAACCATTTTTTATGGGCAAGTTCAAACAAGGTATCCTCGGTTCCTTTTCGGGAAAAGTGGGTACCGTAACAGGCACTTATTGGAAGGGTATCCCTGTAATGAAGGGAAACACTGTCCGCAAACGTTCTTCAATGAGTGAAGGACAATTACAGCAACAGGCAAAGTTCAAAATTGCCGCGCAATTCGTTTACACCATGAAGGAATTGCTGGCGTTCAGTTTTGGCCGCTTTGCCAACACCATGACCGGCGTTAACAGCGCGCTCAGCTATAATCTTAAGAATGCCGTGGCGGGAGACTATCCCGACTTCAGCATCGATTACAGCAAGGCGCTTGTTAGCCGCGGCGACCTGGTGAACGAAGGCCAGGTGTCTGCCTCTGCCGGCACCGACCAGGTAGTATTTACCTGGACCGATACCGCGGGGGAAGGCTCATCCTCGGCAAGCGACCGGGCCGTACTGGTAGTGTACTGCGAAGCGCTGAAAAAAGCCGCTTACACCGTAAGCGAAGTCAGCCGCAGCGCAGGATCAGCTACCATACAGGTACCGCGCTTCAAAGGTCAGGTTGTGCAAACCTGGCTGGCCTTCAAACAAGCCAAAGGCAGTGAAGTGTCCGACAGTAGGTATACTGGCGAGCTGACCATTGCCTAATGCACATCAATTACAGGTCACGGGTTAACGTGCGTACGGCGTTAGCCCGTGGCTTGTTTTTTTATGTTTAGCTACTAAAAACCCAAACAGTTATTATCGGCAAATGAGAAATAGCCGTATTTGGTAACTATGATATGATCAAGAACGGTGATAGAAAGTAAGTGTCCCGCTTTTCTCAAATTATGGGTGGTTAGTATGTCGCTTTCGCTTGGTTTTGTTTCCCCCGACGGATGGTTATGAGCCAATATAATTGAGCTGGCCCTTCCCTTAATGGCCGTTGCAAAAATGAGTGAAGTTTCGGTAATGGTAGCATGCATACCTCCAGTAGAGGCCTCATAAATCCCCAATACACGTTTGCTTCTGCTTAACAGCATTACCTTGAATTGCTCCTGCAATTCTATTTTGTTTTTATCCCATTCTCTGAGAAATATTTGATAAGCGCTTTTACTGCCGCATATTGTCGGGCGCTTATTGAAATTGACGTTGGTTTTATATACCAATTCTACCTCCGCCACTTCATAAGCCGGCGATGGTAATAATTTGCTTCTCATAGCCGGTTATTTGTTGAGTGGTTGCCTTATAACAAATGCTGCTTCTACCAACGTTTCTATCTTTTCGTAGAAGAACAGGTGGTTATTTCGTTCGTGATGGCTGTTGGATATGGTATTGGGACTGCTGATGACTTCCACCGTCCATTTCCATAGTTGTTCACGAACTTCCTGCAGGTGATAACATTCAAAAAAATCGTTGAAGACCGGAATGGGGTTGGCTTTTTGCTCCCTGTTTAACCGTAGTGGCGCTTTTGACCAGTGTGGATGACGATTGAGGGATTTACCCGTAAATAATGGCTCTACCATATGCGATGAAGTTTTAATGGTGATATGAGTATGAGCCGGGAGGGTGAGTAAACAAAAATTATAGGGTTGAACTCACTTTCCCTTTGCCAAAGTGGCCGTGACAAGCCGCCACCTTTCGGTGGCCCCTAAGTACAAAGGATATAAGTGAGCCCAACCCTATAATGCAATATAGTGATTGGGCATTACACTTATTACCTCGCACTTAGGGGAAATTTGTCACGTTTCTTTGGCGAGACTCATAAGCGAATACCGGAGTATCCGTACATTATATTGGGTGGAGATTGTTGATGCAAATATAGGAATATCTGTTATCTGTAGACGAAAGTTGCTTATTTATTTTTTAGTCCTGATTATGCATAGGGACCAGTTTAGGAAAAATATATCTTTAGACCATGAATCTATCGGCCTCCGATTTGTTAATACTCCAACAATACTTTACAAGAATTCCCGTAAAGAAAGCATACCTTTTCGGGTCCCGGGCGCGTAATGAAGCCAGACCGGAAAGCGATATTGACCTATTATTAGAATTAGATCATTCTCAACCCATCGGAATGACGTTCTTTTTATATAAAACAGACCTGGAAGCGTTACTTCACAAAAAAATTGATCTCATAACGACTGGAAGTATCTCGCGCCACTTAAAACCATTTATAGAAAAGGATAAGATCCTGATTTATGAAAGAGTTGACTAACGATCTCCCACATACTCCCCCGGCTCATCCTCAAACCTCGCCTTACATATATCCGAACAAAACCCATACACCTTCCCCTTGTATTCTACCGAATCCGCCGAAGCCGACATCATCATTCCACATACAGGATCTTCCCTCAAAGGCAATTGTTTATATGCAACATTCGTACGTTTCACCGGCTCCTTTATCTCCCGCCGGTTAATAGATTTCACTTCCACTACACTGTAATAGATCCTCTTATCCTGGCTCCACGCCACTACCACATGATTATCATCCAATGCTTTCACCACGGGATAGGTTGCCAGTGACCCGGAAGCTTCAACTTCTCCCCTGTACACCTTATCATCAATAATCCTGTTAAGAACAATTTTATTAGAAGATTTATCGCCTTCCGTTCTTTTTTCATCAAATGCCAACAGCCGGCTTCCATCACCCAACAAACACAATTGAATAAACCGGGCATGATCGCTCACCAACAACCTGTTTGTAGATTCCATAGCCTTATTCAACTCACAATAAAAAACACCCTTTTGCGGACCTCCTGTAAACCAGGTAGAATAAATTCTATCATCAGCTACTGCCAATGCCGGACCGTTATGCGGACAGCCATTAATTACCCAGCCATCATGACTATAAGGAACGGCCTTTGAAAACCGTTTACCATTATCCGGAGAGGTAATAATAGACATATCTCTTATGGAATCGTTAATTATATCACGGAATACAACAGACACCTTACCATTGGAGCTTCCACTAATAGCAATCCGGCAACATTCACAGGCAATGGAATCAATCACCAATTCATTTTCAAACGAATTGTTTCCATTCGTTTTGGCAAAATGCACAGGCCTGCCATGCAGTTTTGGGTTTGGTTTGGCATCCAGCCAACATGCACCAATTTCTCCGTCGCCCAGCCTTGCAATAGCAGTAAAGGAATGACTTTTACCAGGCATGGTATCGGCATGCAGGTAGGCGGGCTTTGACCAGGATACACCCTTATTAGTAGAAACTGTATAACGCACGGCACCGGCGAACCTGTTATGTGCTGATGGCATAGAGGTTTCGTAGACAGCTATAATAGCGCCGTTGTTTTTAACTGCAACCTTCGGCATACCCTCTTCATGCAGGTTGGCATTTTGCTCTATAGGAATGGAAACCTTAGAGGAAATTCGGCCGCTTTCGTCCAGCCAGGCCATGTAAAAGCTAATATGTTTTGAACCTGTATCCATTTCACACCAGCTCATCACCGGCTGGTTTGTTTCGTCGGTAGTGAGGTATACACAACTGGCGTAGTTGGCGGTATCGGAAATACAAACCGTCGTTAATGCAGGTTTATGGACAGGTGAAGTACAGGCGGTAGCTAAGATCATTAAACCAATAAAATAGTTCTTCATTTTATTCACTGTTTGAATGGAGGATGGCAATAGAAATCCTATGCAGGCGGCCGTTGGCCACCATGCTTCATAAAAACAAAAATTCCTTAAGCAACATCGGGAGGATGAAACAGTGAAACCGATCGATGGATGGGAGAACCAATAGTGCGGGCTATAAAATTAATAGTATTATCCTGTGTGTCGGGAAGCGATAGAGAAAGACGGTATACGGGTGCAACGATCTCCAGTTTTGCAGCCAGTTTTAATTCAGGGGGCTGTCCCTGCTCTTTTTCCTGCAGCGCCTGTATCTTTTTCATCAACTGGCACTTGCCATTACAGTGCATCTGCGGACGGGCTTTGTTTTCGCAGCGTTTCATATACTCCCTTTTTTCCACCAGGTAGTCCAGGTAATACCAGCCCTGGTTAAAGGTTTGGCCGAGAAAAGCAAACAATAATATGAAAGCTATTATCTTCTGCACAATGGGCGCAAAGGTATGTATAAGTTGCTTAATGGCAATGGCGGGATGAATGTTACATCTTTTAGAACTTCTACATAACGTTACTGCCAACTAACAGCAGAGATAACAAAATAGACAAGCTTTTGAAATGAATTCAAATTACATAAAGTATATTTAGCAATTCAATTATATTAAGACTTGTAACTATGCCCCACTCATATATATTCAGGGGAACCACCATAGACTATCGAGGCAATCCAGCAGCTATCGTTGTGCCTTATACGTGCACCTCAAGACATCCGGTAAAAGCGCTCTGGTTTGCTTTAGAATGTGTCACCAAAAACCCGGCAACAGCAGTTGTCTATTTAGCCGAAACGTAAAAACTAACTGCGTTAGAAACGATGCAAAATTATTTGGAAGCAATTGAAGAAGAGGAAGCATACCGGATTAAACCTGAAGATTCTATTCTTTATGTGAAGGCTATATCCATATAATTGATTTTCAAAAGATTTTGTTGAATTTTGGCTTTAACACATACCAATCGGTTAGAAAAGATAACCTAACTTTACTTTGCAGGAGTACACCAGCCCTAAATCATGACGAAATCAGCCTTATAGTAGAGGAAATGCGAAAATATCTAAAAAAATAGGTAATTTGTAAAATAATGTCAAGTACACGGATATGCAGCTTATTGAATCAGCAATATTGACAATTCAAGGCATCGCGGATAAGAACGTTTTTGAAAAGCTTTCGAAAGAATATCATCTGCAAGAAAATCAGAGATGGGTTTTTGTTGATTATGCAACAACAACTATTCCCCTCAATACACAATTTGATGTATTATTGGAAGGTGATGCCAAATCGCTGATACCAGGAGTTTTTATTATCAAAATAATTGAGTGCATTAATCAGTTCGGCAGTAACTTTCAAGAAATTCCCGAGGGATGGAAGACAATCTGTAAATTAGATTTTTACCCCGAAGTCCCTCATAAAATTGACACGCTTCCAACTTTACAAAGCTGGGATTACATTTCAAACAGGATCACGCTTGCTAACCACAAAAGCATTAGCCTGAATTACATAGGCGCTGATAAATATTTTTCTGACGTATCCGACTTTGCTTATTATTTATTGATTAATTCTTTATTCAAGAATACATCGGATATAATAACCGTACATGATTTCTACACCTATTTAGAAAATCAATTCCAAATAGATCATAACAAAGCCGACAACATTCTAACAGCCTTTGTTCAAACGGGTAAAATAAAACCGATCAATGACAATAGAATAGAATTACTTCCTGCAGTTTAATCCTTAGGTAAGTCACCCTCTACACAAAACCACTATTCAAATTCTGAAACAACCTCCTGTACGCATGCGGCGTTCTCTTCGTAATCAACTTAAACTGCCGGTTAAAATGCGATAACGTAGAAAACCCACATTTATAAGCCACCTGCGCCACCGTATAATCATCTCTCAACAACAACTTACGCGCATGCCCTATACGCACCTCATTCACAAAATAGGAGAACGTTTTATTAGCGCGGGGTTTGAAGTACCGGCAAAACGCAGAAGTGGTCATGTTCAACATTCCGGCAATTTCTTCCAGTGATATTTTCGATTTAAAGTTGGTCATTACATAATCATATACTTTCCGCATTCTTTCTACATCATCCCCTTTGAATACCACAGCATAGCCCGGGCTCGACAACAACTGAAAATCCTGGCTATTGGCCAACAGATCGATGATTTCAAGCAGCCTGATCACCCTTTTAAAACCTGTTTCGTAGGCCAGTACGGGCAGCATTTCTTTTACCTTATTACGCGTATCGCCAAAGAACTCGATACCACGCGCCGCATTTTCAACCAGCTTATTGATCTTGTAAAATTCCTCCTTGTCCAGCAAAAACTGGTTAAACAGGTGATGATCGAAATATACCACCAGTCCCCTGGTAGAAAGCTGGCTGTCTTTTTCGAAATAGGGATCGTCGCTTCTCCATAAATGCGGCACGTTGGGGCCCATCAATGTCAGGTCGCCTTCCTGGAAAGGCTGTACATGATCGCCCACAAAACGGGTGCCCCTGCCTTCAATAATATACGATATCTGGAACTCCGGATGAAAATGCCAGGTGGGGTTGAAATAGGGGCCACTGTTATCCTTATATACGAACGTTTCCTTCGTGGAAAGGGTCTGTTCAATAACTGGAGTACGCATAAATTACCATTACATTCCAAACTTACAGTTTTTTAGATCAAAATACAGTCATGTTTTAGTAGAAAACAGGAATTATCGCAATCCCCCAAATTTTAGTTTTGACGTACAATCATTGCTTCCACCATGCCAAAAAAAGTAGCCCCCCACCAAAACACGGCCCCCAACAGCCAACTGCTATTCTGGGGTTGTTTCATAGCCCTTGCGGCCACCGCTTTCGGGTTTGTAGTACGCACCATGGTCATCAATGAATGGGCGGTGGAATTCGGCCTCTCCGAAACCCAGAAGGGAGAAATTCTCGGTGTAGGCTTATGGCCCTTTGCCATCAGCATCGTGCTTTTTTCGTTGATCATCGACAAGATCGGTTACCGCAATGCTATGCTGTTTGGCTTTTTTTGCCACCTGGCATCGGCCATCGTCATCATAATGGCAACGGGCTACTGGATGCTGTACTTTGGCACTTTCTTAACGGCCCTCGGCAACGGAACGGTGGAAGCATACATCAATCCGGTGATTGCCACCCTTTACAAAAAAGAGAAAACCAAATGGCTGAACATCCTGCACGCAGGCTGGCCGGGTGGATTGGTGGTAGGCGGTTTGTTTGCCATTGCCCTGGGCAATATGCACATCAGCTGGCAGGTGAAAGTGGCGCTGATCGCCATTCCTACTTTCACCTATGGCATCATGCTTTTAAAACAACAGTTTCCGGTGAATGAACGCGTGGCGGCAGGCGTGTCTTACAAAGACATGCTGAAAGAAGTGGGCGTAATTGGTGCATTGATCATTGTATCGCTCACGGCCTCGGAAGTGGGCAGGATATTTGGTTTTTCACGCGTCAGCATCATCACCGCCATTGTACTGCTCACCGGCATCTACGGCTATTATGCACGCTCCCTGGGCAATGCACTGTTCATCCTTTTCCTGGTAATTATGATACCGCTGGCCACTACCGAGCTGGGTACGGACAGCTGGATCACTCCGCTTATGGAACCGGAACTGCAAAAGCTGGGTATCGCCCCTTTATGGATACTTATTTATACATCCGCAATTATGACGGCGCTGCGCTTCTTTGCAGGCCCCATCGTTCATAAACTGTCACCGTTGGGATTGCTGGCGGCCTGTTCGGTAATTGCGGCATTGGGATTGGTATTCCTGTCCACATCCAGTGGCCTGGTAATACTGGCAGCGGCCACCTTTTATGGCATCGGCAAAACATTTTTCTGGCCTACTACCCTGGGCGTGGTGGCCGAACGTTTTCCCAAAGGCGGCGTGCTCACACTCAATGGCGTGGGCGCAGTGGGTATGCTGGGCGCAGGCATCATCGGCTCTGCCTTCCTTGGAAATATACAGGACAAAGGAGTAGATAAAAACATCGCAGCCTGGGACCGTACCCATAACACCTCCCTGCACAGTACTTATGTAACACAGGAGAAAACGGGCATCTTTGGCGTCTACACCGGCATCGATAACGACCGGTTGGCCAAAGCACCCGAACAGGATGTTCAGATCATCACGGCCATTCAATCGTCTACCAAAAAAGAAGCGTTGCGAACGATTGCCATTCTCCCGTTATGTATGCTGGTATGCTACATCGGGCTGATGATCTATTTCAAAAAGCAGGGCGGATACAAAGCGATAGAACTTACCAAACAACAATGAACGCATCATGATAAAAACGGGCATGAACATGCTGCTGTGGACCAATCACATTACAGAGCAGCATTACAGCATACTGGACAAGATCAAAGAAACCGGCTTTGACGGCATCGAGGCGCCCATGGGAAAGGGGAACACCAACTATTATCGTGATTTGGGCAATCATTTGTCTTCGGTTGGACTGGAAGTAACAGTGGTTACTTCGCTTGACCCGCAGCAAAATATTGCCAGCACCGAAAGATCGATCAGGCAGGCAGGCCTGGAGCGGTTGAAATGGGCGATCGATATGTCGCACCATGTGGGCGCGCAAATCATCTGCGGGCCCCTGCATTCGGCCTTTGCTTATTTCAGCCGGCGACCGCCAACCACCGATGAAATAAAATGGAGTGCAGACATGCTCCATGCCGCCGGTGAATATGCTGCCACAGCCCAAATAACCCTGGCGGTGGAAGCCCTCAACCGGTTTGAATGTTACCTGTGCAATACCATGGAAGGGCTGCATACTTTGGTGCAACAGGTGAACCATCCCAATGTGCGCGCCATGTACGACACCTATCATACCCACCAGGAAGAAAAAAACCAGCGAACCGCTATACTTACTATCAAAGACCACTTGCACCATGTACACATCAGTGAAAACGACCGGGGCACGCCAGGCAAAGGACAGGTGCATTGGGCCGAGGTATTTGACGGCTTAAAAGAAACCGGGTACCGCGGATGGCTCACCATCGAAGCATTCAGTACGGTGGTGCCCGAGTTTGCCAGTTCCATCAATGTATGGCGCAACTATTCGCCGGCCGAAGAAGTGTATGAACAGGGATACCGGTTTATAAAAGATCAATGGGAAAAAATACATACATGAAAAGACCAAAATTTTCCATCGGTAGCTGGGCCTTTTCTTTCGGCCCCTTTGAAAAACAGCCCTGGCCGTTCAGCGATTTTTTAGAATATGCCGCCGAAGCAGGGTATGATGGTATAGAGATCAACGGCTTTCATCCGCACCCGCACCCCGACCTGTACAGTACGCGGCAAAAATGCCTGGAGCTGAAAAAAGAAATAGCCGGGTTGGGATTGGGTATCTCCGGCTATGCACCGGATTTCCGCCAGGTACCGCCGGCCCTGGCGTCTGCCTCCGCTTATTTGAAAGAGGTTGAAAAAAACCTGGCATTTTGCAACAACCTCGACATTCAAATATTAAGGATCGATACCATCAGCCAGCCTGTGGATATGAGGCCCGAACTATACGAGCTAAAGTTCAACCGTCTTGCCGATACCTGGCGGCAGGCGGCCGACTTGTGCAGTAAGGCAGGCGTATTGCTGGTGTGGGAATTTGAGCCGGGTTTCTGGCTGAATAAACCTTCGGAAATAAAACGCCTGGTGGAAACGGTGGGTCATCCCAACTTCAAACTATTGTTCGATACCAGCCATGCCTATATGTGTTCGGTGATAGGTGCAAGGCAAACAGGAGAGCAGGAAACCTTTGCCGGCGGTGTAACGGCGCTGGCCCAACACCTGCAGCAATACATCGGGCACCTGCACCTGATAGATAGCGACGGCACTTTACACGATAACGAAACCAGCACCCATACCCCTTTTGGCGAGGGACATATTGATTTTAAAGCTGTGATCGATGCCATCGGGCCAACCGCCGAAGCATTGGAATGGTGGTGTTTCGATTTTTGTTTCTGTGCTACTACCGAAACGGATGCGCGCAAAGCCATACCATTTGTTGACCATATAATCAGCCAACTGCCATGAGTTATTATGCCCATTCAAACGGAACAAAAATTTATTACCAGGTAAGAGGTACAGGTACACCGCTTGTACTGCTGATGGGATTTGGTGCAGACGGCAATACCTGGGAGCCGCACTTGCGTGTATATGAAAAATATTTTAAGTGCATCGTTATCGATAATCGCGGTGTAGGAAAGAGCGACCAGCCGGCCGGCCCCTACTCTACCGCCATGATGGCCCTCGATACGGTAGCGGTGATGCAGCATGCAGGTGTAAGCAAAGCGCATGTGGCCGGTATATCCATGGGCGGCGCCATTGCACAGGAACTGGCTATTCATTTTCCGCATATGGTGCAAAGTGTTGTATTAACAAGCACCTGGCCGGCATTTAACAATTATGCAAAAACAGTATATGAGAACCTGAAAAAAATAAGGGTATCGGTCAGTGCTGAAGTCTTTATGGAGCTGTTGCAACTCTGGATCTATGCACCGCCTTTTTATGAAACGGGTATGCAGGCGCTATGCGAAGGTCAACAAGCAGCGGGCAATAATCCCAACCCGCAATCGAGGCAGGGATTCGAGGGACAACTGGACGCCTGTATAGGCCACCATACCATCGACCGGTTGCCGCAGATCAAAGTACCCACCCTTATTACGGTAGGCGACCAGGATATATTTACACCGCCTGCCTTTTCGAGGTTGCTGCACGAAAAGATACCGCATGCTGCCTATGTATCGTTCCCGCAGGGAGGGCATGTACATCATTGGGAAGACCTGGACCGTTACAACGATCAAACATTACAGTTCCTGTTAAACAATTAAATCATGGCAACAATTCGATTGGGATGCGAAACCTATACCTGGCAAATGCCGGGCGAACAATACAAGGGAAAACTGGACCACATCATGGGCATCGTGAACGCTTCGGGGTTCAGCGGTATTGAACCGGAAACCAGCTTTTTCGGTGAGCTCGCCGATCCTATACTGATGCAGGAAACACTCGAAAAGCATCAACTGCAGCTGGCAGCCTTATGCCATGTGGAAGACTGGCAAAACCCGGAGGAAACGGCGCAGGAGAAAGAAAACGCCGACAAATGGATCGATTTCCTCAGCCATTTTCCCAATACGGTGTACCTGCTGGTGCAAAGGCCAGGCGCAGACCGGCGTAACCTGAAGCAGCGGCAGCAAAACCTGCTGCATTGTGTAAACGCCATTGCAGAAAGAGCCACCTATGAAGGTATTGAATGTTCATACCATCCCAATTCACCGGCCGGTTCTATATTCCGTACCGAAGAAGATTACAAGGTGCTGTTGAACGGACTGAACCCAAAACACATAGGCTATACACCCGATACGGGGCATATTGCCAAAGGCGGTATGGACCCGCTTTCGATCATCAAAGAATACAATGAACTGATCAACCTGGTGCATTATAAAGATATGTATGAAGATGGACGATGGGCGCCTACCGGTCAGGGTGTAATTGATTTAACCGCGATTACACAATACCTGCTCGATATCCAATACAATGGATGGATCATTGCAGAAGATGAATGCGACGAGGCGATTGCAAACCCCGATGCCGTAACCAGGAAATTTGGACAATATTTGCAATGGCAAATAAAACCATTGCTCAAGCCGGTTACATGAAACCATCTGTTATCATTATACTGCTGCTGTTAAGTGTTGCTGCTCCTGCGCAACAACCATTTGTACAAATATTGGGTATTGCACAGGACGGCGGCTATCCGCATATGGGATGTACCAAAAAATGCTGTACCATGGCATGGGAAAACGCCGGTGCGCGCAGGTTTGTGGTAAGTGTTGCCATCGTTGACCCGGTTACAAAAAAATGGTGGCTGATGGAGGCCACACCGGATATCAAAGAGCAATTGCAGTATTTTAAAACGCTTACCCGGGGCGCCTATCCCTATTTGCCGGAAGGCATTTTTATCACACACGCACATATTGGCCATTATACCGGGTTGATGGAATTTGGACGCGAAGTAATGGGCACCAAACAACTACCGGTATATGTATTGCCTGGCATGAAAACTTTTCTTGAAACAAACGGTCCCTGGAGCCAGCTCGTACAACTCGGGAACATCGCCATTCACCCGTTAACAAAAGACTCTGTGACCAGCCTGAACGAAAGGATACAAATAGCCACCTTCACCGTGCTGCACAGGGATGAATATTCCGAGACGGCCGGTTTTACAATAATCGCCGGCCACCGGAAATATTTATTTATTCCCGACATCAACCATTGGGAAAAAAATATAGTGGACCAGGTGCAACAGGTTGACTATGCCTTATTAGATGCTACCTTCTTCGATGCCAGTGAACTGCCGGGCCGAAACATACAGGAAGTACCTCATCCCCTGGTAACGGAAACAATGAGGCTGTTTCAAAACACCGGTGAGCGGGTAAAAGCAAAACTATACTTCATTCATTTTAACCATACGAACCCATTGTTGTGGGACGAATCCATCAAAACAACGGTAAACAAAGCGGGGTTTAATATAGCCGTACAAGGCCAGGTGCTGCAATAGCCTGCGTATTTCGTAAATTTATGGGATGGATGCAGCTATCAGTACATTGTATCAGTCAGACTTTTACCGCATTATGGATTTCAAATGCAGGTGCGCAGACTGCCGCACCTCCGAACCGGAATACAATGAAACGTTCTGTATCAGTTTTGTACGTAAAGGCAACTTCCTGTTCAATGTATTTCGCCGCTCACTCGACTCTTACACCGGGTGTGTACTCATCACCAAACCCGGCTACGAACGTACGGTAACGCATGCCCACAGCGTGCCCGATGAATGTACCATCTTTGAGTTCACCACCGCATTTTATAAGGGAATTGTAGAGCAATACGGTAAAACCGGGTTCTTTCTCGACAATGACATCCATTCTACCCTGTACAAAACCACGCCCGAAACGGAGTTCCTGCATTACTACATCGCCCGGCTGATTCTAACCCGTACCGGTAGCAAACTGCAGATCGACAACCTGACGATGGAGATCATCCACAAAGTGCTTGGCGGCATCACCGATCACTCGCCCCGTCCTGATATTCATCCCCGCCTCAAACAACAACACCTTACCACGATAGAGCTTGCCAAAAACTATATTACCGAACATTTTACCGATGACATCTCCCTGCAGGAAATAGCCAACCATTGTTATGTAAGCCCCTTCCATTTCAGCCGGCTTTTCAAAACCTTCACTGGTTGTTCACCATACCATTTCCTGCTTAACATCCGGCTCAAGCATGCAGAAATGCTGCTGAAAGATTCCTCCCTGCCCGCAGCTGATATTGCATTTTCCTCCGGCTTCAACAGCATTGAACATTTTACCGCCGCTTTCCGGCAGAAATACCACAAACCGCCCGTAAAATACCGTTCAGAGATCCTGAGCGGTGATGGTTTAAAATAGCAAGATTTCTAAACCCGGTGGGAATGCTACCCGGTAGTTTTGCAGGAAACAAAAAATGTTATGCAAGCACAATTGAAAAAAACACTAGCTACCTCAAGGAGTTATACGATCAGTGTAGCAGAAGCCATGCCCGATAACCTGTACAACTCCAAACCTGCCGGTGCGGGTTGGAACTTCCGGGAATTGATGCACCACATTGCTTATAGTATACGATGGTGGGAAACTAATTATATCAAAGGTGTTAAAACCGATTGGGCGCCACCTGCCACCAAAACGGGTAAGAAAGATGTGATCGCATATCTCAACGAAACCTATGATGGACTGGCGAAGACCATCCATGATGGGAAGCTGTCGGAGGAGGCCATACAGGGCTTTTATGCCACCATCGATCATATTACCCATCACCGGGGTCAGGCCGTGCTACACCTTCGGGTACAAAGCATAGAACCTCCGGAATATGTGTATTAGACGGGGGAACAATAAGCCGGGAAGAAAATATTCCCGGTTTATTGTTTAAAAAGATCCTGGCTGGGCCACACGGTGGTGGGATCATTGATCACTTTCCAGATCAACTGGTCCAAAGCATTGCCAAAGCTTTCCTTATCATTTTTACCATTACACAGCAATGCCCAGTTGTAACCAGAAGCCGTACGCACCATCAACGTATTGGTACCGGGCAAACCGCCATTGTGAAACCAGTTATTGGCATCATTCACCACCCAGCCACAGGCATAATTGCCACCCATGCCATTTCTCGTGGTCATGATCACCAATGTATTGGCAGCAAGTATATCGGGTATGGCCTGAAAGCCGTCTACCTTTGTGAGAAAACGTACCAGGTCTTCTGCCGAAGCGATCCATCCGCCGGCAGCATCCAGGCGGGAAATATTATGTACATAAGCGCCATTGGCCGCGGGTGCATAATACCTCACTTCATTGGGCGCCCTGTCTGCCAGGGTATTTCCCCCTACCCGCATGGCCTTGATGCCGCAGGGTTCCAGTACATGTTTACGCACATATTCTTCATAACCCATACCGCTTATTTTTTCTATCACCCTGCCCAGCACAAAAAAACCAAAATTGGAATAAGCCTGTTTTTCACCCGGGTAGTTTTCCTGGGGATCATTATCCAAAGTCCAACCCAGCAGTTCGGGAGCGGTCATATTTTTATTTTTGAACATAGGGTCGCCGCCATCATTAAGCCAGCCACCTGCTGTATGATTCAACAGGTGTTTGATGGTGATGGCTTTGATACTATCGTTATAGGGTTTGGAACCATATAATGTTCCCAGTATGGCCCCTTCGCCAAATACCTTATCGCTTAAAGAAATTTTACCCTGCTCCAGCAAGGTCATGATGGCCACGGATGTAATGGGTTTGGAAATGGAAGCGATCCGGAACAAACTGGAATCGGTGACTGGTGTATTAGCCTGCACATCGGCTTTTCCATAACCTTTTTTATATACCAGCCGGCTGTTTTTTGAAATGGCTATCGACATGCCGGGTATTTCGTATTCGGTCATAAATGCGGCCACTGCCTTGTCGAGGCCTGGCATTACCACCTCTGTCTTTGGCGGTTCCGGCGGTTCTGGCGGGTCTACTGGTTCATCGATGGGTGCGCTGCCGGAACTTTTGCTACAGGCTGCCATTGTTATACACAACAGGGCTATCAGGCAGTGCCTGTTAAAAATATATTGTTTCATATAACAGGATATTATAAGGTTAAAAAATAACCTGCCGCCGTCGCTTGTACATCGCCACGACGGCAGGTACGGGATTACCACCCGGGGTTTTGTACCAGTTGCGGGTTTTTAACAATGTCGGTTAAGGGAATAGGCCAGAAATAGTGCCTGGGGCTTACGAATACACGTTTTTCTATGGCCTTTCTTTCGTAAAAGGCATTGGCGGTCCAGCCAGATACCGGCGCCAGGTAATTCAGTCCGTGTATCTCCATGTTTTGGGTGATCTCTGAAATTCTCCACCGGTGGGTATCAAAATAACGGTGCGTTTCAAAGGCCAGTTCTATGCGACGCTCATGACGGATGCGTTCACGCATCTCATCCTGGTTGAGCCCTGTGGGCAGGTTGGGCATACCGGCTCTTGTTCTGATGAGATTTACGTATTTATACACATCTGCAACGGGGCCTTCTGCTTCATTCAGCGCTTCGGCATAGTTCAGGTATTGTTCCCCAAGGCGGAAGAAGATCCAGGTTTTGTTATCGAAAATTCCCTGGGGAATGTTTACCGCGGGGCTCGACATCTTGCGCATCAGGTAACCTGTTTTGGTAAAGTTGGTGGCCGAGCGGTCTGCTCCATCCGTTCCCTGGCGTGAGAAATCGATACGGCGGGTTCTCCAGTACTGGCCATTAAAATTGATGCTGGCATAAAAGCGCGGGTCGCGACCCACATACATATTGCGGGTATTGATGCGGTAGTACAGTTGTGGATGGGCAGCAGCTGCGTACCCTGCTTCCACATAGCCCGAAGCCGCGTTGATGATAGGCGTTCCATCGCTGTTATAGCCCAATATCGGTTGCATACCTGTGGCCTGCATTTCATACTCATCTACGAGTTCCTGTATGGGAGCCGTGCCCGAGGTGCCGCCCATTCCGTTGGGCGATGCCTGGTTTTCGGGAAACTGGGCTTTGAACGTATTTTTTGCCCATAGCACCTCTTTATTATGATTTTCGAGGAACAGTTGTGCATAGCTGTTCATAGGATCGTTGTCGGCGCTATAATACAACCCATACCCGGCAGCCTCACACTGATCGATACACTGTTTGGCAGCATCGGCGGCAATACGCCAGCGGTTGGGATTCACCTGTTGGGGAAAAAGGTGATCACCATCGCCGTCGGTAAAATTGGCCAGGTCCATATCCCGCGTTTGGCCATCAGCCTTCAGGGCATTCCACAAGGGGCTGGCCATATACAGCAGCACCCTTGCTTTCAGGGCCAGCGCCGCAGCAGCCGTTGCACGCCCGGCATCTACCGATTTATCGGCCACCTGGTATTTCAACAAGAGGGCTGCCTGCTCACAGTCCTGCACGATAAAATTAACCACCTGCTGTACCGGCTGTCTTTTTATCTGGGAGAAGTCGGTATCAAAGGGCAATGTTTTATCTACGGTGGGAATAGGGCCGAATAAACGCAGCAGTAAAAAATGATAAAAGGCCCGCAAAAAATATACTTCACCACGCCACTGTTCCCTGTTGGCTTCTGTAAACAGATCGGATATCGGAATTCTATCTACGTTTTCAAGAAAGATATTTGTTTTGCGTATGCCCCGCCAGAAAGGCGCCCACAAACCGGGATTATCACTGGCGCTCCAGGAACCGATATTCATGTAATTCTGGTATACCGCCGAAGCGCTCCAGGTAGATTCCACCTCATCGGCAGCCCCTACAAACGGGTTGCTGCCTACCGCAATGTCGCGCATATCACATTCTTCCGGCACATGCGAATACACATTGGTGAGGTATTGCATGGCCAGCGCACGATTGGCGAATACATCTTCTATGCCCAGGTCTTCATCGGGTGTTTTATCGAGAAAATCTTTTTTGCAGGCCCCCAGCACAAGCAACAACACGCTTAAATATATGATCCTGTACTTGTTCATTTTGTTAGGTTTAGTTTCTCAATGCGTTTCGATTAAAAATTTACCAGTGCGCCAAAGTTGAGCGAGCGCTGTAAAGGATAGCCGCCGGTACCATTATCCGATTCGGGGTCTACTATTTTGATCTTGTCCCAGGTAACCAGGTTCATGCCATTCACAAAAAACCGCACCCTGTTCACCTTCAACCGGCTTGTAATTTCTTTTGGCAGTGTGTAACCGATCTCGGCATTGCGCAGTCGCAGATAGCTGGCATCCCGCATGTACCAGGTAGAGGTACGGAAGTTGTTCAGGTTGGTACCGGTGCTTACACCGGGATAATAACCATTGGGGTTGGTGGGGCTCCAGCGGTTATCGTAATACTCCTTCAATACATTGGCAGTACCAAAGCCATCGATAAAGGGATACATCGATCGCCCGGTAAGGAACGTGTTAGCCCGGGCCGCACCGGTAAAGTAGATGCTTACATCGAAGTTTTTATAAGCCACCGTACCACCAAACCCATAGTTGATCTCCGGTAAACGGTTGTAGCCGATATAAGTTTGATCGAGGTCATTGATCACATTATCGTTGTTGAGGTCTTTGTATTTGATATCCCCCACCCTTACCGGTGAATAACTTTGTACAGGGCTTTTGGCAATTTCATCATCCGACTGGAACAGGCCCAGTGCCACCAGTCCAAACGGGGAACCGATAGGGATACCCACCTCTGATAAATATGGATATGGCTGCGGCGGCTGATCGGTGATCAGCATCTTGTTGCGTGCAAAGGTGAAATTGCCCCGGGCAGAATAAAATACACCTTTTTGTGTTTGGTGTTTTATTTCCAGCATCGCATCCACACCCCTGTTCTTTACTTTTCCGAGATTACTGTAAGGAATGGAACTGGTGAGGTAACCGGCAATATCTGGTACCGTTCTCCTGCTCAACAAAATGTCGCTGCGTACATCTTCAAAGGCATCTACCTGCAATACTACCTGGTTGTTGAACAAGCCAAGGTCGAAACCAATATTTTTCTTTACAGACACTTCCCAGGTAACTTCGGGATTGGCGATCAGGTCTTCGGCATAACCGTTGTACAGGTTTTGGTTCATACCAAAACGGTAACCGGTGGCCGCCTTATTGATCCTTGAGATATACAAAAAGCGCTGCCCGATATCATCATTCCCTACAGAACCATACGACCCGCGCAGTTTGAGTTGATTGATGGCATCTACACGCCAGAAATTTTCATTCGACACGATCCAGCCGGCCGATACTGCGGGAAAGAAACCGAACTTATTTCCTTTGGGAAAGTTCTCCGATCCATTGTATCCAAAATTGAATTCGGCAAAGTACCTGTTGTTGAAACCATAGGTAAAACGGCCGGCCAGCGCCAACCTTCTTTCGGGGATATTGGCAATGGAGGTGGAGGCGGAAATATTGATATTCTCGGCCATATTACCCAACAGCATACCCGAAAAATCATGATCACCCACGGTGCGGGCATAGTTGATCGCCGCTTCGGTATACAGTCGCCGGTTTACCGTATGCACCACATTATAACCAAGGGGTGTGGCCTCGCGCTGCACCTGGTACACATCCTCCCCATTGCTATCCTTTCCAAAATAAGTTTTCACCTCGAAGGTTTTGCGGCGCACCTGGTCGCCATTATAATAATGATCGTAGCTGAAACGCGAACGGATGGAAAGCCCTTTGGTAACCAGGCGGGACAGATCCCAATTGGCGCCAAACGTACCCTGCAACACATTCCTGTCGGTGCGCACATATCCCGTATGCATTACCGTTCCCCAGGGATTGGAACCACCCAGGCCACCGGTGATCACTGTACCTCCGGGCGATCCATCGGGGTTGCGAATGGGAAATGCCAGCGGTGCGGTCATACGCAACGATTCAAATATATTGGCGCTGCCGGTACCGGTTCCTGTTCCTGAACCGGGATAATTCCCCTGCTGGATGATGCCACCCAAACCAATTTGCAGGGAAAAACTTTTAGACAGATCGATATCGAGGTTGGAGCGGAAATTGTACCGCTTCAGTTTGGCATTGGTGTTATATTCATTCAGGTTATCGGTTTTATAAATACCATCGCTCAAAGTAAACCCGATGTTTACAAAATACCGCACCACCTGGTTACCACCGGAAACATTCAGGTTGTTGATGGTTTGATAGGTGTTCTTCTTCAACACTTCATTCACCCAATCTACATTAGGATGAAAATAAGGGTCGGTTCCATTGCGGTACAACTCCAGGTCTTCGTTGGTATACTGCGGCGGACTTCCTTCACGTACCAGCGCTTCATTCATTAAGCTGGCATATTCAACGGCATCGATGTATTTGGGCAAACGCATGGGCGTAAGCCTGGCCGTTTCGGTACGGAAGGTTACTTTGGCCTTTCCTTTTTCACCATGTTTGGTATTGATCAGTATCACACCATTGGCGCCACGCACTCCATATACTGCCGTAGCAGAAGCATCCTTGAGGATGGAAAAACTTTCTATCTCTTCGATATTGAGGTTATTCATACCGCGCTCGATACCATCTACCAGAATGAGCGGGCTCCTGTTGGAACCAAAGGTGCCCAGGCCACGGATAAAAACCGATGCGGCATCCGCACCGGGTTCTCCACTGGATTGACGGGATATGATACCCGGCAGTTTACCCGCAATAGCATTGGACAATGATGGCGTAGCTATCTTTTGCACTTCCTTCACCGATACAGATGAAATAGCGCCTGTTACCGAGATCTTTTTTTGAGTGCCATAACCCACTACCACCACCGCTTCTTCCTGTGCACTGGAGTCCAGTGATAATACCACATCGATGGTTTCCCTGCCTGCCACCGCAATCTCCCTGGTAACAAATCCAACGGAAGAAAAAACGAGCACCGGGTTGGCTGCATGGGCAATGATGGCATATTCACCCTCTTTATTGGTCATTACACCAGCCGATGTTCCTTTTACCTGTACAGATACATCCTGTAGGTTTTCTCCCCTATCGGTGGTTACCTTACCGGCCACCACCTTCCGGGCCTTCCCGGTAGTATCCTGCTGCAAGTGCCGGTAGCCGCCAGCGGCATTGGCTTCGTTGCCTGGCATAATAACCAGCGTCAGCACAAGCAACATAAAAAAACGGTACACGCTACCCCGCCTTAACCAGGGTGAGTTACCTGCATAAAGCAATGTTCTCATAAGCAAATAGAAGTTTGGTTAACATTGAACAAATAATTACAGTTGTTAAACCACACAAAACGATCCCTGCGCAGCAGCATCGTGGTTTGAAAAACCAGCCGCCACGCGACACACAAAAAAGATAAAAGATGAACTACAGGGTGTAATTGCCTGTAATGTTATAGGACAGTCAGGATACCAAGATAAAAACTTAATAAAGACAAAGCAATAATAATATTGCTTTTTAATAATTTTTAAATATCAATATATATTTTATATACACCTTATTGTTTGTCTGCAGGTCTTGTTCCTTTCACAAATTGGTTAAACCCAAACATGGTAGGCTGATAATCGCCAATGATCGTTACATCGGCTTTTTCAGGTATATCTATATCCAATGCCCAAAAGCAGGCATTTATCAATAAGCGCCGCATATCTTCGTTCAGGAAATCCACCGAAGAACCCATGGTGGTGGCAAACACCTTTCCCACCTTTCCCTTGCGAATAGAGTAATTCTTTGTCCATGCAACCGGCATAATTGATTTCTGCAAATTTACCGGCGCGCTGCTGTCCATACCACTGGTACATTGCCCATACAGCAATACCTTACAAGGCGTATCATACATACGCTCTACGGTATACACATCCGATGGCACCCAGATGTTTTTTACACCATGCAGCAGCGGGTTGCCGGCCCGTTGTTCAACACCATTCACCAGTACCCTGGTGCCTTCCTTACCATGAATACCATGATGCGCCACCCAGGTGTCGCCCAATATTTTGCCGCCGAAACCATTTTTCCAGTCTTTGACGGTACTCCTGAAACTGTACTTTGCGTATTTCGAAGAAGGACGGTTTTTATAATTAAAGGCATGTGTAGCCGTGCGAATACCAATGACCGGTTTGCCCGATTGAAGATAATCGTCGATATATTTCATTTGATCGTCGGGCAGTTCCCTGAAACGGGTAAACAGCATCATCAGGTGGGCCGATGAAAGATGATGCAGGCCGGGAATATTATTTAATACAGTAGGGTCAATAAATCCTGTTGCACTATCTATGGCAAATAATACCGTGCAGGTAAACCCAAAACGCTGCGATAATATTTTGGCCAGCATGGGCATTGCCTCTTCCGAGCGGTATTCTTCATCTCCGCTGATCAATACAATATGTTTTCCCCTGCCTGCGCCTGTTCCGCCATCATACCTGATCCATTGTTGTGCTGCTGTATTGCCTGCCCAGCAAATGATAATTCCGATACAAAAAAGGAATCGTTTCATGTTGAATAGTGTTTTAAAACTATGCCTTGCGGCCCTTTGCGAATGTAACAAAAAGAAACTGGAATATATATTTTTTTTTAAAAAACAATAATTATGTTGATTTTTTAAAGTAACTTGTACATAATTCCTAACCAAACTTTACTGCAATGACAGCAATAACTCCTTACCGCAGGAGCAAGTGGTTTTTGGTATGTATAGTCACACTTCTGCAACTGACAACTACCAGGGCGCAAGACAATGCCCCGAAATTATCAGGTAAAGTAACAGATAATAAAGGTCAGCCCCTTGCGGGGGCTACGGTTCAGGTCAAGGGTACCACCACCGGCGCTTCCACCGATAACAATGGTTTGTTCAGCCTGGCGGTTCCTGCATCGGCCAACACCCTCATCGTATCGTTCAGCGGCTACAAAACACGCGAGATCGACCGGGGTAATACATCTTTTATCGAGATCGCCCTCGAGCAGGCCGACAGGTCGTTGGAACAGGTAGTGGTGGTAGGTTATGGTACGGTAAAAAAATCCGATCTCACCGGGTCCATCACCTCCCTCTCCACCAAAGACTTTAATAAGGGCAGTCTTACATCCATCGACCAGTTGGTATCGGGTAAAGCACCCGGTGTACAGATTGTTCAGAACAGTGCAGAACCCGGTGGCGGTGTGTCTATCCAGATCAGGGGCGTGGGTTCGGTTACAGCCGGCTCGGAGCCGCTGTATGTGATCGATGGATTACCCATTAACAATGCTACCTTATTAGGTGGTACCGGCCCCGGCCTGGGGCTTGAACGTACACCCAGAAACCCTTTGAGTACGATCAGTCCACAGGATATTGAATCCATCGAAATACTAAAAGATGCATCCGCCACGGCCATCTATGGTTCCAGGGGCGCCAATGGCGTTATATTGGTAACCACCAAAAAAGGGAAGGAAGGAGCAGCCAGGATCAATTATACGGCCACCATGGGTGTGCAGAAAGTGGGTAACCGGCTGAAACTGCTGAATGCACAGGATTATAAAAGAATACTCAACGAAATTATTGCAGAAGGCGGCGGTACACCCGGCGCCATAGTCACCGATATTGCAGGCAATGGTACCGACTGGATGAAGGAACTGGAGCGTCCCTCCGGCGCCATCTATCAAAGCCACAACCTATCGGTAAACGGCGGCAATGCCAATACGCGGTATTATGTATCCCTGAATTACCTCGACCAGGAAGGGGTATTCATCAACTCGGGATTAAAAAATTATGGTTTGCGGGGCAATATAGAAACCAACCTCAGGAAGAATTTCAAGATGGGTCTCAACTTCAGCGCTTCCCGCACACTCGACCAGTACCTGTCGAACACCGATGGTACCAATGAAAGAGCGGGTTCTATATTCACAGCCTCCCATTACGATCCTACCGTGCCTATCAAAAACGATGACGGCACCTATTATCTTTCCCCATTCCTTTCAGAAGATAACCCGCTGGCGCTGGCATATGGCGAAACCGCCAAAGCAGAAGCCTACCGCACCTTTGGTAACTTCTTTGCCGAATACAACATTACATCCGAATTATCGGTAAAGCTGAACCTGGGCGCCGACATCATCAACAAACGCCGCGATGAGTTCAACAGTTTTATGACCAAATTCGGCAGCGGCAAAAAAGGCTTTGCTTCGATCTTCTCTGTAATGAACACCAACTTTATTGCGGAAGCCACCGCTCATTACAAAAAACAATTCAATGCCATGCACTCACTGGATGTGGTAGTGGGCGCAACAGCGCAGGAGTTTTCCAATAACAGCTATAGCACCAATGCCGAAGGTTTTTCTACCGATGTATTGGCCACCAATAATATCAGCCTCGGCACACCGGGTTTGTATGCATCCGGCAGTAATAAAACAGGCAGCACGCTGAGCTCCTTTTTAGGGCGGGCCAACTACAGCCTGATGAATAAATACCTGTTTACCGGTACCATGCGTATAGACGGATCGTCACGTTTTGGATCCAACAACAAATACGGCGTATTCCCCTCGCTGGCTTTTGCCTGGAAGCTCACCCAGGAAAGTTTTATGGAGCAGCAGAACATTTTCCACGATCTTAAATTCAGAACCAGCTGGGGCCGTACGGGCAACCAGGAGATCGGGAATTTTAATTCGCTCAGCACCTTTGGCGCTGGTCCCTTTGCCAATTTCAACCAGCAGCAATATGCCTCCATGGCGCCCACCCGTATGCCCAACCCCGATCTGAAATGGGAAACTACCGAACAATGGGACGTTGGTTTGGATATGGCCTTCCTCGGTGGCCGCCTGCGCGCTACGCTCGACTATTTTTCGAGAACAACAACCGATATGCTTATCCAACTGCCGCTGCCCATGTCGCTGGGATACGCGAGCCAGCTGAGGAACGTGGGTGAAATGAAGAATACCGGCTTTGAGCTGTTGCTGGAATCACAAAATATCACCACCAAAAATTTCACCTGGCAAAGTTCCCTCAACTTGTCTACCGTTAAGAACAAAGTCGTGAGCCTGGGTAATATTCCCGAGATCATCACCGGCAGCGTTGGTTTTGTAACCGAAATTTCCATCATACAGCCGGGCCTGCCCATCAACACCTTTTATGGATATGAAGTAGCGGGCGTATGGCAGGTGCACGATGATTTCTCCTCTACGGTAGATAATGTAGAACCCGGCGACCTGAAATTCAAAGACCAGAACGGTGATAAAACCGTGAATGCCTCGGACCGTGTGATATTGGGCAACAGTTTTCCCGATGTGCAATGGGGATTCACCAATACGTTTACTTACAAGGACATCAGCCTTAACTTTTTTATCGAGGGATTACAGGGATTCAGCATCCTGAACAATCACCTGGTAGACTCCTATTTCCCGGTTGAATTCAGGCGTAATAAACAGGCAGAACCCTACCTGAACCGGTGGACACCCGATAACCCCGGCGATTATTATCCTTCTTTTGTAAATCCCAATAACCAGGGGTTGAAACCGGTAAATACACGTACTGTACAGGACGGCTCATATATCCGTTTAAGAACGGCTACGCTGAGCTACAGGCTTCCCATCAAAAATTCATTTGTACAATCGGCCAATATTTCTTTCACCGGCCAGAACCTGGTTACCATTACCGATTACAAGGGCGTTGACCCTGCCAGCAACGGAAGCGGCAATCCCAATATGCGGGTAGAGAACAATGTGTATCCCTTTGCCAAATCCTATCTCTTCACTCTTAGTCTTGGATTTTAATGTTTAAAAAATGAACACCATGAAACCGATCAACATACTACTGATCATATTACTGGCCGGCGCCAGCCTCATGAGTTGCAAAAAATTCCTGGAAGAGAACCCGCCTTCGGAACTCGATGCCACCAAACTCATGAGTACCGAAGAGGGCATATTATCGGTACTCAACTCGGTATATGCCGTGGCCAACATGAACAACAAAGACATGATCACAGTTACAGAATGGAGCACGGATATCAACCTGGAAAGAGGCGGTGTGGAAGAACGGGATGCTTCCGTGATCAGCAATTTTACACTGGATGCCAACGTAGCCCGGTTGAATTCCAATTTGTGGGATATCCCCTACCGTGCGATCAGGAATGCCAACATATTCCTGGACAATATCGACCAGGCGCCCTTATCGGATGCCGACAAGAAAAAATACAGGGCGGAGGTCACCTTCCTGCGGGCCATGGTATATTATTGCCTGTATTCGTGGTATGGACCTGTTCCGCTGCGTATTTCCAGTGTGGATGAAGTAGAAAAGGCAAGGGCCACTGATGAAGAAATGCAAACTTTTATTGAATCGGAACTCACCTCTACCATCAACGACCTGCCCGATCCCGGAAAAGAAGCAGCCTATGGACGCGCCCATAAAGGCGCTGCACTTGGTTTTTTGGTGAAATATTACCTGCTTACCAAACAATGGCAGAAAGTGGCCGACCGCGTACAGGATATCAAGGCCCTGAACTATTATGAACTTTTCCCGAACTATGAAACCATGTTCAAGGTGGAAAATGAAGGCAATAAGGAAATGATATGGGTTAGGCAGAATATTGCGGGTAAAGGAGGTAATCAATATACCAATGCCGCCCTGCCCCCGGCATTTAAAAGCGACCCATATACCGGGTTTGTATTTAAAGCAGGCATGTTGAACTGGGCAGCCAATTACAGGGTATATACCGCCTGGTACAATACGTTTGAACCGGGCGACAAAAGAAAGAATCTCATTCTTACCCAGTACATCAATTCAGCCGATCAATTAGTAGACCTTTCTACCGAGGCGAATAATTTCCGCCCGATGAAATATGTAGATTTTAATGCGCTGGCCGATCACGGCAACGATTTTCCGTTTATCCGGTATGCCGATATGCTGCTTTCCCGTGCCGAGGCGCTCAACGAACTGAATGGGCCCAATACCGAAAGCATCCAGATCATCAACGACATCCGGCATCGCGCGGGTTTGTTCAACGATATCGCGGTGGGCGATTTCGCCTCCAAAGAAGCACTGCGTATGCATATACTCAAGGAAAGAGGATGGGAGCTGTGGTCGGAAGGTACACGCCGGGCCGATCTGATCCGTATGGGCAAACTCATCGAGTTTGCCAAGGCCCGAGGCGTTACCAATGCGCAGGAATTTCATAACCGCTTGCCGATACCGCAATACGAGGTGAGCGCCAACAGGCTTTTAATACAAAACGATGGATATTGACATGAAGTTTTTAATCAAACCTATTTTAACCGCATTATGCGTGTCACTGTTGCAGTGGCACGCATTTGCGCAATTGAGCCAACCACCCAATATCGTACTGATCGTTGCAGACGATTTGGGTTATGGCGATGTAGCATTTAACAAAGGCAGTATTCCTACCCCCTGTTTAAACCAATTGGCGGCAGATGGCGCCCGCTTCAACGACTTTCATACCAGCGGCGCCGTATGCAGTCCTACCCGGGCAGGACTCATGACCGGTGTGTACCAGTACCGGGTAGGCGTACCGGGTGTTATTGTAGCCCGCAAAGATCACCCGGAGCACCACAGGGCGCTGTCTGCAAACGCTGTTACCTTTCCGCAAACACTAAAGAAGCGCGGATACCGCACGGCCCTTTTTGGCAAATGGCATTTGGGTTATGATACCAACAGCAACCCACTGCATTTTGGTTTCGACGAATTCAAAGGCTATCTCAGCGGGCAGGTAGACTATCATTCGCATATCGACCTGGGCGGCACCTTCGATTGGTGGAACGGGTTGCAGAAAAGCAGGGACTCGGGTTATACCACCCACCTGATCACCAGGCAGGCCATCGAGTTTATCAAAGCCAACCGGCAGCAACCTTTTTGTGTAGTGATCTCTCATCAGGCCGTTCACAATCCTTACCAGGGTCCCAATGACCGGGCTTTCCGGCAGGAAGGCATTTCAACCGATGAAGTGCCCCGGGAACAGCAGGTAAGAAAAAAGAAAGCAACCTTTGCACTGATGATGCAGGAACTGGACAAAAGCGTGGGACAGGTGCGGCAGGTGTTGAAAGAAACCGGGCTGGAGAAAAATACCATCATCATTTTTATTTCGGATAATGGCGGTGTACCCGCCGTGTCGTCCAATGCCCCCTTCCGTGGTGGTAAGGGTACCGTGTTTGAAGGCGGCCACCGCGTGCCGGCTGTTATTACCTGGCCGGGACGTATCAGGGCCGCACAGGTCAATGAAGCCCTGGTATCGAGCCTCGACCTGATGCCCACGATACTGGAGCTGACGCATACGCCCTATCCCGCTTCCTGGAAGCCCGACGGCATGAGCCTTGCGCCCCTGTTGCTGCAACAAAAGCCGCTGCCTGCAAGAACGCTTTTCTGGAACAACGAAAAAGCAAAATTTCAATATGGTGTGCGGCGCGGGCCTTGGAAACTGGTAGGCACACAGGAAGGTGAAACCCTGTTGTTCAACCTTTCTGACAATACAAGCGAACAGGTGAATGTTGCTGCTGCCCACCAGGATATTGTAAAGGAATTAGAACAAGCTTATATTTCCTGGAAAGAAGACGTAAACGTTGCTCAATATTTCAAAGACTAAACCAATCAATCGAGATGTGTTTTTACAATCGCATTAGCCTGCCCGTACTATTCGTACTGTCGTTATTGTCGCAGGTAAATGCCCAGCAAAACAAAGCGCCCAACATTATCGTCATACTGGCCGATGATATGGGCTATGGCGACCTGGGCTGTTATAACCCCCAATCGAAGATCGCTACGCCCAATATGGATAAGCTGGCCCGGCAGGGCATGCGTTTTACCGACGCTCATTCGGGCGCTTCGGTATGTACCCCTTCCCGGTATTCGTTGATCACCGGTCGCTATGCCTGGCGTACGGCCCTTACCAAACAGGTTTTTTACAATTACGAACCACCGCTGATAGAACCTTCGCGGATGACGATTGCTTCGCTGCTGAAACAGCAGGGTTACCGTACTGCCGCCATTGGCAAATGGCATATTGGTTTGGGATGGCCGTTGAAACCCGGCACTTCTTTCAATATGCAAAAACCTTTGCCCTGGCCGGGCGGCACGCTGCCACGCCAGGAAGAAGAAAAGATCGATTTTAAAGCCCCTATTACCGGCGGCCCCACTGAACTGGGTTTTGATTATTTTTTTGGATCCAATGCCTGCCCTACCTGCAATACCCCCTATTGTTATATAGAAAACAACCGGGTGGTAGAACAGCCCACTGCTTATTATGCAGGGAAGTATCTCGAACAGCGGGGCGGCTTTCGTTCGGCCGACTTCGACGAAAAAACGGTAGACTCGCTGTACACCGCCAAAGCCATTCAATTCATAGAACAGTCCACCAAAAGCAGGTCGCCCTTTTTTCTTTACCTGGCTGCTTCAGCGCCTCATGAACCTGCCGAAGAAGAAGTGGTGCCGGCATTCCTGCGCAACAAAAGCAAGGCAGGCCCCCGTGGCGACCTGGTGGCATATTTCGACTGGATGGTGGGCAAAATCATGGCCGCCCTGCAAAAAACGGGCGCCGATAAAAATACCCTGTTGATCGTAACCAGCGACAACGGTCCCAAACCGGGTAATTTCAACCGTGTTACCTATGGCCATAAGGCCGCGGGCGATTGGCGGGGTTTTAAAGGCAGTGTATGGGAAGGCGGTCACCGGGTGCCGCTGATCGTTAGGTGGCCTGGTACAGTGAAAGCCGGCACGGTAAGTGAACAGCTGATAGGCCTGCAAGACCTGATGGCTACTTTTGCCGCATTGCACGGGGTAACGCTTCCCGATGATGCAGGAGAAGACAGCATCAGCTTTCTCGATGCCTTACTCAAGCCCTCCGGTTCGGGCAAACAGGGCCGCAGCGATATTATCTTTCATTCTACCAATGGCGTATTTTCTATCCGCAAAGGCCCCTGGAAGCTGATACCCGATTGCGACAACTCGGGCGATGGCGGTCGTGGTGTACATGGCAACAACGGCACTGGCCCGGATACTACCCTGGCCAGCCAACTATACCACCTGGAAAACGATCCGTTTGAATTATATAACCTGGCAAAACGCAATGTGCCTATGGAGCAGGAGTTACGGAACTTACTAACTCGTTACCAGCAGGAAGGCCGCAGCAGACCGCGCACAACGAAATAAACAGGCATGAACAATAAACCGGCATGTGGATGGAAAGAAGATTCAATCGTTCCAGTGCCGGTTTATTACTTGCCGAAGATGCGGGAAACCGGAATCCTCATCGTTCAGCCTTTTCCTCTTAAGTAGCAACTCTTGTTTAAGCTCTTTTACGATGGCATCATAAGCCGGATTGCCATAGAGGTTATTCATTTCTCCGGGATCATTGCGGAGATCGTACAGTTCCCAGGCAACGGGCGTTTCGATGGCATAATGAGGGTCCCATCGTTTATTGGGAAATTTCTTTTTATACGCTTCATGGCCATCTATCCAATAACGGCCATAAAAACAGATCAGCTTGTAATCTTTTGTGCGGATGCCTACATGTGCCGGCACACCCAGGTCGTGGGCCATATGCATCCAGTACCGGTAATATACCGACTGCTGCCAGCCAACGGGTTCCTTCCCTGTTTCCAACACCTGCTTAAAGCTATGCCCCTGCATATAGGCAGGTGTTTTACCACCAGCCAGTTCAATGAGGGTTGGCGCAAAATCGGCGTTGTTTACCATAGCATCTGTACGGGAACCGGCTTTTACAGCAGCCGGGTAACGCACAATAAAAGGCATACGCATCGACTCTTCATACATCCACCGTTTATCCATATAGTCGTGTTCGCCCAGCATAAAACCCTGGTCGCCGGTATAAATAATGATCGTGTTTTCCATCAGGCCTTCTTCTTCGAGGGTGGCTATCAGCCTGGCCACATTGTCGTCGATCCCTTTCACACAGCGTAGATACCGTTTCAGGTATTCCTGGTAAACGAGATGCCGGTATTCGGGATCGGGTACCGATGAAGGAATGCCCAGTTTACGGCCCAGCCCCCATAATGTATCGCGTTTTGAAAGCGAAGCGCCGATGATGGATGTCATGGAATCGCCATAACCGCGGGTACCCACAGAACCATTTTTGCCATTGTAATACAGGCTGGCCGGCTCGGGTATAAAAGTATGGGCGAGATAATCTTTATAGCGCGGTGCAAACTCAAACATGTCGTGGGGCGCCTTGAAATGATGCATCAGGAAAAATGGTTTGTTTTTATCCCTTCCTTTTTTTAACCACTCGATGCTGATATCGGTAAGCACATCTGACGAATGTCCGTTTTTGGTGATGATGGATTGGGGCCATGGCTTTTCTCCGCGTACATTCAATGGCGGATCGAAATATTTTCCCTGGCCAATGAGCGTGCAGTAATAATCAAAATCGGCCGGTTCGGCAATCAAATGCCATTTACCTACGATGGCTGTTTGATAACCCAGTTTTTTCATTTCCTGTGGCAGGTAGTGCCGGCTGGAAGGCAGTTCCTGGTTCAGTTCCAGCACGCCGTTGGTTTGGCTGTACTGTCCGGTAACAATCGTGGCCCGGCTGGGCGTACACAGCGAATTGGTGGCAAAACAATTATTGAACACCATGCCTTCCCTGGCCAGCTTATCGATAACCGGCGTGGGGTTCAACGATGCCAGGCGGCTGCCATACACACCAACGGCCTGCGTGGTATGATCGTCGGACATGATGTACAAAATATTGGGTTGCTTTTTTGACTGCGCCTGTAAACAGGAAGTAGCGGCCAGCAGGATGCTGACCGCCCATGTAATCCTTCTCATAATCAAATTATTTATCTGCACCTAACTGGTGAATGGTATTTTGTAATACGCCCTCCACTTTTTCGCCATTCGCTCCTTTTAAAGCAAACGATATCTCCATGACCCAGGTAGGCTGTAAGTTGTTGATGTATAACATCACCGTTTTTTTATCTTCACTAAGTACTGCCCGGGTTACTGGTAGTGATTTTTCGTTATAGTGATCAGAACCATATTTGCGACTGCGGAGCAAATCCCAGGTTTGTACCTTATATGAACTGATTTTTTCAGCGGCGGCCTTATCCAGCGGATGCGAGAATGTAATTTCCATAGCACTTTTTCGGGCATGCAGCCCCAATGGCACAATGGATTTACCGTTGTCGATATACCGTATCCTAAAGAGACCGCCCAGTTGCAGGGTTTGTGTTGACCCCCATGCCGAAAGACCGCAGGCATATAAGGCGCCATCGGCGGGATTAAAGCGGCCACGCATGATACCGGTGGAAAAACGGCCAATTGGCAGTTCGTATACACCACCCTGTTTCACCGAACCTACCTGCTCAAAAGGCACCACGAAGATCTTGCCATACCCATAAGAAAAATTCAGGAGGCTGCCATTTAATGGTCCCCAGTTTTTGCTGTTTACCCATAATAATTCAGAAGGCGATTGATCGTGTTTTCTTTCCAGCCAAACAATGGGCTGTTCCATATTGGAATTGCTGCTATCGGCCGGTGGCTGGTAGCCAAACATATTGCCATAAAACCTGTTTCCCGGCAGCACCCAGTTGATCCTGTTCATCGGGTTCCAGTGGCCTTCCTGGTCGGTAACGATAAAACTACCATCGGGGTTGATACATACACCATTGGCAGCCCTGAAACCTTTGGCAATAATGTCGGTTTGTTTACCATCCTTGCTCACTTTGATCAACGTGCCATGCTGCGGCACCAGCGCTTCCCTGGCATGGCGGGCGCTTTTGGCATAATAGAAGTTGCCCTCTGCATCGGTTTGTAAACCCATGGCAAATTCATGGAAATGATCGGTCACCTGCTGGTCGTTATTAAAACATTCATAAAAATCCATTTCGCCATCTCCATTCAGGTCGTGCAATTTTACCAGTTGATCGCGGCAGGTGACATACAATTCATCGTTCACAATTCGTATCCCCAAAGGTTGGAACAGGCCTGCAGCAATTCTTCGCCATGTAATGGTGTTGCTGTTATTGAGCAGTCCTTCCACTACCCATATATCACCATCGGTGGTACAAACGGCTGCTTTGTTTTGATCATTAAAAAAGTCGAGCCCGCTCAGCCGCAACTGGCTTTTCCAGGGGCTTCCAAACGGAGGCGTTAAAATATCCACCTGGAACGATCCCTCCTGCTCTTTATGGGTAACCTGTGTAATGGATGGTTGCGCATAACGTGCAGGACCGCCTTTGGTGAGTGAGTCCAGCTTTTCCGGCGCCGGGGATGTAGTGGCATATGTCGTCAATTCGTTACCGGCTATATCACTTATGAACAACTTTATTTGCAAGGCTTTGGATGCGGGCACTTCAAGCATATGAAAACCGCCCTGTTGTTTCAGGCGGCCGCCATTGCCCTGTAAGGCCACGGCATTGCCTGCAGGCGCTACGCGCATTTGTAAAGCAACAGGAGAAGGACTGATATTCATCGTACGGGTAAACACAGGTTTATTTTTCAATTGCTCCAGTCCGAATGTTTCCAACACGGAGGCCTGGCCTACCGTATAGGATACTACCACACGATCTTTATATTGATACAAACCTTTGTACTGTGTCCAACTGGCCGGTAATGGACCAAACCGGCGTTTATCCCTGGCCATAAAACGTGGATCGGCAAACGAACCTGTTTGCGGGTCGGCCCAACCGGGTGCTACCGGGTTGGCAAACCAGAGTTTGCCAATGGTACGTGGTGAAATGTTATGTCTCCCGTTCAACAGGATACCCTGCCAGTCGATAAAACCATCGCCCGTCCAGGCGCCTGCCACACGCATGAGGTCATGATCGAAAGCCAGCCAGGCATGGCCGGCTGCCACGCCGCCTTTACCTTCATCGAGCCTGACGGCTATTCCTTTGTAGGCAAAATTCAGGGAGCGGTAATCTTCATCCGGCAAAGGCGCATTAGGGCCTTTGGATATTTTTCGTGGTGGTGCGCTTGAATCGGCCAGTTCATAGGTATTGATAAGGAAGTTGCCATAGTCCATTTCCGCCCAGGGTTTGTATTCTTTGGGCTCCGGGCCCTGGGAACTACCTGCAGGCAGCGTAGCCAGGTAGGCAGAATCTACTTTGAAATACTGTGCTTCGTTGTGTTTTTTAACAAAGCGGTGCCTGATGAAGTTGATCACATCGTATTTTTCGCGGGGCGTAAGCATCGTTTGCGGCGGCATGGAATTATATCCCCGGGTGAGTGTTTGATAAATGGAATAAGGATCGTTCCCTACTTTGAATGAATCGCTCCAAAAACGGAAGGCGTTGGGGATGGAACCTTTTTGATCGGGATCGCCGTGGCAGCTAAAACAAATGGTGCCATAAATATGCTCTCCCCGGCCTATAGAAGCATTTTTAGTATCGGAAGCCTGCAGCAGCGCCTTATGATCTATCTCCTTTTCATATGGAGGAAGCTGTTTTTCATCGAGGGTAAATTGTACAGGGGTCACTTTTTGAGGTGAAGAACAAGCTGTCATCAATCCCAAAACACAAAGGGATATCCACCCCGACAGGAAGCTGTTTTTCATAACAGTAATAGTCTGGTTTATAATATAATTATTGCTACTATAGGACAGGTAGGATAAGCCGTTGGATTTATTGGCCGGCCAGCGTTTCGAACTGGATATCGAAAACGGGGAAATTATCCCAGCCGCCATAATCAAAATGCCACCATTCACTGGGCAATATGTGAAAACCATGTTTGAGCATCACGCGCTGCAGTAGTTCCCGGTTCTTCAATACCTGCGGTGGCAATGGTGTATGATAAGCGCTTGCTTCTTTGGTAAAACTGTCATAAGGAGTAGGCATGTCCAGTTCCTTACCTGTAGCCAGATCGATCAGCGTAAGGTCTACCGCACAGCCACGGTTGTGCCTGGAACCGGTATAAGGCGATGCAGCAAACACAGAGTCTCTCACAGACTCATAAAAGGTAATGGTTACTGCGTACGGTCTGTAACCATCAAATACCTTCAGGCCATACCCCATCGGTTTTAATTCTTCCTGTATTCTTTTTAATGCTTCTGCTGCCGGGCGTGATAAATAGGCCGCTGCCGTTTTATACACCGGTCTTTTCATCAGGTTATTGGATTGTGCATACCGTATATCGAGCTTTATACCCGGTATAAATTTTTCCAGGTTCACCAATTCAGCAGCGGGATGTTGCGCGATATACTGTTTGTATTGTTGCAGGGAGGATAAGGTAGAGAGGCCATACTTTCCCTTTTCATTACTCAATTCGCGGATACTGAAATACTGGATCAATGCAGGGTCTTCGGGCGACAAGGTAAACCGCACCAGCAGGCTGGCTTTTTCACATTCTATAACAAAATTGCCCCGCAATTCGTTATCGGGCTGCATAGCGCTTACCCCTATTACTTTACCAGCTTTTTTAAACAGGGCGGTACATTGTTTGCGCAATGAGTCGATAAAATAATCATCGAAAAAGTTAACGGCAAAAATGCCGCTGGCGGCAGCGTTCTTCCAGTCGGGCAGCAATGCCATCAGCTCCTTTTTGCGTTGCTCCAAAATAGCAGATGGCTGCAATGTAAGCGGTTTCAGGTTGGCCAGCGAAAGCAGGGTGTCCACGATCCGTGTATTCAGGGCAGTAACCCCCGAATACGTGAGATTGGCAAAACATACTACCGCTACACCATATTGAGGCAGCATGGTCCATTGTGTACCAAAGCCCGGCAAACCACCGCTATGAGCTATTTGCTCAATGCCCCGGCAGTCTTTCGACCAGCCCAATCCAAAGTTATAGGAGCCTACCCTGGGACAGGGGATGCCACCGGGCCTGGTGGCTGCCGGCAGAAAACTGCTCAGGTGCGAAGGCAAATGCATTTCACGTATAGTACTCCGTTTCAGGAACAGGGTATCTCCCCCCGACCGGGCAGGCCAGGCAGCGAGGTGGAATTTCATATATTTTGCAAAGTCTTCGATGGTGGTCAGCAGTCCACCCATTACACCATAAGCGCCACTATGCAACATTTCCTGTTTGACCCATTTGCCATTCTCCAAACGATACCCATGCACCAGTTTGTTGGCCGGTGCTTCTTCATATTCCCAGTAGGTATGGTTCATGCCCAGGGGCTGGAAAATATGTTTGCGGATGAATTGTTCATAATGTTCCCCCGACACGCGGGTGATGATCACGCCCAGCATGGCGAAACCGAGGTTGCTGTATTCAAAACCCATACCCGGTGTGTTAGACAGGGAGGTTCCTTTTTTAAGGAACTCCAGGAACTCTTCATCTGTTTTTTGCAACTGGCGGTCGGCCCAGGGATTGTCTTCCGGGAAGCCGGCCGTATGCGAAAGCAAATGCCGGATGGTGATCGGCGGAGAATCGTCTGTAAGCGGATGAATATGGTTAATCTCGGGAATGTATTTACTAACGGGATCATCGAGCTGCAGTTTGCCTTCATCACGCAGCACCAGGATGCCCATGGCCGCAAAACTTTTGGTCATGGAGGCTATGCGGTATACCGAAGTGGATGATACCGGTATCTTTTTTTCTACATCACTAAAGCCATGTGAAGAGGAATACAATAGCGTACCATCTGCACCCACCAACCCGAAGGCAATACCGGGTATGCGTCTTTCTTCAGCAAAATCTTTTACCATTTTATCTACAATAGAATGGGTAGCCTTTAGTTTTTCGATACGCTGATCGTCGGTAAAAATGGCCGGCTGAAAACTTTTTACCGGAGTGGATACCTTTGTAGCCGTGCCAAAGTTCGTTACCTGTTGCAGGTGGTTCATCAACCGTACAAAACCCTTGTTGAAACCAGTATCGGGAATCCTGATATTGGTGAGCACGGCATACCCGAAACCATTGCTGCGTTTGCGCAGTTCGGTGCGGGTACCGGGCAAAGAGCCCCCATGCTGCCAGTTGCCCAGTGAATCCACGCCCCAGCCGCAGGCATAACCGGGCGAAACGGCGGGCGGTGTAACCATGGCTTTTATAGAGGCGGGTGAGAGCATGTCTTTAACCGTTGTATCACCGTCAACACGTGCCAGCAATTTCACGAGGTCGGTAGCGGATGCGATCCATCCTCCGTGCGCATCCATACGGGTAACATTACAGCAATAGGGATTTGCCCGGTTGTGCATGTAATACACCACTTCATCCGGTTTTCGTGCGGCCAGGGAGTTGCCTCCGATGGTCATAGCGGTAATGCCGGCAGGTTTCAGGATGGCTTCCTGCACATAAGCTTCATAGGTTTTGCCGGTTATTTTTTCTATTACACGCCCCAACACACAATAACCAAAGTTGGAATAATCGTAATGGGTGCCCGGCTTGCGTTGAAGCGGGAATGAATCAAGCGTATAAGTGATGAGCTGGTCTATTGAACGGGAGGTATCTGTAAACATAGGATCGTTTTTACTGTTGCCCCAGCCGCCTGCCAGGTGTTGCAACAACATACGGATGGTAATGGCGGTAATATCACTGGTATAGGGTTTGGTGCCATATTGGGTTTTCAGGATGCCCTGCGCACCAAATACTTTATCATCGAGCCGGAGCTTTTTTTCTTCCATCAGTTTCATGATGGCAATAGAAGTAACCGGCTTGGATATACTTGCAATTCTGAAGAGGCTGTTGGGAGTAACCCGCTGATTTTTTTCGCGATCTGCAAAACCATAACCCTTTACATACACCAATTGCCCGTAACGGGTGATGGCGAGCGAAAGACCCGGTACATTGTTAGCGGCCATAAAAGCGTGCACCGCATTGTCGATCTCCGGGATGGCTGCCGGTAAGGAATCGGAAACAGGGGCCGGTGTATTTCCGGCAGCCTGAACAGGGTGGCCGGAAAAGAACAGGATCATCAGGTAACAGGAAAGGATACTAGCCTTGATAATACACTTTTTCTTCATGAAGCAGTTTTTTATAAGCAGTTGATCTGCGTGTTGAGTTCGGTTTGGTGAGTTCCACTACACAATGCAGTATGGCGTTACAAATACTAAAGGCGCCGATCAATGGACTCAAAAAATAATTAGGCGCGGTGGCTACCAGCAATTTTATCGATGCATACTTGCACAAGGGCGAATATTCGCTATCCGTGAGCACAATGGTAGTGGCGCCTTTTTCCTTAGCCCTGGCGAACGCCTTGATGGTTTGGTTCTGGCATTTATCGAACCCAATAGCCAGCACCACATCTCCCTTGGAAAAATGGCTCATATAGTCGAACAGCATGCCATTGTATTCCGTAACGGAATGTACCTGGGGTATATGAGAGCGGATAAGGGTAAGGAGATAGTTGGATACCGTTCCGATATAGCCCAAACCGATCAGGTAGGTTTGTTTGGAATGGATCATGGCCTCACTGACCTTGATGATCATTTCAAAAGATGCTTTCTCGATCGTATTGCTCAACATCTGCATATCCCTCGAAAAAGCGTTCCTGATGGCTTCCTCCGTACCCGTATTTACTTCAAACTCATCCAGGAATTTATCGATGGGCGTATGACCGGGCCGGTTGCCCACTTCTGCTCTCAGTTTCTTTTTTACATCATGAAACCCTTCCATGCCAATACTCTGGCAAGCCTTTATGATGGTTACGGGGTTTACATTCAGCTTTTCAGCCAGCTCCGCCGTATTCATCAGCAAAACCTCTTCTGCATGGTCAAGAATATATTTGATGACCATATACTTCTTCTTCGGAAGCGACTCAAGATCTATGTTTTTAAACATATATATGGTAAATGATTGGTGAACCGTGAAATTAACAACTATCGTTCAGTTTCCCGCTTCCACCCTGGTCCTTTCAGAAATCGTCCGGGTGTAGCCCCGGTATGTTCACCATTTTTCAATACACCTACCCCATTTACGAATACATGCACCACACCGGTACTGTATTGGTGGGGATCGCTGAAGGTGGCATGATCGCCGATTGTAGCCGGATCAAATATGGTTACATCTGCAAAATAACCCGGTTTCAGGGCGCCTCTTTTTTCCAGCTTGAAATTGGTGGCAGGCAACGTGGTGAGTTTATGAATAGCTTCCTCCAGGGGAAGCACCTTTTCTTCCCGTACATATTTACCCAGCAGGCGGGCAAAACTTCCATAGGCCCTCGGATGCGGTTTTGCATTTAGGAAATCGCCTTCGGGGGCAATTGAACCGGCATCGGAGCAAAAGCTCATATAGGGCAGTGTCAACTGTTTTTTCACGTTATCTTCCGACATCATAAAGTAAATGGCTTCTACCCGGGAGCTGTCTTCCCGGATCAGGTCTACAGCCGTTTCTTCCGGCCGCTGGCCACGCAGGGTGGCTACTTCGGCGAGTGTTTTGCCGGCATATGGCCGCAGTTTTTCGTTGCGGAAACCGCTTAACAAAATACCCGATGGACCACCGCAGTTCAGGAACATATTCTCCCATTCATTGGTATTGGTCAACATCTCCTGCATGATCTTTGTGCGGATAACGGGGTCATTCAGCCGTTCGAGGAACTTGTTAAAACCACCATCCTGCGCCCATGGAGGCATGGTAGCGCTTAAACCCGTACCGGCCGCGTTGTAGGTATACATATCAGTGGTTATGCGCAGACCCGCACGCCGTGCCGAATCAATTTTGGCCACTACTGCATCGTACTTGTTCCAATTGTTTTGGCCGGCCATTTTCAGGTGATAAATTTCTGCAGGCACACCGGCCTCCGCCGCTATCCTGATCAGTTCATCGATCGACTCCAGCAATTGGTTACCTTCGCTCCTGATATGAGAAATATAAGCGCCATTATATTTGGCCACTACTTTCGCCATTTCAATCAACTCTTCTGTTTTGGCATAAAAGGCCGGCGGGTAAATCAGCGAAGAACCCAAACCCAGTGCGCCTTCTTCCATCGCTTCTTTTACCAATGCCTTCATACGTTCCAGCTCTTCGGGCGATGGCTGCCGGTCGTCGTTACCCAGTACATATTGACGTATCGTGGTGGCCCCTACAAAGGATGCCACATTAGGCGTTACGTGTTTTTCCATCATAGAGAGATAACCGCCCAGGGTAGTCCAGGTGGTATCGAACTTATTAACAGGAAATCCATCGAGGTACCGCTTTTTCATGTCTGCATTCAGCGGACCTGCCGATCCACCTTCGCCAAAGATCTCGAGGGTTACACCCTGCCGGGTATCGCTCTGTCCCTTGCCATCTTTCATCAGGGTAACCACTGCCCAACTCAATACATTGATAAAACCGGGTGATACGGCCAACCCATCTGCATCGATCACTTGTTTTGCGTCATAAGCTTTCAGGTCACCTATGGCGGCGATCGTATCGCCCATGATGGCTACATCGGCTGTATAGGGTTTTCCCCCGCTGCCGTCGTAGATAGTGCCGTTGAGGATTAGCACATCGAAGCGCTTTGAAGATTGACAACCGGTAAATGTTATAAATAGAATACAAATCGCCGCAAAACTGGCCCGGGAAAAATGTTGCATAGCAGCAGTTTGATTAATGCAACCAAGTTAAGACAATCTTTCTAAAAAACAATATTAATGTTGACTATTTATTTTTTTTAAAGATTAATATTTATTTTATTTGCAGCAGATTTTTTACTTACCCTCATTAATCCCAACTAACATGAACGGTTCGCAAAACGCAATTCTACTAACTGCCGGCATTCTTCATCAACCGGGCGCCAAAACTGCACATGGTTTGATCAGAAAATCATCCCGATTCAACATTGTGGGTGTAATAGACAAAAGTTTCCCCGGCCAGGACGCCGGTTACATCATCGATAAAAAAGAACGGGGCATAAAAATATTTGCATCGGTAAAAGACTTTCTTGCCAACAGTGGCATAAAAGCCAGTTATGCTGTTGTAGGTGTGGCATTGCCCGGTGGCAAACTTCCCCAGGAAATGGTGGATGATATTTCGCAGGCTATTGGTAGCGGAATGTCTGTTGTATCCGGCATGCACGACTTTTTATCGGATAACCAGCAATTGCGTTCATTGGCCGAGGTACATCATGTAAGCCTGATAGATATTCGCAAGCCGAGGCCCAAAGATCAATTAAAGTTCTGGACGGGATCCATCCTGCAGGTAAAAGCCCCTATTATTGGTGTATTGGGTACAGACTGTGCGTTGGGCAAAAGAACAACGGCCGTTATGATCACCGAGGCCATGAAAAAGAAAGGAAAAAATGCGCAGATGGTGTTCACCGGGCAAACCGGGTGGTTACAGGGACATGAATATGGATTTATCCTCGACTCTACCTACAACGACTTTATTTCAGGGGAGCTGGAAAATGCGGTGGTTACCTGTTATCGCGAAACATCGCCCGACATCATTTTTGTAGAAGGGCAATCTTCGCTGTTTAACCCCAGCGGCCCCTGCGGTGCAGAGTTGCTGCTTTCGGCCCAATGTAAGGGCGTGATACTTCAGCATGCACCCGCACGCGTACATTATAATGGCCATGAACATACCGGTATCAAAATATCATTGGAACGTGAACTGGCTGCCATTAAATTGTATGGCGCCCATGTAATTGCCATTACACTCAACACAAAAGAACTTAGTGCCGAAGAAGCGATACAATACAAACGCGAACTGGAGAAAAACTACCAGTTACCTGTGGTATTACCGCTGGAAGAGGGCATGGATCAACTCAGCCACCTGGTGGAAGAATACATGCTCCGGTTTGCAATCGCCGATCCGGTAAATAACTGATGCAGGCGCCTTTCCTTCATTTTACAACGACTATTATATTATATGAAAATTGCATCATGTAATGTCAGGAAAGAAAACCTTTTACTGACACGTCCCTATACTATTGCTTTTAAAACGATCGATACCGTAGAGAACGGCATTATTGAACTGGTGTCTGATACCGGTTTACGGGGATATGGGGCCTTTAATCCGAGTTATGAAGTGGTGGGTGAAAAGCTGCACGATGCGCTGGGCGCCTTACAACCCGATCAACTCGATTGGCTGATTGGCCGTGATATTACCAACATCGATCAACTTTGCCGGGAGGTACAACAACGGTTTGCCCATAGCACCACGGCCCGCACCGGACTGGAGATAGCCCTTTACGATCTGTATGCGCGTTCGCTCAATATGCCGTTGGTAAAAGTTTTTGGCCAACAGGTTGCTGCCATGCCTACTTCCATTACCATTGGCATCAAAAATGTGCAGGAAACACTGGAAGAAGCGCATGAATATGTTGGCCGTAAATTCAGGATACTGAAAATTAAACTGGGTATTTCGGTGGAAGAAGACATCGAGCGGCTGGTGAAATTGCGAGAGACATTTGGCCGGCAGGTAGCCCTGATCATTGATGCCAACCAGGGATATGACAAAACAAGTTGTACCCGTTTTTTCGATGCAACCAGGCACCTGGATATTCAATTGATCGAACAGCCGCTGCCTGCGGGTAAGGAGCAGGAAATGACCGAGCTGGATGAACCCATAAAAAAATTAATAGCGGCAGATGAATCATTGCTTACACCGCAACAGGCGGAGCAGTTGGCTGGTCCACCGGCAGCCTGTGGTTTTTTTAATATCAAACTCATGAAATGCGGGGGCATTACGCCTGCATTTGACATTGCTGCCATAGCTGCACGCCATCAAATTGGTTTGATGTGGGGTTGTAATGATGAAAGCATCATCAGTATCACTGCGGCCTTGCATACGGCCTTTGCCTGTGCGCATACAAAGTTTATCGACCTCGATGGCAGTTTCGACCTGGCGCAGGATGTGGTGCAGGGTGGATTTTTGTTGAGAGACGGCATCATGTATGTGTCGGACCTGCCGGGACTGGGTGTGCAAGCGGTATAGATGTTTTGAAAACTATATGTCAAAGGCTGGCCTTCGCGCCAGCCTTTTTTATAAGCCCATGATAACTTTAATTGCTAAAACCGGCAAACTTCTACCTAGTCCAGATTAAAAACGCATAAAATTGCGTTACGCGGTTGTTAAAGTGCCGTTTTTTGCGTTAATTGGCCTATTTTTGAGACCAACCCCTACTAATTGCTATGCTGAAGAAAGAGCGTCAGGTATATATATTGCACCAGGTAAACCTGCATAATAAGGTTTTATCGTCCCTGTTAAGCCGTGAAATAAGGGTTTCTGAAGACACCATTCGCAGGGATCTGCAGGAACTGGCCGATGAAGGCAAGATCATCAAAGTTCATGGCGGCGCACTCAGCCACTCCTTCAATGAACTGCATTATCCCACCGGCGACATTTATTCGCAGGACCATAAACAAATCATTGCCCGCAAAGCGGCAGCGCTGATACAAAACGACATGTTTGTGCTCACCAGCGGTGGCACCACCATTGTTGAAATGGCCCGCGCCCTGCCCCGCCACCTAAAAGCCACCTTCATGTCGGGCAGTATTCCGGCCATATTGGAATACATGCAACACCCCACCATCGAAGTGATCATGATAGGTGACCGCATTTCCAAAAACTCGAAGATCACCATCGGCGCTGAAGCCATTGCCAAGATCGAAAAGATCAATGCTGACCTCTGCTTCCTGGGCATCAATGCCATCGACGTAAAACATGGCATCACCGACAGCGACTGGGAAGTGGTGCAACTCAAAAAAGCCATGATACGGTCGGCCCGCAAAACGGTTTGTCTTACCATCTCTGAAAAAATCAACACATTACAACCTGTCCATATCTGCGATCTCCGGCACATCGATGTGCTGATCACAGAACTTCCGCCCGATGATCTCAAACTGAGGCCATATGTAGACCTGGGTATACAAGTATTATAGATTTTTCAAAAAAAACCAAAACGTAAAAGTATGAGAAAATGGAAGCTATTTAGTTTGATCATGTTGGTTATGCCCCTCATCATGATCACGAACAACCTGATGGCGCAGGAAGTTCCCGTCAGCGGAACGGTGCTTTCAGATGATGGTATCCCGCTGGCCGGCGTTACCGTTTCCCTGGTGGGCACCGACCGGGCAACAGTGACGGATGTGCAGGGCAAGTTCACCCTCACGGCAAAAGAAGGCGCCCTGCTGGAATTCAGCCATGTGGGTTATGCCAAACAAATATTAAAAGCTGCGGGCAGCATGAGTGTGCGCCTGAAAATGTCCGAATCGGACCAGATGCAGGACGTGGTGGTTACCGCCATGGGCATCAAAAGAGAAAAAAAGGCCCTGGGTTATGCGGTCACCGAGTTGAATGCGCAGGAGCTCATGAAAAATAAAAACACCAACGTGGTGAACTCGCTGGTAGGTAAAGTACCGGGCGTAAACATCACGCAATTCAGTGGTGCAGCAGGCGCCGGCGCCACGATCACCATCCGCGGTGGTAACTCTACCTCCGACAGCCGTCAAAACCAGCCTTTGTTTGTAGTGGATGGTATTATATACGACAACTCTACTACGGTAACGGGTAATACGGCTACCGACGGCATGTCGCGCAGCAATACCACGTACTCCAACCGTGTAATGGATATCAACCCCGAAGACATCGAAAGCCTGTCGGTACTGAAAGGCGCTGCAGCAGCCGCCCTGTATGGATCGCGCGCGGCCGACGGTGTGGTGATAATTACTACCAAAAAAGGTGCAGAAGGTGTTACCAAAGTAAGTGTGGCCAGCAAAGTGATATCTTCCTGGGCCAATAAACTGCCCGAAGCGCAAACGGTATATGGCAATGGCGCCTATGGCATCAACGGTGTATTCAACGAAAACACCTACAACTCATGGGGTAAGAAAGTATCGGCTTCCGACACGCTGTATGATAATATCGGCGACTTCTTCCAGCACGGCCTGGTATTCGATAACAACGTAAACGTATCGGGCGGAAGCAAAAACGGATCGTTCTTTTTGTCGGCATCGAACTTCGATCAAAAAGGCATCGTTCCCAATACCGGCTTTGACAAAACAACTTTCCGTTTTAATGGCGAACAAAAATACGGCCGCCTTACATTGAGCTCTAACGTGGCCTACTCTATTGCCGATATCGACAGAACTTTAACCACTGCCGGTTTGTACAACGATAATGGCAATGGCACCATGGGTGCGGTATACAGCTTCCCACAGGTATTCGATATGAAGCGCTATCAAAACCCTGATGGAACACAGTTCCGCAGGATGGAATCGGCTTTCAGCCTGGAAGACGATATGGACAATCCCTACTGGATCATCAATAAAAACAAACTCACATCGCGTACCAAACGTTTTACGGGTGGTGTGAATGCCAATTTTAAAGTAACCGACTGGTGGAATGTCACTGCACGTTTGGGTTACGACCAGTATGCCACTGGCGACTATACCTATACAGCGCCCGGTTCTGCCGTAAGACCGCTGTACCAGAACGGACGCCTGGCCAAATCAGACTTTGAGTACTCGTTCCTCACCACCACCGTGATGACCAACTTCCAAAAGTCATTCAAAGGTTTTGATGCCCGCCTGATGCTGGGAACCACTACCGAAAATACCGAAACGGCCAACCAGAATCACTGGGGTTATAAGTTTACCACACCCGGTACGATCAGCTTCAATAATATAGAAACCATCAACCAGTTTTTCAGGGATCGTATTTCTCAAAAACGCCTGGTAGGCACTTATGGAGAATTAGGTTTGTCTTACAAGGATATGGTGTTTGTGAATGCTACCGGTCGTAACGACTGGGCGTCTACATTGCCCATCGATAACAGGTCGTATTTTTATTCTTCTGTAAGCGGCGCCTTCGTATTTACCGAGGTATTGCGTAATATTCCCCTGCTGTCGTTTGGTAAGGTGCGTGCAAGCTGGGCACAGGTAGGTAAAGATGCCAACCCTTATGTTACCAATACCTATGTAAACAATCCCATCAGTTACGGTTCCTTTATCGGCATTGGTAACCAGTATACCAGTGGTAACCCTTACCTGATACCGGAAATACAGGACTCCTGGGAAATTGGCGGTGAGCTCAGGTTTTTACAGAACCGCATAAGCCTTGATTATACCTATTATCATAGCGAAACAGCCAACCAGATCGCTTCACCCCGTTTATCGAATGCCAGCGGTTATATATTGAAGTCTATCAACTCTGGTTCAGTGATCAACAAAGGGATGGAGATAGCCCTTTTCGGTAAAGCGATCACACAAAAGGATTTCAGTTGGGATGTGATGCTCAACTTCTCTTATAACAGGGGCCGCCTGGGCCAATTCCTCGAGGGTGTATCTTATTTCTATCCTACCGATGCGCAGTTTGGAACTGTGAAAGCAGCCTCTATTCCCAATGGCGGTTATTTCCTGGGTATGACCGGTCAGACTTATTTACGTGAAACCGATGACAACGCCAAGGAAATACCCAATGGCCGTTACCAGGTAGACCCTGCCACCGGTTTGTATAAACTGAACAGCACCAACCCTGTGGTAGGTAACCGCGAACCTAAATTCATCGGTGGCTTCAACAATACCTTCCGTTACAAAAACTTTATACTGTCGTTCCTGTTCGACTTCCGCAAAGGTGGCGATGTGTTTAATGGTACAGAGTACGCGATGGTGTTGAACGGCTTAAGCAAAAAAACACTGGAGAACGACCGCCAGTCGGTAACCGTAAGTGGTGTGAACAGTGTAACCGGCGAAGATTTTACCCAAACCTACACTGCCGGTCAAACCTACAATATCAATGGCACACAAAAAGACGGCGCTTACATGATCCAGGAATACTGGAACAACTATGCAGCCAATTCCATGCACTTTATCACTTCGGTAAACTGGATTAAGCTGCGTTCGCTGTCGCTGACCTACGACTTCTCCGGTGTGTTGAAGAATAAAAAGGTTTTCAAAGATCTTTCCGTAACTGCTATAGGTACCAACTTATTTACATGGACCAATTACAAAGGAATGGATCCTGAAGTGAGCGCTGCCGGCGGAACAGGCGGTTCTGGTTCAACCGGTATCGATTACCTGGGTGTACCCGCTGTGGCCAGCTTTACTTTCGGGATTAATATGACGTTTTAACCAAAAGACTAAATAGCAAACTATGAGAAGTTTAAAATATATATTATTAGGTAGCCTGATTGTGCTGTCGTCTGTATCATGTAAAAAGTGGCTCGATGTAAATACCGACCCGAATAATCCGAACAATGAAAGCGTTTTGGTTCAAAACAGGTTGCCCTGGATCCAGAAGTTTTATTGTTACACAGCGGGCGTTACCAATTTCCGTACATCGAGCCAGGCCGGAATTTATTATAGCAACAGCGCCTCGGGCAATGCATTAAGCACCACCTGGATAGCCCATACGGGTAATGTTACCCCCTATCAAACCTGGTTTGTGGAAGTAGCTTCCAACCTGAACGACCTGTATAATACCGCCCAGAAAAACGGCGCCTGGCACTATATGGCTACTGCCAATGTGTTTCATGCCCTGGGCTTTATGGAAATGCTGGACGTATATGGTGAAATGCCTTATACACAGGCCCTGTCGCAAACCGCCAGCCCGGCTCACGACGATGGCAAAACCATTTATTACGGCTGTATGTCGAAGTTGAATGAAGCCATCAGTTTGTTTGAAAAACAACAGGACCCCACGGCGCCTGCACTGGCAGCCGGTGATATGTGGAATGGCGGCAACGTTGACAAATGGATCAAACTGTGTTATGGTTTGAAAGCCCGTTATATGCTGAAGCTTTCGAAAAAAACCGACCTGTATAATGCCGATTCCATTTTGTATTGTTTGTCGAAAGCTCCGCAAAGCAACGACGACAATGTTGTGCAAGTGAGCTACAACAACAGCACCGCACTCGATTATTTATTGAGCGACCCTGTTGTGACCAACGGCAACTTCGACTATGCGGCCTATGGCAGCAACCAGCGCATTTCGCGGTTCCATTATAACCTGCTCACCAATATGCGTAATGCCGGTGTAACCGATCCGCGCATGACTAAAATTGTACCTGCCTCCATGGCCAATGTGCAACTGGATGGCAGTGGCAGAGTGGCCTCTTTTACCTGGAACCGTTCCACCGGTGTGGATGTACACGGCACCGCTACACGCCTGGTAAAAGGCGGCGCTACTTCTATTGCTACGCCAACTTATGCTGCCGCCAATACGAATATTAAGTATACCATCGCCAACGCCACCGACCGTGCCAATTTTATTGCAGACCAGGTAGCAGCGGGCCGTCAGCATACTGTGGATGGCAATGATGTAACCGTAACCTACAAGGCAGGTTCTATTTATATCAACAGCACCAACTACCTGTTTGCCGGGGATACGGCTTATGTAAATATGCGCGCCAGTTCGCTGGCCACTTCGGGTATTGCCGCACAGGGCGAAAAAGATGTTTGCTGGTATCCTTCGGCAAGCGCCTTTAATGCCGGTGTGGTTGGTTCTACCGGTTCGTTCCAGGTTCGCCCGGTTTCTGACCAGGAGATCCTTACTTACCATGAAATGTGTTTTATCAAAGCCGAGGTGTATATGAGAAAAGGTGAAGCCGGACAGGCCTACACTGCTTACCGGAATGGTATAGAGGCCCACCTGAATATGATGCAGAAAAAATTAACCGAATGGCAGGCCACCGGTTTTGCAGCCACCAATCCCGATATGGCGCCTATGGACCCCGGCGCTATTACTGCCTACCTGTCGAGCAGCGCTGTAGCCAGCGCCGGAGACCTGACCATGGCTGATATCATGCTGCAGAAATACATTGCTATGGGTTGCAGCGTGGAGAACTGGAACGATATGCGCCGCTTTAACTTCAGCGCAGGTAATGTGGGTAGCTTTGGTGTTGTATATCCCGGCTTCGACCGCAGTCCGCTGTTTGCAGGAACTGCGCAGTATACAGCCGGCGCCAAAACAGATCCCCGCTACTGGCCGCGCCGCTGGGCACTGCCTACCACGCTCGAGTTGAACTATAACCTGACCAATGTGCTTGAAGTGAACAAACACGCTACCGAACCAAGTGTATGGAGTATGCCGGTTTGGTGGGATTGTGCCACTGATGATGAGTATTATGGTTACCTGAAATAATGGATCCTCAGCAACAAAAAATCCCCCCGGACACCCCGGGGGGATTTTTGCTTTTATATATGTAGATTTGTTCAAATCGAGCATCATGGAAACCACTACCGTAGTTTTTCAGGACGACCATATTCATGGCGAGGTGCAACTGTTCTCTAACGAACAAAAAGCGGGCATGATGGAAATCTCCGCAGAAGATGGAAAGTTAACGGTATATCATACAGAAGTAAACCCTGAGCACGAAGGGAAAGGATTTGGGAAGTTATTGCTCGATCAACTGGTGCGTTATGCCAGGGAGAATAACCTGAAAATAGTGCCGCTCTGTCCCTATGTATCAGCTCAATTCAAACGCCACCCGGAAACATTTGCAGATGTAAGGTTTAAACCGTTGTAAATAAAAAGATCGTCATATGGCCCATCTGCCCGAATTGATACAGGACCTGGCTCTTATTCTTTTGGTTGGCGCATTGGTGACCATTCTTTTTAAGCGCATCAGGCAACCCCTCGTATTAGGATATATTCTTGCCGGCTTTTTAGTGGGTCCGCATTTTACGCTGCTGCCCACTATTGTAGACCATAAGAACATCGACACCTTTGCAGAGATCGGGGTGATTATGCTGTTGTTCAGCCTGGGACTGGAGTTCAGTTTTAAAAAGCTGGTGAAAGTGGGTGGACCGGCATCGATCACTGCCGTTACCGAGATATTGTTTGTGGGTTTGGGCGGATATCTTACAGGGTATATGCTGGGTTGGAGCAGGATGGACAGCATCTTCCTGGCAGGCATGCTGGCTAGTAGCTCCACGACTATTATTTTACGGGCTTTTGATGAACTGGGTTTAAAAACCAAACAATTCGCCACCGTCGTTTTTGGCGTATTGGTGGTGGAGGATATTATCGTCATCCTGTTGATGGTATTGTTATCCACGATTGCCGTAACACAGTATTTCCAGGGCTCGGAGATATTATTTACTATACTTAAGCTGGGCTTTTTCCTGGTGCTGTGGTTTTTGATAGGCATCTATTTATTGCCTGCTTTTATAAAGAAGGCTAAAAAATGGATGGATGAAGAAACGGTGCTCATTCTATCTGTAGGGCTTTGTTTTGGTATGGTATTGCTGGCCACGCAGGCTGGCTTTTCGGCCGAATTAGGCGCTTTTGTAATGGGTTCGCTGATCGCCGAAACCGTATTGGCGCAAAAGATAGAACACGCTACGCTGCCAGTGAAACAGCTTTTTGGCACCATCTTTTTTGTGTCGGTAGGTATGATGATCGATCCGCAGGCAATGTATATGTATGCGGGTCCTATTCTGGCCGTTACCTTTCTCACTATTTTTGGAAAATTTTTCTTTAGTGCATTGGGTGCGCTGATCACCGGTCAGTCTTTAAAACAGGCGGTGCAGATTGGCTGCAGTATGGCCCAGATCGGTGAATTTGCATTCATCGTGGCGGCGTTGGGTCTTTCACTGGGTGTTATTTCGGAGTTTTTATTCCCGATAGCAGTGGGTGTATCGGCCATTACCACCTTTACTACACCTTATTTGATCAAGTTTTCTGATCCATTGTATAATTGGATCAGCAGGGTGCTCCCGTCCAGGTGGATCGCACGCCTGGATGCCTATAGTTCTGAAACCACGGAAAATAAAGACAACCCGCTTTGGAAGAAACTGTTCAGGGAATACAGCCAAATTATGGTGTTCAACAGCATTATGATCATTGCCATAGCGCTGTTGTTTCAATATACCGTTACGCCGTTTTTACAGGCGCAGATCAAAAATGAGTTTACCAGGAACCTGGTGTTGATAGTGGCTGCTACCCTGCTGGCATCGCCTTTTCTGTGGGCCATCCTCAATAAAAAGATCACGATCAAAGAGGGTGAGAAAACCATTAACCCCTACTACCTGAACTATTCGGTGGCGGGCATCTTTTTTCATGCCTTGCGTTTCCTGTTGGGCATATTTCTTATTGGTTTTTTTGTTGATCAAATAGCCAGTACCAGGTATGCCTTGTTGATCTCCGTTCCTGTAATTGTCGTTTTTTTATGGCTATTTTCCGCCCGGGTAAAAAAGATTCACCAACGCATCGAACAGCAGTTTTTATCCAACCTGAATGAAAGGGAGCAGTTGGAATATCAAAAAAACAAAGGCGCCCTCGAGCTGCAGGAGAAAAACAAACAGGCGAACAAACAATTTGCAGAGTGGAATGCCTATGTAACAGAACTGGAGGCCAGCGATACGATTCCGTTTGCCGGTATGACCTTGTACGAGCTCAAGTGGAAAGAGCAATTTGGGATAGATGTGGTGTATATCCGACGAGCCGACAGAACGATCCATCTGCCTACCGGGAAACATCGCATTTTACCCAATGATAAGGTGGGGGTACTGGGAACCGATGAACAGATATCCCGGTTGAAACGGGCATTTGACGAAATAGGCAGGCAAACCGGCGATGAGGAAGATATTGATATCAACGATATACAATTGTTTAAAGTACGGATCACCGATGGGAATGCTTATACCGGCAAGACCATCAAAACCTCCAACATTCAAAAAGATCTGTACAGCCATGTGGTAGGCATTGAAAGAAATGGGAACCGGATCCTCAATCCAAAATCATCGGAAATATTGATGGCGAATGATGTGGTGTGGATTGTGGGTGATGTACGGCGGGTAAAGGGCTGTTTGCAAAATCATTCAGATAGTTTTAAAGAGATATAATAGTTTGCCGCGTTTAGCCCTAAAATGTCGCTTTTGCCGCCTGATTTAAATAATCATTAATGTATTTCCACCTACCTCGGCTTCTCCGGTTTTACCACCTTCAAAAGGATAAGCAACGCAATAGGATGCAAAAAAGCCATCACAAAGAATATGTTTTCGGCATTGGGCGCATCCATGAGTTTCCCTACAAAAAAATTGAACAACACCGCTCCCAGCGCGCCAAACCCACCCACAATTCCCTGCACACTGGCCACATTATGTACCGGGAAAGATTCGGCGATCACCACCGAGGTGGTAAATAACCAGCTTACACAAACCAATGCCACCAAACTAAAAATAAATATGGTGATGGCCGCATTGTTTACAAAGGGCGTACATACACAAATCATCACAAGAAACGTTAGGCGCGTGAGCATTCTTTTACGGGCCACCAATGGAGTAACTCCTTTTCGTACGATCTTATCAGACCACATGGAAGTACCAACAGCACCCAAATCTGCTATCAGAAATGGTATCCATCCAAACATCCCCACTTCTGCCAGCGAAAGCCCCGACTTCTCCTGCAAATAGCCCGGCAACCAAAACAAACAAAAATACCACACCGGGTCGCTGACAAACCTTATCAATATCACACCCCATAAGCTTTTGGTACGCCAAAGCTGTTTCCAGGAGAACGACACTTCATCGGCGGATACGGTTGATTGAAGGGCTTCCTGCAGGATCTCTTTGGGAGGCGATTTATAAACGATCTTCCAAAGTAGGGCTATTACCAAACCCACAATGCCCATCGCCACAAATGCCATATGCCATGAATAACTGATGGCCAGCCAGGCTATCAACGGCGGCGCCACGATGGCGCCAATCGATCCGCCGGCCTGGCAAATACCATTGGCCGTACCCCGCAGTTTACCCGGGAACCACACGGTCACAGTTTTCAGCATAGCGGGAAATATGGTAGGCTCCGACACACCCAGCATGCCCCTGAAAAACCCAAACTGCCCCACTGTTCGCGAAATACCGCCACCAATGCAGGCCAGGGACCATACAATGATACCCCAAAACATCGTAAGCTTTGTCCCTATCCTGTCTACCAGCCATCCTGTAAACGGGTAAGAAAGCGCATAACAAATGGTGAAGATGTTTATGATAACCGCATATCCTGAATCATCCAGACTGAATTCAGTTTTGATCAGCGGTTTTAGTACCGATACAATTTGCCGGTCGATATAATTACAAACCACCGCTACAAAAATGAGGGACACAATAATCCAGCGACGCGTTTCGGGTTTTGATAAGCTGCTATTCTTCATTGACAAGTTCGTTAGTAAGTTTCTAATGGCCGCTTTATTGTACCAGGTTGGCGCCCCAACCGGTAAGTACGGCACGCAATTGATCGATATCCACGCCGGCAACATCAACGCCCGACTGCACACATAAGCCGGCAGCGGCTCCGGCGGCCTGACCTAATCCCATGACAGATGCCTGCACGCGCACCGATGCGGAAGAGATACCATCGGCAGAAAATGCACGTCCGCCAACAAGCAGGTTGGGATATCCCGGCGCAATCAAACAACGATAAGGAACAAAGGCGGCATCTTTTAAAAATTTGCACACCTGGTTGGTGGAGTCAGCAGAATGAATATCTACAGGATGACATCCCCTGGAAACGGCATCGGGAAAATCAGTGGCTTCGATGTACTCGTCGCCGGTAAGCGTGTGCACGCCTTTTATTCTGCGGGTTTCGCGGGTGCCGGCCTGGGGCGCTGTCATAACAAGAAACGCATTTTTGAAGGCCGGCACATGCGTTTTAAGCACATCTACAAACAGGAACACATCTTCCCTTAGCGAACATTCTGCCTGCGTGGCCTGCCTGTTATCGGCCATATTCGCGTAGGTGCGTGTGATATTAAGTAATACCAGGCCATCGGCAAGCACACCACAATACCAGGGTCCGCCGTATAGTGGCAATTTTTGTTGCTGCCCTACTCCTTCCAAAATCCGTTTCATATCCAGGTCGTGGTAATTTACACCCTGGTCGCTGTGCCGTATCTTAGGCAGCGCCGTGGTATCCACACCGCCCATCATAAAGATCAGTGTAGCCGGCTGCAACTCCGATTTCATCGGCTGCATGGGAACACCAGCCTGGTAAGACAGGTCTGCATCGCCGGTGCAGTCGATAAAATATTTTGCAGCTATGGCCTCTGTACCATTCTTATTATCGATGTAAACATGTGTGAGCCGGTTGCCTTCTTTCCGGCAACCAGTGAGGTGGGAATGAAAATACAGGGAAACACCGGCTTCCAACACCATACGTTGCGCCACCAGTTTGTAGGTCTCCGGCGAAAAAGTGATATTCCCTAATGGTCTTTCTTCCCGCGCGCCACCCATGGCGATCAATCTTTCAATAAATTCCCAGGGAATACCATCGATAATACGGCGTCCATTATAATTAAATACACTAATGGGCGCCACCAGGCTGGCCGTAGCCATGCCGCCTAAAAAACCCAACCGTTCTACCAGTGCCGTGCGGGCGCCACAACGGGCTGCAGCAATGGCGGCCACAAACCCCGAGGGACCGCCACCACAAACCACCACATCAAAGCCGGCTACAACCGGCACCTCTCTCGTAAGTGTACAATATTGCATAGTGTACCGCAACCCTATCTGAGATGGAGCAATTTTATTAACTGTTTACTGAGATTTTGCGCCCAAAGCTGGTATCCCATATCGGAAGGATGTACACCGTCTGCAGAGGTGTCGCCACTTTGTGATTCCGGTAAGGGATTTTCCACCAGGTGTACATTGGGATAGCGCCTGGTATATTCCTTTATGATACTTCTTGCCGTGTCTCTTTTGGCAGCCTCATACGCCTGTATTTTCGTATTAAAATTCGCCCGGCCCCTGTGAATGGTCTCCACAAAGATCAAAGGCGTTTTGGGATGGGCTTTTACCAGCTTTTCAATAAACGGCGCCAGCCGTTGCGAAATAATGGCCGCAGAGGGATTTGAAAAAGCATCGAATACAAAAGCATCTGCCTGTATAGTGGCCAGCATATTGGCGAAATACGGCTGCAACTTGGAATTGCCGGAAAAGCCGAGGTTACAAACATCCAGGTTCAACATACGCTGCAACTGCATCGGGTAACTCATGCCGGGCCGGCTTGCACTAATGCCCTGTGTAAAACTGGAACCAAAGAAAACCGTTTTGAATTGAAAGGGATTGGGCATCGATTTGACTACCGCATCCGGGTCTACGCCAATGGAAAGCTGATCCAGTTCGCTATACACCGGCAGGTACAGCAGACATTCCTTCGTGGTAGTGTCCATGTTTTCTACGATGCGTATTGCCTGGCTCCTATCTTTTGCCACTGCAGTCCCGGCGTATATCCACTGGCGGTTCTTCTTTATGTACAGGTCGAATCCGGACGAGGCGATACCCGTCATATTGTTTGCACTGTGTTCCCAAATGTAATGCGCCCGTACATCGATCAAGCTTGAATTGGTGCTAAACACCAGCGCCAACCCTGCGGTGGAACGTGCCTGCCGGTTCTCGGCAGCGCTGAGTCCCTTATGCACTGCTGTATCCACCCTGTGGTAACGATGGCTTCCAGGCATGGCTTTGCCTAAAAGGGTCAACTCAGAGGCATCAATAAAACGGACTTTTGCAGCCTGTTGCGACCAGGTTTTGGTGTAACCGGCCAGTAGTAATAAGGTGAGTACAAAACAGGTTCTCATTATTTGATTAAAGATTTTACCGCCGAATGTATACCATTTAACCTGATATTCTCCAAATGACGTTGGTAGGTTTTCACAAATGTCTCATTATATATCAAATCACCAAAAACCAGTTCGTACGTTAAAAACGCCATTGGATCTTCACTAAGCGCGCGTGCTTTCATGGTACTCAGCTGTTCGTCTATTAAAACGTTTTCAAATCCCGTTTCATCCACCTTTGCAAATAATACGCACCATGCGGCCAATCCAAAGATGGCTTTATCTGCGTTTCCTCCCCTGCTCAATTGATCACGCACTGTAGGGACCAGGAATTTGGGCATTTTTGCCGTGCTTTCCGATGCCACCCTGGTCAACTGGTCTTTTATGTATGCGTTGGAAAAACGTTCTATCAGGCTTTTTTGATAGTCATTTAAATCGATGCCTTCTACATGATCCAGGATGGGCATTACTTCCAATGTCATAAAGCGTTTTAACAACAGGGAGATGTCCTTATCTGCCAGCACTTCATCCACGGTTCGATAGCCATATAACAAACCGACCACGCTCAACAGGATGTGACTACCATTGAGCATGCGCAATTTCATTTTTTCATAAGGCGCTATGTTTTTTACGAATTGTACGCCTGCCTGCTCCCAGGGTGGTCTGCCGCCGGTAAAATGATCTTCCAGTACCCATTGAATAAAGGGTTCGCAGGTAACAGGCCAGCCATCTTCGATATCGAACTGCTGTTTTAGTTTTTGAATGTCTTCCGGAGATGTTACAGGGGTAATGCGGTCTACCATGCTGTTCGGGAAGGCCACTTCCCGGTTGATCCACTCCGCCAGAGCGGCATCTACGAGTTTTGTGAATGATAACAACATGCGTTTACACATATCGCCGTTGTTCTGGATGTTGTCGCACGACATGATGGTGAAAGGTTGCTGCCCGTTTTGTTTTCGTACCTGTAAGGCGGCAGTCAGCAGGCCGAAAACTGTTTTGGGCGCCTGCAGGTTTTGTTTGTCCCATTGTATATTGGGATTGTCTTCCATGAACTGGCCATGCTGATCAAAGTTGTAACCACCTTCAGTTATGGTCAGCGAAACAATTTTAGTGGATGGATCTGCTAGTTTGGCAATCGCCTTTTCGGGATGTTTTGTTGCCAGTATAAAATCGGTAATGGAACCAATTACCCGCGGCTCCAATTTACCATCGGGATGTTTTACCATCAGGGTATATAAACAATCCTGTTGTTTTAATACATCATGCATCCGTGTATCTTCCGGTCTTAACCCAATGCCACATATTGCCCAGTTACTGGCATCGGTATTCAGCAATTGGTCCTGGTAAAAAGCAAGATGTGCGCGATGAAAACCACCTACACCAATATGAACGATCCCGTGTGTAAGTTTACTTCGCCCGGGATGAAGCGATTTAATATTTTGTTGGTTTAACTGCATAACTAATTATTTTAAAGGTTATCCTTTTAGTGCAATCTGAATATTCAATCGAAACACGGGCTTTTCACCGCTAATGGTACAATTCAGGCGCAACCAGTTTCCAAAATGTTTTACGCGTACAAAATGCAGCCCCAGTGAATTGATCGTATCCGATACCGTACCCTCCGCCACCCAGTTCACCCCATCATGCGAAATTTCAACCGCCGCTTTCAACGCAGCATTCTTTCCTTCCATCTTTTCCACATCAATAAAAAAAATACACTCATCAGCCCATCCACCTTCATGAGGATTGGTTTGAAAATTTTCTGTAAAGTCTTTTTTCAGCTCAACATGCGAAGCATTAAATAATTTCATTTTAACTGCTTTTGATTATTCCTGGGAAATAACAACCGAGTCTACATAAAGAAATACACGCCTGTTTGTATCCGTTTCCACCCACATCAATGGATTCATCAAACCATCGATGCGTGCATAAGGCGCCGTACAATAAATGGGATGCCGTGCCAGGTCGAAGGTTTTATCCTGGCACTGCATTTCAATGTACTCGCGCTTTTCGGTGTCGATCAGCAAACGCGCATACTGCCAGTTGAGTTTGCAATCTGTTTCATTGTAACAAAGCGACTGCTGTCCATTTGCCACATCTAAAAAACCATCGTGCCTGCCATCGGGGTAACGTTTGGCACACCAAAAGGGATCCACGCCTTTTATACACCAGTCGCCCTCTGTATCGAAGGCCCAATCCTTATCGTCTTTGGAAGATGGATAAATGAACTGCCATCTTTTTTGCAGCTTACCATCCACGGCATTCAGGTAACGTACGCCGGAGAAATAACGGTTGCCGCGCTCCTGCAAATCCCACCCAAAACCAAATGAACGAATGGAACTTTCATGCAAGCCTGGCTGTGGGCCGCTTCCATCTACCTTATCCTGTTCGGCGGTATAGGCAAACCACATTTCAAACTGCAGGTATTTACGTTTTAAATGATGAAACGAAAGCCGTTTTATAGCCTGACCTAATGAGCCAGGCGCAGGCGGCGAGGCATAAGGATTGGCGATGGGCCGGGTAGAAACTTTTAAGCTGTACTGCCCCGATAACGAGCCATGTGAACCGGGATAACGAAAGGTGGCCGAGCTTAACATCACCGGCGGCCATTGTGATTTAATCACGATACTGGGGCTTTCCTCGAAATTGGGCGCCTCACAAAAATTCGGCATGATCTCCATCCAGCCATTCAACCCGGTGTTGAATACATCGTGTACCAATACCTTTTGAAGCGGCTGAAACCTTGACAAAAATGTAGTATCCATATTTTTAATCTATTTACTTTGATAAGGCCCAAAAGTTTTTGTTACGTTATAATCCTGGTTATTGTCGTCCAACACATATATAGAATAACTATCACCGCCGGGTTTTACACGCACTACCACATGCCCCTGCAGCGACTTGATCTTTGCAAGATTTTCACCCAACCTGGGTTTGTTGGCCTCCGTCATATTCGTAGTAAACACCTGGCAGTTGCTGTTCACAGCATACATCCGCGCCAGGGTGGCCGGGTTGGGCTGTACATCACGCCAGGTATGAATCACCACTGCCTGCGGCACCAGCTTGTTGAGCAAAGCTTCGCTGTTGCAATTGGCAGTACCGTGGTGATTGGCTTTCATTACATCTACCGCGGAAACGATATTAGCCACGGGCGCTTCTATATCCTGGAATGGATAGGTAGAGCGTCCATTATATTGTAAATCGCCGCCAGAGAAATAGTTGAACTTTCCATAAGCCACCTGGAAGCCTACACTGTACACATTTTCTTTTGTTCCTGCCGCTATCAGTTCATCAGCTGGTGGCAGTGTGTTGGTAACGCCTGTTCCGGTTCCATTCCAAACAACGCCATTGGCCACCAGGTTCCTCACTTCAAAATGGGAATAGGCCGATGGATTTTGTTTTAATACGATCTGGTCGTTGCGGCCAACGGCAAACTGTTCTGCTGAAGCCTGGTAGCTGGTTTTTGCCCAATCGATGAAGTTGACGTAATTGTCGATGATGCCCGATCCGGTTTTTAAGTTCGAAGGAAAATCATAATTGGGATAACCCCGGTCGATGATCTTTTCGAACGGCACAGCCGCACCCACCTCCGTAACCCCACCCATTCGAAAACTACCCGAACTATGCAATGGCAGGTTGGTACTGTAGGTTCCCATATGATCAGGATCAAAATGACTCAGCATAATATAATTGAGCTTATTGCTGGCCGGTTTAATAAAATGTTTAACATAATTGGCAATTGCTTTGCCCGGCGATATATTGCTGTTGGGCTTTTGAGGAGGCGGTGGTATTTCCGCATCAGGTGATATCAATGAACCCGCCGCATCCACCATCATGGTAGTGCCGTCGGGGAAAATAAACAAGGTACATTCTCCCCTGCCGGTATTGATGGCGTGTATATCGAGGTAACCTTCCTGCCAGGGCGCTAAGGTCTCTTTGTCCGGTTTTTGTTCGCTGTCTCTTCCCGTGTTGGCACCATCTGAAGAAGTGGATTGCGAACGGCTGCATGCCAGTAACAAAAAAAACAGGCTTACACAGAATATTCTTTTTAAATAAAGCATGACTTAATACCCGGGATTTTGTTGAATGTTATTGTTGATTTGTACTTCCTTGGAAGGTATGGGGAACAGGTATTGCCTGGGATCAAATTTCCGTTGCACCACGGCGCGTATTTTCCCGGTGGCAAACAGCGGTGAGAGATCCACCAACCCATTTTCATCAATTTCCGGCAACACACCTTTGGGAAAGAAATAATCACCGGAGGCGATATTGGCGATCAACCCCTCTTTAACAGGCAAACAGTACACTGGCCGCACCAAAGCGATTTCTGCCAGTCTCCAGCGCAGCAGATCAAACCATCTGCGGTTTTCCCAGGCCAGTTCCACACGGCGTTCATTCCTGATGATCGTTCTCAACCGGGCCTGATCGGTTTCTGTTACAGCCGGGTAATCGCCGGTTTGTGTATGTGCCACTTTGTAAGCGCGTGCTCTTACTTTATTAATGGCTTCCAACACAGAAGCATCGATCTCATTCAACTCCATTTTAGCTTCTGCATACATCAACAGCACATCGGCATAGCGCATAAGTTTGATGCCTGTTTCCGTTTTTTTATCATCCATCCATTCTTCATCCACGCCTTTTTTTAAACACATGCCGTTATAGGCCGCAAACTGGTCGTTCAGCAAGGCGTCTTTATTGGTGACCATCTTATTTGTGGTCAGGTTCAATACTTTTTCTGCACCCGGATCATAAATAAAACCCAGGTGCTCAGTTCCAAATTCTACCATAGTAGCCGCACAACGTGGGTCCCTGTTTTTAAAGGGCTGCTGCGGATCATACAAAGTCGACTCGTCTACGGGCAATCCATCGGTGCAGGTATACGCGCAAAACAATTCCCACGAAGGTTGCGCCACGGCCGTACCGCCGGCATTCCTGATATAAAAGCTGTTGGATGCCAGGGCATCGTTCATCAGTGCCAGCGAACGCGGGATCGTAAAGATCAATTCGGGGGATGTATGCGTTTTGGACAAGAACAGATCGCCATAATCAGGATGCAGCGAGTACTCGTCCAGGTCTATACAAGCTTTGGCGGCTTCGGCGCATGTGCGGTAATCCAGCATCCAGGCGGCTATACGTGCTTTGAAAGCATAGGCGGCGCCTTTGGTCACCCGCATCAGGTCGTTCCCGTACGAGGTGGGCAGGTACTGGATGGCTACATCAAAGTCGTCGTATACTTGTTTCAGGATGACGTTTTTGTCGGTCCTGCCCAATTCAAATGCCTGTTCGATGGTGATATAATCGGTAACAAACGGCACATCGCCGTAAAGAAAAATGAGATAAGAATAGAAACAAGCCCTGAAAAAACTGGCTTCGCCGCGTAACTGGTTCAAACGTTCTTCCGAAACATTGTCTGTGGCACGATCCAGGCTGTATAAAATGGTATTGGACCGGGCAACGCCTTTGTACAGGGTTTGCCAGATGTTGATCACCTCACCCGTCATACCGGTGGTAGCGCCGGCCGCCCATTCGTATAACTGCTCTCTTTGGCTCCAATCGTCTGAATAACGATCGGTGCTGAACAACCGGTTGCTTTCTATATACCATAGATCCGACCTGTACAGGTCGTTTAATGCAAGGGTGATCTCATTCTCATTTTTAAACCAGTTCTCACTGGATCCTTCAGACAGCGGATTCAAATCAAGATTCCTGGCGCATCCTCCAATAAGCATGAGCATGGAGGATACATATATCAATAGAATGTTCTTTTTCATGTTTTGCCAATTTAAAATCTAACCTGGATACCAAAATTCCATGTCTTGGAAACATAGGCTACTGCCGATCCTGCTTCGGGATCCCAACCCTTTGGATATTTGCTAAGGGAAAACAGGTCGGTAGCGGATGCATATATTCTTACATGCGCGAGTTTTGCCGCATCTGTCCATGTAGGAGGCAACGTGTACCCGAACGTAATATTTTTTAAACGGAAATAGGATCCGTCAAACAACCAGAAATCCGACATTTTATAGTTGTTGCCCTGGTAAGACAGTTGCGACAACCTGGGATATTTAGCGTTTCTGTTCTGCTCTTCGGTTTTATACTGGCTGAAATAGTTGCCATCTACAAAATCGGGGAATGTATGCCATGCCACCGTTTGATATACCATATCCTCGGTAATCCTGCTGGTTTGTTTACCTACACCCTGGAATACCAGTGATGCATCAAAACCTTTATACTGTGCATTGAGGTTTCCTCCGTACAAATAACGAGGCAATGAGCCGCCTAATAACACACGATCGTATTCCGGACTGATCTTTCCATCCGGTACACCATCCGGGCCGCTGATATCTTTATATTTTACATCGCCGGGCGCTACTACCACACTTAACTTAGGAGAGTTGTCTACATCATGGGCCGATTGATACAAACCATCTGAAACATATCCATACCATTCATTGAATTCACTGCCTTCCCTGATGATCTGGTCGCCATCGTATACGATGCCCGATAAGTTGCCCATGACCGATTTGTAATCACTCATGTTCACACTCACCGAGTACCTGAAATCACCGATCTTATCGCGCCATCCCAACTGCGCGTCCCAGCCTTTGGTATGCATCAACCCGGCGTTTTGCGATGGATTGGAATAGCCCATATAATCGGGTATTTCCAGCGCCAGCAACATGTCTTTTGTATTTTTCCGGTAGTAGTCTACTGTAAGTGAAAGCCGGTCGCCCAAAAAACGGGCATCCAGTCCGGCATTCCACGACTCCGTTGTTTCCCAGGAAATATTCCTGATGGCATAGGATTGTTGCGCAGCAGTGGTTCTGGCCACCACCGTGCCTCCCTGTACAAACAGTGCATTGGAGAAATTAAGCACCGATTGATAGGGATAGCTGCCAATGCGTTCATTACCCAAGGTACCCAGCGAGCCTCTCAGCTTGATAAAGTCGATAGCGCCAATATGCAGGTTCTTAAAAAAGTTTTCTTCTGAAAGTACCCAACCCAACGATACGGAGGGAAAGCTGGCCCACCGGTAATCGGGATGAAACCGGGACGAACCATCATACCTCAGGTTGGCCTGTATCAGATATTTTTTATCAAAATCGTAAGCGATGCGACCGAAATAAGACCTGTAAGCCACTTCACTGGCATTACCGGTATTCAGCATATAATCCAGCGGAGCGCGATCGAGGTAGGGAAAATCCGTCAACAAAAAATTATCCGAGGAGGCGCCCAAACGCTCTGTAAACCGGTAATAATCTTCGTAACCGGCCATGAAAGTAAGATAATGGCGGTTGACGATATTCAAAGAATAGTTTGCAATCAGTTGTTTTGTCATGGTGCGCACCTCGTTGCGTGCTTCTCTTAAGCTGGTGGTTAAGGAACCGTCTATAAATCCCGACGGGCTGGTAGTGTTATCCAGTTCATAGTAAGGCACCTGCTTATTGAATTTTTTCTCTTTATGCACCTGGATCGTGGGCGCCAGTGTTCCTGTTATGGTTAAATTTTTTACCGGTTTAAAGTTCAAAGCAATTCTTCCTAAAAACTGGTCGTCCCATCCATTGTCGTACCCGCCATACTTCACCCTGGCCCAGGTATTGGCGCCGTTACGCCCGTCAGACACACGACCATCTGACCAATAGGGCGTCCACAATGGTCCGTATTTATAAGCGATAGAAACCGGGTTGATATTCGCATTCTCCCTTAATTCATGCACAAAGGAGGCGCCTACTTCCGCAGTCAGGTATTTGTTGATGGCGATATCATTATTCATCCGGGAGGTGATGCGTTCGAAAGACCGGTTATCGGTTAATGCATCCGATTTTTCATAGTTGAGCGAGATCTTCGATTTCACCGCTTTATTACCATACGATAAATTAAGCCCATGCCGTGTATAGGGCGCGCTCTTTTTTAAAACGATATCCGACCAGTTGGTAATGGGAAAACGATCGGGGTCCGACTGATGGTTGGCTGCATAACTATCGATAAAATCTTTGGAATAGATACCGTATTCCGCGCCTGCCTGGTTGCCGCCATCGTTCCAGGCAATTTCATTGATCATTTCCATATAACGCTTATAGTCTACAGTGGCAGGAAACTCTGTAAGCTGCGTGATACCGAAATTGCCCTGGTACTCCAGGTTAAGCTCGTTGTTCTTTGCTTTTTTGGTAGTGATCAATATAACACCCGCCGATGCACGGGCGCCATAAATAGAAGCAGAGGCAGCGTCTTTTAGTACCGATATATTTTCTACATCATTTGGGTTTACAATATCGATGTTATCAACGGGCACACCATCAACCAGTATCAGCGGATCACTATCCCCTATTGTTGTGATGCCCCTCACCCGTATGGTTGCGTGATTACCCGGTATACTGCTGGCACGCGTAACCGCCACACCAGGCGCAAGCCCCTGCAGCGATGTAGACAGCAGCACTTCGTTTCTTTTTGAAACCTCCTCTCCTTTTACTGTTGATACCGCCCCTGTGAGATCGCGTTGCTTTTGTGTTCCATAACCAATTACTACTAATTGATCCAGGGACGTTTCCATCACAGAGAGGGCGATGGCCAGTTGCCCCTGCTCCCTCACAACCACCTCCTTGTTGTTATAACCCACAAAGGAAATCTCCAATACCTGGCCTTTCTCCGCAGGGATGGTGAAATTTCCCTGTGCATCTGTTTTAGTGGCAATGGAGGTGCCTTTAACGTATACCGTGGCGCCAGCCAAGGGTGCGCCGGTACTATCTGTAACCTGGCCTTTAACCGGACCAGGATCCGTATTGGGGACCGATGTAAGACTGGTATTCCTGGCAGCAGGTTGAGGAGTGGATGGCGGCGTTTTCGCATTTTTTGTTTTGTACAGCCGTATCACATTGCCGCGTATGGCCCATTCCATGCCTACCGGCTTCAATAATTGGTCCAGCACCTGCGACAGCATTTGGTTGGTTACTGAAATGCTTGCTTTTTCTTTTTTTATCGCATCCGTGGCTTCAAACATAATTACCACCCCTGCTTTTTTCTCGATGGCATTGAGGATCGTTTTTAAAGAAGCCGATGAATATTTAAGCGACAGCTTTTTTTGTTCGTAAGGCTGTGCGTAGCTGTTCGCTGCAAACACCAGTTGGGTAAGGATCAATACACATAATGTATGAAGCGTTTTTCGTTTCATAATAGAGCCCGATTTTCAGTGTTTATGTTTTAATGAGGGCAAAGTGGGGCGATGGGCATTGGCAATGCCTTTTAGCGCAGAATTGCAATTCATTACAATAGCAGGAATAAAGTTTAATGCCCCTTATGCCTTGCGGCGAAGATGTTTGTTTAAGATGAACTGAATGTTAAGGCGCTCCGGTATAGATCATAAGCAATCGTTTTATTATTATTGGCAGCAATTTTCTAATAGACCCAAAATCGAAACAGCATCACTAGTGCCGGATGAATTTTTTTTTTTGAAAGCACAACACCGGGTTTTGTCAACAACACAAATTATTCCTATATTGTCAGCATCAGCTTGCCAGCTATCATTAAATTTGACTGGTGCATTTTTAATATAGACCGCATCTAACTACGCTTTGCAAATGGTATATGGTTTAATAGATTATACCCAGTTACTTCAACGATTGAAGACGCACGACCAGGAAGCTTTTGCTATTCTATACCAGCATGCACGTAAGAGATTGTATGTATTAGCCTACTCTATCACCAGTGATGAAGCAGCTTCGAAAGACATCGTGCAGGATTTTTTTATCGATTTCTGGGAAAATAAATTATATCTGAACATTACACAAACCCTGGAAGGGTATTTACTGTTCTCCATTCGAAACAGGGCGCTCAAATTTAACCGGGCAAAGCTTACGCAACAGAAGCATACCCAATCGATGGCCTTACCCTCCAATACCGGTTTCTTCAGCCGCCTGGAGCATAAAGAATTAAAGAACGAGTTGTTCCAGGCCATTGGCCGGCTGCCGCCTATGGCGGAAAAGGTATTTAAAATGCATTACCTGGATCATTTGTCGCATGCGCAGATAGCAGACCAATTACATATCAGCAAAAGTACCGTGAGCAGCCATATGGACAGGGCGCTTAAGGAATTAAGAAACGGGTTAAAAAACACAAATACTTAACCGGTGACTAGTAATTATTATGAATTAAAGGGTCTTATAACAGATATATGGCAGAATTGACACCATACGAAGAATATTTATTGCTTGGGAAACTGAGCAACTCGCTGAACGAAGATGAAGCAAGGGCCCTGGAATTATTATGGCAGAAAGACCCTGACCTGGCGATGAACTATGAACAGTTGGTGCGGCAGTTGCCGGCGCATAAGGTGCAGGATGGGTTCCGGGAAGCGGACGATCCTGGTTTTTGGGATGATCTGGGAACCAGGTTCCCTGATACAAAGACGGTTGACAGGCCCCGGGTACTGCGTCTTTTTAGTAAATACCGTGCGGTGGCGGCTGCTGTTATTGTATTAGCCATTGTATCTTTTTGGTTTTCTAAAAAACAGGAGCACCATGTGGTGGTGCAATCGAAACCATCTGTAGAACTAAAACTTGCAGATGGCACCAGTATCAATCTTTCCGCGCAGTTTGGGGATATCAAAGCCAATGGCGCTGCACTTAATAACAATAATAAAACGCTTACCGTTAAAAACACAGGCGTTAGCCGTTCAAACCGTATCAACACACTTACCGTTCCTGCCGGATTGGATTATAAAGTACGTTTGGACGACGGAACTGAGATTTGGATGAACTCATCCACGGAGTTACAATTCCCTTCTCATTTTTCGGGAGCAAGCCGGGAGATCTCTATCCGCGGAGAGGCTTATTTGAATGTTGCTCATAATAGTGAAAAGCCGTTTATTGTGCATTTGCCTAAAACTACCGTGCAGGTTTTGGGTACGGAGTTTAATGTAAATACGTATGACGTGCGTACGGAATCGGTGGCTTTGGTGGAAGGAAGTGTTCAGTTACATACGCCGGCTGGTGAAAACAAGTTATCGCCAGGCAAAGAGGCTGTTTATACGGAAGGGGAACCGGTTTTGATAAAAAGTTTTGATGCCCGTAAAACTTTGAGTTGGCAAAAGGGTTTGTTTTATTTTGATGAAATGAAGTTATCGGATATATGCAAAGTAATTCCCCGCTGGTTTGATATGCAGGTGGTGATTGACAATCCCGCTACGGGGAATAAAAAATTTGTGGGTGTGCTGGACAGGAATCAGCCGATTGGTGTATTCCAGGATGATTTAAGGGTAATGGCGGGGATTGATTCGTATGTGGATGCGGAGAATGTGTTGCATTTTAAATAGAGGTTAATTTGGATTTGAAAAGTAACGTCAAGATCCTCGGAATACCCGTTCTGTCATCATTGTCAAAAAACTCATTCAACGCCTCCATGTCAAACCCATATTTCTTTGCCGAACCCGTAAAATCAGAAACATGATGATTAAAACAGGTAACGACCTGTAAGCCGCTTTCTGTCTCAAACCTCGCTTTGGATCCCGCGTATTGTTTGAATGGGTGCAGTTCGCCAATGTAAACGTATCCGTTAGGCTTGACAACTTTGCTTAGCTTTTCAAAAATGCCATCCAAATTTTCGATGTGTTCCAAAACCAAACTGAATGTAGCTAAATCAAACTGCCTGTTGTAAGCAAAACTCCATTCGTTATTGATATCTGCCTGAACAAAATCAACCTTATCCGACTGAATTTTGGCTTTTGCCCTTGCCAGCATGTTGTCGGAAAGGTCCACTGCTGTCATTTTATTGGTTCTGGAAGTTAACCATTCCGTATTTTTTCCAGTACCGCATCCAATTTCAAGACAATTATCAAAATGCTTACCAGACAATACAGTCCTTAACGCAATCCCTTCAAGGTCTCTTGTTTTATTCTCGTTCGTATCGTATTGTTCCGCCCAAATGTTGTATGCCGATTTGATGTTCATATTTTAGCCTTTTATGATAGAGATAATACGAAGCAATCACAAACCCAAGCGCAAAGATTGGAATAATGATGTTCCCCAATGAATTATCAAGGGCCAGCAAGGAATAAATGGCGCCCATCACATCAAATGTCAGTCCTGCATACGCCCATTCCTTCAGCCTTGAAAATCCAGGGACAAAAATAACTATAAGCGCCAGGATTTTTGTTATACTTAAAAAAAGTAACAGATATGCCGGATACCCCAACGATGTCAGCACAGCTACCTGTGCCGGGCTTCCGGTAAGCGCAATGACGGAGCCGATCCCAAAAACGGGGATCAATAATGCCGTGAAAACCCAGTATAGAATATTTATCCTTTTCATGTTATTTTGGTTGATAATTGATCATCCAGTTTATACCGTATTTGTCCGTAAATTCGCCGAAATAGGCGCCGAAAAACATATCTGCCATCGGCATGGTTACATTTCCATCTTCAGCGAGCTCTTTAAACAATCTATCTGCTTCTTCTCTTGATTCCGGTTCAATACAGATGTGCATATTGTTGCCCGTAGTTAATTTAAATCCCATTTCCTTCGGTGCATCGGTGCCCATTAAAATATGTCCGCCTGTTATGGGCAGCTCAACATGCAATACCATTTTCTTTACCTCTTCGGCAACCGGCGGCCAGTTTTCCGTGCTGGCAGGAATATCCTCAAAACGTTCAATACCCTTTCCTAAAAACTCCGATTGGAAAACTTTTTTGTAAAACAGGAATGCTTCTTCTGTTCTGCCGTCGAAGTTTAAGTAGGTACAAATTCTTGCTTTGTTGTTTGTTTTATTTTGCATGCGAAGTTTGAATTTCGCTTCGATGTACTGGTCAAGATTTTGCATGGCCATGGTGAAACCTTCTTTAAACCCTAATTCAATGATCCGGGCAAGCGCTTCCTGGCTGTCGTATTGAATGGTAATGTCTACAACGGTAGTCCCGTCTTTTTCACTAAATAAATTGGTCCAAAACGACCCGGGATATTTTTCGTCTACGATTCCGTTATCGTCACAAAAATGGCCAGTGTAGGAATAACTTTTTTGAGGTTCTATTTTTTGATACTCCGCCTTGATCCACTGTGTTTCATTATTCGGTCCAATCATGGCATAAAACCACATACCGCCCTCCCGAAAATCCATTATTTTGGTTTTGGTTTTGTATGGTTTTGGCGCCCACCATTGGTCAAGGATGTCCGGATTGGTCCAGGCTTCCCAAACCAATTCAAGCTCAGCGTCAAATTCACGTATCACGTTTACCCGGTGTTTTTCCCGGCTTACAATAAAGTCGAAATGTAAGTGGCTGCTCATATCTTTTTGGCTTTAATAGTTAATAATACATCGTCATGGCCGTGTGACCAGGGCGGAAAGTTTTTTTGGCGCTACCTCGCAATAGGCAGCGATCAGTATTTCGGTAAACAAGTCTTTAGGTACTTTTTTCATTTCTATGATTGTCCAGCCTTGTTTACCCCATTTGTTGTCAACCGGGTAGATGATTGCCCTGTCAACTTTAGTAAAAACATCCTGGTCTATCTCAGACAATTTTACCGAGGCTCTTTTGTTTTTATCGTCATAGGTGGCGAAGATCTTTTTCTTTACCCTGAAAGATGTTTTTTCAAAGTGAGGTGCTTCGGTTGCTTCCGGAAATGAAAGCGCTATTTCCCGGTATGTATCTATTGACACCATCTTTTAGATGATTGCGGTGAGTAATTCTGTGAGGTTGTCGTGCGCCATCGTAACACCTTTGTCCATACCCATTTTTATGGCAAACTCCAGGGATTCCTTATTGGGATATTGAGCGTCCACTATTACCAGGGTTCCCTGTTCAGTTTCCAGGAATGTATTTTTCCAGGTGGCCACAGGCATGGATTCGTTGATGTTTCCATGTTCATCAACAAATGCATCCATTCCTGAAAAGTAGCTTTCAAAAACAATTTCGTGGAAGACCTGCATGGCGCGGTGCCGCTCACCATTTGGACCCACCATCTCGTACTCCCATTTACCGCCAGGCCGAAAATCCATGCTTATGGTTTCTGTTTTCCAGGGTTTGGGAGCCCACCATTGGTCAAGTAATTCTTTTTCTGTGTATGCCCGCCACACCACCGACAAAGGTGCGTCAAAGGCTCTTTTTGCCTGAAAAGTAATCTTTTCAAAGTCTGTATGGATTTGCGTACTCATTTGCCTGCTTTTAGTTGAATTAATAATTTGTCCAACTGTTTGTAACGGCCTTCCCATATGCTACGCACCTTTTCGAGGTACAACTCCATTTCCTGCATTTTTTTGATTTCGAGATGATAATAAATTTCCCGGCCCTGTTGTTCCTGTTTTACCAATTCACATTCCGTCAGTATTCGTAAATGTTTTGATACGGCCTGCCGGGTTACGTCAAAGTGAGCCGCAATAGCATTGGGTGTCAATGCCTGCGTGGCAATAAGTGCTATGATGGCCCTTCTCGTTGGGTCGGCAAGCGCCTGAAATATGTCTCTCCGCATTTTATACAGGTTTATATACAAGCACTATAATACCACAATCAAATTGTTTTGAGGATACCAACTTTAGCTTTTGCATGGCCTCTACATCCTGGAAAATCGGCATTCCTTTGCCAAGTATGGCCGGATTTATAAATAAATGCAATTCGTCAATAAGTTTCTCTTTGATCAAAGAAGAAACGAATGTACCTCCACCGTAAACAATCAGGTCGTTTCCGGGTTGGTTTTTCAAAGCGTTGATCTTTTGTACAAAATCTCCATTTTCAACTTCCGTATGTTCCCACTCCGATGTTGTAAGGGTTTTGCTAAACACCACTTTAGGTGTTTGCGAGTACATAATGCCGGCTTCCTGTTCGGGGTTGTTCCTGTCGTTGGCAACGGCTGCCCAATGTGGTATAAAACCCATAGCCAGATTCTTTCCGAGTAAAATGGTGTCGACGGGTTTTGTGATCTCGTCTACATAGTTTTTTATGTCGTCCGTCCAGTCAAAAGTCACCCAATCCATTTCTCCGTTTCTTCCTGCAATAAATCCGTCAATGGACAATTGCACCTGTAATTTTAATTTTCTCATTTGCTTGTTTTTTTGAGAATAGCGAAACTAATCGGTTGCAAATATATGCAACCCGTTGGTTTCACAAATATTTTTCTAAATTTTTTTTCTACCTGAAATTTTTTGGAAATAATGCTGGGAGGCGGTATTACTTCATGAACTTTTTTATGATCCTGTTTTGACCGGCTATAAAAGCCAACTCAAACAAAAAAGGCATTTTCGCCATCGTTTTCAACACCCTTGTTTTTTTACGCATAACTGCGCCGGCAGCGGCATACAGCCGTTGGGCATAGTGATCCATAAATGCTGCACTGAAATTGCCCGATGCAAAACAGGCCATCGCCTGTTCTGCCGCCAGTTTGCCACTCAGTACGGCATTGCCGATACCATCACCGCTTACCGGGTCGATCAGTGAGGCAGCATCGCCCACCAGCATAAAATGATCGCCGCACATGTTTACCCGGCGGGAACCCATGGGAAGGCCGCAGCCTTTCAAGGTTTCCAGGGGTTCTGCGTGTTTGAACTTTTCGCGTAATACCGGCGAACGCTCTATAAAGTCGTAAAAGGCGTGTTTGACGTTGATCTTTTGCCGCACAACGGTGTCGGATAAAATACCCATGCCTGCGTTTACAATACCGCCCTTAATGGGAAATACCCAGAAATACCCCGGCAGGTATTTCCTGTCGAAATATACTTCCGTGCAGGTTTCTTCCATACCCGAAACGCCTTTGTAATAAGCCCGAAGTCCGGCTACATGATGTTTTCGATCCATTTGGCGATCGGTCAATTTTTTGGCGGAGATGCCATTGATGCCGTCGGCGCCTATCAGCATGGTGCACTGGTAACGGTTTTCTTTGGTGGTTACCGTAAACCCGTTGGCAGACCGTTCAATACCGGTGACCGCTACACCTTCCATTGTATGAATGCCGGTGTTTTTAATAGCGGCGAAAAGAAAATTATCAAAATGTTCACGGGTGGCGGTATAGGCTTCGAGACTCCAGGTGAAGTCGAGTTTTTTGTTGTTATAGTAACAAACGGTGCTGCGCGTGGGCAGCTTTTCGGAGAAGGCCGAAAGCCTATCTGCAAATGCGGGATCTAATTGATGAAGGAATTTGATAGCGCGGCCGGGGATGGCATCACCACAGACCTTATCACGTGGAAAGTGGTGTTTATCGACAATAGCAATACGTAACCCAGCGTTTTTAAGCGCCAGGGCACAGGCAGAGCCAGACGGGCCGGCGCCGATTATGATCAGGTCGTAATGCGAATGATCGGTAGTTGCCATGCAGGGATACATTGAGATGGCAAATTAGAAAAATATTTTGCTTAGACGTTATTTATTGCCCAGGTTGAGTTCCATTTGAATATTGCAGCGGTTATAGGGTGTTGGGCGTCCCACAATTTTTTGAAAGCCTAATTTGTAATAGAGATTGATGGCGGGTTTCAGAATGGTGTTACTTTCTAAATAGATCTTTGAAGCGCCCAATTCTTTGGCTGCCTGTATAATTGATTGCCCTAATAACCAACCTATACTTTTGCCTTGTGCTTTTGGGGAAACCGCCATTTTAGCCACTTCAAAATCATAGTCGGGGTCGTTCATTTTTATCAGTGCACACACGCCAACCGGTTCCCCATTGTAAAGTGCTACCAAAATTTTTCCACCCTTCTCCAGGATGTATGCTTCGGGATTGTCTAATGCTTTGTAATCGGCTTCTTCCATTTCAAAGTATTTGGAAATCCATTCTTCGTTCAATGCCCTGAATGCGGATCTGTATTGCGGTTTGTAATCTACAATCTGCACCTCTTTACTTTCGCGCATTTTTTTTTGTTCCTGCACCCGTTTAAGCAATGATTTTTGCTCCAGCAAAAATTCCCATTCGGCAATGGCTTCCCAAAGGTTATGCGTAGCTTCAGCTATAATGCTTTCTACTGCGTTCCCTACATCGGTAAATTGAATTTTCATCTTTTCTGCAAGCGCTTTACCTTTTGCACTTAATCTAACTACATTCCTGCGTTTGTCGGTTGATTTGAGGTTATCCTTTACCAATCCCGCTTTTGTCATTTCCTGGATGATTTTGGTAACCGACGGTTGTGAGTGTCCTATTTCGCTGGCTATATCGGTAATGGTCTTTGCGCCTTCTTCTGATAACACGAAGAATACAGGAAACCACTTTGGCGAAAACTCCGAATCGTAGAGTTCATAGATCCGGGCTGCATCATCAGTTACTTTGGATGCCAACAGGCGCAACCTGCTTCCGATGGCCATTTTACCTGTTTTTTCGAATATGTTCATGATAACATAACTATTTACATAACTGGTTATGTAAATATACGGAAAAAACTATCACCGATCATCAAATTAACAGGTTTGAATTGGGACTACCAACTACTCTATAAACATAATATTCAACACATTATAAAACTTTTTCTAAAAAACCGATCGTTTTACCGGGCTGGTTCGTCAAAAGCAAAACATATAACAAATGCAAAATCTAAAAGACAAAGTAGCCGTTGTATTCGCCGCATCGGGAGAGATTGCAGGCGCAGTAGCCCGATCATTTTCTCAGCATGGGGCTAAGGTGTATGTCACCGCCCGCAACCTCGACGCTGTAAAAACATTGGCCCGTGAAATTACATCCAGCGGTGGCGTTGCTGAAGCCGCCCGGGTAGACGCACTGAAAGAAAACGAAATAGATGACTTCCTAAAAAAAGTAGTCGCTGACCACGGCCAGTTGGATGTAGTGTTCAATGGCATCGGCGCCAATTACACCGAGATGGGTGGCCGGCCGCCCACCACGGCAGCTACTATGGAGCAATTTATGGCCCCGATAGAAAAGATCTGCGGATCGCAATTCCTGACTTCGAGGGTAGCAGCCAGGTATATGATGGAAACCCGCAGCGAGGGAAGCATACTGCTGCTCACCGCCGCATTGTCCCGGTCTAAGTTGCCGAATTTGGCGGGCATTACAGCAGCCAGTGCAGCCATTGAAGGAATGACCAGGGTGATGGCTGCTGAATGGGGGCCTAACGGTATAAAGGTAATCTGTGTTTGTCCCGGCGCCATCCTTGAAACAAAACGTATCTCCGGGTGGATAGACGGTGCTGCACAACAGTATGGTATACCGAAAGAACAAGTATTGGCACAGTATAAAGCGTTCGATATTTTAAAATCGAATCTCACGTTGAAACATGTGGGAGAAACTGCTGCTTTTCTTGCTTCAGAGGCGGGGGTTGCTTTTAACAGCCATATAGTGGATGTGGATTGCGGCAAGTTGAATATATTGTAATAATAAACGGAATAATGGATAAAGAAGCAATTCTCCAGGCAGCCATATCGGGCGATATCAACGCATTTCAAATATTGTTTGCCGAATTTCAAAACCAGTTGAAATCGTACCTGTACCGGTTGCTTACAGATCGTACTGATGTAGACGACCTGGCGCACGATACATTCATCAGGGCATTTTCAAAGATAGCGGGCTTTAACCGCGAGTCATCTCTCAAAACCTGGGTATTCAAAATAGCGACCAACCTTGCTTATGATCATCTCCGGAAAAAGAAAAGATGGCAACCTGATGCCCAGGACCGGGCGGCCGACCTGGCAATAAGTTCAGAGGAGATCAGGAAGGTATTCTGGATGGTGCATGATAATTCGGCTGCCGGCGCCTATGAAATGAGGGAGCATATCGATTATTGTTTCACCTGCATATCAAAAACGCTTCCGATAGAAAACCAGGTGGCACTGATCCTGAAAGATATCTACGATTTTAAGGTCAAAGAAATTGCGCAGATCCTCGACAAAACCGAAGGCGTGATCAAACACCTGTTGAATGACGCCAGGAATATTATGACCGATATTTTTGAGCACAGGTGTGCGCTGATCAATAAGAATGGCATCTGCCATCAATGCAGCCATATCAACGAGATATTTAATCCCAAACACGATCAGCAAAAAGAGCTGATGAAGCTGGAGCTGGTAAAAGCGTCAAAAAAATACAACAGGGAACAACTGTTTGCATTGCGCACATTGCTGGTAAAGGCCATTGATCCATTGAACGCCGCGGGTACCGATTTTCACGAGGAGATTATGATGTGTTTAAGAACAGCGATCGGTGAAAAGAACGATTTTTTTGACCGGTCCAGGGATACATTGTAGCGGTAAAAGCATAAGCAGCTAACCGTTTAATAATCAAAACCCTTTAATAATCCATGGGTTTTTTCCCTTTTTTTTCCGGTGTTTTTCTCATCCCCTATTGATAATTTTTTTTTACTATTGGACATCCAAAACCTTAACCATATGAGCGCCGAACAAGAACCTGATAATCCCTATTATCCATTCCCCCGTCTCCTGGTGGACGACGATCTTGCTAACATCGACGCCAACATATTGACCGGCATCAAAGCCCGTATTGCGGCCTATCGTCAACGCTTTCCTCATGGCGAGCCCAGCTATAAAAGAAAAGCGCCCTACCGGGTGTTCATCTATGCCGAAGATATTATGTTGATGAAAGGCAAGTCGCTGCGCACCGCCCAGCGCGTATTACAAAACACCCGCATTTTACTGGAGAAAAAGCCCAACTCTGATGTAACGATCACCGAATTTTGCACCGTGAACGACTGGCCCCTGGATGAGACGCAGGCATTTTTGAACAGGCTGGATGAAATCAAATATAACGACATGGAAAAGTGAACCATCCCCTATCCCATCGGGTTTTCCCCCTTACTATGCTGAACTTCCGGGTTCATTTTCCGTTTTTATACCCCCTCTATGCGGTACTTCCGGTGTCGCCGAAGTAAGTTTTCAGGGCGCCGAACCTGGTTTAGGCCATCATAAAGCCGGAAAAAGCCTCACCGAAGTTACTTGTACATAACAAATGGTTACAGAGAGGTGCACTTAACCTCATTCCCATCATAAAAAGGCTATAAGCACCCACAAAAAGCCAACTTATACCTCCAACATTTCTATTTATACCCCTCAGGAACTGACCTGGTACCCTCACTGAGGTTTGGTAGCATGCAAACTCACTTTGGTGAGGGTAACAACCCGCTTTAGTGAGCCTACTACTTACTACCTGAAAGGTATAAATACAGATTTTGCCGGTATAAATAACCTCTGAAAGGGTGCAAACTCACTTCGGTGAGCCCATTAGTCCGGTTACCCGGGGTAGTAAATCCATACGTGAAGGGTATCAATACCAACTTTGTACCCCCTAATACAAACTTTGAGGGTATACCGAAGGAATTCATACCCCCACATAAGTATTTGCGGGTAATAAGTCCGTTATGTGATGATAAAACTTCGAATAGTGAGGCCTAAAATCGCTTCGGTGGCCCTCTTAATCCCGCCGGGAAGCGATAAAAACCACACGGGAAACCTGTTTACCGGGAAAAGCTATTCAACAATCCTCCAAACCAGTGCGCAATGGCAGCATGAAGCCCTGGAATATCCGGTATGAACCGCCTTATTTCATCATTTTATGCCCTTTTTTCTTAACCCTGATCAACTAATTCGCGAAAAAACGCCAAAACTGCCATATGCGCCATCCGCGCCATCGGTTTATTTCAGCCGTTCTATTTTTGAGTTGTACAATTCAACTGGCATGAACAACCGCTGTAAACGGTATACCAGTTCAGCAATGAAAGGTATAAAGGATCCTCCGGTTAGAACGGTGACGCATACGGTTGGTTTGTACTCCTGATTGGCCGATCCAGGAAGTAAACCATTTTTTTTAACTTTTAAAATTTCATTTTATGAACAAGATCTTAACCGCGTACAAATACGCAAGCGATAAAACCCTGTTATCTACCATTCATCGTATCCTGGGCAAAATGGACGGCAATCCCAACTTCCCTGAGCCGCCCGCCGCTTTGGAAGCGCTTAAAAACGAACTCCCCGGGTTCATCACAGCGCTGACCAATGCCAGCGGTGGCGACATGGAAATGGTAGCCGTCAAAAACGCCAGGAAAGCCACCGTGGTAGACTTACTTCGTGAACTGGATGCCTATGTAACGCTTACCAGCCAGGGTGACCGCGCCAAACTGTTAAGCAGCGGCTTTGCGCTTACCCGCGAAAAAGGTGACATCAGTCTGGGTGACATCAAAGACCTGCAGGTAACCATCGGCCGCCCCGGCGAAGCCTCCACCCGCGTAAAACGGGTAACCGGCGCCCGGGCTTACATACACCAGTGCACCATTGAACCGCTTACGCGAGACAGTGTATGGATACGCCATTTCATTGCAGAACCTATTCATACGTTTAGCGGACTGCAATCGAAAGAGCGGTATCTGTTCAAGGTGATTGCCGTAGGGGTTAAAGGGCAAGAGGTGAGTTCGCCGGAAGTGGCGAGGGTGATACAGTAAAAAGAGGGTTTCTTGTAAAGCCGGTTCCGGGAGGGACCGGCTTTTTTAGTGTGTATTGGGTTCTGAAGAATATATCTAAAGCTCACTAAAATTCAAATCAAATATTCCAGGATACATAGTACTGAACTTTACTTGCATTTCACCAATGTAACGATTTATCTCATTATTCCGATTGACCATTACGTAGGCACTATTAGCAACATCTGCAAAGTGGGCAAATGTTTCGTTACCAAAATAGTTTTGCATGGTTTGGGTGTAAATTCGGAATCGCTGGTTGTTTTCTTTTAATTCAATGTTTTCGTTTACGATTGAAGGTGTGGCTACATATCCAAATGAGGCACCTGGGTTCTTTTGGTAAATCTCCTGAAAAATTTTTAACCCGGTCCCCATTACCACATTCATTACATTGCTGCCCGTAATCAAATGATACTTTTTAGGGTGCCTTTTAAACTTAGACGGATAATACTTTAGAATAAAAGTATCATTTATGTATTCTTCTGCTTCAATAATATAAGGCCCCCCAACAGGTTTTATTCTGTAAAAGGTTGTTTTCTTATGAAATGATGGATCTTCTTGAATTTTCTTGCTAAGAAGTAAATACGGCAGATGGGAATCGAACATTAACGTACAATATATGCATAAGCCGAATTGCGCTTAGCAGATAACTCGGAAGCAGACAATTGTCTGAACTTTAATGGAGTACTTACTTTTACTGTTGAAGTTCCAGCAAGTTTTTTAGTTGCAAGTACCCTTTTTTGCCCTTTAACCTGGGTATTCTTTTTCATAATGCAAATTTAAGAAATTTCTCAAAATGATAACAGATGTTAGCATCAATAAAATTCAATTGTAAATTGAGGAATCATCGCCAATATTTAGCCTAACTTATTAACTAACATTTAGTTATAAAAATATCACAAAACGTACTGGACAGAGTACTTATATTCTGTTCTTGCCAGGTAACACCTGGCAGAAAAATTACTGAACGCCGTACGCTGTGATACCATTCCGCATCCTGCAGAAACGAACATCCAAGTAAAAAAAGATACGTAATAAAGGACATTCCGAAAAACAAGCAAACGCCATCGTATCGACGCATGATGCGCAACATCGAACAGTTGATTGGCCTTACTTGTAGTCGGTAATCAACAATGCATCAAAATTGGTAAACAAGGATGTAGGTGTTTGGGGAAGTAAATGTTCCAATTTTTAAGTGTAACAGATGCATGACTATTTACCAAGATTATCGGTTTTTACTTTGTTTTTACAAAGATTGTTTTCCTGTTTTTAAGACGGTAGCTTTCTCCGGCCAGTTTTATAATTTCA